>ERZ724505.769-NODE-769-length-19295-cov-5.836954_pt1 | contig 19295 bp, 17 predicted proteins | sample MGYA00376038_ERZ724505 | MGnify/ENA primary metagenome ERZ724505 (study PRJEB28724, sample SAMN07190884) | wastewater metagenome | isolation source: effluent of sewage treatment plant in Hong Hong | place: Hong Kong | collected 2016-03-17 ...
CGCGCATCTTGCGCGCCTTACCTCCTTGTATTGCGCCCTGCAACAAGGAGGCGCCACCCATGATGAGGGAAGAGGCGAGGAGTGGGTCCATATCTATGCGATTTGGCGTGATTGCAACTCTGCGAAGGTAACTACGAACTTCTCTGCGGTGCGATTGTACACACGCATGTAGTATCGGGTACTTTGCGGGGGCTCGCTCCGGGCCGGGTCATAGCTGGCATCCACGTTCCCGATCATCTGCTCCCATTCGTCGATGTTGAGCACCCAGTATTGTCCGGTGCCCGGGTCTGCGGCCTCTTGCACCTGCTCGTTGGTCAAGAGCATGAGCACCTTGTCCTTGTCGTAGATGCGCAACTCATCGGGGCGTCCCGGTCCCGTGCGCCATTTGATGAGTTCGCTTTGCCGGAAAGGGAACGGAACGAACACCGTCTCGGCGTACTTCTCCAAAGGAACGACGCCCAATGGGGTGATGAGCGTGAAGCCCTCGTCCAGTCGGTTACCGCTCAGGGTCCGGTAGCCGTACATGTTGGTGTTGATGGAAAGGAACTGGTCGTAGTCGTAAGTGAAGTTGCCGATCCACTCCTTGTTGATGGTGTTGAACACCAAGACCTTCTTCACCGGCGTTCCGCTATTGACATCGAAGGTGGACATCCACCACTCTCCGTTCTTGAAGTTGAACATGGAGCAGTATCCCGGTCGGTAGTCCGCCGGGGTGGTGCGCAAGATGGGCTGAAGTTCGCTGAGGAACTTGCCGCGGGCGATGTCCACCACCCTTCCGCCAACGAGCATGTATGCCGATGTGCGGTCGGTCCAGAACATCGTGTCGATCTCGCCGCCGGAAGCCGGGGCCTTGCACTTCACGGCCATGCGCCACATTTGGTCCGGCATGCCATGGGCGCCACGGCTCACCCAGAGTTCTTCCCGCGGCCAGAACTGGCTCACCTCTTGCGTGCCGAGGGTGTTCCCGTCAGCACCGATGATGACGTTCTTGTTGTATGGAATATGACAGAGACCGTCTTGGGTCCACACCCAAAGCTGCTGGTAGTCGCCGTTGTCGATGGCCTTGATGACCTTGATCTCCCCGTTCTCTTCGGAAATGGGGTACAGGTTGTCCTCAACGTAGGTCTGAAGACCGGGGCTATCCACGGCGCCTACCTGCTTTTGCAGGGATACCAAGATGAGGTTGCACCCATCGGAACTTGGTAGCTGTCCGTTGCGGGGAATGCCGAGGCCGCCGATAAGGCGTGGGCGCGCATAGTCCAAATTGAACCCATTGGTGAACTGGAATCCGCCGCGCCCGAAGTTCACGATCATTTCCCCGGGATAGTCAAGGTCCCATAGGGGCGAAAGGCCGTTGCCCAATCCGTCCAAGGAACTGGTCAGCAACGAGGGCTTGATGATGTAGTGGCGATGAGGGAAGGCCCACTGCTCGGTCAAGGGGTCACCACTTGAGGTGTTCATCCAGCCGGGGGTGCGGGTGGTCAGAACACCGTACATGATCCATTGGCGAATCGACACAAGGCCGTTGAACACGGCCTGCTCCGTGGATGCTGGCTGAGTGGAGGAGCCTCCGTCGCGGGGGAGAACGTATAGGGGGGATCGCTCTCCGCCATTGTAGGGCAGCGGGGCGCCGTTGAACAACTGCGTGTTTCCGTTGCTGTTGTCCAGCCCGTTGGCTGCGTTGAAGATGCGGTCGTACGCGCCAAAGGTCCACGGCCCTATGGAGCAGTCGAATCCGAAAGCACGAATAGGGCTCTCGCTGTTGTATCGGGCCAAGATGCGAGCGCCTTCCGCCGGGGCCGACCCATAGTTGCCGAAGGTCAACTGATGGATGATGTAGGGGCTTGTGGTGTTGGATGCTGCGTACGTGTAAGCCCCGTACACGGTAACGCCGTTGGGGTCCGTGTAGCCGAGCCCTGCGCCGAAAGCGGCTATCGCCGCTGCGCTCTGCGCAGGGGTAAGGGCCGTGTTGGTGAAGCACATGAAGGGGCGCTCGGGCTGTCCATCCTGCTGAACGTACACGTAGCGATACTGCCCGCTTCCCGGCAAAGGCACCACATCCTCAACGCGAACTTGGAAAAGGTTCACCGTGAACACTTGGCCGGCCGGGCGGCCAAGGGCGATACAGCGCTCACGGGCCACATGGGTACCGGTGTACTGGTAGCGTTGGATATTCTCCTCGGGAACAGAGGCATCGGAACGCAGCACTTGTACGGTGTAGAACCCCTCGTGGAAACAGCGTGTACGCTCTCCCTCAAAATATGCGTTGGCCTCGGAACCGAAAAGGCGATACACATTCTGCTGCGTGGTGATGCGGTAAACCTCGCCACGACCTTCAGCCACCACCTGAACGTCGGTGATCCCTATTTCGATAGCCCCTTGTGCGGTGTTGTTCGGATCCTGGAACACCGAGTATAGTTGGCTTGCAGCGTTGGTGGGGTCTGGGTTTTCCGCGCTGAACGGGGTGGGCGGAGAAAGGGTTCTCCATGCCCCCCATCCTACGTGGTTGGTCTCGGACAAGGGTGCCGATGCGCCCGGCTGAAAGGCTTGGGTGGAATCACCCACGTTAACCAATCCGGGGTTGCCCATGCCGGGCTCACGCTGCATGGTAGCATAGGTGATGGTGTCCTGTGCATAGGCCGATAAAAGCTCCCTGCGATACCCGTAGGTTTCGCTGTACCCACCATAGGGGATAAGCCTCAGCTTGTAGTTCTGCGGGTTGGCCTGTATGTCCAACCGCACACTGGATGGCACTACCGCCGATGCGGCGTCGGGGAAGAAGCAGCGCAACTGGTTGGTGGCCTTTCGTCGCTGTATGGTGCTTGCGTTGCTGTCGGCTATCAACTCATAGGAGGCAAGCCCTTCCATGATGACGCGCCCAGCCACCGGGGTAGCCATCACCGACATCACCTCCCACCACGGAGCGGCGGCGTCTATGTTCTCCGGTCCGAAGACGCCAACGCCAAGGGTGTGGTATTGGTGGTTGAAGATGGCGCCGTTGTCAACTTCTACCTGCGCGGGGGAGACGGCCCTGTTGATGATGGGCTTCTGCCTGTACCGAACGAAGTTGGGGTCGGTTGGGGATGTGGGGCGGAACGGGTTGTAAAGCTGCCCCTGTGTTACCGAAGTAAGACTGTCATCGGCTTTGGTCAAAGACCCCTGTACGATGACATCGAACGTCGGGGTGATAGGGTCGTTGGTCTGGCAGGTGTCCTCGCACGTTGCATAGATGGGGTCCGGCGCGGTGCCATAGGCCTCGTTGTGCCCGTATGACAAGGAGAGGGCGGCCCCCGACTTTCGGGTGCGGCGCGACACATGCTGGTAGTTGTCCACTACCGGGTCCACATACGACTTGTAAGCCGTGCCGTCCCAGTACTGCATGCCGATGGACTGGCGCTCATTGTGCATAGCGCTCTTGCAGTACGTGTTGGTCACCGGGTCGCCATGGCCATCGTTGTACCGCAAGTTGCCGTCCTCCCACCATGTGAACATGCGACTGGTGAAGTTCGTCACACGCTGCCCGCCCACCGTTCGCCACAACACATTGGCCACGCGGATCACCCGCGTGAAGTTCGCCCAAGCCACCCTGTTGTTGAAGAAGTCCACGCTCTTGGGCGCCGTGAAGTTCACCTGCTGCTGGGCCACCACATCCGGCGGTATCACCTCCAAGATGTTCTGGTCCACCGGATCCAAGAACTTCAGCGGCTCTTCACTGAATTGTCCCGGCGTGATGTTGATGCGGCCGATGACCTCCGTGATACCAGGCCCCGTCAATCCCTGTCCATCGTTCCATCGTGTGCGGCAAACCTCAATGAACGAGGCGCCGTACAGGTTGTCCACTTGGAACGACAGTTCGATGCCGTACTGGGTAGGCACCTGCGTGTCGGGGTTGACGGTTCCGCCCACCGTCTGCCCACCGGGGTACTGCCCCGAGTAGGTGTAGATGGGCGACTGGTTCCTTGGAACGGAAATGGGCGGTGTAGGGGGGCCGAAATTGCTACGATCTCCTGTCGGGAACCCGTACCGTGGGAAGTACACGTATTGTCCCGGAGGAAGACCGTTCCCCACCACGGGCAGGCCCGTATGCTGGAACCAGAACAAGGGGCCTCGCGGAAGCACCTGAAGGCTTGCGAGGTTGAAGCTGCTGAAGAACTGCGTGCTGCCGGATGCCTGCGCCGAGATCATGGCGGCGGTATCCCAATACAGGCCGTCCGCATTGTGGTCGGCCACGAACAAGACCCCTGTACGACATCCGCTTACATCTGCTATCTGCAAGGGTCGGTCGTACCTGTAAGGAATGCGCGGCGAAGAGGCGCAAACCACACCATTGATGACCACCACGGGCGGGAACTGCACAGGGTCTTCGATGCCGTTGATGTGCGCCCAGAACGAGGTTTCGGCACCGGTGGTGGCCGCCGCACCTATGCAGACGTATCCATTGGCAATGGGCTGGTAGTCTATGGGCGTGCGCCAATCTTCGACCTCCCCACCTATGGAGGTCAACGACCCTTGCGTGCCATCGGTGGCCGTGGGACGCATGTTCTGTGCCCAAATGAAGAAGCCATCCTCAAGCAGCTCCTTTTCCACATCGGGCCGAGCACCCTTGTAGAAGAGCTTCCTGAACCACTTGCCGACTTCCTCTCCGAACATTGATTGATTTCTAAGCGGGTACGTAGCCCATGTAACTGGTGTAGAGTACGATGTCCTTGCGGTCCTGTGCGTCGGCTTGGTTCCAGCGCATCAGGGCGGTGTTCCATGCGCCGTCATAGTCCTTGCGCTCCTTCTCGAACATGGCAAGCTGCCTCCAAGCGTTACTGGTCTTTCCCTCGATGTGAACAAGGTGCTCACAAGCGCGTTTGGCCACATAGTAACGCAGGGCGTCAATGGCCCATACCGGAACCTGCATGGGCTCCCCGGGACAGAACTTGTCAAAGCCGATACCGGTGTAGTCGAACCGGATACGTGCGAACTGGGAGCACTGTGGGCTCAGGTACAATTTGCCATTGCGCCACCCGGCATAGTACAGGTTCCATGGCTCGTAGTACCCGATGGACATCTGTGTTCCGTCGGGGAAGTTCCACCACTTGTTGTTGGCGAAGTACCCGGCACCCCCATCGTGGAACAGGTTGTCCTTGATGTGTACGGCCACGGAGGGGAATCCGTAAGGGCCCGTAGTTCCGCCGGTGCTACCCACCGCACTGTACAGGTAGATGTTGTTGATGCCGCTGACGTATTCGGGAAGGTCCGTAACGATGCGGTCCTCCGGAACGTTGGTGTCAAAGGTCTTTGTATCCCACGGTGCATCGTAGGCCAACTCCCTCAGGCCGTCGGCCAAGAAGGAGTAGTAGCGGGGCATGCCAACGATGTCGCCCTGCGGGTCGCCCACGGTCTGCGAGGCGCCGGTTATCACCTGCTTGGCCGGTACATATCCCTTTACGTTGGCCATCAGTTATCGGTGCTGTTGTTGAGTGGGTCGTTCACGCTCAAGGCCGTGGGTGGGCGGAAAGGTTGTTGGTTCACGCCGAAGTCCCTTCCGTCATTCCGTAGGCGCTGTTGCGGTGTGAGCAAGATCCAGTTGGCCATGTCAAGCATAGCTCTCTTCACCAAGTACACCAAGTCGGCAGGCAGGTCTATCTGCTTGTCGGGGTCGATGGTCTCCAGTTCGCCGAGGGACAAGTACAGGCAGATCTCCAAGTACCCCACGGTGGGGCCGGGCCCTAGCACCCATACTCTGTCATCGTACTGGTTGGTGCCGGTATTGAGCCTGCTTCGGTAGTAGTATGGAACCTGCGGGCTTGGCCGTTGGAAGGCGTCCCCGTCAAGGTTGTGTACCTCCCCGGGCGTACACAGGGCGAAGGGCTTGCCGATGAGCGAACGGTCACAGTTGGAGGTACCGGCATAGGCAATGTATTCGATGCCGCCGTTCATAGGGATGTTCAAGACCTCCCCGGGCAGCACGAAGTAGTTGCGGCCATTGAGGTAGGTTTCGCTTGCAATGGGCACCACGTAGGTCGTGGTCATGTCCGTGATGCCTCGCGTGGAGGATCCGGAAAGCATGGCCTTGCGCACGCGCTGCGTCTTGATGCGGTCAATGATGATGGCCATGTTGCTCAACGCGGCATTGCGATGGAACACGGCATCGTCATGGGTGAACCCCAGCGTGTACATAGCGTCATCGAGCAGGTCACCGTAGGTCATGCTTGTGCGTTTATGAGTTCACGTAGCTGCTGGAGCGTGACTTCGTACAGCGGCTTGGCGCCCTGGCGGATGGAGATCTCATTGAGGGACAACTCCTGCAACATCTTGAAGGCGATGGGCGGATAGGGGATGTTGTCGTTCAATGAGGTGATGGGGTCCACACCCCTCATGTAGCTGATGCCTACGAGCTTCTTTCCCATGATGCTTTCCGGAAGCACCACCAACTCCGCGCCGCCGCTCACCCAGTTGTCCGTTGTTCGGTCCCCTACGATGTAGTAGGCGAAGCTGGGCATCAGGCTGTTGGCCATCTTCTCGCTCCCGGGCATGAACTTGCTCATTTCCGTGTCCGGCGCTTGCTCCAAGGTGATGCGCGTGCCTCGGTACTTGCCCGGTCGCCGTACGGTAACGTCGTTGCGCCACTGGCTTTGGTCGGCCGGTATCGGTAGCGGCTGCGCGTCGGCCGGTTCGGTAACCGGCCTTGGGTACACGGCATTGATGCTCCACACCTTATGCCCTAGCTGCGCCTCGTCCAGAACCACACCACCAAGGTCGTTGGTTTGGAAGACGCGCAGGTAAGTGATCTCGCGCAACAACTCTTCGCTACCCTTTCTCTCTGCCAGCGTGAGGCCCTGAACAAGAGCATTGAACTGCCTCACGCCGGCATTGATGGAAGGAATGATGTTGGTGTCGGGGAGGTACCGCTGGGTACCGGTGACACCAAGGGTGGCCCTCATAGCCAGCCAAAGGTCGTTAGCTAGGATGGGCACGGGTAGCTAAAGGTTATTGGTTCACGGGCATCAGGCCGCCGAGGTGTTCTTTGATGAGCATCTTGGACCGCTCGCTATGCGTATCGCGCGTAACGAGGCCTTCCTTGAAGCGGTTCACCTCTTCGTCGGCCATGCGCTCGGCAACGGCCTTGCGGATGAGGTGGTAGTCGTGGCCGCTGCCACGCGGGATGTTGTAGTTCGTTGCGTAGGCGTCCACCTCGGCGTCCAGCTTACCGTTGAGCATGGTGAGGTAGCGGTCGCGGATGTCCGCCCATTCGCTGCGGTCACTGAGCTTGGCCATTTCCGCCGTGGTCTCGAAGATCTCCACGCCGAACTTGTTGCTTCGACGGATCCACTCGGCCATGGACCGGCTCTCGGTGGTATAGTCGCCACGGGTCTCCAGCTTACCGGTGCGCTCGTCCTTGAAGCGGAATCGGTTGTTGAACCGAACCACATCCAAGTGGAGCGGGTTGGCGATGGGTTGTCCGCCGATGATGACGTGGTGAAGGCGCTGGTTGTACTTGTTGGTGAAGAAAGTCACCGGCTCAGGCAGGCGGTCTTCATCATTGATGTACGCCATTTGGAGCAAACCCTTGTCGTTGACGGGCTTCTCGGTGATGGCTCGCATCGCAGCAAGGAAAGCAGGGTCCTGCAAGATGCTTTTCTCGCTCATCTTTTCGCCCCCGGAATGGGTGACCTCGGCCCGCAGGCGCTCGATCTCCTTGTCCTTGTCGGCGATCTTGGCGTTCATCGCAGCCATCTGCTGCTTCATGTCGGCCAACATCTGCATGATGACCGAGGAATCGCTGCTGGATACCGGCGCCTTGATCGTTGGCGTTTCCGGCGGGGGCGGGGGCGTGCTGCCGCTGTTGAGCAGCTTGGCCTCGTTGATCTTGTTGGTCAGCAAGTTTCGTGCATCGTCGATGGACATCTTGCTGGTATCGGGAACTTGGGTACCGAGTTCTTTCAACTCGTCCTTCAGTTCCTTGATGCTCTTGGTCGTCTCTTGGCTCATGGGGTTGTTGGTTGGTCTTCTTGGGTAGTAGTCAGCCCCCGGCTCTTGTACCGGGGGCTGACGTACTTATCACATCATGCCGCTAGGCTTATGCAGCCATGCGGAAGCGGGCAGAGGCCCATGCTTTCTCCCAGCGCACTCCGAAGAAGGCCGAGTAGAACAGCAGTTCGATGTTGGCATAACCCGGAACAGGGTTGCTGTTCTGGTTGTTGGCCAACTTCATGCCGGTGGAGAACATCGGCCAGTTGCGCATGTAGGTCAGCTTCACATCGCTGCGGCGGAACAGGATGAGGTCCTGGAACATGCCGTCACCGTAGAGACCGCGGTTCTCCCATTGCGGGATGGGCAGCGGGGTCACGCTGTGGCCGTCGAAGAACTCGTAGCGGGTCAGGTGGCTGTCATAGGTGTGATCACCTACTTGGTAACGCAGGCGTTCGCTCTTCTCACCGAGGCCGAACTTGTTCAGCAGGCGGGGCGCACCGGCCAACACGAAGTCGTTGCCGCCTTCGTTGATCACGATGTCATACACCGCTTCACGCAGCGCGTCCACGCAGTTGCCTGCGGTCACGTCCGTCACGCTCACGCCGGCATCGCTCTGCTGCTTGAACATGCCCTTGGTGGAGTAGGACTGGCGGCCGCTTTGCAGGGTGGTGATGCCACCTTGGGACATGAAGACCGTCTGCGTGATAGCGTTGAAGTAACGCTTCGTGCAGTTCATCATGTCGTTCTTCTTGAAGTTCGTGGTGCCGATGTTGTCCCACTCTTGGCTGTCGCGAGGATCCCAGCCCACGGCGAAGTAGCCGAGGTCTTCCATCCAGTTGTTGAACTGGACCACCGAGCTACGGAAGGTGCTGGTGGGCAGCGCTTGTCCATCGGAGTTGCGGGGGCCGCTGTTACCGAGTTCATCCCCGGTCACCAGCGCGGGCAGGCTCTGTCCGTTGTAGCTCACCACGTTGGCCACGTAGCTACCGGCGCTACCGGTAACACTGGTCACCACTGCGTTGGTCACCCGATCGGGGTAGAGCAACTTGTGGTCTTGGCTCACCAAGTTGTAGCTGGCGTCGGTGATGGGGATGGCCTGCGTAACGGTGCCGGAGCCGCCGTTGTTGCTGGCGCCCACACCGCTGCGCACGACCACCGGTGCTTCGAGGTGGGGCTCCTCAAACCAGATGTCGGTCTTGCCGGGAAGCTCCTCCTTGGGCAAGCCCATGAGGAACATAGTGGAGGTGAAGTTCTTATTGTAGCTCTGAACGATGTTCGGGGCTACCGAGGGGCCGAGCAACAGCGTGGTGCTGAATCCCGGAAGGTTCGCCAAGGGCGAGCCAGGGAAGGTCAGGTTGTAATTGTTGTTCGGCTGGAAGTTCTGCGTCAGATTGAGCAGATTACTGGTCATTGGCATGGCCTAGTGGGGGTGTTTCGGGGTTCGTTATCCCATCAGAGCTTCGGCCACCAAGTTCATGGCGTCCGACTTGTATTTCTCTTCCGGGGTTTGGGGTTTTTGGGTCGGTTGATTGATCTCGCCACCGGTCGTTGCGGGCCTCTCCGGCAAGCGCTCCACCACGCTGAGGGCTCCATTCACTGCGGCCGAAGCTGCTGCTCCTTTCATGGCGCGTGCTACCACGGTGTCGTGGTTGAGCATCTTCGTCAGAAGGGCGAATCCTTCGGGCTTGTAGGTGCCGTCTTCGTTGTAGAACAACTCGTCGATGAGCGTGCCTTTCTCGAACCGGGACTGCACATCGGAATTGATGAGTGCAGAAACGGCGGGGTCTTTCTTGGCGTAGGCAATGGCCGAGGCCGTGGAGCGCTGCATGGCTTCACGGCGCAGGTTCTCTGCCTCCAACTGCGTCTGTCGCGTCTTGAGCATGTTGCCGCGTTCGGCGTTGTGCTCATTGACGGCCAGTTCATAGAACCGATCGTGCGCAGCCTTCAGGGTTTCGTCGGCGGTTCCGTCAAGGATGGACTGCTTTTGATCCTCGGTGAAGCGATTGGGGTAGCGGCTGTCCACCAGGGCGAACCGGTCGATGTCCTTAGCCTCCTTGCTCAAGGAAATGCCTCGGGTGAGGGGGAGCAGGTCCTTGGTGTAGTCCTCGCCCTTGCGGAAGGATGCGATGGCCTTTCCGATTTCCACCGGAAGTTCGGCGATTCGCTGCTCAAGAACATCGTACTGCTCTGCCTTGCTGCGTAGCTGCGTCACAAGCTCCTTGTTGGTGGAGCTTTCGGCGAGCAACGCATCGAGGTCTTCGATGCCACGGGCCTTGAGTGCAGCCTTGGCGTTGTCATCAAGGGCCGGGGCCGCTTCGGGTTGCGCACCAAGGGCCGCGAGGTATCGCTCCTCGGGGGTCATGGTAGCCGGGTCCGGCGCAGCGGCTTTCGGTGGTTCCGGCTCCGCTGGGGCTGCGGGTTCGGTAGGCTGTGCGGGTGCAGCATCCGGGGTTGCCGGTACCGCAGCAGCGGGCTGTGCGGGCGGGGTTGCGGGCGTTGCCGGGACTACCGGCTGTTCCGGCGTGGCCGGATTCGGCGGCGCAGCAGAGTGTGCGCCGTCAGCCACAATGATCGGGTCACCGCCGAGGGCGGCAGCGATCGTGTTGGCTGCGTTCTGTTGGGTTGTGGCGTCCATGGTGGGGGCGAATGTATGCGTAAAATATCCGTTTGCTATACGACTATTTTCAAGCCGCTGCTTCTTGTGGCTTCATCCTTTCGGCCTGCGCTTGCATGAAAGGCATGTCCCCTTTCATGTTCGTTTGGTCGGCCTTGGTAGCCATGTCCATGGCCTTGTTGTACATGTCGTGCTCTTGCTGCATGAGCTGTTGCTCACGCTGCTGCAACATGCCCATTTGCGCGGCCTTTGCTTGGTCCTCCGCCATCTTCTGCTGGGCAATGGCGGCCTCTTGGGTGTACACCTCCACGGCTGGCCACAACTCCTCGGGGTAGCTCTTGCCAAGCAGCTTGCCGGCGGTAACGCCATCAAGCAGCCCGCGGTCGAGCAGCCCACCTTGTCCCAGTATGGTGGTGTTGGCCATGTTGCGCAACTCCTCGGGGTTGAGCGACAATTTGGTGGTAAGGCGGAACTGGAGCAGGTCGTTGTACTTCGTCTCGGTGAGAACCTTGGAGAGTTCCGTGCCCACCATGTCTTCGAGTATCCACGGCCTCTTGATGTAGAACCGGCGACCGGCTTGCGCATCGAACTGGTGCATCTGCTCGAACAGGCTTTGGATGCAGGAGAAGTAGGGGCGGGTCATGGTATCCTCCTGCTCTGCCTGTATCTCCTTCACGCCCACAAGCTGGTTGGCCGGGCCGGGGGCCCCGCTGTTCTGTGCGTACAAGCCCGTTGCATCTTCGGCAATCCGGATGAACCCTTGTAGGAGTTCCCATTGCTTGAAGATGTTGGGGTCAAGGCCGCCACCTATCATCTGCACGGCATTCTGTGCGCCGCCCACATGCACGGTGTCGCCGTACATAGGGTTACCGCGCTTGTATGCGGTGAGGGCCTGCTTGATGGTCATGCCAGCAGAGGCAAGGGCCTTCTTGTCGAAGAACGGAACCTGCGAACCCGCTTGGCTCATGCGCCATACGATGTCGCTGGTGATCTGGTTGATGATACGCTGCGGGCTCATCACGGCAGTCAGCGGGGCTACCACGAAGCCGCCCACGTTCATCCAGGTGGCCATCTTCAGGGGGAACTTCACGCTGGCCTCGTGGTCCGGATCCACCTCTTGCAAGTCGTAGATGCCGGACTCGATGATGTAGTCACCGGCGTCCTTGTCGTTCTCGTTCTGCTTGGTAGGCATCAACTCCCGTGGGATGAACACGATGTAGCGCAACACCTGATAGAAGCGCGTGGTGGTCTTTCCTTTCCAGTTGCGCGTGTACTCGTTCTCGGGCGGGTCAATAAGGTCGGCCTCGGTGTAGTATGGTTTGCCGGTGTCCGGGTTGATGGTGTCCACGCTGACAAGCTCCGGTCCGTTCGGCCCTTCGATGAATCCGCGCTTGATGTACTTGCCGTCCTTGTAGTAACAGGTGGCTGTAACAGGGCAGCCTGCGGGCCACTTCACGTTGGAGAGGTCGTTGGCCGTGGTGGCGTATGCGCGGCATGCTGCCTCGATTTCCTTCACCTTGTCAGGGCCAAGATTGAAGGCTTCGGCGATGGCCGATGGGGAACTCCAGAACTTGAAGAAGCCACAGTATGCCCCGTCGGACATATCGGGCTTCTTGGACACCAGATCATAGAACACGTAGCGGCTGTCAATCACCTCCCACTCGTAATGGGAGCCGTTGCAATAGGCGTGTGCGCATGCCATGCCGCTGACGTTGGTGTTCTGCCCGATATGCTTGCGCATTTCCTCATAGTTGTTGCGCGTGGCGATGGCACTGAGGAGCATGCTCACCCCCTTTTGCAGGGGGTCAACGAAGGTCAATTCAACAGCCTCTTTGGTCTTGGCCACATCCGGCGTTGCGCCCATTTCGCTCATCACCGAAGCCACCTCCGGCCCGGCCTGCGCTGCCATGGACAAAGCAACGGCCCTTGCTTTGGCTTGCTCCCGTCTTGAAGTGGCGAACTGTCCTATCGGCTCGGCCTTGCCGTTGATGCTGATGCGATTGAGTTTCCCGAGCAGGCGGGTGTTCATCGTCTGCGCCAAGGGGAAGATGAACGGTTGCCGCGTATTGGTAACCCCTTGGTCCATCAGGAAGGAGTTGTAGTCGGCACGAAGCCCCCACATCCGTCCGGTCACAAAGGCTTCGTTCACCACGGCGCACGCCCGCATGAAGTTGTAGTACGCGCCGTAGTCCCGTCCCATGTAGAAGCGCGCGTTGGGGAGATCATACTCCCTTCCGGTCTTCTTGTCCTCGGGGGTGGTCAACGGCCTTCGGTCGTCCGGGGTTATCGTAGGCCACGGCCACCAGTTGAGGGTCGAATAGTCTGCGCTATTGAGCATGGTCAGTGTTGTTACTGAAGAACTCCATATCCATGTTTTCCGATTCTTCCATATGCTGTTGCAGCATACGCTTGTGATTAAGCTCCTGTTGGCACATGTCTTTGAATGCCATTATCGCATCATCGCAAGTGGGATCATGCTTGCCGCATGTAATTATGGTTGTAACGGGCAGCAATCCTGTTCCGTGTCGCTCAAAAAGTTCATTCGCGTTGGACGCAATGACTTTTGATGGACCAACCGACATTAAGTACTTGATGGCATCGCTTCTTTCTTTCATGGTCAGTTGCGGTTATGGTGCATGGAGAGCAGGTCCACGGCCTGTTGTATCAACGTATTGGAGGCTTCCTCTACACCCAGTGAGAATCCTTCGGCCCGGTCGCGCTGCACGGCAAGGCCCTTGGTAGCAATGATGGAGAGGTCCGCCCACTCCTTTTGCTGCCAGCCAGCGGCTTTCGATATGTCCTGCGCCAAGATGTGCTTGTAGTTGTCGCGGGCGATCTTCAGGGCCACATACTCCTCTACGCGCGCAGCGACATTGTACTTGGCCATCTTCTCCAAGGCGCGGCTCACATCGTCAGGGAAGTGCAGTTCATAGTCCTTGCACTTGCGCTCCCATTGTTCAATAGGGTAGGCATACCGGCAGCACAATTCCATCTTCTTCTCCCGTGGCTCGATGCTCACGAACGGGCTGCTTGCGCACGCCCAAGCCCACACGAACAGCATGTCGTTCTCGCGTACACCAACGAACTCGGGGGACTTGTCCTTGTCGGCGAGTTCGGGGTAGTCGAACTTCAGGCCGCGCTTGCTCTTGGGGGCGAATAGCACATAGTCCTTCTGAACAAGGTCCAGTAGCATTTCTTCGTACCGGCTCTTGACAACACCGGCCTTCTTGCGGCCACGGCGCGGCTTCTCTTCCGGGACAACTTGCTCGGGAAGTTGGTCAGGGGTATGCCCAGGTTGGTTTGAGTGCATCTTCGTTCAGTTGTAGTTCATCCTCGCCATTGTCAGCAACACGTCTACGCATGGGCGCCCAGATGTAGCTTCCGTCCGCCATACGAACGGGCTCCATCACCTCTTCGTACTCCTGTACCTGCTGCCCGATCTTTCGGGGCATCATATTGGCCCTCTTGTAGTTGATGTAGCTGAGAACCTTGGCTATCACAAGGTCATCGTTGGAGCGGCGTACGTCTATGGTCCCCCACTTGATCTTGCTATTGGCGCCGGTCTCGTCCTGCGTGATGTTCATCATCTGTGTGAAGAACTCATAGGACATTTCGTACTTGCCGCACTCATCCATGAAGTTGAGCAGGTCAAGGTGCATTCGGCTCTTGATGGCCTCGCGCATCAAGATGCCCACTTGCGACCTGTTCTGCGTTTGGTACATGGGCGGCAACTCCGCGTTCCAAAGGAGGCTTTCCTCCAACATCATCGCCGGCGACTTGCAGAACTCGATGTAGTTGTGGCCTTGGTCGTACTCGACCAGTTCCGGACAGGCTTTCTGCCCCTCGTTCCGATAGTACATGCCCATCAGCTTCACCTGCTTGAACATGTCGTACGGGTTGTCTGTACGTCCGTTCACCCAGCACACCGATGCCGGGATGTGTATGATCCGTCCACCCTCTCGGTGCTGCGCAGCAGATGCAGCCAAGATGTTGCTTGCCATTCGGGACAAGCCGGTGTTGGACTGTATGGGGTCGGTCCCTTGGTAGTAGTTGTCGAACCAGCCGCTTTCACGGTCTTGGAACATCCATACCGGTGCGGTAAGGTCGGTGAGCTTGGCTTCTTGGAATGAAGCACCCTCCACCCGGTAAGGGTAGTGGGAACCCGGCGGCATCGGACTGGACTTGTCGAAGATCTCTACGAAGCGGCCGCGGGTGGCCCCGCCGGGCAAGTATCGCTGGCACTTCTCTCGGTGGCGTTTCAGTTCCTCAACAGGAACCACGGTGTTGGGAATGCCCGATGACACGTCATCATCGTTCATGGGGAAGAACGAAGAGAAGAACGCCTTTCGCTCACGAAAGCTCTGGCTCTTTGATTTGGAGTCCTTGCCACCAACAATCCTTACGTATTCGCTCTTGAAAAGCGTTTCCGTAACACCAGGGCGGCAGAATCCATCGAAGAAGATGGCGAGCCAACCGCCGGTATCCTCACCACGCTCCATCTTGTCCTTGATGAAATCGTAAGCCTCCTCAAGGGATCCCTTTCCTTTGTCATCGGATGCGGCCGTGCCCCAACAATAGGTTGCACGAACAAGGCGCAATCGCCCATCAACCTTTGCCCATTGAGTTGGTCGTCGCTCATTGATGATCTTCATCAACTTGGCGACGTTCTGACCTTCGTCTATGTAGAGGTCGGTCGGGGTTGTTCCGTTGATGGCCTGAGAGTCCTTGCCAGCAAAAACGCCGAACTCGGTTGTGCTCTTCTTCTTTGAACCCTTTGATCCAGATGCTCCGAATTGGAGCATGATACGAAGGGTGCTACTGGCTGCAAAGTGCTTGAAGTCATCCTGTGGTCGCATCCACCACGGGCGGTTCATCATCGTGGAAAGGAATTTGTCCTCGAAGATGCTCTTGCCTGTCTCCTCCACGTCGTCAGTAACAAGGATGCCCTTGTAGGATTTGATCAACTGGGTGCGCAAGGAGGCGAGCGCCATCATGGTGGATGTGATGGCTGCGTGACGACCCTTCTTCACTACCGCGCTTATGCGACAGTTCACTACCCACGAAAGGAGTGCTTGTGGTGTAGAAGCCTTGTAGTTGCGTCGGCCACCGGTAGCGTCATCCTTGATGGTGTCGTACCGGTCCAGCCAGTACAGGTGGTTCACCTCTCCCCTCCACAACTCACGCAACCCATAGTCCACCCAGTCCTGAGAACCCAGTTCGTACTGGTCAATGCTGCCGGGTTCCAGGTTCCAGCGACGTGCGGCCTCACAGTACAGGAAGAACGGTTTGTACGCCTTGATGCGGTCGAAGCGGGGGTTGGCGCTAAGGATGAACTCGATCAGCTCTCGCTCCAACTTCTCCGGGGCGCCCGGCGGAACCCACATATCCGGGGTGATCTCCACCCCCGCTACTTCATCCTTCCATGCCTGTGGTATGGTATCGTAGTAACAGGGGTCTTCTTGGTCCTCCGCATCATCCGGCGTTTCATACAGCCACAGGTGATGGCGGCCATCGTACATGGCCCCATCGGTGTCGCGGTCGGAAAGCGCCTCCTGTTCGCGTATCTCCCCTTTGGGGTCGAAGTCACGGACCTTCAAGAGAAGGTCTTCGGGAAGGGGTATGCCCATTCCCTTGAGCGCCAAGATGGCCGACTCCTGCTCCATGAGGGGCGAAAATAGCGAATCGTAAAGCAAACGGGTGCTACATACATTCGCCCCACCAATACACCGGCCCCATGGTCACAGTAAGCATCGACGGCACCGCGAACACCATTACCGTAACGCCGTGCAACGCATCCGGTGTGCAAACGGGCATCCCGGTGGTCATTCCCGGAACAGCCATACAGGACGTAACCGCGGTGATCGCCAAGCCGCAGAACTTCAACTACACCTACTGGACGCAGTTCGGCAACATCGTGACGCCGGGCCAAGGGATGCCCAACTACATCCCCTTCCAGCAGTTCTACGTGGTCCGCATCTGGCTGAAGTCCCCCCGTAAGATGATGGACCTGAAGCTCACCGAGGTGTACGGGCAGCCCACATGGACTAATGACCTTGCTGGAGCGACCGTAGCGATTCAGGCTTTGGAGGCAGCGATGCCGGCCTAGCGTCTTTCACCACGCGCTTGGGCGTTACGCGGCGCACCTCGCTGATGGCGTGCTTCTCGAACTTGTCCAGCACCTTCCTGTATCGCACCAGCACGCCGAGAAGGGCTTTACCATCGGCCTCGCTTCCGCTCCGCTCGAAGTGTTGGGTGCGTTCCATCACGGCAACGAGCGCTTCGCCGATGTCCTGCACCGTTGCGTTCTTGTCATCCACAGAGGCGCGGCCGGGCTCGGGCCGGACAAGGGGGTTCATCATTGCTCCAAGGATTTGATCCAGTTGATGCAGTCCTTGTGCATGTAGCACGTCTCGGTCAGGGTCACCACCGGACCGGGCGGTACATGGTTCCATGTCCACTGATCCAAGATGACATCGCCCATGGATTCCGGCAGCGGCTCGGGGACGAACCCGTAGTTGTTGAAGTGGAGGGTATTGAGCAGCATGGACGGCTTGCCCTCCATCATTTCCAGGGTCTTCGAAAGCAGGTGCTTGCTGAAGGTGCGAGGCACGGGAACCTCATAGTCCTTGGTGCCTACCCCAACCTCCATGAGCCACCGAAGGGTGTTGACCATGGCCTCTTGCTCAAGGCCCTTGCGCCGAAGCCAAAAGGACTTCAGTGAGTGGTACGCCTGCGTTGGATTGAAGTCACCGGTGACGAAGGTGGTATCCCTACTGATGATGAAGTTGTCACCAAGGTCAGCATCACGTATGGCCGCTCGCAAGGCACCGGCGAGGTCCTTGGGCGTTCGCGCCCCATGTAGCCAGACGCGGTTGCCGTCACCGAAGTACTTCGTGTGGGTGATGTTGGATACGCGCTGTGAAAGCTCTTTGTGCCGGGGGAGCGATTGCTCGATGTAAATGATATCCATGGTGGCTCTTGGATGCTCAAAAGTAAGGGGCGCCCCGAATGTACGGAGCACCCCCTACCAACCATGAGCCGCTACACGCGACGAGAAGCCTTCTTACGAGCCGGTATTGACCACGGCGCCTGCGCTGTTCAGCAGGATGTAACCCACATCGCCAGCGGCCACATCGAGCAGGGCGTTGGTGATGTTGGTGACGGCGAGCTTGGCAGCGGCGTAGCTGTCCATCTGCCAGCTGCGGTGTACCCCGTTGCCCACGGGCAGCCAGTAGAGGTAGCCCTTACCGGTGGCGGCGGAGTACCAGCCGAAATAGCCACCGGTCTGCGTTCCACCGAACTGGGAGGTGGAGGTTACGGGGGAGCTGTTGGTGGGGTTGGTTCCTGCCGTTGCGCTGGGGGTGACCTGATCGGGGTACACCACTTGGTCACCGTTGGGCTGGAACTGTACGATCAAGGTCGCGTTTGCCATGACTGGATTGTTGTTTGCTGTTCGATGGGGCAAACCTATACCCGTCCAACGGGCATTGGTACTCACAATTTTCAGCGCCCGGCTACGGGCCTATTTCAGCGAGCGAACTTTCTTGCGCCCTTTCTTGATGACCGATACACGCTTGGCGTGCGCCTTGGCGCTGATGCCCACCGCGGCCATCTTGTCCAGCAGGTGTGAGCGTAGCAGCATCATCACCTCTTGTAGCTTCTGGTCTTCGTTGCCGATGTCAATGAACACCTGCCGCTTTTGCTCCCCTTGCTGGTAGTTGACGTAGATGCTGGTGACCTTGTGCTTCATCTTGCGCACCATTTCCAGCAGCTCATAGTTGCGCGAGTAGCGGTTACCCCTTTTGTTCTGCCATGAATAGGCCTTCTTCAAGACCTCGACATCATCCTCCTTCAACTTGTGCTTGTCAATGGATCCGAGCACATCCACCTTGTACCCCATGAACCTCACATACATGAGGGCTGCCAGGGAAAGGCCATGCTTGGGGTCTTCCTCTATTGCACGAAGCTCGTCCTCGGTGACCTTCACCCAGCCATCATTGGCTTCGGCCAGATCGTTGATTGTCTGCGCCATTTCTTCCAGGGGCAGCGTTTCCCGCCTCTGGAGAATGACCTTGCGGAAGTTCGTGAAGTAAAGAAGGGCTACCTTCTTGTCAGCGAACGACATCTTCTCCCTCCTTTTCCCTGTCCACCACCTGCATCAAAGGTGCTTGAACGCCGGACTTTTCGAGGTCCACGAGGGCTGATGCAGCCGCTTCAGCTTGCTCCAAGCCCTGCATACGGCCAAGGGCCCACATGGCAAGCTCCTCCCGGATCTTCTCCGCATGCACTTCGGGCACCTGTGCGCGGGTGATGAGCATGTTGACGGTCTCCAAGATGCCGCCCACGGAACAACAAGTTCCCGCCCGAAGGGTGCGCGCCACATCGTTGCGGTCGAAGAAGATGACCGTGCATTCGATGCTCTTGCCCTCCTTGGCCAGTTCAAACATCTTCAGGGAGTGCTCGAACATGGAAATGATGCGCTTTCCATTATCCCCCATGATGGGGGTGCCGTCGGGGTTGACTAGGGTGCTCATGGTGCTGCTAAGGTAAATGCTTGTCCTTCAACTGAAGAGCTTGCTGGTACACATCTTCCGGAATGTTTTTGCCGATGAGTCTTTTGACCCATCCTTTCGGTGGTGGCCACGGTACCTTCAGTAACCGTAGTTGCTTCCTACTGTATCCACCGTTCTTTGACCGAATCTCTACGATGTCCGCATTC
>ERZ724505.770-NODE-770-length-19240-cov-7.039510_pt1 | contig 19240 bp, 23 predicted proteins | sample MGYA00376038_ERZ724505 | MGnify/ENA primary metagenome ERZ724505 (study PRJEB28724, sample SAMN07190884) | wastewater metagenome | isolation source: effluent of sewage treatment plant in Hong Hong | place: Hong Kong | collected 2016-03-17 ...
AAACACCGCAAGGTCCATCTGAGGATCGTCAAAGAGGACGATGAATTGTCGCTTCGGTTGGTCAGATGGCTGGCACCAAATCTCTTGATGTTCCATTCAACTGCACTCCTGAGCGTCTTGCGCTTGCCATTTCTCCGGTGGAGGGCCGCTGTCGCACCACCAGCAGTCAGCATCGGAATACCCTTTGGCATCGTCGGGCACCGGGCCTGGGAAGGCGTACGCCGCGTCGCGGGACCTGACAGCCACCCATCCCGTATCGTTGCACTTGTAGCACTTGGGTTTGATGGGCGTTTTCATCTGTTACGCCTCCGCCTTTGCATAGACGACCTTGCCGTCTTCGTTGATGAACAAGCCCGTCTGGCGCTCCTTGCCGTCGAGGACCCATTGCCGGGCTTCAGCACTCAGTACGCCTCGGAAACTTCCGTCTTCCAGAGCCTCGCACTTACGGTTTTGCTCAAACAGAGCCTTGAGACTGGGGAACTCGACAAGGGTCTCACGTCGCCCTCGGGTGTAGATTGCGTAGATCAATTCAGCCTCCATTTTCCACACTGTAATCCAAAACTGAGTGTAGCATGTTATGGCCTACTTTCCACACGAAAATCCGAATACCCGATCTTTCCAGCCCGTACGGCTCATTTGGCATGCAGGGAATTGTGTAATGGCCAAGGCACCCGATGACGTCCGCAAACTGTTAAAGCAGCATAAGTACGGCTTCCCCTTCATGCCAGCGTTCGCCAATAAGTGGGCACTCATGAACTATATCCGCTCAACGCGGAAGCCGCGCCAGCATTAGTGAATGCTTTCCCGCTACACTGGAGTCCTATACCGGGATAAAGCCAATCCCGATCTCGTAGCTTATGTCGAGGCCGATGAGCTTCACAGCCTTGATTACGAAGGCGCGCTGAAGTTCTACACGTCCGTTATTCCCGAGGCTTCACTTGCCGACAAGGCATACCTCGGGGCGGTGGATCGGTATTTCCTGTTCACGCATGTTCTGGGGCGAGGGGATGGCTATCATCCTTGGCTCTATGACCGATGCAGGGAGGTTGAGTTATGGCCGGATGGGTATCTCGATCTGTGGGCTCGAGAGCACTATAAGGCGGTGGACCTAAACGAGCCAGTGCCGACGCCGACTGGTTTCAAGCCGCATGGCGAACTGGAGCCTGGCGATTGGGTATTCGGCAGCGACGGTAACCCGGTGAGGGTGATCGCCCGCACGCCAGTGTTCAATGATGCGGATTGCTGGCGCGTAACCTTCGATGACGGCTATTCCGTTGTAGTGTCAGGCCAGCATTTATGGTCGGTCGAGCGCCGATCGCGCAAGCTGGTCAAGGGCGAGAAGCATAAGAGGGCATATCGCGAGACGGTTGTGATGGAAACGCGAGAGATCGCCGAACATGACCACGCGGCAGACGAGCGTTTCTCAATCCCAGTGGCCCCGGCCGCTTTCCAGGTTGAGCACATCCTGTCCATCGACCCTTACACGCTAGGTGCATGGCTGGGTGATGGAACAAGCGCAAACGGCACCATCACTTGCGCCTATGACGATTTGGAGATCATCGATCAGATCCGGTCTGCGGGGTATCCTTGCAAAGAGCGAACATCATCTAACGAAAACTCGGGCCTCTTCTCGATCCACGCAACTTCGAGATGGGCAGAAGAAAAGGGCATCGCGCATTTCCTGCGAGAGTTGGGCGTTCTCGGTGACAAGCACATACCGCGCGACTATCTCGTGGCGAGCATCAGCCAGCGAATGGAACTACTGCGCGGGCTTATGGACACGGATGGATCGTGCAACACCCGCGGCACTGCAACGTTTGTCAACAAAAACAAGCGGCTTGCTCTGGATGTCCACACACTGGCAGCTTCATTAGGTCTGAAGCCGCGCTTTAATCAGTTCACCTATGAGCACGGCGAAGTGTTCTATGTCAGCTTTCAGGCCTACGCTGACAACCCGCCTTTCCATCTGTCGAGGAAGGTAGCGCGCTGTAAGTCTGGTGTTCGAAACGCGCGGCGGTTCATTCGGTCGGTCGAAAGGTGCGAGACAATACCGGTCTCCTGCATTCAGGTCGATGCAAAGGACGGTCTATATCTGATCGGCAAGAACTACGTCACGACCCACAACAGCACCCTCATCACCTATTGCGGTGTGGTGCAGGAGATCATCAACGATCCCGAGATCACGATCGGCATCTTCGGACAGACGCAGGGCATCGCCCGCAAGTTTGTCGCGCAGATCAAGTTTGAGTTTGAGGCTAACTCGGACGTAAGGGCGCTCTACCCTGAGATATGCTGGCAGAAACCACTGTCACAGGCGCCGGTATGGTCGACGGAAGCGCTGACAGTCAGGCGCAAGAGCAACCCGAAGGAGTCCACGGTAGAGGGTCATGGCGTTGTCGTAGGGCAACCCACGGGCCGGCATTTCCGTCTGTGCATCTACGATGACCTTGTCACACCTGAAAGCGTGACGACGCCCGAGCAGATCAAGAAGACCACGGAGATGTTTGAGCTTTCAACCAACCTCGGGGCAGGGGACGGCCGGCGCTGGATGATCGGCACCCGATATCACTTCGGTGATACCTACGGCGATCTGATGGCTCGCAATGGCGTTGTGCAATCGAGACTCTACCCGGCGACAACGAACGGGAAGGCCGACGGAGATCCGGTATTCTTCACTCCCGAGATCTGGGAAAACAAGAAGCGCACACAGCTATCCACACTGGCAGCACAGATGCTCCAGAACCCGCTATCGGGCAAGGAGCGCACATTCGAGCCCATGTGGCTCAAGAGATGGGAGGTTCGCCCTTCCATCCTCAACGTCTACATCATGGCGGACCCGTCGAGAGGAAGGACATCATCGTCCGACCGGACGGCAATTGCAGTGGTTGGCATCGACAAGGCCGGCAACAAGTACCTGCTGGACGGCTTCTGTCACCGCATGACGCTCTCGCAGCGCTGGGACAGCCTGAAGTTTCTGCACAAGAAGTGGACGGAAATGCCGGGCGTCGGGATGCTGCGGGTCGGCTATGAGCGCTTCGGGCAGCAGTCCGATGACGAATATTTCAAGGAGCGGATGCTCGCGGAGAAATACCACTTCGCGATCGAGGAGTTGGCCTGGCCACGGGAAGGCGGGGCATCGAAGCAACACCGCGTGGAACGCCTGCAGCCTGACGTCCAGTATGGGGCTTTCCTCCTGCCGGCGCTGATCAGCCATAACGGCGTCACTTCGATTTGGTCGGTGAATGAGGATGACGGACTGATGCACTTCAAGCCCTCACAGGGCGATAGCGCGGTCATCACACGCCTCAAGGAGCGCGGCGAGGACTATCGAGCAGCATCCCCGATCCGCCGCAAGGACGAAAACGGCAAGGCATACGATCTCACGGCCGAGTTGATCAGTGAGATGACCTATTTCCCGTTCGGCGCTCACGACGACCTGATCGACGCGGTGAGCCGCATCTACGACATGGAGCCACTGCCGGCGAGCATCGTTGTGGATCAGGATTTCGACCCGGACACGACATATGACCAGGGCATGTGGAAGAGGGAGGCAGCGGATGCCTGACAACGTGATCAAGCTGAAGCCAGACGAAACACTTCCCGATGAGGCTGATCCGGAGATCATTGCCAAGCTCGAGGAGCTTCTCGAAATGGCGAAGTCCGGAGAGCTTCGCGCCATCGCCTACGCGACCGAGCGCCCGAACAACATATTGGGCACAGGCTGGATAGGGACCGCAGGCACACGCTACCCGGTCTCAGGCGCGATCGGCATGCTGCACACCCGATATTTCAACGCGCTGATTAGTGATGGGGAGCCCGTCGAATGAGCAACGAACGCGTCCGCCGTGTCGAGCGCTCCTATCTCGCCATGGTGATCAAGCAGAACCCGGAATTCCACGCCCAGGCGCGGAATGAAAACCGCACCGAGTACGAGTTTTCGAACGGCCGCAAGTTCACCGGCCACAAGATCTACGAAAACTATTCGGCCTATCAGGAAGACTGATGTTCAACCTCAAGCTCGGCTACGAGAACCTCGATGATTCCGGGGACGAAGACCCGTTTGCGAATGCCAAGCTGGCAATTTGCAAATGGACCGCGGAAATCCTGCAGCAGCACTATGCCGGCCATCCGTGGATGGTCGAGGTTCGCATGAACCGCTGGGGCGGGGTGATCCAGATCCAGATACGCGGGCTGATGCCCGCCAATCAATGGGCCACTATCCCGCTGTCGCGCATCCTCACCGACCCGAACGGGCGGACGACGGTGCGCCGGTGGGCTGGCGAGCTCCTCGAGCGCTACAACATCCCGCGCACCAACTTCTCATTCGACCAGTGGCGACAGGCGCTTGAGCGCTTCCCCATCAATGGAAGGGGTCACCTTGAACCGTTACGATGAAGTGCCAGGCGAAGACGGCCTGAAGCAGCGCGACGATACAGCCGCGCCCGAAGTCGACAGCGATGCCGAGTGGATGGACCGCTTCAAGCGCGCCATGAAAGTGTCCGAAGACCACTACAACACCAAGCTTCATACCGCTTGGTCGCGGAACTATCGCGCGGTCCAGAACCGCCATTTCAGCGGGTCGAAGTACGACACCTATCGTTACAAGTCGCGCTCCAAGCTCTTCAAGCCGAAGACCATGGCTGCGGTGCGCAAAAACGACGCCACAGCTGCGGCCTCGCTGTTCTCCACCGAGGACGTCGTCTCGATCACGGCAGAACGCACAAGCGACAAGCTTCAAGCCACCACGGCGCGCTTCCTGCATGAGGATCTGAATTACCGCCTCGATCGTTCCAATAAGTGGGCAGGGCCGAATTGGTTCCTCACTTCCATGGGCGCCCGGCACGAAACACAGGTCACAGGCATCTGCGTCTCCAAGCAGTATTGGGAATACGAAGAGCGCATCGTCGAGAAGATCGTCGATGTTCCGACTGATCGGCCGGCTATAGACGCAACTGGCATGCCCATCCTCGACCTGATGACCGGTGAGCCCTTGATGGACACCGTGATCGAGAAGGGCGTCATCGACGAGAAGCAGATCGTCCGCGACCGGCTGATGATCACGCTCATCCCGTCGGAGCACGCTCGCATCGATTATACTGGCGACTGGCGCGATCCAATCCAGGAAGGCGGGTTTTTCATCGCTGACTATCCCGTGCGTCTCGATGACGTCGAGGACATGATCAACCAGTCCGCCGACCGCAATAAGATGGGCGGCAAGGCGTGGCGCTCGGATATCGACATCTCTGCCCTCAAAAGAGCCCGTAGCGAGCGTTCCGGCTCAACGCAGGCCAGCGTCCGTCGGTCGCGAGATGACGGCCAAGACCGCTATGAGGGCGCTTTCCAGGGCAAGGAAAACGAGACCATATGGCTGCATGAGGTCTTCTATCGCAAAGGCGGGGAAGACTGGCACTATTGGGTGCTCGGCAACGACACCATCCTTTCTGATCCACGTCCAACGCGCGAGAGCTATCCTGAGCAGAAGGGCGACCGCCCCTATGTCCGCGGCCTCGGCGCGCTTGAACCGCACAAGACCCATCCGATGGCGCCGGTCGAAAGCTGGCAGCCTATCCAGATGGAGATCAACGACACCACGAACCTTTCGCTTGATGCAATGAAGATGGCGATTTCGCCTATCACGTTGGTCAAGCGCGGCTCGATGATGGACCGCAAGCAACTCCAGAACCGTGGCCCCGATGCCTTGGTGGAGTTGAACAACATCGAGGACTTGCAGTTCACGCGAGCGCCTGATCCGTCTGCCAACTCGCAGAACTACATCGATCGCCTGTCGGTCGATATGGACGAGCTCGCGGGCGTGTTTTCGGGAAGCTCCGTGCAGTCGAACCGCTCTCTCAATGAGACCGTCGGCGGCATGCAGTTGCTGAACAGTTCAGCCAATGCGCTCACGGAATTCGATCTCAGAGTATGGGTCGAGACATGGGTAGAGCCCTGCCTTTCCCAGTGCATCAACTGCATCAAGGAATACGAGTCCGACGAGGTTGTCATCTCGGTTGCTGGCGAGCGCGCCGGCCTGATTGAGAACGTCGTTGCAGGTGACGACCAGACCGCGAGCCTTGATCCGAAGAAGCAGGAAGCGGAAGCCGAGAAGCAGAAGAACCCCTTCCAGCCGCCGATCAGTGTCTCCGACGTCCTCGGCCATCTCGACAACGCCCAGGTCATGGTCAAGGTCAACGTCGGCATCGGCGCTCTGGACAATAATCAGCGCATGCAGAAATTCATGATGGGCTTCAAGGGCTCGCTCGAGCTTATCCAGCCACTCAAGGAGCAGGGCATCACGCTCAACGCCGCAGCGGTCGCGCAGGAGATTTGGGGCTTGGCCGGCTACAAGGACGCCGATCGCTTCTATCTCAAGGACGAGCAGAAGGAGCAAGGCCCGCCGCCAGAAGCCCAGCTTGAGATGCTCAAACATAAGGGCCGCATGGAAGAGAAGGGCCTCGACGCCAAGGTCAAGATGCAGACCGAGAAGATGAAGGCCGATCTATCGGGACGCGAAATCTCGCTTCAAGAGCGCGAATTCGAGCACCAGAAGGCCATGGACGACATGCGCATGCAGATGGATCGGATGCAGGCACAGATTACTAACAGCATGCAGAGCCAGCAGGCAAGCATGCAGAACCAGCAGACGACGCTGGAAACCATCCTCAAGGCGCTCTCAATCGGCTCGAAGAAGCCAGAACCACAGCGCTGAACTCACTGACATAGAGGCGAAATGACGGACGTAGAGGAACTACGGGACGCTGCCTATGCGCGCGTGCTCGCAATTGAGGCTGCCGCGGATTGCGAGGTTCTCCTGAGCCGCGGCGGCGCATGGGAGGCGATGCTTCATCTGGCGAGAGACGAAGCCCTCGACGCTCTCGAAAGCCTGATCCGCCGCGATTTCACCGACCTGAAGGACGTCCGCGACCAGCAGTGGCGGGTCACTCGCTACGAGAGCCTGTGCCGCTGGATCAAGGACATCGAGGCCAACGGCGAGTCCGCAAATTCCGACATGAGCGAGGACGAGGCCTTCGTCGTCGATCACCTGCTTAACCGAGGCGAAACAGAACCACAGGATGCTTGAATATGCCAGGCGATGAAGAACTGAAGCCGCAAGGCGACAATATCGAGGCACTTGACGGACGCGACTTTGTGCCGCCGAACGATGCAGCAGAGCCCGCACCGGAGACACGCCAGCGCCAGGAAGACCCGGCGCCAAAGGACGAGACACCGAAGGAAGTCAAGCACGGCAGCCCGTTCGACGACAAGCGCAAGGCGATCGCTGACAAGATCCGCGCCCAGCGCGACCAGAACGACAAGAATCCTTCGATCGATATCCCGGCCGATATGGAGCGAAAGCAGGTTGGCCCACATATCGCCACCCGCGAGGATCGCAACCGGCCGCCGGCTGAAGAGGTCGCCAAGGCGATCGATCCCGAAAACATCCCGGCTCCCCGCCGCGAGCGCCTGAAGATCAATGGCGTCGAGGGCGAATACGACTGGGAGCAGGTCAAGGAATACGCGCAGGTCGCGCTAGCGTCTCAGAACATCCTGAACGACGCCAAGCAGATCAAGGAGCGCGAGAAGGCAGCCTTGCAGGCCGCCGAAGAACGATTGGCTGCCGTTGAGAAGCTATTGGCCAACCATAGCCAGAGCACTCAGCAACAGCCCACCCCAACCCCAGTCAAGGCAGAGGATACCAAACCGGCCACCGACGAAGAGTTGGACGACATTATCGATCGGATTCAGACCGGTGATGTCAAAGACGCTGCGAATGCTCTGCGCAAATTCGGTGCGCAGATCCTCGAAAAGGCCAAGGCCGACCTCGGGGATGTCCGTCAGACTGTTACCGCAACCATACGGCAGCAGCAGGAAGACGCACGCGTCCAGAACGAGACCAATCAGGTGATTACCGCCTTCGCCGCGGAGAACGATGATTTCGCATCATCGGACATGCGGATGAAGGTGCTCATCGACCAGACGGTGGATGTCATGGAGGAGAACCTCAAGGCACTCAACGTCACCGATGAGACGATCACCAATATCGCACGCAAGTTCGGCGTAGCGCGACAGTTTGCCGTCGGGATGGCCACTCGGATGCTCCGGGACAAAGGCTATCAACTCCCCGACAGCGCGGCTGTGATGCGAACCGCAGCAACCCGCGTGCGCGAGGGTCTCGGTCTAGCGGCCCCAGCAGCCCGGCAGCAGCCGGCACCAGTGGCCGATCCAACACCGTCAATCATGGCAGACCGCATCGAGCGGAAGCAAGCCATGAGCCCCCAACCCAGACGGGCAAATATCTCCCCAGGCGCCGATCCAGCACCCGAGAAGTCGCAAGAACAGCGACGGATCGATGCGGTTCGCCAAATGAAGGCGATGCGCAAGGGACGGTAAGCCCGTCCACCCCGAAAGGACTCAGACATGACCGGACAGGTTTGGTCTGTTGCTACCGAGGGCGGTTATCTCTACGCCGATAACCTCTCCGACTACCTTCGTTTCGAGCTTCAGCCTCTGACGAAGTTCCGCAATCTCTGCGATGCAAAAGACAACGCGATTGGCCTCCATAAGGGCCAAGAGTACAAGTGGAACCGCTACTCGAAGGCCGCCAATCGCGGTCGCCCGATCAGCGAGCTCCAGAAGATGCCGGAAACCAACTTTACCGTTGGCCAGTCCAGCCTCATCATCACCGAGTATGGCAACTCAGTTCCTTACACCGGCAAGCTCGAGGACTTGGGCGAGCACGATGTCAAGGACGTCATCGATCAGGTTCTGAAGGACGATGCCCGCACGACGCTTGATCGCTCGGCGGCCTATCAGTTCTTCCAGACCCCGCTGCGCGTGGCGCCGACTACTGGCACTTCCACGACTGCGGTCACGCTGACCACCAACAGCGCGACGGCGACCACCAACAACGTCGAAATGGGCACCGGCCACGTCAAGGCTATTTCCGACCTGATGAAGGAGAGAAATATCCCGGCATTCGACGGCGACAACTATCTCGCGATCTCGCATGTGACCACGTACCGGACCTTCAAGAACTCCCTTGAGAGCATCCACCAGTACACATCCGAGGGGATCAACATGATCTTCAAGGGTGAAATGGGCCGCTACGAGAACATCCGGTTCATCGAGCAGAACGAAGTGCCGAAGGGTCACGCCAACGACGCAGCGTTCAACACTACTGCGGGCTCGGCCAATGACATCTACACGGCCTCTGCCGACGCATGGGACAACGCCAAGTCTTCTTGGGCTCTGTTCCTTGGCGCCGACACCGTGATTGAGTCGCCGGCAATCCCGGAAGAGATTCGCGCCAAGCTGCCCGGCGACTATGGTCGCGACAAGGGTATCGCCTGGTACGCGCTCACCGGCTTCGGGCTGACCCACACCGACGCGACCAACGCGCGTGTCGTCCTGTGGGATAGCGCTGCCTGATCCACATCGGGGCCGGGCGCTCCGGCCCCTTCCTCCCTCACAATAGGAAAGGGCATCCCCGATGTCTTATTCTCTCCCGAACCGCCGGACCTATACGTTCCCGGCTGTCAACTTCGGGTCCACTTCGGCGCAGTCGATCAAGGGCCCGGCCGGCAAGAAGGGCGTGCTGGTAGACATCCATGTCTCCTGCACCACGCTCTTCACCGCCGTCACCACCCAGGCATATGTCGACGTCGGCACCGCTGCGGACATCGACTACAACGCGCATTTCGGTCTCAGCACCCTTGCTGCCACCGACTCCATCTCGCTGCTCGGCAGCACCGGCAGCCTTGCCGCTCTGATTGAGCCGAACATCGCAGCAGACACCCAGGTCGAAGTCACCTTCACCGCGCCAACCGGCGGCTCTCCCGCCGGCGTCGGCACGGTTCAGATCGTCATCGACTGGGCCGACTAAGCAACCGCCGCTCGCTCACGGGCGGGCGGCAAGGAGAACGCCATGTCTTGCGACAAGCGCAGATACCAAGTCCGGCAGTCCCGCATGGATAAACCCATTGCGCCGACGGGCGGAAAGAATGCCGCTGCGGATGGGTATTCCATCCGTGATCGAGAACCCCTCAAGCGCAAGCGCGACCTCCATGTGTGGTCGGACAACTGCGAAATCGCTCCCGGTCTCCGGGACGAGTGCGAAGCTGCGTTTGACTCCTACATGATGGATTAAACCCATGAAAACCTCTGTCGAAATCTCCGGTGCCCGCGGCACCAAGATTGTGAAGTCCACCGGTATGGACTCTTCGTCCTATCAGGTGAAGGGCGCCACCGCTGATCAGCTCAAGGGCGGTCAGGTCGGCGGCTCCAGGGATAACCTCTCGCACTCCATCACGTCGGGCAAAGTCCCCGGCGGGAATTGAGGTAATCACATGACCCTGCGTCTCAATGAAAGCCGTCCGTATGGCTCGATCCATCCCCCGTTGGGTGGCGCGTTCTACGAACAGGACGGCAAACTCTTCGGGCACGACATGGTGCTCTTGAGCAAGGCAGGGGCAGACAAGGGGGCGGCGAAATCCGCCCCTTCTACTTCTCAGGCGAAAACCAACAACACGACCCAGGCGGCAGATCTCGATCTTGACGCATGGGCTAAAGGCGAGATCAAAGCGCCGTTTTTCGCTGTCAAGAAGGCTGCCCTCGCGAAGTATCCCGACATCGACACCACAAACAGCGAAACCATCAAGGCACATCTGGCGAAGGTTGCCGGCGAGCCTGAGGGCGACGACTGATGGCGATGACGTTTTCCGCGCTAGTCGCAGACGAGACTGTTTCCGGATCAATCAAGCGACTGATCAACTGGTCGCGCATTGATTCCGAAAGCATCCTCGAAGACGCGCAGGCGTGGATTTACTCTAAGGTGCGCGTCCGGCAGATGATGACGACAGCAAATGTCACCATCTCGTCGGCCGCGTCCACCGCGTCGTTTCCGACCGGGTATCTCGACCCGATCCACTTCGGTATCCCAGGCTATGTCAATACGCTGCGCCTGAAGGATGCCGAGTGGTTCCGCTCGCACCTCGGATGGGATCAGGATGCAGTTCTGCCAGAGGGGATTCCCTCATACTGGTGCGACATTGCCGAGACGATCCAACTCGATACCAAAGCGGATCAGGCTTACACAGCGAAGCTCGTTTATTTCAAGACCCCGACGGCATTGAGCGTGAGCAACGAAACGAACTGGCTCACGATCAAATATCCGCATCTCGTCCGCCATGTCTGCCGGATGTTCGCAGCGATCGAGCGCAAGGAGATGGACACGGTTCAGATGGCCGAACTCCGAGCCTACCAGACGATTGACGAAATCAAAATCGAAAGCGACCTCGCCATGCGTGGGTGGGAAGCGGACATGAACTGGCAGGAGGCCGGCTGATGGCTACCCTCTCGACAAACCTTGAAATCGTTCTCCTTGCCTATGGCGAAGAGGGCTATGGCGCGTTTGATAATTACGGCGACGTCGAGAATGCCAACTGGGGGATGGTAGAGGCCGCGCTGACCGAAGACGAAGCGATAACGATCAATGCCTCAAACGTCACGCTGACTGATGCTCAGCAGATTGCGCTCACCCTCACTCTCACCGGCACGTTGACCGGCAACCGTAATCTTCTCGTCCAGGATGGGCGCAAAGGCTTCTGGTTCGTCACCAACAGCACATCAGGCGCGTTCTCGATCACGATCAAGCCGGTTAGCGGCTCTGGCGTTACCGTCGCTGCACAAGGCTCCAGTGCTGTCTATTACTCGGATGGATCGACTGTCCGCGCCATTGGCATTGACGTCGGTACGTTTCTCACGCTTACGAGTCCCTCGATCGTCGAAAACAAGAGCTTTGTCGATGCGACGACGTTCATCATCGACAACTCCGACAACACCAAGCGGGCCACGTTCCAGACATCAGGCATTGCGACAGCAACGACTCGCACCTATGCCTTGCCCGATGCAAACGGCACGATCGTCCTCAACGATAATACGGCAACACTCATTGCCAAAACGATTGAGGACGGCATCTTCAGCAATGGCTATCGCGAAGAAGTCTATACCGCCAACACCGGATCTGCCTTCACGTTCGATCTTGCCAACGGCTCCATCCAATACCTGACGCTGACTTCAGCTGCAGTCACATACACGGCACCTTCAGCCGTTGCGGGCCGATCGTTCACACTTCTGCAGAAGCAGGGCGCTGGCGGATCAACAGTAACCTGGCCTGCGTCGTTCAAATGGCAAGATGCTGGCGCTCCAACGCTCACTGCGACGGCCGGCAAGATCGACCAGTTCACATTCACCTCTGACGGAACGTACTGGTACGGCAGCGTCAAGGGGACAAACCTCTAATGTTCTCCGCAGAGGGTGGCGCTGTCACGCAGACGGTCTATGCCGATGACGTTTTTGCGGCATGGGCTTATAACGGAACGGGCAGCGCTCAGACTATTGTATCCGGTCAGAACATTTCTGGCTTTGGCGGTCTGATCAAGATCAAATCCCGCTCGAACGGCAGCCTTGACCACTTCCTTGCCAGCACCGCCCGCGGCGTAAACCAGAAGATTTCGACCAACACCACGTCGGGATCGAGCAGCGCGGCAAACTCCGTTACTGCGTTCAATACCAACGGCTTCACACTTGGCAGCTCGACCGATGTAAATCAGTCTGGGCAGAGCTTCATAGCCTGGGTTCTTCGTCAGGCTCGAGGCTTTTTCCAGACTGTCAGTTTCGTTGGAAACGGCACGACACAGACTGTCGGCCACGGCCTGCGCAAGGCGCCGGGCATGGTAGTCATCAAGCGCACGGACACGACGGGCGACTGGGCTGTCTGGCATCGCAGCGCGACAACCGGCTACTACCTGTTGATGAACTCGACGGCGGCGGAATCAAATTCCTCAGCTGCTACGATGTTTGGCAACAATAAGATCACAGTTGATCCCACAAGTTCGATTATCACTGTCGGAAGCCATTCTGCCGTCAATGCGCTCAATGGCACCTATGAAGTCCACATCTACGCCCACAACACGGATAGTGACGGGCTCATCTATTGTTCTTCGTTCACGACGGACGGCTCTGGAAAAGCCACTGTTGCCATTGGCTGGGAGCCGCAGGCACTTGAGGTCAAGCCGACCTCGGCAACCGGCAACTGGATTGACCTTGATGTCATCCGCGGATGGAGCCTCGCTGCGAGTGATAATCAGCTTTACCCCAATTCGGTCATAGCGGAAGCAGCCGTAGCCTCAGGAAACCCCATGCCTGGAGGTTTTGAGTTCAAGGGCGCCAACTCCACGACTTACGTTTACGTCGCGTTTCGCCGCCGCAACAAGCCGATCACATCCGGAACGCAAATCTTCAAGCCGCAGGTTAGGGTTGGGACTGGGGCCGTTGCAATCGTCACAGGCTTCGGTTTCACACCTGACATTATCATTTCCCAAGGCGAAGCATCCAGCAGCGAGCCGCCTTTCTTGACCGACCGTCTCCGTGGCCCAACCATGGAGTTGTTAACGTCATCGCAAAACGCCGAGACAGCCTATGCGAATGACATCACCGAAATCGGAATGGATGGCTTCACAGTCGGATCTGGGTCTGGTGGCCATGCCAATACGAGCGGCAAGACTTACACCGATCTCGCTTTCCGTCGGGCCGCAGGGGTCATTGAGCAAGTCCCGTATGTGGGCACTGGCGTTGCTAGGACTGTAGCGCACGATCTGGCGGTCACGCCAGAAGTTGTGATGGTCAAAAATAGAACGACTGGCGGCATAGACTGGGCCACGTTCTACAGCGATGCAACGAAGTATTTGGCGCTCAATGATCCTGGCGTTGGCGGAACGTCGTCGACGAGATGGAACAATACCAGCCCGACCAGCACTGTTTTCACAGTCGGAACAGCGACGAGTGTCAACGCGCTGAATGATCAGTATATCGCCCTTCTCTTCGCCAGCAAAGCGGGCGTCCTGAAAATCGGGACGTATCTTGGGAGCCATGTTGCAACAAACATCGACTGCGGATTTGCCGCCCCGGCTCGGTTGGTAATCGCGACAACTCTCGACTATTTCGGCATCAATTACTGGCGCTTTGCAGAGTCTGCGCACGGGTTGGCCAATGAGATCGGCCGACTAACCACTGCCGGAGCCTGGGAAACAGGTGGCCTAGCCCCTTTCGCTACCGGCTTCACTCTGACTACGAACAATTCCTTCAATCAGTCCGCCAAATATTACCTCTACCTCGCCTTTGCATAGGGGCTCTCATGTACATTTTGGTTGAGGATCGTCTGGTAACGGACGACCAATTCAAACGCTCGTTCGAAAATACCAGCTTCCCCGAGGGCGATATCAGCGCAGCCGTGCTCGAAGCATTGGGCGCCGAACGCGTGCTGGAAGGCGCAAAGCCTTCTCTCCAGCCATGGCAAAGTGCTGTTATCGACGGCACTGAAGTCATCAACGGCCAGCGCGTGACCAAGTACCGGATCACGCCGGAAGTAGGCACGCAGGCCGAGACAGACGCGATTGCAGCTTGGCAGGCAGCAAAGGCCGCGGCGCTCCAGGACGTCATTGTGACTGCGGCGCAGAAGAGACTGGACGACTTCGCCAAGACGCGGGGCTATGACAGCATTTTCTCGGCTTGCACATACAAAGACAGCGCCAATGCGCAATTCGCGTCAGAGGCCACCTATTGCCTTGCGTTGAGGGATCGGATCTGGGGCAAACTCAACGAAATGCTGGCCGAGGTTCAGGCGGAAGAGCGGCCAATCCCCGAAGGCTTTGCCGATATCGAGGATGAGCTATTCACTCCTACGCCGGAGTGGCCAGCTTAATGCCGTTCTTCAAGATCCCGATCCCGCCGGGCATCGTCAAAACCGATAGCGATTTCGCGTCGTCTGGTCGATGGATCGATGCTGACAAGATGAGATTTCGCGGGGGCAAGGCTGAGAAGGTCGGCGGCGCATCGAAGTTCGTCCAAAGCCAGTTTCAGGGCTATGCCCGCGGCGCCCATGCTTGGACAACCTATGGCGGTTTTCAGTGCATTGCCTTCGGAACAGCCACCACCCTTTACCTGATCCGCAACGGCACGATGAACGATATCACCCCGTTTCGCGTGCAGGGGATCACACTCACCAATCCATTCACGACAACCAACGGCTCCACCACCGTCACAGTGACAGACGTAGCTCACGGCATAACGTCAGTCGGGACGAAGGTGCTATTTGATGGGGCGTCTGCCGTCGGCGGGATCACGATCGATGGCGAATATCTCGTCTCTGCCGTGGTCAATGTCGACACCTATCGGATTGTCCACACATCGGCAGCAAGTTCCGATGCGACGGGCGGCGGGACGGTCACGGCCTCGTATTACATGAATGTTGGGCGTGTCGATCCGGCATACCTCACCGGCTGGGGCGTTGGCCCTTGGGGCGTTGGCGGCTGGGGCGTGGGCGTTTCCCAAGCCTATGGCTTCCGCCTCGATCCTCTCGTCTGGACCATGGATAACTATGGCGAAGATTTGATGATCTGCCCGATGGACGGGACGATCTACTACTATGACGCAACGGATGGCGTTGCAAAACCAGAGCCGATCACGAACGCGCCGGAACAGGTCAGGGCAGTGTTTGTCACTCCGGAGCGCTATATCTTCGCGCTCGGCTGCACGAACCGCCTCGGCATCTACGACAAGATGACCATTCGCTGGCCTGACGTGGAGGATTTCACCGACTGGACACCGTCAAGCGTCGACACGGGTAACGAACGCAAGTTGCAGGGCGGCTCTCGTCTGGTGGCAGGATGCGGCTTTACCCTGGGCCTGTCTCTTGTCTGGTCGGACTCGTCGCTGTTTTCCTTCCAGTTCACCGGCTCGAGCGCGATCTATGACTCGAAGAAGATTGCCGACGAATGCGGCTTGATTGGCCCAACCGCCTTTTGCCGCACGGATACCGCCGTCTTCTGGATGTCAGCCACCGGGTTTCACTATTACAACGGCATGGTGGATGAGATCCCGAACGTTTCCACGATCGACGCGTGGGTCTTCAACAGTCTCAACGTCACCCATTCCGTCAAGTCCTGCGCCTTCTACAACAAGGAATTCAACGAGGTCTGGTTCCTCTATCCGTCGGGCGCGAGCACTGAAAACAACCGCTACGTCATGGTTTGCCTCGACGACTTCTCATGGACGAATGGAACTTGGGACAGGACCGCGGCGACGAAGTTTGCATCCGGCGACAAGCGGCCGCTTCTGTTTGGGACCGACAGTTATGTCTGGGCACACGAGTCCTCTCCCAAGAACGACGACACTGCGGCGATGGCAGCTTACATCGAGGCCGCTCCGTTCGATCTGGAGGACGGCAATACCTGCCTCGACGTCTTCGGCTTCGTCCCTGATTTCGAGACGCAAAGCGGAGATTTGAGCCTCTACATCTACGGCAAGGATCATCCCCGCGACACCACAGTGATGAGCGAGACGGTCACTGTGAGCGAGACGGCGAAGATCGTCGACACCAGAGTCGCCGGGCGGCAAGTCGGTTTCAAGCTTACCTCCAATGCCGTGGATGGCGATTTCAGACTTGGCAACCTTCAGCTTGAGATCACGGGCGGCGGGAAGAAGCGTTCGAGCCGATGAGACGCGTCAATATCCCCTTTCCCCCCGCCGAGATCGCGAGAACTCAGGTCGGCCAATACCTCATGGCGGCGATGAATGAAATAACGCTGGCGAGTGGCGTGAATGACCCCGCGGTCATCGCTTCGGACTTCACGATCGAGAATTACACCGAAACCCGATCGCTTGACGTGAATACCGCCACGACGACCGACCTCATGAACTTTGTTGCCACGCTCATCCTCGACCTTCGGCGGGGCGGGGCGAAGAAAGGTTAAGCCATGTCATCGACGCAGACTTCGACGATCCGTAGGTATCTCAAAGACCCGCTCAAGGACGCCATCAAGCTCGGGGAGACATGGGCCGACAGCAACGGCAATCGGCCATACGGCACCAAGCCGGGCGAAAGCCTCTACACCGAAATGAATTCGATGCAGAAGGGCGCGCTTGGCAACGCGAATTGGCTTGCCGATCAAGACCTGAATGAGATGTTTGGCCTCAACAAGGCCACGAGCATGTGGGATAGTTACGCCAACGCAGGCCCCGAGACGATTAGCGGCCCGAATTTCAGCTATGGCGTGACGCAGGGCCTTGGTCGCGCCGACATGCTCAACGAAGACAACTATGGCCGCGTGGCCGACCCGCTCCAGACGTGGGGCGTGATGGACGAAAGCAGCCCAATTGGCGCCGTGTCCCAGTACGTCAACCCCTACATCCAGCAAGTTCTTGACCCGACCATTCGTGAAATCAACGAACAGAGCGACCGCAATCGCCGCGCTATCGGCGCGCAATCCGCGATGGCTGGAGCCTTTGGCGATGCCCGTCACGGGATAATGGAAGGCGAGAATTTCGAAAAGACCGGGCAGGCTATCTCGGATGCCACCGGCAGGATTAACGCCGACGCGTTCCTCAACGCACTTGCGCAGCGCCAGACGGATCTAGGACGCTTTGCCTCCACATCCGCTCAGGATGCTGCCCTCACAGAAAATGCGCAGGGACGCAGACTGGCAGCAGGTCAATCGAACCAGCAGATGCAGGAAAACCAACTCGGACGTCAGTTGCAGGGCGACATCTCGACGGGTGGTTTCTCGCAGGCCGGCGCACAGATGAACCTCCAGGCAGAGTTGGCCAATCAGCAAGCGCGCATGAACGCGAACGAGCGCAAGGCGACTGCGGCACAAGGCTACCAGAGCATCGGCAATAACAGCCTGCAGAACTTCATGAATGTCAACGACACCCTCATGAATGCCGGCAACTTCTCGCAGGCGCAGGAAGAGCAGAAGCGCATCACGCAGCAAAAGCTCCAGGAAGCGATCATGAACAAGGACTACAACACCGCTGCAATGCTGATGCAGTTGATCCAGGGCGCGCCGAAGGAGGGCACCGTTGAGACGTCCTCCACCGACGGGCTTCTCGGCATCCTCGGCTCCGTCATCGGCGGCATCTTTTCTTAAGGAGTGACGACGATGAATCCCGACATGATGGCTATTCTGAAGTCGATACTCTCGGGGCAGGGTTTGAGTGGGTCGAAAACGCCAGCGGCACCCATGCAAATGCCCATGCAGATGCCAATGCAGCCCCAGCCGCAAATGCAGGCGCCTCAGATGGCAATGGCCGCTCAACGGGCGCCGCTCATTCCGATGTCAGCGAATGAACAGCCGGACCATACAGGACCGGGCGACTGGCCAAATCCAGATCTTGGTGACGGGCATGGCGGCGACGGTGGAGACGGCAAGGGCGGGCATGGCGATCACGGCAAGGGCTCAAACTTGAGCAAGTTCGAGTTACTGATGCGACAGATCGCCAGCAAGGGACCGCGTGCCTACACCCACGCGATCGACAAGAATCTTGGCGTCAACAAGATCACGCCGGGTTATGGCAAGACCGACCCATCAACGTTCAAGACCGGCATGGCTGATAGCCTCGCAAATGTTTTGACTGGCGGGCCGACAAACCCACCGCCGATCGTGGAAGGGCCGGACTTCCCCACATGGCCAAAAGCTTGACGAGGGCTGATGATGTTTGACGCTTCCGCACTTTCATCGATCCTGACCGGCATCAAGTCCCAGCAGCCGACGCCTATTCCGGCACCCGCGCCGACCACCACCACGACGGGACCGCTTGCCAATCTGCAGAACATCCTGACCGGTGGCGCAGACTACGGAGCGCTGATGCAGAAGATCGGCAGCGGTATGGGCAACCTATCGAACACAGGCGGCGATCCATTTTTGAGCTTTGCCCAGGGCTTCGGCGGCGCGCAGAAATACACGACCGAGGAGCAGCGCCTTGCAGCGGAGCGCGCGGCGGCGGCTGAGAAGGCGCAGATGGACGCAAACCTCGCTCTTCAGCGCCTAACCCAGGACCAATCGCAGTTCGATGCCAACCTCGCCAATAATCAGAGCCAGTTTTCGACGCGATCAGCGCAGGACCAGGCTCAATTTGATCAGCGCATGGAGCTCGAGAAGGCAGCAGGCACGCGCGCCGACCAGCTTGCCGCGGATGCCAGGCGCAAGACGGATGCCGAAATCCTCCGTGCGGCGAAAAAAGAAGGCTTGACCGCCGATCAGATGCTGCGAATCAACGATGCAGCACAAAAATCGACTGAGGACATCATCGACCCGGCCGAACGCCGCACGGCCTATGATGCCGAGGTTGCGCGCCTGACCCAGATGACGAAGTCCGGTCGGATGAGCGAAGGCCCAGGGGTAAC
>ERZ724505.772-NODE-772-length-19213-cov-22.908393_pt1 | contig 19213 bp, 27 predicted proteins | sample MGYA00376038_ERZ724505 | MGnify/ENA primary metagenome ERZ724505 (study PRJEB28724, sample SAMN07190884) | wastewater metagenome | isolation source: effluent of sewage treatment plant in Hong Hong | place: Hong Kong | collected 2016-03-17 ...
ATGCTGTATAAGCTGTATGGTTATAAACCTGTGCCGTTATCTCAGCTTTGCCGCCTGCCTTTCTTTGAATCTTCAGGACGCGGAAGTATTCAGGAGTTTCCGTTAGGTCGGTAACGCCGTCATCAGTTCCCACTGTAAAGCCGTCTAGTATCTGCGAAACGACTTTGATAATGGAATACCTCTTTATCCCCAAAACCTGCTCAAATGGTACGGTAAGCGTCAATCTAAGGTTGTTCTGCGTGCCGCCTTCATCCCATTCACCAAACCAAAGGAGGCGATAGGCAAGTCTGACGGCTTCGGCTAAAGTAGTAATGCCAAACGCTGAGAACTTCTTAGGAACGGCAAGGAAATAGTCCGGCCCTTGCTGTCTGCCTGCCTTTAGTTTCGCGTTTCTGTCGTCAACCGTGATCGGTCGCTCTGTGCCGTTGTTACTAGCTTCCTCAAACCTGACTTCGACCTCATTGACTAACTTATTATCCGGTGTCTGTGACAGTTCAATAACGGGCTGTCCTGACCAGACCACGTTGACGTTTGAGCCTGTATCGTAGAACACAGGAGCGTCCGTTAGCTCGTCGCTGGTCGCTTTCCTGAATGATGAAATGGTGTACTTACTTTCGTGTAGAAATGGAACGGAAATCGCACCAGAGCGGCAAATATCCTCGATCTGTTCACCCGCTGGTCTGCCTTCAAGGATCGCGTTAAAAGTAGAACGCCGCGAAGTCCATACAGTAGATTCGCCATCGGTATAGGTAACGGTGTGGCTAACCACTACATCTGACCACGTTGCCTCTGTCATCCAATCTAGAATTTCAAATAAAGATTCGGCATAGCCTAGCCCGAACTTTTGATTCTTGTAGAGTTCTAAGAGACACCAGACGCGGTTATCTGACCAGATTCTAGTCTTGGTAACGGGCGAATCATCCGTGTATACGCAGACTTCGCTAAATCCTACAACGTCACACTGAGCCGCTAGATTCGATGGTGAATAGTCCGCGGGGTTAACCCGACCGTAATCGGCAAAGACAATTGCAGTCGAGGAAAAGTTAGAGACATTAGGAGCGTAGGTAGTCCGAGGTTGTCCGCGTGTTCCTAGCCGCGTCTGCATATTCCCGTTACCGAATGTGCCGCCTGTCGACGCAATAAGAAGATCGTTTACCTTGAAATTAGATACAGATGTTATCGGCCCTTCGCAGATAACCCACACAGTCGATACAAAGCCGTTGTTTCCCGTGCCGTCGCGTCTCCATAGCACTAATTCTGGAGCACCTAAATGAGCCGTACCGAAGATGACTCTGACAGGCTCTTTTAATGCTGATGCGTTATGTTTTGATACGGCTAAGTAGCCAGAGCCACCGTCAATAGTGATCGCATCGGTAATGAACCCGCCGTAATATAGCCCGCTGTTACTAAGCCGTGCGGTACACGCATCTAAAGTCTTAGGGCAGTCATCATAAGGCGTTGTTCCCGTGCGGTAATTGCCAACCGAACCGCCGAGATGTTTGTCATAAGGGCAAAGAGACGAGCGTACAGCGTCAGTATCCGGCAACAGCCCGCCGAATATATTAGCCGTGCATTCTTTTGGCTTTCTACGCGACGGGATAACTAATTCGCGTGATCTAAACCCGTTCGTAGCGACTGCCTTAACCGTTTTCCATCCGTACACTTTCGGGGCTTGCAGTTGCCCGCTCCAGACGGTCGTTGTTATATCTTGGTCAGGATAGTAGTAAATGAACTCGCAGGTAACGCCGCTTCCGTAGGTCTGGAATAGCCCCGTTATCTCTTTATCGATGTCATCAAAGGTAACGGTAACTTCATCTGTTCTGAGGTCAGGATTAACCTCAATTTCGTGGAACGGGTCTTTCTTATCAGGGTAAATTAGACGCGGTTCGACCGTTACACCGATCGAGGTGAACGGCGCTCCATCCTGATACGGAGCCCCGCCGTAATAGTTAATTACGCCTGTATCCCAAGTGACTTTGAGATACTCGCACGCGGGAGGACGCCCTGTTAGGGTCGCTTCTTTCAGGTCAGCTAAATCTGAGGGGTCTATTGCCATCCTACGTAGTTACTCCCCATTTCGTCATTAGGTGTTCCACAATCTCGTTAGCATCTGCCTTTGTTAACGGCCCGCCCCACGCCACGGCTATTTCGCCAATGTCATACGCCCCGAAAGACGAACTTATCGAACGTCCGAATATAGGAGACGAAGTTAAATCTATCGGAGCCGCATCGGTTGAGTGGAAATGACACACCCCAAATGTATTCATTGGAGCTTGCATATCCGTGACCGCGTACGATGTACCGTTTAGGGAATATTCAAAGCCTGATAAACTAGGATTCTGCCATTTAGTGCCGCCTGAAGTGCCTTTGATGTAATCAACCGATGTACCGCGTGCGATAAGTCCGTTATTGCCGGGGAAAGTGGTCGAACGCACCTTCATTGCGATAAAAATGTCGTATCCGTTGCCAACCCAACCGCCGCTGCCCAGATAACCCGATGATCCGTTCAGTCTGACGGTGTTTAGCCCGTTCTGAGGGTTAGCCCCAAACGTCACTGTGCCACCAGCAACGAATCCGTTTGTGCCGTCTTTTGTATTTATCCAGTTTGGGGAACTATGTCCGGTTTCTCGACAATGAACCATTCCCGGAGGGGCATAGAACACGTATCTATCCAAATCAAATATCGTTTCCCCGTTTATCCGCCTCTGTTTTAGCGTTACATTGGTGTTGTAGATCGTCGCTCCCTTTACTTTCCCAAAGGAAATCTCACTATCGGCAAAATCAACCAGGTAATACTGCCCCGTGTCTGGATGCTGATAGGCGAAAGGCGTTCCTGTTGTTTGGTTGTACTTAAATAAGTTCCTCAGATAAACGTGACGCGGTACAGATAAGCCGTTAGGGTCGGTGTAATTCGTTCCGTAAGCTGAGATGGTCGGCAGGGTAAGCGAGAAAGTCCGAACGCCTGTATTTAATCCAAGCAAGGAACTAGAGCGGTAGCCTAAGCACATCTCATTGGAAATCGTCGTGTACTCGATACCAAACTGAGGTTCAGGGGCACACAGATTATGCGGCTGCCATAAATGGTAGCTAGTGCCTGATGATGATGTAACCGTTGTTGGCATATTATGGACTTGGCAAGGTAACGCCAGCTAATCGGCGTTGTCTGAGCGTGATCCCGACTGAATAGAGTTTTACCTTTGCCCGCTGGTACGTGAGAGCTTCATCGGCAAAGTCAACAAAGTAATATTCATCTGCTAATACAGGGTCGAGATAAACGAACGGCGTACCTGTAACTTTGTTGTAGGTATAAAGCGACCACACATATTGCTCTCTCGACACTTCCGCTCCGTTTACGTCGATGACCGTAGTTGACAGCACATCTAAATGAGCGAGAGTGGGGAATGTCAGCTTCCAAGATCGCGTGCCTGAATCAAACCCTGTTTGGATACTCGCCCTATACCCATCGGCAAGCGTGTTATTGACCGACGCAAACTCGATGCTATCTTCTGGCTCTGGAGCAGAATGAGTCGTAAGCTGCCAGAGATGATATGCGACGGAATTGGAAGCGGTGATAGTAGTAGGCATTACCTAGCATCTCCTGTCGCCCTTTTTAACATCCCCGTCAACCGCGAATTGTTCTGCAATCCGCTGATAAGCCCGTCACTAACAGCATTGGGATTCTGCTCTACACCCATGCCCAGCACATCGCCCGGTCTGAATGACTCGATCTTGTTAGCCAGCCTGTTAGTCGTTTCCTCTACAGCCGCTAATGTGTTATTTAGCCGCTGTCCAAAGCCGCCGAATTGACCGGACTGGAAGTTGTTGTTTTGGGATTGACCGTTACCTTGAGGCGACGCGCCGCCGCCCGATGTGGATTGTGAGAACGAATCTCCTGCAATCGCTCGTCCTGTGATGCCCGCTCCGATAGCAACCGCTCCGAACAGTGCCGCTGCCTGTAAGAACTGGGCAGGCGTACCGCCCATTAAAGCACCACCGAACACGGTAGACGCGAGGGCTGCCGCCGCGAGACACATAATTGCGTATGTGGTAGCCGTGGCTGCGACTTGTGAGAGGATCGTTGCAGTCAGTTTCTTTAATCCGCCCGCTCCCGTTTCGCCGTACAGTACCCAGTTAGAAACGAGTTGCCCGAACCCCTGAGCAAGTGACTGGAACGCATCTAGCCCTATCGTTTTCAGTGACTGGATAGCAGAACCCATTACACCGAGTCCTTTGCTGATTACGTTGCCCTTATCATCAAAAATATCTTTAATATTGCCGAACAGTCCGCCGCTGGAGCTTTTTAGCATTCCGGCAAGTGACCGTGACTCTTCTTCTTCACGCAATGCTCTTAGTCGTTGTTGTCGTTCCTCTTGCTGTTTAAGAAACGCTTTTTGTTTACGCTCGCTTATGTCTTGGTCACGTTTTGCGGCTTCTTCTGCAAGTTTCTTTTCCTTTTGTGCCGCGTCATATTGCAGCTTTTCCAGTGCCGCGATGTTTCCCGCCGCTTGGTCTAATGCTTCCGCCTCACGCTTGGCTTTGGCAGTAGCTTCCTGATTCTCTTTCTCGCGTAATTTACTGCGAAGTTCTGAAAGGTTACGTTCTATTTCCGCGCGATCCTCAGCACTCAGACGGGCAACTGATAGGAGGTTTTCGGTTAGCTTTATTTCTTCCTGAGTTTCGTAGAGGGCGTATTGATATTTATTTTCTAGATAATCCGCTTCTACTCGCGTACCTTCGGCAAACAACCGCTCATTTTCTGAAATAGCCTCAGATACCGCTTGGCGAATCAATCCAATTTCGTTTTGTACGTTCTTGCGGGCGATGTCGTAAGGGCTAGGGCCTGCCGCACCGCCACCGCCTCGACCGCCGCCGCCTTTTCCGCCACCGCCACCGCCTGATATTTCGGGCAAGGATAGAACCTGCCCTTCGCCTTCTACGCCGCCCTTAGCTCCTGATCCCTCACCCTTATTTAGTCCGCCCGCCTGTATGCGTTTAGCGTCGATATAACGCCCGATTAACTGAGTGGCTTTGATCACCATCTCACTAATGCCGAAAGTCAGCCCAGCAAGCACAGTACGCAAAATAAGGGCATTCTGCTGAATGAATTTGAACGTCGCAACCATTCCCCTGCCGAAGCTCTCGACCACGTAAGCGATAGTCGCTCCCCACTGTCTAACTTCGGCTTGGTTCTGTGCATACCACTGACTAGCCATCGTGAAATAACGGGTCAGTATCGGCATTAGCGACGAGGTAAAGGCTACGCCAGCCACGCGAGCTTGAGCGGCAAGCAATCCCAATGAATCGCCTAAGGCATCGGCGGCTTCTAAGTCTTTGTCCGACATTACCGTGCCAAGCCGTTCAGCTTCTTTGGTAGCGGCTTTCAAATCGCCGCCCATCTGCTTGATCGTGCCGATTAACTCTCCACCGCCCTTGCCGAATGCTTTTTGAGCAAGTGCAAGCTGTTCCGTGCCTTCGGTCGCGTCGTAAATTGTTTTTATGGATTGTGCTAGAGCATCTTCTAGGTCGTAAGTGGTTACGCCTAAATCCTTCATCGTTTGAAGTGCTTTATCATTCCCGCTTTTTGCAGCGTCAAGCGTTTTAGCGAACCTTGCCGCTCCGTTGCCGACTGTTTCGAGACTCGATCCCGCATTATCGGCATTTACTTTGAGAGTGGAGAGTGCCGCCGCTGAAAGCCCTGTTTTTTCTTTTATGTCAAAGACTTTCCCGGCAAACTCTGCCGATGATACGGTAAGCCGATACATTGCGGCAGTAACGGCGACTGCGGCTGTCGCTAATGCAGTTACAGCGGCAACTGCTAGCGTGGCGGGATTGATAAAGGCTGCTAACCCGCTGCCCGCTCCAGCCGCTGCCGTTTGCAGTCCGCCAAGATCGCCTTTAACCTGTTCAAATTCCCTATGAGATTGATTCTCAGCCTTTATTTTGAACAGTAGCCCGATGTTGTCTGAAAGTGCCGCCATTTACTTTTGTGGGAGAAGTTGGTTAATATGCGTGTTATGAGAATCCTTTTATGTTTATTCTTGTTTTCCTTTGTCTGTGTTGGGCAAACGATTGAGGAGCGAGTTAAAAAGTTTGAAGATTCTAAGTTTTACTCAGTCACTTACGACAAGTTTAGGAAACAAACTAAAATCATTTACGATTTCAAAGCCCCTGCTCTCGATCCTAAAACGCTATTACGAAAATATCTGGATATGGCGGTGTTTATCACTATTCCCGATACTGGCGAGTCGTATATAGGGCTGTACTTCGGGCCGCAAGGGATGCTGTACAATGATTCAACCCTGAGGCTGTTACTGGATGGGGAAGCGGTAGAAATTGACGTAGATGATTACGATTATTCAACCATCGTCCCTATTGCCAAACAGTTCGGGCAAATCACAAAATCAAAGAGCGTAGAATTTCAATTAGGACTGTTCGAGGGCAAACTGGATGCGAAACAGTTAAAGGCGTTTCAAAATCTGGCTACCATATTTCCGGCTGATCGTTAGAACTTTCGCTTCCATCGCCAAACAATTTACTAACCTCGTAAGCTATCCATTTCGCCCGTATCTTGTCGCGTTCCATATCGTAAAGTTCAAGCCGATATTCACAAGTTAGGTCAAAATCTAATGCGGGTATCTCATCTTGCAGCCCGACTAGTTCGCTTGGCCTTACCCCGAACTTTTCCCCTACCCGTGCCAGCCACAGCGTTAGTTCGTTGTTGCTCAGAAAATTTTGAGAGCATTTCGCTCTCATTACCTCCCGCTTGTACCCACATAAACAGGTAAGCTAGATCGTCATTCGGCACATCGTCGGTAGAGATTTCATCATCAATCGGGTTAGCTAAACCCATTACCAACTTAGGCGATTCTGAGAGTTCAAGGACTTTTTCACGGATTTTTAGCGACCATTCCGCAAGGGCTATCGCGTCAGGGTCTTTGGCTTGAACTGCCTCTACGATACCGTCCTCAGTCCATTGCTCGATTGCTTTAGAAGCGGCAACTTGCGGGAGTCTGCCCATCCCGAAATACATTGCAAAGGCTGACGGTTTGCGGAACTTATAAACAAAGCCACTTGGAGCGGTAACATCAACAATAGGTGCGTTATCTTTACGCCCTGCCATATGGAGCTTAAAACGCTCCGCCGCTGTCATTTCACTCATATTATTTCCTCTTAATATTCGCTAGGGTAGAACGGAGAGAGGAGGCAACGTCCTACCCTAGCTAGTCCTTCGGTAGCGAAGGAATTTTATGCGATGGTTTTCCCAAATTGACCAAGAGTATCGGCCGTTGCTCTGCTCGTTAATTCATAGCCCACCAGCGAGACAGGCGTTCCGCCAAGTTCCTTACGTGACTGCGCCCACTCAACGCCTGAATCATTTAGAGCGTTGTAGAGCATAAACCAGCCTGACTTGGTGGTGTCCTCGATCAGTGAATAGGTAAGTACTACACAGTCGTATGCAATGGCTTTTGAACCAACGGTTACATAGTCATAACCCGAACCCGTTGACCGCGTACCAACGCCCGGCATAAGGTAAGCCGCAAGCTGCATATCGGTAACGCCGACAAGCTCTGCGGAGATGCCCATTTCAACGGTGTCAACGCTGGTGATGATCGGTGCGCGGAACTCGTCAACATAGTGCTTAGTAAGCGATGATTTCGCCATCAGCTTTGCACCTGATTTAGTCGCACCCATATGAACGGCTACGCCACTATCGAGAATGCCGCTGGCTACTGTGGGATATGCACCCGCAGAAGGCACTGCGACGGTGCGGTAAAGTCGCCCGTAATTCTGGGCTGTGTTTGCGGTTTTCCAACTATCGGCTACTGCGCTCATATATGGGAGGTCTCCTTACTAGTAATAAAACTTTTTCTCCGGGTCATCGCCTGATGCAATGTCCTCAATCTGCTTAATTCTGTCCTCAAGGTCGCCGGGAGCTTCAGGGGCAAGTGTGTTCGCTTGCTCCATCGTTCCGCTCCGTCTGTCGTACTGAAAGCCGACATTAAGCGTTAATGCTTGTTTCTGCTTCTGCTTGCGTTCCTCAAGCATTACCCGCATTCCTTTGATGTCTAATCCGCCCTCGTATTGGTGCGGAACGTCACCGAACCTGCCCAGCCCTAGAATGCGATCCCACGCTTTCTTAGCCCGTGTGTAATCGCCGCCGTGCTGTGCAAGTAGGACACGAAAATTTACGTTATCCAGCGTTTGTTGGTGCATTTGTTTTCCCCTCTTTCTTGTTGAGCAATGCAGCGACGGCCTTCTTAGCGTCCTCGTCAACAATGCCCGCAATGTCTAATGCTCTATCCGGTGACGGCTTAATATCGCCAAACCCGCCTGCAAGAGCGATAGCGTTAAATAGTTCTGCTGGATAGCCAGCCTGTGCTAGTGATTCCGGTGTTACTACCTTCATATATGTGCATTCCCCGTTAGCGTGCAGGTAATTTTTATCTGCACTTCCTGATAAAATTCATTTTCAGCTTTGTTTGTTTTTACATCGAGAAAGCCGACTTCGATGGTTTGCACTGTGGCAACTGTCGCCCCTGTGTTTGTCGTTAGCGGGCAGTTAGCTATCATCGAGCAGATAGCTTTGGTGTATTTCCTCGCCTCGCTGACAAGCGTTTCAGGGTTTCTATTTGTCAATCCCAACTCAAAGGTGCAACTATAAGCACCGCCGATAATGTCATCTCCTAAGTCCTGAGCGTCATTGTCATCGACTAGCAGGAGAAGCGGATAGACAGGGTTTGATCGTGCCGCAACGGTTTGGGCAAATGTCTTTATCTTTTTGAGATTCGTTCCGCCCGCCCACGTCAAGGCATCCTCTTGATTCGTTTCAAAGAACTCAAACAGCGTTTCAGGTATCGTGCGGGCTGTTAATACTGCTCTGCTGGGTGACCACGCCATTCTTATCTACCTGCTAACCGTGCATTCTGGGCCAACTGCCTCAGATGTTTTTTGATAGGCTCTACCAGCCTCTTTGCCTGTTCCTCAGTCATATCTATCGGCGGTCTTGCGGGCATTTTCTTTGTCCCTTTCTGGTGATAACCGCCGTATGGAACTGAAGTTCCTAATGTCAATTCCAAGTCTTTCTCTTCAACTACCGAATCACCCGTTTTCTGCGTGAGTGACTTATACAGCCGCTTGGTTCGTTGTAATATCGGCGTTCCCCACTTCTTGGCTTTTATCTCTCGATAAGGTGATGATAAGGAAGCCCATTTACCTGACTTCCCGTTACCTTCAGCACCGAAGTGTTCTTTTTCAATGCGGTTAAACTCCTGTCTAACCCGTACCCAAACGGCATCTTTTCTAAAGTCCGTGATGCCCTTCTCGATCTTGTCAAAGGAGGCTATTAGCTCCCGTTCGCCTGATACATCTATCGAGAATTTCATTCGTAAATCGTCTTAGACGGCGTTTTATTGCCAATGACTACCCAAGTAACGTCTGTTGACTTTGGAGCAGTCCTAGAGCGGTCTGCTATCTCGTAAACGTCATCATCGATCTTCAGGTGCGTGGCGTTTACGACAGCGTTTGTTACATCATCGGTATCTAGGGCAATCTCCAGCGTTACCGTTTCCCGATTTTCCGAATATTCAAAGAACCGTGAGCCTGTAAGCTCGTACACATCATCAAACTCGTCGTATGCCTCACTCCCGTTACAGAGCGTTACTACTGCGTCGGGGTGAAACTGAGCAGATAGTGCGTCGAACGCTTTCCCTAGCCCTATCTGTAATGCTGTATGAGCCGACATTTACCCTCTCTGCATCCGTACCGTTATTCCAGAGCTACCGCCCCATTCAGGCATCTCTAACAACACCGCGATGTTTCGCTTTATATCCGCTCTCACCATCATTGGGTTAGTCTCTACACCCTTGTTTGACTCTTTAGGGTGTAGCTTCACGGTATCTGTTCCCGCTCCCGCATCCCACAGGGTTATCTGAGCCTCGATAGCGGTTTGGCGGGCTGTCGTAAAGTCTGAATCAAGCAAAGTAAGCTGATACTCAAGATCGCTTGGAACGATCCCCAATATCTGACAGACTTTGTACTGTTGAGCTTCACTTAGAGCCACGTTTTGCCTTTACTTTCTCTGCCGTCACATCCACACCGTCATTCTGTGCAATCGCATCTTCTAGCGTGTAGCACGGCGGCTCTTGTACTGTTCCAAATGCGTATCCAGCGGCTTTGTATGCCTGAACGTCACACTCTGGAACATCTCGATTGACTATCTTTGACGGGTCACTTATTGACGGGCCGTACATAGCCACTGTTTCAACTGTTTTTGTATCCATAAATTAAGCCGCTGCGACAGCGTAATACGGGCAACCTTCATTAAAGGAAATCTCCTACCGCGATAACTGAGACGTTAGAGCCTGTAGTTACTTTCCACGCCCCATTCACCGAAACCATATCCATATCGATCTCAATAGGGCGTAGTTCGGTCACACTTGACGCACCGCCTGTAAAAACGGTTATTGAGGTTGCCCCGTCGAGTAATAGAACATTGCCCGGTGACGTGGTAGCAGGAACAATAACAAGACGGCGTAAGTAATCACCCGTGCCGCCTGTTACGCCTAGCACCTGAGCAGTTTGCCCCGCCGCCACTGTTTCGTAGTTGTAAATTGAATTAGCTGACATTTAATGAAGGGCGGGAATTTCACCCGCCCGATTCGTTCAACTAGCCGAACAGAACTGCAATGTGGTTCTGCTTAATTGCCTGCCAACCCCACGCCAGCGAGACGTGATAGACGGTCTGACGGAACTGTTTGTATTCAAGAATTTCGTAGGTGATGCCCGAAACAGGGTCAGTAACGAAAGTTGAATCAGTCGCCATATCGCCGCCATCCGGCATGGCCGCCGCACGGGTAACAAGTTGAATAGCTGAAGGATGAAATGCCAGATTCGCTTTGTACGAAGCCGCAATGGTCAGAGCCGAGGTGTTCGAGGTCTGAGCGACCTGGAGGCCAGGGTTGTTAAGAACCACAGTACCGCCGCCCGAAACATCCGAGTCACCTGTACGAACGCCGTACCAGATGCCGTTGTTCTGGTCTGCGATGTTGAGGAAGTCACCTTCCACTATCGAGCCAGTACCAGCCGAAGCAAGGGTAAGGGTCGTTGCACCAACGGCGTAATCGGTCGAGGTCAGCGTAGGCGAACCTGCGAGCGTTCCGATAGTATGCGTGGCAACCTGTCCGCTCTGGTGGATGTCGAAACCAAACGCACGAGCGATCTTACCGTCGCGGAGCAGTTCGTCAGTGCCAGCCTCATTAGCCTTGAAGAAGTTCGACTGTTTGCCGCGAAGGTTCTGGACGGCAGCGTTTGAAAGCACGAGCTTCAGACCGTCAGGCGGGCAACCGTTGTCATCCAAGATACGCATTACGTTAGCAAAGTCGCTAACCGTGCCAGCGGTGTTGAACGGCGTAGTTCCAGCCGTACCAGTTGCACGCGATGCGTATTTGTAGGTCGATGCAACGTCTGCTTCGATGAGGTTGCTCATTCTACGGAATGCCTCAGCAAAACGCTGGGTGTTGATGTCGGTATAATTACCAGCACTGCGAAGTCCGGTTGTTTCCTCACCGTTCCAGCGAACCGGAATGTGGTAAGACTTGCTGATAGTCATTTCGACCGAATCAACCGTATTGTCACCCGTATCAGGTGCGGTCACAGCTGGAGTATTCGCTGCTTCGCTCGTTACTGCCGGAGCGATAGGAATACGGATCGACTGGTTAAGTGCGGCACGTTCGGCACTGGAATTTTTCTGAACAGCGGGAATGAAACCGACACGCTCACGCGACACTACATTAAGTGCCTCGTAAATAGTGGGAATAAGGTTTGTTAGCGTATTAGCCATTGTTGTTTATGCTCCTAGTTAATCTGTTATTGATAGCTCGCGGCTTGCTAACTGCTTCGCGTATTGCAGTGGATTCGTCTCATACTGCTTCCGCGTTATCGTTTTGCCGTTACCGCCGTTCCTGTCACTTCCAGAAGCCCCACTTCCGGCTATATTGTCTGCCGCGAAAAAGAACGGTGATTTCGTTTTCACGTCCTCAATGATCGCGTTAAATTCCGTGTCATCCCCGATGCCACCGATCTTTTTCAATGAGAAGCCGTTTTCGCCTGAAACTAATTCGATAGTCGAATCCAGTTCGCCAACAAGGTACTTAACCCTGTCCGGCAACACGCCTTTCTCTGTCAAAACATTCGCCAACCGTTCTCTTTTAAGGTTGGCTAGGATCGCGTTCTTTTCGTTCGCAACCGCTTCAAATTCTTTTCTCGCTTTCTCTTCCGCCGCCGCTATTCGCCGCTCGTATTCTTCTTTCAGCTTGTCGAAGTTGCCTTCGTCTTTTAGCTTGTTGTGTTCCGCTTCCTGAGCCGCCGCAAGTGCCGCCCTAGCCGCTTCGGGGTCTAATCCGTCAAAGGCTTTCATCTGCTCTTTCAGCCGTTTCTGTTCGGCTAGCAGTTCGTTGGCCTTATTCTTTAGCCCGGTTACATCCTCATAGTCGGCATCGAGTTTGAAATTATCTCCATCGGCAACGTATAAGGTTTTCAAAGAATCATCGAGTGCTTCGTAATCGGCCTTACCGATCTTGATTTTGAGTGCCATATTGTGGTGAGCCTTGCTCTGTTGTAGCGTCCTTGACGTGGGTTAAAAACGAAAAAGCCACGGAACGCTGTTAAGCATTTCGTGGCTGTGACCCTTTTACGGGTAAAAACCTTGTTTGTAAATTGTCAGGCGAAATAATCCGCCCTAAGAAATATTAGATACTACATCTTGCGGTTAGTCAAACATTATTTTCTAACGGAAATGTCAAGCATTTCCCGAACAATATCAACCGCTTCTTTCGGGTACATCGTGACCAATGCCCGCATCGCTCCGAGGGCGTGATCCCGCAAATGATGTTCCGGCGTTTTGAAGTCAGTACGCTTAACAACCCGCCTAACCGCTCCTACCGTTGGCGGGGTATTGGTTAGCTGTTCTATTTTACCTATGGTTTGATTCATTTGCCTTTAGTCTTATCCCTCACTATCGCCGTGCGGGTTCGCATCCCCTCACTGGTCTGTTTAGCAGTAACGCCGTAGGTTGCGTTTCTATACTTGAATGTGAATGTGCTCTCGCCGTGTATCAGTGCCTTTGTTTTGGCAGTTTCGGCGGTTGCGCGGCGGTTATCTTCGTATTTGCTAAGCTGCTTAGACATATTTATTTTGTAACCATCTCTGAAACTTTCTGTTGCTCAGAAACGCGTGCGATGATTTAGTAAAATGTTTCCATTCAGACACGCCGCATCTAAAACATACATCGGCATCATCCCCGCCTCGCTTCGGCTCAGGGATTCCGTGCCGTTGCCCGCATTTACCGCAAAGGGGCGAATCTGGGCGAAAGTCTAAATTAAAGCACGGCTCAACCTTGCCCCACTTGAGCAATAACTTTCTTTTCCCTGTCGCGGGGTCGTACTGATCGCGTAGGCGTTGCTCGTAGTTTGTTTTGTAGGTGGTTTGCCAGTCGGTCATTTTGCCTCCTCAACACTTATCTCTAATCCGCTAGCATCATGGCCCCAGCCGCTAAAATACCATTCAGTGCCATCGTCTAGGGTCAATGTTAGCGATTGATCCTCATAAGGCCACGGGTCAGAACTAGGCGGGTCACGTTCCGCTTTAACAATCGTTCGCCCTACTAGTCGTTGAACGTCAACTACATTTTTGTCTGCCATATTCCCTCTCTAAAACCTCCCCATAAAATCCCGGTCAAAATACACCCAATACTTGTCGCCGTTGACGCTGATGCTGCACAAATCTTTATACACAAGCGTTTTGAAGATCTTAGAACGGCGCATATCGATTTCACTTGCCCCATTGATACAAAGCGGGATAAATACAACACCTTGCTCTTTAAGTTCGTTCAATGCGGCTTTTTGTTCGTCGCTCATTACCGCCATCTCTTCATCAGAGATTTTATTTGACCATTCCTTCGAGGTGTCGACTGCAATATTTGATAGCTTATGGCGTTTGCGATTAGCGATTGCTAAGTAAATTCCCGGTGTCATATCTCTAAAACTGACTATCTACCCAATCCCTGATCTGTACGTTAATCTCTTCCTCTTCCCATTCCAAATCACACAAACACCAGTCTCCGCAGAGTCGGCTGCCGATCTCGCCCATCTGCGACTCAGGAACAAATCCCTCAGCCGCATCAGCAGCGCACTCGGGGCACCCTTCCGCTGATGACTGTACCAGCCTAACTCTCGGCTCTTTATTATCAACCTCTACATCTTGCCTTGCCTCTGCTTTGGCATCTGCGTAACTGACATATACGGAACTTACATAAGATTTCGCCCTGCTTTCTGATGCCGCACTTACTGTGCCGCGTGCTAGTTTGGAAATGAATTTTGTAAGGTAGCCATTTTGCCAAGTTATCTTTTCCTCGATCCGTTGCCAGTCCTTAGCCTGCATCGACTCACGCCCGCCTCTGCCAAGTACGCCAGCCGCGATGTGTGATGATTCCAGCAACTCCCGCATCGCATCACCAAATTGTTTAGCTGTCCATTCACCTTCATTATATTTTCTGGCATATTGGCCTGCCTTTACTTTGAGTGATTCAAGTACGCCGTCTAATCTCGCACGGACTTCCTTGCGGGAAACGTATTGTTCACCGTCTTTGTAGAGTCCTTTAGTTGGGTCGTATTCATAGGGCATTGGTTATATCTACGGATCGTAATATTGCACGTATCATATTCGGCTCTTCGTTCGCCAACTTTTGCAGGGCAGTTGCTAAGTCTGTTTCGATACGAACCGTTCCAAGCCTTCCACACTCCCGGCAAGTCGGAAACGTCACTTCCCCATTACACGTATCGCAAACAGCGTGTTCTATGACTGCAAATCTACTCATATCCTCTTAGCCTCCATCATCTGTGCCAGTTCCGCGTCTAGCTTACGCATTAGCTCCCACGCCGCTTGGTACTGCTCCTGTGTTGGGAACTGTTTCGACATTCCCCTCCTGCGTTTTTTGCGTCTTATCATTTGTTACTCCATTCGGCATCGCTAAAGCGTTCAGCACGGGCTTAACCGCTGTCTGTGCCTTTTCGTATTCTTCTATCCTTTTAGCTTCATCTTCAGCCGTTACGTCTGGCGGGAGTTTCCCGGCTTTCTCAAGCGACCATAAGAAGCTCTCCAGCGACAATGTGCCGTCACTAACGCACTGACTTAGCATCTGAAGTTCCTGTGTCGTGATCGTCATTTGCTGCCATGAACAACCTAGCTCGACCGAACCGCCTGACTCTTTACCTAAGCCCAGATACTGAGCCATAAAGGATAATGTTAATTCTAATGCGTCCTTTAATTGTTCTGCTCGTACCTGAAGGGCCGAAGTGTCCTTGATCGAATCAGCCACAACTTCAGTAGCCGTTGCCTTCCCGCCGCCCTTTGGTTTTGGCATCAGCATTTCTAAGCCTAGCCAAGCCATATCAGCTTTTAAGTCCTCTAAGTTCTTTCGGGCTTGTTCGATAGATGAACCTGCTACCTCCGCAAATCCTAGCGTCGAACCTTCAGGCAAACAGTACATAACACCACCAGCCTGAGCCTGGCCTATTTCGTCAGCGGTTACGCCTGTAACGTAAGGCAATGGCACACAAGTCTTATGAATGATTGAGTCGTAGTCACTCTCTTTCTGTGCATACTTGATATTCGTGAACATCAAATCCATCAGCGGTGGCGGATCGCCTAGTTCACCAACCACTGCCACAGGAATAGCATCGAGTTTAGGAATAAGCGTATCATCCTCAATTTGCACGACAACCTTTTCGCCCTTATCGTTTTTCTGCTCTTCCCATAGTTGCCAATAAACTTGGCTGTTCGCCATATAGAACACGCGGTAACGAGTTACGTTCTCACGAGTGAACATTCCCTTAACCGCACGTTTGTATTCTCTCAGGACTATCAAACTCAATTCCCGTTTCTTTGAAATAGGGTTAATGTTGTAATCCCAATTGATAACGTCGCACGCATCATATGCTACTGCGTAGGGTCTTATCCCTAATGCTTTCTGTTCGCCAAGATCGTTGACCTTTGCTGTCGGGCAGTCTGTAAGGATCACTGACCAACCATCAAAGCTATCCTCAAACACATCCCTAGCGAACACGTTAATATGATTGCCTTTGTTGTCGATGTTCTCAGCTAGGCTAACAATAGCTTCCGGCACATCATCGCCTAATGTTAGCGGCTTTTGGAATACCAGCCCGCATAGCGTGTCTCTAGTCTTTTGCGTGACGTTTAGCAGAGTAGCGGTAGAGCATCGCACCTTGTAATCATCATCTGACTCAAGCGGGAACTGCGGCAGATACATTGCCGCGTGCTTTCTCAATGCAGCAGTGCCGTCACAGACGTGTTTGAATGTATCCCGAAACGGTTCAGTTTCAGCGTAATCCTCGTGTTGAATTGTTGGGAGGTCTTTTTCCATAGTTTTTACATTCTGAAAGGCGTTGCCGTCATTGTGTTCCGCTTGCGTTGTTCTATCGCTTCTCTTACCAAACATCTAGCGATAACAGTATCGTCGTGAAAGCCTTTTGGTGCTGAGTACTGGATACGGTTAGTGTTCTCGTTTCTAGTCGCTTCGTATGCTTCCAGTTCTCTTGTAGCAATAGGAATATCAAGCCATTTGTATTCCTCTTGTTCTAGCGCGAGTGCCAACGATTGAATTAGAGGTGGTTTGCTTTGGGCTGTGGTTTGAAAGCCGACAACCTTTCGGCTAGTAGCCTTCGCAAGTGCTTCGAGGTTCGGTGATCCGATGCTGTTCTCTTCTGCCAGACAAAATGTGACATTCCATTTATCAAGAAGCGATAACAAGCGTGACCTTTGAAACTCCCAATCAATTTTATTGAACCTATCAAGCTCAACTTCTCGCTTACAGGTTTCGCAGGCGATGGATATTGCCGTGAAGTCATTTACTTGCCCCCAATCTACTCCAGCTATTAGAACGTGTCCTTGATGGTGATCCGGCGTTGTGGTTACGCTCGTAAGGTTCGCTGTGATGTTACGGAATACAGCCCCTTCGCCTTGTATGAACTCGGCTAGATACTCTTGCCTGAATACGTCTGACGGTAATTCCTGTTTAGCCGCGTCTATCTCCGTCTGCTTAATAAACGGGTTGCTCGATGTCGGGAAATGAAAGGACTGCCAATCTGGAAAGGCTTCATCCAATCCGCGTGAAAACAGCGTGTGGAAAAAGCCAACACCTTTAGGTGTTGAATAGAAATCCGCTTCGCCCTCGTAGTCTGTGAGTGTCGGTCTAATCACCTTATTCCAAGCGTTCTCAAGGTCTGTGACCATTGCAGCTTCGTCAATGAGTGCTAAGGCATATTTCCGACCGCGTACGGTGTCAGCACTATCCAATGACCACATCTGAAACGAACCGCCACCGATCACTTCTAACCGATGTTCTGATTTGTTGACCGACGCAATAACTGGCTTATACATCTCGACTGCTTCTCTCCAGAACTCAGACATCATCTTATAAGTTGGAGCGAAGTATGCAGCGGGCTTGCCATTTAACACTGGCTTTAATGACCGAATCAATCCGAATCGCGTCTTACCGAAGCGTCTGCCACAAGCCAACACGTTAAAACGCTTCTCGCCTTCCATCACCACTCGTTGAGCGGGATGCGGGCGCGTAACCTTTAATCGGATTGTGCCGTTAGTTGCCGTCAATAAATTCGACCTCGATCTTGGTAACTGTTAAATCCACCTCTGACTTATCTGCTATCTTCCCGTGTAAGCTGTCCTGAATCTCTTTCCAAGCATTCGTGTTGCCTTTCATTGCCGATTGAGCCTGACCTAATGCAATAGCTTCGTATAGGCTTAGTTCCTCTACTGTGTTGTCAGGCAGTTTTACTTTCGTCTTGATACCTAACAACTTTTCATAGATCGCCCCTCGATGTTTATAGCCGGGCTTAGGTCCAGCAGGGTTGCCAGACTCGCCCTTCTTAAAGGGTTTAAGGTTCGCTTTTGAGTTAGGATTACTCCCGCGACCTTTTCTCTGAGTTTTCTGTGAGTCAGCCATCTATATGTTGGAGCGCAGCGGTCGGAATCGCACCGCCCTTTTCGACTTGGAAAGTCGACGCATCGTTATCTATGCTTGCTGCGCGTTTAGGATATGGTTTTGCTAGTGGCTCAATTCGCTTCCGTATGTCTGCGTCAAGGGGCATTAGATAACGATACTTTGACGAACCTTTTATAATCGTTACGTCTGGATGCCGTTCCATCCCTTTATACTTATTTCTAAAACTACGTCCTTGCCATCGCTTCCCTTTATATAAATATTCGTCGCTCGCTAGGCTAACTCCGTTAAATATCCATCCGCCCGCTTGATATATCCCGCCCATATGTCCTTGTTCGGGATCGGCAAACGATACGACTAGCCGTAATTTACTAAAGGCCTGCTTGAGCATATTTAGAGCAATCGCAATTATCCGAGATACTGGCGTAAGATGCCGAGTCAGTGCTACGTGGACTAGTTCGCAACCTTGCGTTGGGAGTAAGCCATAACGCTTAACCAAATCACTCGTTGCGCCTACGCCAAAAACAACAGCTCCAATAAATTTCGAGTTTTCCCATACACCAATCTTTGCGAGTTTTGACTTCGGCATTGTCTGCGAGTAATGCCAATTCTCCACAGCGAACTTAGCCGCCGCGTGTGAACACCAATCAAGTTTTAATGTTGGCTTACTCATTCACTACACCGCCACAATGAGGACATATCACAGGCGTTTTCTCGTCTAGCTTTCCTTGCTCTTCTATTCCGACTGGTTCAAAGTCAGGCACTTCGCCCGGTACATCTAAGCCCCAATCACTTAGAGGTAAGTCGCTCCACTCATTTGCAATAACATCCCAATCCCATTCACCGAAACCTGCGTTATCCTTAATGATGAACTCTTTCTTTTCATCCTCTGATAAGTCATCAGCACGCTTTACCCATTCGTCAGGGATTTCTTTTAGTCCTAATGCTTTGATAGCGGCTAATCTCATATTGCCGCCAAGAACTACGTTGTTTTCGTCTATGATGATAGGACGCAATGCCATCATCTTTTGAAAGCCGCCTACGCTTGCTTTTAGCAGTTCCAACTTCTCGCCCTTTATCTGGCGAGGGTTATTCTGATTCTTTTTGATCGCGCTAACTTTCATTTGCTAATACTATCGTCGTAAATGTAAAAGAATCATCCGGCTCGCAACTCACCAC
>ERZ724505.773-NODE-773-length-19213-cov-4.964193_pt1 | contig 19213 bp, 38 predicted proteins | sample MGYA00376038_ERZ724505 | MGnify/ENA primary metagenome ERZ724505 (study PRJEB28724, sample SAMN07190884) | wastewater metagenome | isolation source: effluent of sewage treatment plant in Hong Hong | place: Hong Kong | collected 2016-03-17 ...
ACCGCGAACTGCTCTTAAGGTTTCAGCTATTCTTACCAAACGTAATTACGATGATCATAATAACTGAAGAAATCTTCATTAATATTAAAAAACTTCAAATTTTAAATATTAGTTGTGCTGCAGGATCTGATAAAAGTTTTAGTTGGTATGTTCACCTTCAAGGTACGTTAGCAGAAGCAACCAATGGTTATGAAGGGTTTGATACAACTATTTCTTGTGAATCACGAGAAATGGCATATAGAGTTTTTAAAGAAATTCTTGCACAAGTTAGTAATAGTGGTGAAGTAATAGAATTAACTAATAATTTAGTAAACACAATTGTTTTTGACAAGGAGAAACAATGATTGGTTCATATACGCAAACAAGAGCTGTTCAAGAAACCCGCCGTGCACTAGCTGAAAAAGTTCAAGCTGCTAATAAGCGTACTCCTCGTGAGCAGCTTGCTCACCTTGATGAGTATGGTTTCACTGCAACAAAGGAGCGGGCAAAGATTGCCTTAAAACTTAAGAAGGAAGCTGAAGCACACATTGCTCATAAGAAGAATAAATAATGCCTTACGCTAAGGAATTAGACGAAATCTTAGGTAAAGTAGCAGAAGCAGATGGTGAAGATGTTATGGGTTATTTGCTTAAGCGTGGATTTTGTCTTTTAACCGATGCACATTTTTATGCTTATTCAGCTAAAGATGATACCATCGAACAATTAAAAAAGCGTATTGCTGATTTAGAATCAGCAATCTTAGTTGCTCATAAAACAGGGATGTGGGGACCAATAGAAGATGCTTATGCGGCTGGTGGTCATCCTTGTCTTAAACATCGACAGGGGTAAAAATGATTGAAATAGTGAAATTCCAGACTCCAAATTGTAGACCTTGTAGAGAAGTTCAGTTTATTTTAGATAGATTAGCTGAACAATTAGTAGGCAAAGATATTGTTTTCAGTGTTGTTAATGCGGTAGATGAGCCTGACAGAACTAAATCATTAGGAATTGTGAGTGCACCAACTGTAGTATTATTTAAAGATGGTTATGAAACACATCGTTTTGTTGGTACTCTCTTTAAAGAAACTGACTATCTTGCTGCGATTGAATCGTTACTATCAACTTCTGCTTAGGTTTTTGTTCTTCTGGAATTGGATCTTTTTCTATTTTCGAATTTACATTCTACTACAATGAGTAAAATTTTTACCACTTTACGTGGCATTCCTCTTTCTAAAGAAGAAGATGAACAGTTAAATAAGTGGAAACACTTACAAAATCATAGTCGTGATATTGTAAGTGAAGCGATAAAATTAGTAGAAACTGAACAAATTTCTGTTGATTCTAAGTTATATAAAGCAGTTAAAAACTATCTTCGACTTGGAGGCAAGTTAGAAGATATTAAACATTTTCTTTAAAATGTATTATCCTCGTGTATTAAAAAGTCAATGGTATTTAAATGATGTTTGTCAAAGTATTTCTATAAATTTAGAAGCTATTAAAAAATGGACTGTACAGTATTACGTAAGTCCTATTGATCGTGCGGCTTATTTAAATACATTTGAAAAATGTCAACAAATTGTTAAAGATAACTGGTTACGACCAGATGATATGTTAATTGCTCTTGATCAACTTCATGACCAATTATTAAAAACACCTTTACCATTTATTTTTTCTCGTCAACGATGGTTTCATGCACCATTAGAAGCTAGAAAAGAAGCAGTTACTATAGCTTTTAAACTTATTCAAAACATTTGTAATAGATTTCTACCATGATAGAAATTATTAATCTAGTTAACGAATTAGAACAGGAAATCGAGAAATTACATTATTCTAGAATAATTTCTGAATTAAGACTTCCTTATAATCCTTATCGTCATTTGGTGGAAATAATGTTAAAACTTAATTTAATTTCCACCAAATGATTAAAATATCTAATTATGTTAGATTGGATGTTCGAACGAAAACTATATATTTTAGGATTCTTTCAAGACATCCAAGTTTCAGATTTTTTTATTGTTTACGTTTATTAGGTTTAATTTCTAAACATTGGTTGTTTATTTAAACTTAATTTCGCATACACCTGAAGGACAATCATTTGTTTCGGTATCTTCTACGTGTTGTTCTGACCAAAACTTAAAAGTTGCGTCATCTAACGATAATGCCTTAAGTGGCGGTTCTTCTAATAAACCAGTTTTAGGATTAATGAATCCACGCGTATTTTCACGATAGAATGTTGTCCCTTTGAGACGGGGGAGATAATCTATCCACGCTGCTTCGACATCTTGAATTGGACAATCTTCTGCAATATTAACTGTTTTTGATACAGCGTTATCAACGTGACGTTGAACAATTGCTTGTACTTCAAGATGATCTCGAACAGTGAGAGATTGACTGCCTACAAAGTGATCAACTGTTTTTCCTTCTTTCATGAATTGAGCAAACAATGGATGATAAACTAATTCCATTTTACGTTCTTCTCCAACCCAATAACGACGTTCATAAGCAGGTGCGAACATTGGCTCAATTCCACTACTGCAATTACCACTTAAAATAGAAACTGTTCCAGTGGGAGCTTGCGTAAGGATACAACAGTTACGAATACCATTTTCCTTAACTAAGGAACGAATCTTTTCTGGCATACGCTTCATAAAACCTGATTCAATGTGTTTGTCAGGTTGACAAAGTGGAAACATACCCTTTTCAATAGCAAGCATCACTGAACTTTCATAAGCTGCTTTTGAAATAAAACGATAAAGTTTATCAATAAATTTATTTCCTTCTTCAGAACCATAGCGAAGACCAATTAAAGCTAATGTATCTGCAAGACCTGTAGTACCAAGTCCAATTCTACGAAGAGCTTGACTCTTATCCTTCATTTCTGGCAAAGGATAACAATTAACTGTAAGAACGTTATCAAGGAAACGAACAGCAGACCGAACAGTATTACCAATCATATGGTAATCAATTTGCCCTTCTTTAACAAATCTAGGAAGAACGAGATGTCCTAGACAGCAACAATCATATGCACTTAAGGCAATTTCTCCACAAGGATTTGTGGTAACAAGTGGTTCAATATACCAAATATTACTTTCATTTTCTACAAGTTCCCAATTTAAAAATCCAGGTTCAGCAGAATTGTATGCGTTTCTAACAATAGTATCCCACAATTCTTTTGCACGAACTGTACGCTTGTATTTACCCTTCCATACTAATTCCCATTCTGCATCAACTTTGACTGCTTTAATGAATTCTTTAGTTCGCTTACTGCGAACACTCACGTTAGCATGAGTAAGCTCGCCTTGTGTAAGTTTTGCATTAAGAAATTCTTCAATATCTGGATGATCTAAATCCAAACTAAACATAAGAGCTACACGACGTTGTCCACCATTTTTTACTGGCTTAGCACAAGCATCAACTAAACGCATAAGTTCAACTGCACCTGGTGCAGTACCTTTTTGACCAGTAATATTACTTCCACGAGGACGAACATCTGAAAAGTCGTCTCCACAACCACCACCGGTCATAGATGTAGTAATCATATCTGATGCAGTACGTCCCCAACCTTCTCTTGAATCCTTCTCAGGGTTTAAAACGAAACAATTTAAAAGCTGTGGATTATTGCGACCAGAGTTGTACCAAATTCGTCCACCAGGGACGAACAAATTATCGCTTAGTATTTCAAAAAACTTATCACTATGCATTTTTTGTTTGTCTGGTGTTTCTGCACGAGCCATTTGATCGGCAACTCGTCGACATGCTTCGGAGAACGTTTCTGATTCAGTAAATGCATAACGTTCTTTAAAAATCTGTAATGAAAAACCAATAGGTTCGAACATGAATTTCCTTTAAAAGTTAATATCTTAGATGCTTATTTTGAATTCTTAAGGGCCTTCATAAGATGAGAGATATAGATTTTACCCTACAAAGGATCTTAGAAGTGATCCGAAATGTATAATGAATTTAATGAAAAAGGAGAATAAAAAATGACTGCACCATTTTATAGTGAATCACATAATCTTTATGCGAGTTGTTATACGCTTAAACAACTTCAAGAAGAGTTTACTGACTTTGCAATACAACACAATGTAAGTCCTGATTTAGTTACCTTATATTTTGGTAATGGCGAAGAATCAGCTTGGTTACATCTTCTTAGACCAGAAACTGCTAAAGAGCAAAAACGTCGTGAAGCAAAAGAAAAACTGGAAAAAAAGAAAATTAAACTTTCTAAAGAAGCTAAACTTAAAAAAGAACTAGCCTTATATGAGAAACTTAAGACAAAATTTGAAACCAGAAGTTCACCTCATTTCATGGATGGAAAATGACTTGTGAACATGTATGGTTTTATCTAGGTGGTCATAATGAAACTTGGGTATGTAAAAAGTGTGGAGAACAAAAGCGATGACTCCAGTTTTAATTGAAGTATATTCAGATGGATCTGGCAATACCCTTGCTTCTGATGGTGGATACGGTTGGCGTATTGTTGTAGACGGTGTTGTCCATGAAGAAGGAAGCGGATATATTCCGCAAGCGACAAACAACATTGCCGAAATTACCGCCGCAATTGAAGGATTAACGCGCACATCCTCTATTATCCAACAGAATGGATGGACGATGTCAAAGGTAGTGTTGGTATCTGATTCACAACTTGTTCTTGGTTATGCATCTGCCAAGTGGCGATGTAAAGCAGAACATCTTAAACCGTTGTGTCAGCGCCTTCAATTTATTTATAATTGCGTTGATGCAGAGACTCGTTGGGTTCGTGGACATAATGGAGATGAACACAATGAAGCAGTTGATAAGCTAGCTGGAGCGGCACGTAAAGCAAAAATATAAGGAAAATATGTCATATACAAACTGCACAGTATGTAAAAAATATATCTATGATCCTCCTAATCCTACTTATATGACATGCGATGAATGCTTGAAGCAGTGTCAAAAGTTAGGTGAAGATACTTATGATTGGTTAATGCGTTTAATCGAGAATCGAATTGAATGGGCGATTAATGAACACACAATTCATTATAATCATGAGCGAAACACGGAGTATTACTAATGAAAGTATGGTGCGTTACTTATGGTGATGGTTTTGAATTTAGCGGCGTTATTTGTGAAGTATACGATGACAAAACAGTTGCTGATCTTAGATGTTTAGAGTTGAATGAAAAACTCAATAGTGCATATGCTAGTTATGATGTTCAAGAGTTTGAGGTAAATAAACCAGATGAAGCTCTATGAAATCTTAGTCCCTACTATTTACGGGGACACAATGAAACCCATTCGTACTAAACATCATAAGCGTTGGGATGAACGTGTTAAGAAGCTTTCTGGCGGACTCACTATTCTCACTCCAGGTCGAGGTAGTTGGGTTCATGAAGGCGTCGACTATACAGAACGAGTTATTCCTGTTCGCATTATGTGTGAAGAAAAAATAATGCAGAAAATTGTAGCAATTACCTTACAGCACTATAGACAAAAAGCTGTAATGTATTACGTTTTATCTTCTGAATGTTTTATTGTTCACGCGGAGAACAAATGACAGAATACGTAGAGGCATTACTTAAAATTGAACAACTAACTGAAGCGTTAAAGTGTATTAAAGTTTGGCCACAATTTGCAGCTGGTATAGCTGAATGTGAACTTTCTAATAAACATGTAATGGAATGGCATGATATGGGCGGAACTTGGTATTGCTCCCGTTGTCATGCCGGAACTTGCGTTCGTCCGCTTGAGGAGAAATAATGATCTGTGGCTTCTGTTTTAAACAACTTCTTTTTGGGTTGTGTACTAATGTCAAATGCAAAGGCAAAAAATATGAAATGCAAACATGATAAAGGGCGTTGGTGGTGGGATTGCGCTTGTTCAAATGGTCCTCCGGGTTGTAATAGTTGTCATCTTCATTCAGAATGTATGACTTGTAAAGAACTAACACCATTACTTCCTACTGTTAATTCTCAACGACCATATGACTGGAAACTCAAAAGATTTAAAGATGAAATAGAGGAAAACAATGATTAAATTAATTAGTATGACTCAACCACTTGTAATAGTTGAAGAAAAGAGTCTTTCACCTGAACAGCTTATTGAATACACTGCTCGCGTTAGCAATCCTGAAGGGCAAGAGAAATACAACACTTCATTCAAGCTTTTGCAGTATCTCATTGAGAACAATCATATCTCACCTCTTGAAATGGTTGATTTCACTGTAGAAATTGAAACTTCACGAGCTATTGCAGCTCAGATCCTACGTCATTGGAGTTTTAGTTTTCAGGAGTTTAGTCAGAGATATGCTCAAGCATCATCTTATGTTGAGTATGATGCTCGGCGCCAAGACTCTAAGAATCGTCAAAATTCTATTGACGATATGTCAGAAGAAGATAAAAAATGGTTTCATGAAGCCCAAATGAAAATTTGGACCGACTCAAAGAGTCTTTATGATGAGGCTATCAATAAAGGCATTGCGAAAGAACAGGCCCGATTCCTATTACCCCTCAATACAAAAACGCGTCTATATATGAAAGGAAGCGTTCGAGATTGGTATTTTTATCTACGTCTTCGTTCTGCAAATGGTACACAAAAAGAACACATGGATATCGCTCAAGCAATAATCGACAATGTGTTTAAATTGTATTTCCCAACAATATCTAAAATCGCAGGATGGATTTAATTACTTAATATCCCACTGTCCATTTTTATTTAGGGAGAGTTTTTCACTACAACCCTTTGCTACATTATTAACTTCTGGATCAGTAGAAGAATTAATAGTCTTTTCAAACTTAGGACCAACCTCATCCTTGCGAATTAGTGATTTTGGTGCTCTAACTGGAATTGCGCCATGAGCTCCTGGTGCACTTTTAGCAGGTTGAGTTACTTCTGCTGTTCCACGAATAGCAGGTTGAGTAACAGCATTAGGGGATCTAATATTATGAGTAGGTTCTGCTGTACCGCGAACTGCTGCGCCTGTTCCGGTAGGATGTAGAGTACTAGTAGGACCAAGCGGTTGAGGACGAGTGTAGGCGCCTGGGTGAGCCAAAAAACCTTCCTTAAGTTTTGGCATCGCTGTGGTGAGTTTTGAAATCTTTGGTGCAGGCTTAGTTTCACCTTCATCTTTAGTAATAGGTTGACTTGCTGCTGCCTTAATGCGATCAAGCCCAGTTAGTTTAGTAGGTTTAGTAACCACTTTAGCAGCTGGAGCAGCAGGTGCAACTGCCTTAGGCTGATAAGCTCCATGCATAGCTTCAGTGTAAAAATTTGATCGACCGGTATCAGAAGGACTCGTTAATTTGGTACTTCCACCACCCTTCATTTGACCAACAATAGATTTGCTACTAAGCATGCTCTTTTCAACTTTCTCTTCAACTGCTATATCAGGCGTATTAAGCGTTTCTGTTGAAGCATCTTGTGCTTTTTCAAGTTCTTCTTTTGCTTCTTTAAATTTAGAAATGAGTTGGTCTAATTTGTCCATAACGCTATTATAACCTCAAATAAAGTTAAATTTTTCCGAATCAATAAAATTCTGTCTCATTGTAACATGTACTAACCCCTAGTAAAGAAAGAAAAAATATGTCAAATAATAACACTAACAATGACCTTGAGAATCGCAACCTTGTTGTTATCACGCCCGAAGATGTTGAAGAATGCGCAAAGTTCTTCAAGTTCTTCGAAATTCCTGTTCCTGAAGCGCTTCAGAAAGCTATTAGCTCTTTCTGTGCTGAACCCAATCTGCACAATCAGAATGAGTTGAAGTTCCAACTTTCTGATATCATTATGCGTAGTACGCATCCTGTTTTTCAGGATGAAGTCTTCGCTCAAGTGAAGCCTGAAAATGCACTTGCTAATGATGAATTGGTGTTTGAGCGTCAGCTTGAGGCTCAACTTACCAGTGATTCTAACGAAAAGTAAGTCTGGCCCCTGGTATATTCACCCAGGAAGTGATTCCGTAGATACCTTTAAAGCCATAAAAAAATTTATGGCTTTTTATGTAAAGCTTTTTCAATTTAAGTAAATTAAATTTACGGGTTATAATAACTTACTTGTCTAAAAAACTAAAAAAGAAGATTGAAGAAATTTGTGGCTTGCGCGGTCTTGATTGGGAAACTAGACAAGACCGAGCGAGTCAAATTCTTGCTTCAAAAAAATGGAAAGATTCTATTTGCAATGACTTACAAGGTCTTTCTTTTCGTGACTTAGAACGAACTCTAAATGGAATTCTTTCTGAACGTCAAAAGAAAGAAGATAGTTATCAGCGCAAATTGGATTTATACAATAAAGGCAAAATAAAGAAAAAACCTATGTTAAAAGACAATGAAAAAAATGAGAACTCCACTACAAAAACTCCTCCAAGATCCTTGGAAGAAATATTGGCGCAAGTTTATTCTCCCAGAGTGGTACCAGAAAATGTTGTCTATGACTACGATTGGCACACTAAATTCTATTGGGGAGACAATACCGGAGTCACACTTACGAGTGATCACCAAGTATCATCGAATTCTCATGATGGAAATGATTGAGCCAAATAGTAAATTTGCTATGTGGCACTACCCTATATAGGGGTCTCACATAGTGTAAAATAGAGCATTGTACCTCAATAGGAGTATGCAATGCTCAATTTTAAAAAAATCTTTGCTTCAACGATATTATTAGTATTTGCGACATTTATATTTTCAATGACGTTTGAACCAATAAATGTAATGTCAAATTCTACTTATTCTAAAGTAGAAACTATTTTAGCAAAAAATAAACAAAAGACTTCTTCATTAGCTGGACTTATGTCTTCAACAGTGAGAATACATGTAACTGTTTCTGCTGTTAAATTAGCTCCAGATGGAACCCCAGATCAACCCATAACAAAAGAATGGACTGGTTCTGGGGTTGTTTATGAAAAAACTAATGGAAAGCAAGGGCAAGTTCGTTCAAGAATTTTAAGTGCCAATCATGTGCTTAAAGCTCCTGAAATAGGTTCTATTGAGGAAGAAGTTGTAGACATCATGGGATTACAATTACCTAATGGTAAAAGTCGTGTTGATTCTGTTAAGTTTGAATTGCAAACAGCAGACAATAGAACTTGTGCACTACAAGTGTTAACCTTAGGTGGAGATGATTTACACGATGTTGCTGTCGCTGAAGCTGATTGCGATGCTGGTGAAGTTGCTGAATTAGCTTTAGAAGCCCCAACTATGGGTGCTAAAGTATTTATCGTTGGATATCCTCAAGGAGTCAAGCTTCCAATCCTTACTGAAGGTTTTGTCAGTGGTTGGTCAAATGGTTATTTATTAACTAGCGCAAGTGCAACTGGTGGAAACTCTGGTGGACCTGTTTTCTTCAATGGTAAAGTAGTTGGTTTATTAGTTCGCGTTGGTGCTTCATATTCACATCATACTTTAGCAGTTCCGCTTGAAGAATGCTTGATGCGAATTGCACAAACACCTGCACTATAAAAATATTTCTATTGTAGAATACTTTTGCATTCCACAAATCAGAACAATCAATACAGATAAGGTGTGTGTATGTATACCTTGGATAAGATTATTAGAATCTTGACAATTACTGCTCAAACTCCACGTGCTTTTACTTCTTCTGTTGAAACTATGTTGATGCGAATTTCAACTCTTCTTGAGTTGAGTGGTGTAGAGTTTAGTTGTCAAGAATTTTATTGTAAGCATGGCGGTAGTGAGGGTAATCGTTATCTGCTTGAACTTCCTGCTAATACTTCTTTTGAAGATTGGACTAAGAGAGTAGTTGATGATGCAATCACGATGATCAAGGCAAAACAAAATGAAAACACGCATTAAAACCAGACAAATGCCTGGTGATGTTTCAAAGAAGGTCAAGCAAGCGATGCTTGAAGGTCATCATCCTGATAAAAAACGAGCTAAGAACTTTAAAAAGAATTACGTTCTTTCTAGAGAACGAGCTGTCTTGAAAAGACAAACTAAAAAGGAAATTGAGAATGAAGCTTCCTAAATTATTTAAAATCTCTTCAACAGGAGCTCAGCAAGAATGGGAAATCTCGACAAACGATAATATTATCGTAACGCGTTGGGGTAAAGTTGGCGGAAAGATTCAAGAAACACAAGATGTAATTAAAGAAGGTAAGAATCAAGGTCGTAGCAATGAGACCACTGCTATTCAGCAGGCCGAGTCAGAAGCCACTAGTCAGTGGGAAAAGAAGCTTAAGAGTGGCTATGTCAAGAGTCTTGACTCTGCAGAAGCTGGAGAAGTTGATGATGTAATTGAGGGCGGTATTTTGCCTATGCTTGCTAAGCGCTTTGACGAACAAGGTGACAAGATTGTCTATCCAGCATTTGTTCAACCAAAATTTGATGGACATCGCTGTATTGCAGTCGTAAAGAATGGAAAAGCTACTCTATGGTCACGAACACGTAAGCCAATAACTGGCCTTCCTCATATTATTAAAGCAATAGAAGAATTAGGATTAAGGGATGATATTGTCTTAGATGGTGAGTTATATAATCACGATTACAAAAATAAGTTTGAAGAGTTAACAAGTTTCATCCGTAATCCTGATCCTAAGGAAGGTTATGAAGTAGTTCAATATCATGTTTATGATATTGCTGGTGGCGGTTCTTTTCGTTTACGTAATGGCAAACTAAATTCATTAATTCGTTACGAACCTTTAGTTAGAGTGAAGACTAAAGAAGTGAATGATGAAGATGAACTAATTGAATTTTTTGAAGAATGTCTTGCAGATGGTTATGAAGGTGCAATGGTTCGTAATGCAGCTGGTCTGTATGTTAATAAGCGATCCAATGACCTCCAGAAGATCAAAGAATTCCAAGATGCTGAATTTGAGATCGTTGATGTTGAAGAGGGCCGTGGCAAGTTAGCTGGTAAGGCAATCTTTGTTTGCTCTAACAAATTGGGTGTACGTTTTAAAGCTAAAATGAAGGGTGATCAAGACGAACTTGCCAAGTATTGGAAAACGCCTTCTCTTGCAATTGGTCGAATGCTCACAGTTCAATATCAAGGCCTTACTGGTAAGGCCGGTGTACCTCGTTTTCCAGTTGGATTACGGTTCCGCGAGGATGTTTAGTCTTGAATACATTTCTTCCATTTGCTGATTTTGAACGTACTGCAAAAGTCTTAGACTATCGTCGACTTGGCAAGCAGCGAGTGGAATGTCAGCAATTACTTAAGGCATTAGCGGGAGAAACAAAAGGATGGGTAAATCATCCAGCTACAAAAATGTGGCGTGGTTATGAATCAGCTTTAAAGGCATATAAAGATGCTTGTATTAAGGAATGGATTTCTAGAGGATTCAAGAACACAATGTTGTTGTCTAATGTGGAAGAATATAACCTTCCTCCATGGTTTGGAAATTCCGCCTTTCATTTGAGTCACCAATCTAATTTATTACGTAAAGATGCTGTTTATTATGGACCTCATTTCCCTGGGGTTCCTAATGATTTGCCTTATATTTGGCCTTTGCCTTAGGTAGGATACTTTGAATCCTCAATATCCGCAGAAAAAATTTACAATTCGGTATAATTTAGATACGAAAAAATTCTATCTTTATAATGAAAAAGATCTTTGTCTTAAAGAAGATATTAATGGTCGTGAATTAGCGCGCGAAGCATGGGATTTAGGTGCTGATAGTGTTTGTTATGATTATGACTTAAATATTGATGAAAAACTTCCGTTAAAACCATTACATGAGAAATACAAATCGAGAAGTTGATTGCTTGAAAAGAATGCAGAGTTTGTCTCCAATTTTTGAAGAATTAATTGCATTTCTTGTACAAGAATTTCTTTTATCAAAAGAAGATGTAAAACTTTTAAAAGTTTCGCCAGAACAAGCAAAAATGCTGCAAGCAAAGTTAGCCATTCTCTCTAGTGAAAGAAAATTACAACTACTAGAATATGAATGGACCTTGCTACCTACAGAGCGAATCCGAATTAATATCGTAACTGATCACGGTTTTAAAGAATTTATTGTTGAAACTTAATCATAAGGTGGTTATGAGCAATAACGATGAAGATTGTATTAAAATGCTTAATACCGTTTCTGATTGTAAAAGTTTTGACTATTATTGGGAAATAGAAGAAAAATTAAATTACCGTGAAAGAAGAATTAATTTAATTTCTTGGCGTACTACTACTGAAGATGTACGTGTTAATTATCGTCTTTCTAAATTTAATAAAACATAAGGAATACAATGTCCAAAAATGGTAAGTTTGAAGTTAAACAAGTCACATCATTTAATGATGTAATTTCTGGTCAAGTTAAAGAACTTAGTGAGAGTGATTTATGTTTTCAAAATAATTCTCATATAGTTCAACTTACTTTTAAAGAAGGTGAAGAAGAAAAAAAGCAACAAATTAAACCTGGATTTTACACTTTCTGTGAAAGTGTAAATGGTATTTCAACAGCGAAAATTGACTTTCGTAAAAGAGATCTTCTTGAAGATATCACTAGTACAAAGTCAATTTTGCAAGAAGCACGTTTGTTTTTTAGTAAACTTCATATTTACGATAAATTAAATAGACCCAAAAAACGCGGAGTACTTCTTTACTCTGCTCCTGGATATGGAAAATCTTCTTCAATTGAAAAGTTTTGTGTTGATTTTTCAAATGAAGATTCAGGTACGGTTGTATTAGTTTGGCCAACTTCTCAAATTGAAGCAGATAGCATTGTTCACTTTTTAAGTCATAATGCTGTTTATGCAGCAGAATGTACTAGAGTAATCTTAATTATTGAAGATATTGGTGGTAGTGAACCTGGTGACGATCGTTCCTCTCGAGGAGTTACTTCAGGTTTGTTAAATTTACTGGATGGTATTGGTGTTACTTTTAAGCTTCCCACATTTATTGTGGCTACTACAAATCACCCCGAATCTTTATTACAAGCACTTGCTGATCGGCCAGGTCGTTTTGATAGACTTATTAAACTTGCTCCACCAACACATGAAGAAAAAATACGTTTACTTACGTTTATCTCTAAACGAGAGTTGACTGACGAAGAAAAAAATTGTATTGGTAAAAAGGGAACAGAAGAATTTTCTGTTGCTCATCTCGAAGAGATTGCTATTCGTAGTATGTTACATGATAAAACTTATCTTGAAGTTATTCAAGAAATGATTGACCATACCAAGCTTTTTAAGAAGAATTTTGAAGAAAAAGGTAATTTTGGTTTCAATCATTGATTGAGTAGAGCTGGATTTCCGGAAACGCTTAGAAGTATACTAGGTTTCTCTAACGAGAGTTCGATTCTCTCGGCTACTCTTGCTGTATTCAACAACAAGGAAAATAAAAATGGCTACTTTAAATGGACTTATTTTAAGTGTTACTCGTAAAACTAAGAGAGGTTTTACTGTAGGTGAGATTTTTGATCGACTAGTACTCTTATCAGATTCACGCGGACTAACTATTCCGCAATATAATAGCGTTCGCGCTCGTGTTTCTGAACTCGTACAAAAGGGTGCCTTACGTGTTAAGGATGAACGTAAGGATCCTGTCTCTCATAGAACCTCTATGGTTTTTGTTCGTAATTAAGTTTACAGATTCTTGTAGCTCAGTGGTAGAGCAGGCTGCCAGGCCGCAGCCGGTGGTGGGTTCGAGTCCCTCCAAGAATCTTTTAAAGTAGTGGGTTCTTATAGTTTAATTTAGGAAGAACGGGTGGGCACAATCCTCCTTGTGTAGGTTCGAGTCCTACTAAGAATCCTTGAGGAATTAATGAGCAATACAAGAGAAACACTTTGTAAGTTTTGTCAAACAAAAGTTACTTGGTGTTGGAATTTTACCTTAAAGAAGGCATATTTAACAAATGAACATGGCAATGTTCATGATTGTGGAAGTCATAAAGATGACGTTTTTCCTGGTTGGTGCAAAAAATGTAATGCATCTAATCTTGTTTGGATTCGTAAACAAAATCATATGGAGCTCACTGAAGAATATGGGCTTCCTCATACTTGCCCTCAAGATGACATCATTCATGATATGAGTTTTGCGCATTGTAAACATTGCAATGCAAAAAATTTAATGTGGATCGATAAGTGTAATAGATTTACATTAGTAAACACTAATGGAGAAAAACACTCATGTGTCGAATACACCACTTTTATGTCAGATTGGGCAGAAGCAAATCGTATAAATTATGCTTTAGAAAAGAAATGGTTAAAATCTATACCTGATGGCACTTTATGTAAAAAGTGCAATGGTAGAGGTTATACGTCGCGTTTAAGTAATAATAAAAGACTTTGGAAGAAATTTAACTCAACCGAACCGATAACAGTACTAAAGAAATGTAAAAAATGTAAAAACATGGGTACTTTTTCAAAACCTAAAAAACAACTTTATCTCAAAGCATTGAGAAAACGATATTGGCCTTTTTATGCTGCCATTCATAAATGGAAAGGTCATTAATGAAAAAGAAACAACTTATTAAAACACGTGATCACTTAATGGTTAAAGTTATTAACGGTGTTACTAAAGCTGGTGTTCACAAAGATCATAAAAAAGAAGCTAATAAACGAGCTTCACGATCTAAAGTAGAAATTGAAGATGAAGAGGTTTGTTTGTGGTGTACCTTTCCTTATAAGGATTATCCTTTGCCAAGTGATGTTTCTGAACAAGTAGCTAGAGAGTTGGGGTATTGTTCAGTTTCATGTCTCGAAATGGATAGCGACATTAAAGAATATGAGTAAGCGACTGGAACGATTGAAGGAAGCAGCTTATAAGGAAGCTCTTAAGAGTACAGGTGTTCATCGTCATGGCGCCATTGTAATTGGTAATGGTGGACGAATTCTTGCTAAAGCTTGTAACAACTATGAAAATGGTTGTCATGCTGAAGTTCGTGCCTTAAAGCGTGTTCCTCATGATGCTAAGGAATGTGCTGTTGCTATTATTGTAGTGCGTGCCCGCAGAAATCAACGTTTTGGTTTGAGTCGACCTTGTGCTGCTTGTCAAATTGCACTCAAGGCAGCTAATATTGATGTGGTGTATTATTCAACCAACAATGAAACATTAGAACATGAGACTTTCTACGAAAGCAAGCACCGGCCAGTATTTATTGAGAACTATTAGAAAATTAAATTTGATTTCTTTTGTAACTGGATATCAAGCAAGTATTTTGTTAACAACTGACGGTTTTAAAGGAATAACAATGAATAAAACTTTTGGTGATTTGATGAGTGAATATGAACATTCACGAGATGCAGTTAAGCGTTTTGGAACTTGGGGTAAGTTGGATGTATTTGTTGAAAATCTTATCAATCAAGTAGCAGCTAAACCCGTTAGCTCTAGTACTGATAATCAACCTCAACAGCAGTTTGGTTTTGATGACATGGGGTCTGTTGTTCCGGTGACTCATGACTAAGCCACTTGATAATAGTTGGCAACGATATCCAGATGCTCGCGTAAGAATGCGTGAAAATAGTATTAAAACCATCCTAGAAGGATTAGGTGAGAATGGTTTTTGTATTGATGCTGGTACAAGAGTTGATCTTGTAGATGAAGGGATTTATGTCAACATTCTTTTGAATGTTGGAGAACATGGTAATATTGTTGCTCTTCCCATTGACGTTTTAATTCCAACTGAAATTCCTGAGGATGTTCCCAAGAAGACTCGGAAACCAAGAGTTGCAAAAACAGCACCAGTTGTAGATATTCCACTTTCAGTTGAAGAAGAGACTTCAGCTTCTGAGGAAGAAGTACAATTAGTAAATGAAGATTTGTAAGAAATGTCAATTATCTAAATCAATAGAAGAATTCCATGTTGGCAGAGCTAAATGTAAAGTTTGTAGGGAAGTTTATTTAACTTCTTATAGAAGCAAAAATAGTCAAAAAACTAAGTCTAATAAGAATAACTGGAAAAGAAATAATCCAGATGCTAATAAGTCAGCTAGTCTTAAATGTGACTATGGTATCGACTTAGATCAATATAAAACTATTTTAGACAAACAGAACAATGCTTGTGCTATTTGCAAGAAAGATAAAGATTGCTTTAATAAGGCCTTAAGTGTTGATCATTGCCATAAGACTAATTTGATTCGTGGTCTTCTTTGTCTGAGATGTAATAGATCACTTGGTTTATTGTTCGACAACCCTGAGTTGTTTCGAGCTGCTGCTGAATATTTGGAGAAAGCCTATGCCCAACAAGAAACAGAAGAAGCTTTATACGTCACCTGAAAAGCCTTTTAGAGATCCGGATCACATTAGTAAAAGAGGTGTTTGGTATTTCTGGAGCCCAGAGTGGGTTCGGGGTACAGATTCAACAAATAAGTCTTTCGGTCGAATTAAAGCTATTAAGGAATATAATACAGTTAATCTTTACATGCAAAGTAAAGATGGAAATCTAACGTATATTCAAGGTAGTATTCAACAAGAGTTTAAGGATTGGCACGAGAAGCGAAAGATTGACTATTTCTTCTTAGCTGATGAGCTTAATCCAGATGCTCTTGATGATATTATTTTATCTTCTGAGAGTTAATTTTGAGTGCAATTATTGTAGCAATTGTGTTGCTAGTTGTAATTATTGGTGTTGCAACTATTTTTATGGTTCCAGCGTTTCTTCGTCAGAACATTTCTTGGCGGGTTTTATCAGGAACAGCAGTCAAATATCATGCCTTAGTTCCAATTTCTGAAGCTGCGCTTAAGGAAGCATATCTTGAAGCACTTGTTCAGCTACGGACTCATACTGATTTCATGCCTGCAACTTTAAATAAAGTTGCAAATGAGTTACATATTGTTGTTCAAAATGTTAAAGATTGGAATTCACCGATGCATGGGAGTAAGGTAGCTGGCATTGCTGATGGATTCACAATTTATGTTGGGATAGACTTTGCAGCATTACTCCACGAAATGGCACATGTTGCTGAATTTGTAGATGGTAACATTGATAATGCTCACTCTACTTGGATGAAGCGTGGTATTTATAAAGCCGATGATGCTTTTCAAGTTTCGCTTAAAGCGAAATAAGTGACACTGCTACGGTCGACTATTACAGCGACTAATACGAAAAAGAAGTCTATTTACTAATTCATCTTTTTCTTGAGTTGCAATAGGAGTAGCGAGATGAGTCAAACGATTTTTACGAAAAGCTGTACGGTCAATTGGTTCAATAATTTTATCTGCTAATCCAAGTTGACATGCTTCTTCAGCTGAAAGATATAAATCACGTTGACAAACTTCTTGCCAAAAACTTTTAGGCATTTTACTATTAGATGCATAAATATCATACAGTTTGTCTTGAAGACGTACAGCTTCTGCAAGTTCAATTTTAGTATCAGTATGGGTTCCTTTGATGCTTTCAGTGCCATCGTGAACCATAACAGTAGTATTAGGAAATAGATATCGTTCATCGCACACACACATAATCCATGTGGCGCTACTTTGAATAATACCACCACCAAAGAATTTTATTGGACAAGGACATGATAAAATTTCATCAACAAGACGCAGCATGGCGTATGGATCCCCGCCACCAGAACTCATATATAGCTCAATGGGTTTATAGCGGTCATCGATCAACAGAATATGTAACGCGCGCAGACAATGCTCTATCGAACGTGTGGTTACTTCTCCGATGTCTTCCAAAGTTGGATCTGTGCACACGCCGAAGTATAATCGCCGCCGATTCATATCTACGCCTGTCTCTAAAAAATTATTGTCCATAAAATGTATTCTACAAGGAGAAAACATAAATGTCTAAAAAAGAAACAATTGAAGAATTTTTAGCTAGAGGTGGAAAGATTACAAAGTGCGATCCAGCCCCTCAGTCAAATGAAGAAGAAGATAATCGCACTAATCCAACTTCAGCAGCTAGTTCAACTATGATGACTTTAGCAGAAGGTGCGCTGTATTATGCTGAATCACGAGCTAAACCTAAAGAGCGAAAAAAGATCGAAGATAAACTTATTAATTTTGCTGCTCTTCCTACTAATTTATTGAAATATCTTCCTAAGAAGGATTAACTTTGCTTACTAATCTGCCATCTATAAAGTTCAATGATCCATTTTGACCAGATGGTGTAAGTTTGGCAATAGAAGTTGTATCGGTATTATTGGTGTCTGGAAAGGCACCTGGAATATTAAAAGAAAAAAGACTTGCTGCTGCAGTTAATTTGAATGCAAGTCGCGTTTGAGTTTGCTGCAGTGGCGATAATTGAGTTAAATAACCATTCATAGGTTCAATAGCATTTGGTAATGCAACTTGAGCTACGCCTTCGCTAAATGCTTTATGTAAAGCAGCATCTAAATCTATTAAAGCATTTTTTTGACGAATAGTAATACCTAAGTCAGTTGAAATAACTGGAAGACCTAGATTTATAAATTGCTCAATACCAACTTGACGAATAGTGTCTGGTGCTGCAGGCCCAGGAAGACCTAGATCTATTGTTTGTTCAATGCCGACGCCAAAGAATTCTTTATCTAATTCTCTAATTGCTCTTGGTAAACCAAAATCAACAACTTGTGTAATACCTTGACCAATAAAGGCTCCTGGTCCAACCACTTCTGGAGAACCAAAGTCAATACTTTCTTGAATACCAGAACCACTTAACACTATTGGATTCAATATAGAGTCTGGTGTACCTAAATCTATGATCTGATCAATGCCAACACCTAAGGGTTGAAGCTGTCGTACTATAGTTGGTGTACCTAAATCTATGATCTGATCAATGCCAACACCATTAGGTCTGACGCCTACTAACGATATAGGTGTACCTAAATCAACTATTTGATCGATTCCTAATCCATCAGGTCGAATAAGAGTACTAACAACAGGGTCTCCTAATGCTACTACTTGTTGGAAACCAGTCCCAACTGCATCTCCATTTATGTTAACATTTGGACTACCAAAATCTACTATCTGATTGACGCCAACACCGGTACAAGCAATAGTGGTAGGTAAAATTACTTCTATAGTTAAATTTGGCCAATTCGCATCATCATCAGATAAAGCGGTATCTGATTTTATATTCAACGTGTAAGTATTAATGGCACTTAAAGAACCAGATAAATTAAGAACAATAATGCGTGTATTAGCAGTAAAGGTAACACTAGATATAGAAGGTGCGCTAGGACCAGTTAAAGTATAACTAGTTGTAGCAGTACTAGCCGTACGTAGTAAATCAGGAAATTGAATGGTAATTGTATTTGGACCAGCTACTCCATAGCGTGCTGTCCATAACATGCCTCTAACGTTAGTAACAACTCTTTTTCTAAGAGCATAAGAAATAGCTTCAATAGAGGCATCTGCTGGTTGTGTATAGTCAAAAGCG
>ERZ724505.775-NODE-775-length-19210-cov-4.723101_pt1 | contig 19210 bp, 35 predicted proteins | sample MGYA00376038_ERZ724505 | MGnify/ENA primary metagenome ERZ724505 (study PRJEB28724, sample SAMN07190884) | wastewater metagenome | isolation source: effluent of sewage treatment plant in Hong Hong | place: Hong Kong | collected 2016-03-17 ...
GGCCCCTCGTAGGAGATCGGGATTGCTACCGTCGACTCCCCGGCCTCTTTCGAGTTGGTGCGAAGTTGCAGCTCGCCCTGCAGAAAATGCAGAGCAACACCGCGGGACTCTTCAGTCGTGCAGATCAGAGCCTGCTTAAGGGCCGACAGCAGGTTTGCCGCTTGGACACTCACACTCAAATCGTGTGACGTAGGGATCACTGCTTCGTATCTCGGGAACGCGCCGCAAATCAGGTTCGAGAGAATCAACACTGTCGGCGTTTTGATAAACACAGAGCCAGAGTCAGGGACACGATCAAACGACAATTGAATTTCTGTTGACGCGATGTCCGAAAGGCACTTGTCGAGCAGCAGCAGTGTTGACTGCTTGATCACTGGCTTCAGCGTTGATCTCTCCTCCACCTGATTGGAGATTGGCATCACTGGCAACCGTCGCGAGTCTGTGGAGACAGCGACCAGCTTCCCGGCTGCGAGATGAAACAGGACACCGCCCAAAGCGTATTTCGGCGATGTTGGATCAGTCGCAAAAATCGTCCGCTTGATTGCCGTCTTCAACACGCCCGATGGCACCTTGATCGGTACGACACCCTCAACCCCGAACAACTCAGGAATCGGAAAGTCGTAAGGATCAGCCGTCGCCAGGGTGAACTCACTGCGGTCAACCTGGATCAGGATTCGCGTTCCGTCTGATCCAAGTTCGACGAAATCGGCTGTGGTCAGAGACAGCACCTCGATCAGTTTGCGTGGTCCTGCCAACAGCTTGAAGTTGGGAGAGCACACCCGCTCCGGTCGCGTGACTCGAATCGTCTCCTCCCCGTTGGTTGCCGTGACTGTGAGTGTTTCGTTACTGATCTCGATCAGGACGAATCCCATCACGGGCTTTGACGGCTTGCTCGGGATGATACTTGCCGCGAGCTGTAGTGCAGACAGGAGCGACGTCCGTTGCAGGGTGGCTTTTGTGAGCATTGTTTCGCCTTATTCGTGTACTAAGACTGAGCCGTCTGGTTGCCGTTCGCCGAACACAGTCACTCCGGTGTTGATCACGTGATCGAAGATTTCACCCTGGATCTGCTCGTCAGTGGCGCCCGCTGGAATCACAAACGGCAGTGTTCTGGTGTAGGCGGGACACTCCGCCTTTGTTCGCGGGCACAACCAACTAAAAAGTGATTTGAACATCGTGAATCGGTTGCCTTTCAACGGGATTTCGAAACGATCACCAAGCATCCAGTAGCAAGAACGCCGCAGGTGACCGCACTCATGAAGCAAGTGCCAAACAGTGCCTCTGAGTGCTCTCTGCTTGGCACTTGCACCCACTCGGTTTCGATCCTGTTTGTTTCCGGATCGACATAATGTCGATACTCCGAGCGAGTTCTCAGGAGCCACTCGGGAGCATTCCTAAGAAGGTAGGAATAGGTGATTGGCATCGTGACGACGCACAGAATTAAGACCGTCGCGACCACGACACAGACCGCTTTTCCGATGGTGTGCATCAACATCCTGTCTCTTCCTCAATTGGTTCTTGTTGTTCGACGATCTCTCGTTTGAGCACCGCGATCACGTCGCCTGGCTCACAGTTAATCCCCGGTGGTACGTTTGTTGGCACGCCGTTGACCTTGATTTTCAGGGATGGCTTCCCACTGAAACTTGGATTCCCCACGTACACGACGTAACCCTCAATTCGGCCCGCTGGGAGCGTTACTACGTTTTGTGATTTCATTTGCATCCTGCATGCGGTGGGCTCAGTTGGCCCGATAAATCTGATAGGTGGCTTCTCGCTCTTTTGGCTTGTCTAGACCGAACACGTCACCATCTGGTGTTGAGATGTCCTGACCAGCCTCCTTGCGAGAAGCGATCAGGGATTTGCGGAGTTGCGCCCTTGCTGCTTCGACCACGATCAATTGCCGGAGCAACTCGACAGGGTCAGACTCGACGTTCGCCATTCGTGGGCAAAGGCGAGCGACCGGACACACTTCGCACTTCTCCAGCATCGGCCATGTCGGCACCTTGTTGAGTGGCATGTCGTGGTGCTTGTTCCACACCTCAACAGCCTTGAGCACCCGGCCTTGATACTGGTAAAGGTTTTCGCGAGGGAACAGCACGGGATAAGTCGGGCTCCCGCGTCTTGTGTCCCACACACTGATTTCGACCGCATCGACTTCCGGGTAGTTCTCCAAAATCAACATCGCATGTAGTTGAAACTGGAAACTCTTGGACACTGTATGGTGACTGTTTTCAGTGTGTCCTGATTTGTAGTCGACCTCGTGAACTACTTTTGGGCTTGGTCCCGAGTACAACAGATCGACTTCACTTGTCACCCGCACGCCCAACCAAGCCACGTCCCACGCGAGCTGGCCTGACAGTTCGCCTCGCCCGCCGTCGTACCGAAGAATGTTGTCCGCGTGAATCTCGCAAAGGAACTTTGACCAACTCCAGGCAGATCGGCGAACCGACTCAATCACGTCTGGTTGGACGTCGGGGCGAGAAGCCGCTAGGCGTTGGTCAAGGATATCCTTGATCACTCCTGTGTAGGCTTCCTGCGAATCGTGCAGGTACTCCCGTGTGCAATGTGAAAACGCCTCATGCACTTCGGTGCCGACCACCATCGGCTTCGACTCGCGAACAACCTTCCCGCTGTCGATCAGTGCAGCCTGCGCGGGACAATTCGCCCAATTCTCAAGGGTTGAACGATCCAGGACGGTTAAGCCAGAGTCGTCCACCCAATGTTCCGGGTCGTCATGCGTCATTGAGCACCTCTTGATCTAACGCGATAGCGACGCTCGTGACGTCTTCGGGCTCCCATTCTTCAGGCATGCGAGGATTAAAGTCTGTGCGATTCGTTACCTTCAGGACGAACTCACACCATGCTGGGAACGTCGAGTCAGGAAAGATTTTCTTGTATCGCTTTGAAAGATCCTTAATCGCGTTCGCTGGCACTCTCTCTGCCCGTGGCTTTTGTGACGGTGCGCCAGCCTTGGTCGTCGGTCGTTCGTGCGGTGTTCTGTCTGGGTCGATAGTTGCCGTGGGTATCTTGAGCAACTGGAGAAGTGCGTATTTGTCGGCAACTGACATCGCTTTGTTTGACGCCTTGTCGCCTCCATAATCCATCCCTTCGCCAACCACTTCTGTCGATACACTTGATCCGTCTTCTGCCCAGTACGTAAAACGCATGTGCAGAATCGCGTGATTCAACGTTTTGTCACCACCTTTCGTGGTTGTTCCAACTTGCGTGTGAGTCGCTTTTACGACGCAGGATGTCGAGAACACTCCATGCTCCGCAAGGTGTGGATGGCACGCGTTGTAAACTGCGTCCACACCACGAAAGTTATACTTTTGCGAGTTGTTCGTTTCCGATTTCGCGATTGGACCAATAGCCCGCATGATGGCGACAAGTGCGGGGTAAATCTTTCCTGGTACGACTTCGGTCATCATGATTCCCAATCAATCAAAGCGACTAAATTACACCGAGTGACTTCAACCGGTAGAAGCATTTCATGCAGGCCAACACGTCACCGCCTGCGTCGTGAGCGTTGTCGAATTCCGACTCGAATAAGGTCAGGTGAAGTTGAGTCAGGGACGGCCACTTGTAGCCGTAGTTCCCAGGCAACTTGCAGTATTCCGTCGATGCCTTCATCGTGCAGATCTGCTTTTTCGAGAGCATGGAGTGAGTCACGTTCAAACGGTGCAACTCTGCCCCAATAATGTTCATGTCGAACTCGATATTGTGTCCGACAAGATCAGTGGCTCTATCTACGTCCCGCAAGAAGTCGCGCAGCACGACGGAGAGTTCTTCGCCTTCATCCATCGCAATCTCAGTCGTGATTCCATGCAGTTTTGATGCAGCCTCAGGAATCGTGTACCCGTCTGGCTTAACGATCCGAGTCACAAGAGGCTCGACTGTTCCGTCTGCTTGAGCAAAGTTCCACGCGATTTGAACAAGACGTGGCCAGTTCTTTGAATTAGTTACTGGCGCTCTGTAGTTCGCTGGCAATCCAGCCGTTTCGGTATCGAAAAACAAGTACATGAATAACTACTTTCTGATTTTTGGCTCTACAGATTGGCCGAACACAATTCCAGCCAAGATTCCGATTGCTGCGAAACACACGATGGCAGTCATGGTTTGCTCTCCGCTTGTTGTTGAGGAGTTCGAGGCACATCGACCAACTCTTCGCGAACGATGTTCTGATCCGATGGAGCGTCGATCCCAAGCCGGACAGTGTTCGGACCGATCCGAACAATCGTGATCACAACGTCCTTGCCAACCAGGATCTTTTCACCTTGCTTGCGACTGAGTACGAGCATTTCGAATCCCTTCTGCGTACAAACACAAAACCTCCCAGCGTGAAGGTCAACCCTCTTTCGAGGCATCACGGGGAGGAGTTTCGTAGTTAAGATTTGATCCCGTTGACTGGGATGCCGCTTCATTCGGACTTGTATTGAACTTGAGTTACTGCTGTATTTGCGAAGATGTATTATTTAGTGGGAGAAAGTCTTGTCACGTCCGGTCATGTTCCGTCTCGTCTTGTCATGTCACGTCCCGTCAAGTCCGGTCGAGCCAAATCTCGTCTTGTCTCGCCGAGGTATTGAATCGCCTATTGTTCGGCTGTGAGATGTATATTTAGTCGTGTCGTGTCTTGTCGTGTCGTGTCTTGTCGTTTCGCGTCACGTCGAGTCCCGTCCCGTCTAGTCAAAACGTGTCAGTCCGTGTCGAGTCGCGGATACTCTTTTGACGCTTAGCCGACTGGTCGAATACTGAGCAGCAATCGCTGGGTATCAACCATAGTGTCGCCTTGTGGGATATTTTCTCGCGTGTCGTCACTTAGCCCGATATGAGCAAGAGCTAATTGCGTAGCCGACACTCGAAACTCTGCCCTTTCCTCTTCGTTCAATTGCGACGGTTTGACGCACGCCACTCTCTGGAGTCCGCGTTTTGTGCATCGCCTCGCTCGCATGATGTCGCTGTAAGTCTGTCTCGCGGTATCGCTGTTGTTCGTGCGTCTCCACACTTTGTCCTTGGAGTCCCACGCAATGTTTATTTTGTCGTGAGCCAACACGTGGGCGATTGCTTTTCGCATCGCTGGCCTGCCCGCCCCTTCAGGACCGCAGTCGAGAGCCAGCAGTGTCGTCATTTCTTCAACAGTTACAGTCTGGTCGATTTCAAGCTCTTTGAATCGCAAAACAGCTTTCGATGTGGCTGTTCCCAGTCTGCCAATCAGTTCGATTTCCATTGTTTCATCCTGAAAAATGTCTTGTCTTGTTGAGTCGCATCATGTTGCGTCAAGTCCAGTCCTGTCGTTGCTCGTCTGGTCGAACCCTGTCGTGAATCAACCAACTTTCTTAATCGCGTGAACAATAAACCGCCCGTTCACACCGCCATTCTCAACTCGCATTGAACCAAGCCCGATGAACACCCCCGCTTCCGAAATGTGCTCCTTGAGAACTTCCTCTGTAATCTTCGGGTCGATAACAATTACGTCCATTTCACACATCCACTCGTCTATAGTCGGGAAGATGCGAGTTACACGCTTTCCGCCTCCGCGTGTTCCGTCAGAGGGAACAAATAAACGCTGGCCGACGAAGTCATCCGGCTTGCAAGCCTTACCATCAGCGGTTTTGAGGACTGGCATAGAGCCAACCATAACGCCCTGCATGAACAGCTTTGTAAACTGGCTTTTTCCTTCACCTGGGATCTTGCGCTTCAACCTCTTCGCAGCCCCTTCGAGGGCATTCTTTAGTGCGAATTGATTGAGAACAACAAAGCCCTGCTTGTTGGTTCGAATTTTCTCTTTCCATGTCCGCTCTTCGAATTGCTCGTGAGTCTCATTTGGTCCTTTTGTACTGGACACTGGACAGCCCGCCATGAACTGAGAACCCGGCATCGACTTAAGAGTCACGCGAAAAGTATTAGTTTGCATCTTGCTCCACACCTTCATCTTGTCGTGATACACACACAGTGACACGCGTCACTTTGCTATACTGGCTCCAATCTGCCGCCTTGCTTCCATGATCCCACTCAACGTCAGCGGCTCAGCCTTGGGAGTCGCTTCTGGCCGCTGAATCCGAACGTCTGTCGGTGCATCGAACAGCAGGCGAACCCTGCCGCCGCCCACGTCGATCACCTTCATGAACACGTTGTCGCCGATTTGCACTTGCTCGTTAATTTTTCTCGATAGAACTAACATTAAATCTGCCCTTGCCTTCATTGGCTGGTGAAAAAAGGGCGGGCCTTGACCTCCTGTTACAAAGTGGGCTCCTGCCCGGCTTCTACGGCCTGATCCCTGGCCGCTGATGCCACTCCTTCCGGCCCGCCCCGGTCCTATTCCTGACTACACTTCGCAGAGCTCTGCGTAAGCATCTTCGTATTCGAGCGTGCCCAAGAAATGTTCCTCTAAGGAATCCATCAGGCCGTTATCGCCTCGCTCAAACTCGGCTTTGAAGTCCTTGGCCGCTGATCGCAACAGTGGTGTGTCGCCACGTGAGTCAAAATCAGACCATGCTTCGACGCCAAATCCATTCTTGAAGTCGCCATTGAGATACTCTCGCACTTGATATGCGTTGCATCCCAATTCATACAATTCGTGCGATGCCTGTTCGCTGCTAATCGCTTGCGACTGATGCTTCTTAATCACCGACTTAATGGAAGCTTCTTCGTCGCGAACTGCCCAGACTCTGATGCAGCGACATTCCGTCAACTCTGCGTCATCGAATACAACTTTGTGAATTCGCTCGCCTTTGGAAGCTCTCGCACCAAACACCAATCGCATGTGGTAGTACACCTCTCTGCTGCCAGACGATGGACACCAAAAGAAATCTGTCTCTTGTGTCACGCGCGTGAGTGGTTGAGATTGGCGATTGTTGACTGGAGCGATCATGTTTGCCTCTTGCGATTTGTGTAGTGTGTAGTGACTGAGGATGTAGTTTTGTGTGCGTAGTAACGTTCTACTAATTCACTTTGAATCCAGCGGCTTTCAGTCGCTTCTTTGCCGCCGTGTGTGACTTTGAATCAACACTTGCTGGCATCGCGGACGCCTTAGCGATTGTGGCTTCAGTCTTTTTCTGGATGAATCTGGCTACCTCTTCTTGAGTGGTTAGCCATTCCTTAACTTTCCACGCCCTTAGCTTCACCGGGCCGGGATTTGAACCTCTTGTCACCCATCGAATGAGTGTTGATCGATTCACGTTCAACTGGCCCATGAACTCACCGAGCGGCTTCAACTCGGAGAATGGTGGCATCTCGTTTTGTTGCATCTTGCGTCTCCATTGGCAGTGTTCAATCAACTGCGATGGATGAATATTACACCGCAGTTTTGCAATTGCAAGTGAAATATAAATTAGAATTTCAATTTTGATTTCAATTTCAGCCGTAAAGCGTACGGGTGTTTGGGATTGCAATTTGTTCGCGACATTGCAAAAGTGATTGAGATTACGATTCATATTGCCCTTGAAAGGTTGACTTAAATGTCAAAGTTGGCTCAGAGTGCCGCGACTTTAGGTGAGTTTGCCGAGCGACTGACCGCAGTTGCGAAGCGTGTAGCTGTGCTTCAGAAGCGGCTGAAGGCGCTGTCGCTGGAAACGATTCGACTTGATTTCGAAGCAAGCAAAGACAAGGGCATGGCTGCAATTGAGGTGTGGATTGGCGAAGCAGAGATCGAGATGGATGCCTGCGAGAAGAGAATGAAAACCCCTACGAAGTGAGGTTGCTCACCATGTTGTTTCTGGTCGCATCGCTTCTGATTCTTCAAAGCGAGCAAGTACCGCACCTAAAAGATGAGATGTCTATTCAAAGGATCAAGGCTGATCCAGTGAAGATGGCAGATAAGGAGATTGTGATTTGCGGCCTAGCTGGGATTAGTCAGGTCTACAGTTACGGCTACACCCACTTTGACCTAAGTCACCACGCATTTGTGTTTCGCGAGACAGGGGCGACGATTGCTGACATCTCAAGAGAGGAGATTTACCTCTACCTTGAACGAGTTAGAGCCGACGACATTATCGAACGATTTGCGGATGAACTCGAAGCACATCCTGACGCGCCTTTTCTGCTGGTTCGAGCAAAAGTGAAACTGCACCCGGTCCGTTACTTCCACGGCAAACAATGGAACATGCTGGAGCTGCTGGATATCCAGTTTCACAACAACAAGGAGCAAACGAAGTGGGAACCCTGGGTGAATGAAACAAAAGACCACGAGATAGCAAGAAAAAAAGCACTCGCTGACAAGGACATGGCAGACAAAGATGCTGCGATTGAGAAGGCTGCGAAAGACGATGAGGCTGCGAAAGAAGCTGCTCGCTGGCGATTGTGGACAGGATCGGATGGGAAAGACTTTAAGGCGCGGTACCAAGGTATTAACTCTGGTTTCGTCAAACTCCAGAAGGAAGACAAGTCATCAGTCAAACTTAAGGTGTCTGATCTCCCAAAAGACCAACAAGACTGGCTAAAAGAACGGCGATGGGAGAAGTGGACTAGGTCAGCCGTTAACTCAAAGAACGAATCGCGACTCAAACCTCCGTCGCCAAAATAACACTACACACATTCTGGTGGGTAGTCGCGTATTGCCAGCGTTTCTGTGCATTTCTGACGTAGAAATTTCACGGCACCGAGTCAGCTTGTTGTGATAGATGCCTTGGTTTTCTTCGAACGAAACGACGTTTTTGGGGGATTCGAAGCCTTGACTCTGGATCAATCAGTCGAGGTTCGAATCCTCGGTGGGGAAATACTGGGAAAGTGCAGGCGAATTGTGTGTCACCCTGCTACACACAACGCCATCTAATGTGGGTAGTCTTACCCACCTTCCAGGTACGATGCCTAAAAAAATACCGTCCTATCGCCTTCACAAGGGGACTGGCCAAGGTTACACCTCCCATCGTGGAAAGTGCTACTACTTTGGCCCCTACGGCACTGCTAAAAGTCGCCAGAAGTACTCGCGATTCATCGCCGAACTGACAGCTCTCGACGTTCCTTCCCCCGTTCAGCTTCCATCCGGCACGTCAACCTCAGTAGCTGAACTATGTGCAGCCTTTTGGGAACACGTCAAGCGTCGGTACATCAAACATGGTGAATCGACGTCCGAGGTTACCGGGTATCGCACGTCGCTGGCCCCTGTGATCGAATTGTACGGGGACATCGAATCGCGGGACTTCGGGCCGATAGCCTTGTGTACCGTTCGAGCATTGTGGGAAAAACAGGGCCTCGCCAGAAAGACAATCAACCAATATGTCGGTCGGATCGTTCGCTGCTGGAAGTGGGGAGTGGCTCAACAGGCAGTTTCCGTCAGTGTGTGGCAGTCTTTGCTCTCGCTGGACCCTCTTCGTCCTGGCCAAGGAAAGGACAACGCAAAGGTAAAAGCGGTCGATTTGAAGCAGGTCGACGCCATCAAGCCGTTTGTCTCACGCCAGATCTGGGCGTTGATTCAATTTCAATTGTGGACAGGCTGCCGCCCGCATGAAGCGTGCCAGGTACGGATGAGCGATATTGACCAGTCACACGAGATTTGGGAGTTTCGACCAGGCTCTTGGAAAACTCAGCACCGGGGAGAGGAAAGAATCATCTGGCTCGGTCCCCATGCGCAAGAACTGATCAAGACGTGGAAACGGAAGAACCCGTCGGAATGGCTCTGGCAGCCTCGCGAGGCTCGCACAGAGTGGATGAAAGAGCATGGAGCCGAGAAAGCGGCGATAGGGAAGCATCAGGCCGGCGAGCAATACACGGCAAACACCTACGGGAGAGCTGTCGAACGTGCCTGCGAAAAAGCGTTCGACATGCCCAAAGAATACTCTCGTTATTTCAAAGCACCCGCAGACTTACTTGCGGAACTAAAAACAAAGGCTGCCGCATGGCGTCGAGAACATTGCTGGTCCCCCAACCAACTACGCCATGCGGCAGCGACCCGCATCCGTGCTACCTACGGAATCGAGTTAGCTCGAATCATCTTTTGTTTCAATGACGCATTCACAACCGAGATCTACGCCGAGAATGAACTCGAGAAGGCTCGAAATGCGATTCGCGACTTAGGGTAACCCCTGGAGCTAAGATGGAAACAAGATAAGTTTCTAATCGATCTTCCGCTTCGTTAATCGACATTCCGGTTTCAATGATTGCCACCACTTGACCACGGCTGTTGATTACGCCTATCTGGTGCTCGTGCTTGGTTGCCATTGGTGTCCCTGACGATGGTTCTCCCATCGAGAGGTCGGGAAATCGATGGCCTTCCCGACCGCCTTTACGACGAATGTGCCGCGACAAAACATCAACCTTTCTGCGTGAATCGTGCCAATTAGTTGCTCACGGCTGCGAGTCTTTTGTCTCGTTTGTCGCCGTTTCGCCTGTCTGCAGGTAATCGACTGCTAATGACATCGATTGGATCTCCAGGGCGACGTGATTCAATAACGATGGGGAGATCTCGCAACTTGAACCTATACAAGGCATGCACGACACGAACGGCTTTCATGACAAACAGGCCCTCCATGCTTGCGTTGCGATCTTCTTTGATTCGACAATACGCCTCGTTCAACGTATCAAACGCCTCTTGCTCCCACCATTTCAGTGGTCGAAATGAGTGTGTGGAAGAGATCAAGTCGAAATAAAACTCGATCACAGAATTCAAGCTGTTAGGGAAAAACATGATTTCACTCCAGGTGGGCGCGTGACATCGCCCTGAAGACTGATTGGACATGCCAGCAACGAACGAATGTTGCTGGAAAAACAAAGGGGCAGACACTTGCTGTGAGTGAGTTGGTAGAGTTCACTCGCCCTCTGCCAGAGCCTAAAAACTCTGGTGTAAATGCCCTATGGGCACGGTCCCGACATCCTGGCGTTTCCTTGGCCGTCAACCTTAAGAGAAGGTCGTTCCATGCGGCAAATCTTACCACGAGATGGCTTGAATACAAGTGTATTCAAGGTCGTTTTTTTGCGCCACGAATGACGCTCGCCGTAAGTGCAATCAGCAATTGATTTCCCGTTTCGCGGAACTCTTTTGGGAACCACATCACGCTCGTTTCCAGGCAAGGATCTCGGAACGATCCAACCCGTCGAACTGGATCGGCTCACAACGCCACCAGCCAGGATCTGAGTGACGAACAAAACCGGATTCCAGCAAGAATTCGACGGTCTCAGCTTCGGTCACTGGATCGCCTGCTGCGGTGAGATTCTGTTGCAGTTGGGCAACGTCAATTTTGACCAAGAAAGATTCTGTCATGGTTTCTGGGTTTATTGTGCGGTTTATTCATCCCAATCGAGTTCAAAATCAGCCTGTGCGAGCAACGGACGAAATGCATCCCAGCACTCAATCCCGAGTGAGTAATACGTCGCAACTCTGCACAGTTGACGCATGTCACCTTCAAGGGTATTCCACCAGGATTCGACTGAATCCGCCGCGCTGGACTCAGTGCTCCAAGCGACCTCGCCGATAACACGACCGCTCGGAATGTGGATCACAAACCACCACGTTTCGATCTCGTTATTGTTGTGACACAATCGCTGATCCGGCCACACGGCAAATGGCGTTTCACTGACCCGAATTGCGTCGGGTGCATCCTCCATAAAGGTCTCGTCCGGCCCCGTTTCTCTGCAAATTTGAATCATCATTCCCCCAACTTGTTGTGGTCCGCGTGATTAAGCCTGCTGCACGCCTCATGCGCCGCTTTGACGGCCTCTTCGGGAACAGACCATTCGTGTGTCGAATTGTTTGCAAGCGAGAGATTGCTTCTCGCCCCCATCCAGAACTGCACGACATCCGGCTTATCTGGCCCGCATCCCTGTTCATCTGGATCCAACAGCATGCGGTCGCGAACTGCGACGCATCCTACTCGCTGGTCGACAAAAAAACGTAGTTCTTTCATGATTTCATCTCCACTGGAAACTTGAGCCACTCTGCATCGATTATGTCGTTCATCATCCCCCCAACTGTTAAGGATTGCTTACCAGTTCACCTGCTGCCGCCTGTGTGTGACCGACAATTTGACCGACAAGATTGTCGGTCGTTTTGTCCTTTATCGCAAACCGAGAAATGCCCTCGACTGATCACGACTGAGTGGCTTTTATCGGCTTTGCTTGCTTTCGTGCAAACTAGACTGTACTCGTCGACTTGAACACGACTCGCTTCTGCAACTCCGACTTCAGCCAATTGAGATCGCATCTCGCTGTTCGGAGATTGATCCTGGCCTCCTCAAGGTCGCTGGCACTGTCCAGCCATCGAGTCAATTCGTCGTCGATCTGGGTTACCTGGTCTCTGATGAACCCGTACAGTGCCCGCATGGCAGCCGCGGCTTGATATTCGGATTCCAGCTCGCTCACATAGTCTGTGTCGTCTGGAACCTCGACCCGCTTGGCAAGGCACACCTTGAGGACACGACGACCCGTTTCCGGGTCAGTTTCGACTGTTGTTTCGATGTCTTCTGCTTTAAGCACGTGCAGTTCAATCTAGCGGGTTTCCGCAGTGTGTTAAAAATCCCCACAAACTATTGTGACGGGGTCTGGAAAGTTGGAATCAAATCAGTCGGACCACCGCCTTAAATCATTCCAACGGCTTTCAGCGCCATTCGGACAATGTCGTTTAGAGTTTTACCCGCATCCCCCGCACAGGCTTGCAGCCTACGTTTTTCTGCGTCGGTCAACTTGACCGCCACTGTCTCAGACCTCTCACCGTCGTCCGATTGTGACAACTGAGCGAGCGCATTAAGGACCTCCGACACAGGCACGTACTTAGCCCCAATCCGCAACGCCCGACGTTCAGGATCGGGCTGAACCGTCGTTCGCGACACTCGCTGTTTTTGTGGGGCAAGCCTCGCTGCCTGGATCACGACAACCTGTTCCGCAGGTGTGCGGATGTGGTCTTCCGCGAAGATCGATTTGATCTGTCTCGCTCGCAACAGGAGCGGATCGAATTTGCGAAACGTGAGTTGTCCCGCGCTATCCACTTCTGCAACCTCAACCTGATCGCCACTTGCCAATCGCTTTTGGTCAGGAAGCGGGAGTTTCGCGATTTTGCCGAGTAACATCGGATTGCGGGCAAACCTCACCACCGCTTCTGATGCCACCTGTCCATGTGCGATCAGTCGCAACGTAGACAGCATCGACAGCCGCAACTCCGATAGATCTTCCCCCCGCTCTTCGAGCAATTTCACTATCGCGGCCATCTTAAGCAGCGTTTGCGCCGTTAAATCTAGGGCAATCGCAAGTTCTCGCTTGAGCGAGTCCGTTGACAGACTGCTCAGCGATATGAGCTGCGATTCAAGATTGGTGACCGTCAATTCGCTCATTCAGTGTCTCCAGTTGTCGCGACAATTCTCGCTTGAAGTGTGCGTCACGACGTCGTTTGAATTGATGCTCGCGGTGGCATGCGGGCGAGCAGGTCTTGTTGCATTTCTTCGAGTGGACTTCAAATTGCAAACGGCACTCAACGCACGTCTGAATTCTGATTTCACCAGGTTTAATTCCAAGCTTCTTTTGTCGCTTGACGACGCTTGGCACCGACCTTTGCAGGATCCTGGCGACGGTTGGCGTGCTGTATCGACCCAGCAACACATCCTCTTCGGCTGTCCACTCACGCCGTTTTGCTCGGTGTGATCCACTCCATTTTGGAATCCCGAGCTTCTCTCGTCGCAACGTAACGGAATTATCACAGAGACCGAGTCGCCGCGCGACAAAAGAGTCTGAGTCCGTCCCAAGGGCCAGATCCATATCGAGAGTCCAGTCAATCGCTGGCGACCTTGGAATTCCCAACGATAGACGCTTGCACGAAACGGCCTGCGTCGTCCTGCCGAGAATCTTGGCAACGGCAGCATCGGTGTCTGTGCCTAACAGCTTGATCTCGTCGTCAGTCCAAAATGGTCCAGTGCCCATGTGCCAAACTCAATACGATCGAAAAAAGAACCACAAGGCCAAAATCGGTGGTAGGACTATGTCCCTGGTTGCCCCGTAGGGCAGTGCCTGCAGATTCGCCACCGCTCGCCGTTGTCGCGGGAAGTCTGATAGCAACCCGCGATTCCACGTCCATGTTGCGTAGAATCATCCCTGTGATCCACGTGTGATTTCTATCATCTTGTCTGGCCATCGCTCCCTGGCGAGTCGAGTGGCCTCCGCTCGATTAGGTGCCTCGACAGCACCTAGCCGCAACTTGTCAACCACTGCCTCGCAAGACTGCGGGCCAACAGGCACTGCATTAACAGTCAGCTCCGCCACGTACCATGTTCTCATCTTCAACCCCTTGTTCAATTGTCCGAATGCGTTGCCTGGAATCTGCAACTCTTGGTGGATCTCGCCGAGGATATAGTCGACGGATTCGCGCAGGTACTCCGCCTGATTTTCGGTTAGCTCTGCTGTATAGGCTGATTCCGGCGTGCCAGATGTCAGATCGCGGATTTTGTCCAGCAGTGTCTGGAGGATCCTGTATCGCAGAACTGTTTCGACTGGTGTGGCCATGTTCGCTTCCTGGTGTACCAGCCAGCGTTGCACGTGCTGGATGGTTGGTGGTGGTGTCCCTGTGTGCCGCTCAGCTAGTCTTCGAGTGTGACCGCTAGATTCGCAGCGATTTGGTCTGCATCAATCTCTTCGAACTGCTCGTCAATTTGCTTGCTGAGATACTTGAGAGCTGCTTTCACGCAGTCATCAGCGTCTTCCCAGATCTCTTCCGCGCCGTCGAAAGTGTATACAGTACGTCCGGCATCGTGGTTCGCGAACAGGTCGACGCTGATTGTGTCGTCATTGACCTCAATATCGATTGATTCGTCAGCGCGTGTCGCTACCATCGCCGTGTATACATCGTCGTCGTAAGCAGGACGAACGCTGATCTCGTCGTAAGCATCTGAGAGAGCCTGGCTGATTGTGTCGACGTCAGTCTCCGACACGTCCTCGTCGTAAGGAATAACAAGACTGCTGTTGTCAGCTCCCCAAGAGATTGTGCCGTCGCGTCGGTGGCTTTCACGCGGACGGCCAGTCGACTGACCGTCGCTATCATCTGTGAGCCAACGCCAGCCGTTACCGATGTACTCACCAGTGTCGCAGCGATTCGGGCCACGCTCATACCAGCCCAGCCTCCAGCACCACACGCTGGCAATCACCTCGTCACCACGTTTGACCTCGATTGTTGTGTCTGGATAACACTCCTCGTTGTGGAGTTCAGCCAGAGGGGGCACCTGCAAATCAGTGTCGACTGCCCGCATCGTGATCTCACCAGAGCGAACCAGGTTGGCGAACTCGGCCACAGTCAGCATAACGGTTGAATTGCTCATCTCAATTTCTCCCGGCTCCTGCAAGAGCCTCTGGTGTGTCGTGAAATCCCCGGGCGGCATGCCAAAGGGCTGGATTAGTTGGCTTGGAACACAATCGCTGCTTTGGCGTGCGCTGGTCCGTCTGACCAACCCGGCAGACTTGTCACAAAGTCGTCGAACTGGTGGATGGCGATAGCGTCTGTCAGTTCAACGCTATCGCTTTTGAGAAGCTTGCGGCAGTTGTGTGCCAGTTCGGAGTCCCGATCTAACGATTCCACCGCAGACCGGAAGGCGTCCCAGAATTGCTCAGCGTTGTTTTCTTGGTCGACGATTGCTGTCACTGAAGTCGTCATCTTGCGTTCCTTGTTAGTTGGTTACTCGTCGTCTGTGGCATCGACCACAACCACTGCAGCCAAGGCTTTGGGGCTCATCAATCGCCAGGTACGGTGCTGAGTGCCGCGAGCGTCTTCGTCGATAAATTCGATCACGTCCGCGTTGACGATCTCGCTACCCTTGTCGCCGATTGAGTAATCAGCGTCCCGGTCGTAACCTTCTACCCCGACTACAGTCAGGTCGCTCAAATCCAGGTTAATCTCAGTCACGGTGCCACGGCTTGTGGCGTAGACTCGTGCCACTTCTTCCTCGCGGCAGAAACATTGCCCGAGGTGTAGAGTGAATTGAGTGTGGGCACCGTGAAACAACTGCATGATTAACTCCCGTGGATTGCATGTCTGATGTAGTAATATTATCGGCTTGTTGCTCGTGCGTCAATAGACCTACTTCTCCTTTTTCGTTTTTGTCCCGGATTTATTCGGCGGCTTGGTTTCCTCCTCGCCGACTGAGCGGTAGTCGACCTTGCCGAATTGCGGATTGCCTGTTTTGGTAGACAGGACGACGGCAACCGCTCGCTCAAAATCGGCGTCGTCGATCACTCGCATCCTGGGTGTGAGCAGTGATCCAATCTTGTGCCTCGCGAGTGTGACGCCAACTCGCTTGACTGTGTACTCGGTCTTACTTCGTTTCGTGGCTTCGACAGCCACGTCTTTCACGGTTTTCATGGGTTCCTCCTGCCGCCAGATTACAGCAGGTGTCCTTGTGCGTCAATTGGATCGTGAGGCAACCCAGATTGATCGACCTATCGACAGCAGCCAGGGGATTGCTGCAACGTACAGCAGGCCAGTGATTACAAGCAGCGTGAATTCCATGTTTAACCCTCCTTGGTGGTGTGGTGTTTACTGTTCAACCATCGCATCGAACTTTTCGGAAGCCGCGTTGTATTTCCTACTTCCGCATCGCCCGAACGACTTGCAGTAGATCTCTCTCAAGATTGAAACGCATCTGTCTGACAGACTGTTGACTGGTCCCTTCAATAACTGCGAGATCATCGATTCCACGAAGCCTCCAGACCGCTGCCCGTCAAGAACCTCCAGAAGCCAAAGATTCTTTGATTCCCACTCTTTCCGGAGAGATTCGGCCTTGGCTTCCTGTTCCCGCTTGGCGACTTCGTGGTCCGTCAGTCCACCGTTGCGTTCTCGCTCTGCCTGAAGAATGTTGGCGATTCGCTCCCGCTCCGCCTGCCGCTTGGCCAACCGCTTCGATTCCCTCTTATCTCGCTCGATTTTGGCCAGTGCCTTTTCGGCCTCAGTCGTCAAGCGATTGTCGGCGCGTCCGAGCTTTCGAATGCAGTCGATTCCGACCTTGAATCGCCGCCCGTCGTGCGAGGAAACAAAGCACACATATCGCAAACCCGTCGAGCAGTAGTCGCAAGATGTTGTTGTTTTGCCAGTGTCGACCATGCCATCGAAATCAAACGGCGCAATCCCGAGTCCGGCGACTTCGAACGGGTGCACCGTGACTACTTCTGTTGACTCGCGAACTTGGCACATATCAGGTCTCCTAAGAGCCCCCCTTTTGAGGGGCGTGTGTTGTTAGTTTCCGGCTGCGAACTTGGCATCCAGCTCGATACCGAGCAGCTCCTGCAAGCGGAGTTGACAAGCCCATCTGGCATCGTCCAGTAGGTGCCTGTTGCACCCGTAGCACCCCGCCCTTTCCCATGCTCGCTTGACCTTCGCTAGCATCAATTGGCATGCCACCTTGCTCTTGTAAGAGGGAGCGTTCTTGACGACAGTTTTGGCGATCTTTTCGAATTTAGGTGACACGCTCATTGACTTGCCTTCCATGCGTCAGGAGTTCGCAGATTCGAGATCGCCGAGGCATTCTTCGACCTCTGCAGCAAACTCAGGACGATTCTTTAAAATGTACAAGGACACTGATTCGAGCTGGCAAGCCATGTCGGCGCACTCCAGGACTCGATATACGTCGCAATTGCGGAGGGATTCGATATCGTCTGCGGCAATTCTGATAAACGATCTGGGGTCGAATTCGCGTCGTGTGTTCATCGTTCAATCCTTTCAAAATCGGCCCCCGTTTCCAGGGGGCCTTGGTTGTTGGACTACTTATCCATCCGCTTGGCTTCACCACCGTGTCGTTCGGCGTATGCTTTGGCTCGGGACTCAGTAATCCCGAACATCCGCTGACTCATGTGCGGGCCAATCCACTGCCAGTCCTGTGGTGCGGTTTGCATCGAAGCCCACACTTGCCGGAAACCTTCGAGTGTTGCGTCTGTCGTCGTTTGTGTGTCTGCCATGTTCATCACCTTTGCTTGTTGTGTTGTTTGCTGCCCACGTCCTAATTATAACTATCGACGCTCGAGCGTCAACAGATGGAGTGTATATTTTCGAGTTTTTGGAAAACAGGCCGAAAGACTGGTAAAAGATGGTCCGTTGTTAAGCGTCCATTTGATCCGGAGTGTGCATCGTGGTGAAACACAGACAGTCGCAGCAGGTCGCCGAACTGATCGGCTTTGCGTCTTACGGGATTGGTGCGGAGTTGCACCAAGACAGGCAACTGTACGGGTCCGGCTGGGGCGATCCTGATAGTGTGCCTCACCTGATGCGAGTCAGGGATCGACTGAGAGAGCGCCTTGATGCCGTGTCGCCTGACGAGTGGGTGATTGAAATCGGCTGTGGTGGTGGCCGCTGGTCTCGACAGATTGCACGTCACAGAGCAGCAGGAGCTGGATACCGATTTGGCGTGATCGATGGACACTGTGCGGCCCTGTCACTGACTCACGACACGTTGCGACGAGAGGGGTTGTTGCCGCCTGATTTCTCGCTCGTCTGCGAGGAGGGGCGATTTGGAATCGACGGGAAAGCGGCTGTCGTCTTCAGCTTCGACGTGTTCGTTCACTTCGATCAGGAATTGATTCGCACCTACCTGGAATCGGTCGCCAAGGTGCTCAAATCAGGTGGCGTGTTCCTGGTGAGCTTCGGTTGTGAGTTCCCCAGCGATTCTGAGTGGACCAGATCAGACGAGTGGTTCGAATACGTGATGAGAGATCGGCGGTTCTGCCCCGAATTAGCTGCGGTGATCGATCAACACTTCACGTTTGATCGTTCGCAGATCCTGGAAATGTCAGGCGGCTACGGATCGGCGTTTGTCGAACTCAACCGACGTTAGACCACGTCAGAATCTGTTGTAAGACAGACGATTCAAAGTGTGGCGCTACATGCTCCGGGTACTGTCTCCAAGTGGCTTTGACGATACACGCCATGGCGTCCCACGGTGCCATCCCGCGAGCGATCAGAGAGACTAACGCAATCGTCGGGCCTCTGCACTGGCCCGCAGCACAGTGAACGTAGACGCTTCCGGGTGCTTGTGCGAACTGCTTGATCCTGTCGAGAGTCCCGACACTGAGTGGGTGACGCTCCGTGTACTCGAGATGCAAATCCGCTAGAGAAGCGTGCGGACACTCGATCACCGTTCCAGGATGCCGCACGTGAATCGCTCGGCTGGCTAGTTTCCGCTTGCAGACGTCACGTGATCCGACCGAGATCCCTAAATCGAGGTACGCGTATCGCCCGTATTCGTCCATCAGTCACCTCCACATGGAACCGAGTGCAACGCCCAGCGTCAGGAATCCACCGAGAGCAAACAGGAGTGAGGCA
>ERZ724505.777-NODE-777-length-19195-cov-8.598694_pt1 | contig 19195 bp, 30 predicted proteins | sample MGYA00376038_ERZ724505 | MGnify/ENA primary metagenome ERZ724505 (study PRJEB28724, sample SAMN07190884) | wastewater metagenome | isolation source: effluent of sewage treatment plant in Hong Hong | place: Hong Kong | collected 2016-03-17 ...
CCCTCTATTAGAGCATCTGGGTTGTATACAGGGGCACTGCCTGGGTCTGTCTCTAATAGTTTCATCCCGTCATTGTATAGTGTTACTTCTCTTCTGGAGTTCGATGCCGAGCGGTGAGCAAGTCGTAGCACTCTAGTCTCATTGCTGTTTGACTGTGGTCTATCGTCAATCCACACAGAGATAACAATGTCTGCGTCTTGGGCAATACTGCTGGAGTTCTTAATCATTTGGAGCGTTGGATATTTTTTAGTATCTGCTTGCTGTAAGTGGCAAAGCATTAACAGTGGTAGCTCATACTCAACCGCAGCATCTTTGAAGTCCTTGGCAATCTTGCTTATCTCGTTGGTTTGGTTCTCTACTGACCTAGAGAAGAAGTGCAAGTGGTCAACAATAACTAGGTCACAGCCTTTCTCTTTAGCGTTCTCCATAATACGAATGACATCCGAGTACCCAAGTCCAGCCTTATCATTTAGAAGTATCTTGCCACTTGGTGTGCGGTCCCCAGCAAGGGAGTTGAATCGCCTACCCATCTGGAGCTTTGTCATTTCGGTGTTGATGAAGTACACGGTCTTGCCTAGGTTGGCTACATTCCATGCGATATTAGCTGCGAGCCGAGACTTACCGTGCTTGGTGTGACCAGTGAGTATCATCATTTCACCTGGCTCGAATCCCTCCAGCATCTCATCAAGGTTCTTATAGCCAGTGCTTATTCCCCTGACTACACCGTTACGGTCTTCGGTATCTCTGGCTATTTGTCGCCAGTCTTCTAGGTCAACAATAGCAAGTTTGTCTTCTATCTTAGATGCTTCACGGGTGACACCCTTAATCTTCTGCTCTGCTTTTTCTAGCAAGGTATCTAGGTCATCTTCGCCTTGGGTCAATCTCATTATGTCTTTAGCGGCATTGATGACATTTCTCAACGCTGAACGGTCGGCAACGATTTTAGCATGAGTGACTATATGCAGTGGCGTTATTACTTCATTAGCCAATTCACACAGGTACGATGCGCCTCCGACTGAATCAATATAACCACGGTCACGTAACAGATTAGATACAGTTACAACATCTATATCCAACTGGTCTTGGTATAGCTTTTCCATCGCTCGATAGATATATCTATGAGCATCTTCGTAGAAGTCGTTGTGAACCAAGATGTGCCCAACCTTTTTCATTGCATCAGCCCCATCAATAATGATTGAGCCAAGCACTACCCGTTCCGACTCAACAGCTTCTGGCGTTGTTATAGTTTTATCAGCCATCAGAGCACCGCCGTGACTAGTTGGATAGAGCTGTTATCCATATCGACTACAATCCCTGGTGATAGTTTCATTGTTGACAATTCTATCAGCCCACCAACTGCTATGGTCTTCAGCGTAGGTTCATATGGGCAATCCGAACACATAACTTTATTGTTAATTATAAATGGTTTTTGATGGCTACATTTGTAGATACCATCTATTCTCTTTTTCATTTCAACCCTCCGTTAAAATATATTTCTTTGCCCATTTCAGCCTTGGCTGCCTTATCACACCAATCATTTATCCAGCTCCGTGATTCTGACAAGTCTTCAGTGTGAGCCTTAACATGCCGTGGAATAACCTTATAGTCTTTTGTGGCGTGTTGGATTGATTTAATGAGCATTCTGTTCTTAGAGCTTTTACTTTTCACCGTACCGTCTAAGGTATGTACAACGAATTGGCTGTCGGTATTCACATACAAGATGGTAGCTCCCCTGTATTCTTTTGGAACTATCTTGTTTATTTCCTGCAACGCTTTTTCAAAAGCCAGTAGTTCGGCAACGAATGAGCTGTGTAATTTTTGGGGGAACATTCCCGACTTACGAACATGGTAGTCGTCCCCTCTTATCCAGCAAGCCCATGCCCCTCTTTTATATCTATGGCTGTAAGAAGCGTCTGTGTTTATTGTATATGCAATCATTTAATTTATCCTTTTTTGAACATATCTTTTTTGACTAAAAACTTAAACAGTGGTGTCTCGTCCATCCGACCGACTTCAGATACAACACAGTCTTTCCAGCCATCATCCTCCTTTACTACTCTTATTGTTTCAACACGACCAAGTTTACGAACACAACCAGCGAAGTCGTAGACTCGCAACATCTTGTCTGGGTTGCTTGGGTCGATACGAACGCCACGCCCAACCATTTGGTAGTACAGGGCAAGGCTCATTGTTGGTCTGGCAAGTACAATACAGTCAAGTTCTGGCACATCAAAGCCAGTAGTGAATACACCGACATTAACTAAGTGCCTTATTTCACCCTGCCTGAACTCCTGGACTGCATCCTCACGCTCATTTGGGGGTGTATCGCCCGTTATTAACGCACATCCGACTCCCATATCACTTAGCATATTAACGGCTCGTTGTGCCTGTCGTATGGAGCTACAGAAGATTAAATTTCGTTGGCAGTTCTGGTCAATCATCTTAATCGTTAGTGCTAACTTCTTAAGTCTCTTGTCATCCCAGAACTTTTCAATGCTTTCTTCAGTAAAATCAGCACCAGTTGAGTTCGCTTCTAACAAATCCCAGTTCACTTCATCAGCTCGGTATTTTATCGGCACAAGATAACCCATATCAATTAATTCTTGAGTCTCTATCTTGTAGGCTATCTTCTTAAAGAAAAATGGGTGGATTCTGTTGACCATCTTCAGGTGTGATGTATAGAACATCATTCCATTTTCTTTGTAGTACTTCTGGACCAGCCTATATGGAGTAGCGGTAAGCCCACAAATGTTAGTGCACCCAATCGCTGTTAAGAATTTTGTATACATTCCCTCAAGATTTTTGGGGTTTACTTGGTGGCACTCATCGATAATCACATACTTGAAATGCTTAAACAGTTCTGGCTTTTTGTAGATTGAACCAATAGTGGCGTAAGTAAATTTATCAATCTCTTTAGTCTTCATACTGGCTGAATAAATAGCAACATCGTCAATGCCATAGCTCTTAAGCTTGGCGTAGTTCTGTTCGAGTAGCTCTTTGCTCGGCTGTAGGACTAACACTGGCTCGTCTAGTTTGTGACAGATGTCTGCGATTATTAACGACTTACCAGCACCAGTCGCAGCTTGTATGATAAACGGCTTTTGATACTCGGTTAGATGTTTAATCGCTTGGGCTACAGCCTCTTGTTGGTAGTCTCTTAATTGATACATTCTTTTGCCAACCCTTTCATCACGGCATCTACAACATTAACGGTAACTGCATTGCCGCACATTTTATAGCGTTGAGTATCTGATTCACCAGCGGTCCAATTGTCTGGGAACCCCTGGAGTCTTTCGCACTCTAGCGGTGTTAGTCTTCGCACCTTTATCCCATCATACAAGCCGTGCCTATCTTGGGCGGTTATGGTGAATGATGGTTCGCCGTCTTCTTTCATCCGTCTACCATTCTGGCGCTTGTTGATTCTGTCTGGTGTAAGCACTGGCATAGCAACGCCAGTTCTTTGTCCGTGGTTATCTAACCCCTTATGGTAGCTTGAGTCTAAGGCGTGTGATACATCTTCTGTCTGCTCTATATTGCCGTCCTTTTTGTGGACAGCTATCTTAGTCATCACGCCACCGCCAGTTCCAGTAGGCAGTGTCGGGCTCACTCCGTCTACTGAGTGGAATCGTCTAATTTGTTCGTGCCTTTTTCTCCAAGTTTCCGTGTCGAGAACTCCGCTGACGATAATATCTTTACCGTCTGCTCCGATGATAGGAAATACTTGTCCGCCACATTCTCCTCCAAGATGTCCGACAAAGTAGATGCGTTCTCGGTTTTGTGGAACTCCGAAGTTTTTGCTATTAAGTACTTGCCATTCGACTCTATACCCAAGGTCGGCGAGAACCCCAAGTATCGTCTGGAAAGTTTTTCCACCGTCATGACTAAGTAAACCTTTAACATTTTCGAGTACAAAATGTCTGGGTCTTTTGTCTTGGAGAACCCTTGCGATGTCAAAAAAGAGTGTGCCTCTGGTGTCGTTAAATCCTTTTCGTTTTCCAGCCACGCTGAAAGCTTGGCAAGGGAATCCGCCAACGAGTAGGTCGAAGTCGGGGAGTTCTGGAACATCGATTGTTGTTGCATTCCCGTAGTTGTGGTGTCCATTAAAATTCCTTTCGTATACTTTAATTGCGTATTTATCTATCTCTGAATACCCGATGCACTTAGCACCAATCTTATCCAATGGTATCTCAAATCCTCCGATACCGCTAAACATTGAAAAATATCTCACGATAATACCTCTTCGATTCTTTCTGGCTTTCCTAGTGGGGCTATATTATTCATTGCCCGTGACTTTAGTAACCGTTCATTCCGTACTTCATCATCTGCAAGATACTCACCATTCTCTTGAACTTTCCTACGAACCCGACTAATGGTTTCAAGGCTTGGCATATCTCTAAAAATTTTTATCTGTTCTTCTGTTAGATTCATCCCCGACTTTTGTAGATAAATCAAATATAATTCTTTGTCTGAGCTCCTACTGAACGGGAAGTCCCTGAGCACTATTCTCACCCTGTTTGTTACCGTTGCCATCTTCTTCTACCTCCTGATTTAATTGACTAAATATATCTATTTGACCTGGTAGTGGTTCATCCATTACCGACCCCCTAATTTTCTTACTTGAGTAATAATATCCTTTCGGTTTTTATACGGCAGAGCTTCTTGAAATCTATAAGCTCCAGTTGTTTCATCGACCTGTTGTAGTACAACTTGACCTTTAGCTTCATCTGGTAGGTACGAACCAGCGCTGGTCCTTTCAAGCCAGTATTTAGTTAAATCAACAAGATTATTAACAGTATCACTTGTAGCTACGAAGTAGCTACCTGTCGGTCCAGTAAGATATATCCGATATTTTTTATAGTTCATTCCACACCAACTTCTCTCTTCCAGGCACGATGCCTACGCATATACAGTCGGCGCTTATCTCTATCATAGTATCTACCATCCTTTCGGCGCTCTTTGTACTGAGCTCTTTTCTTCTCTGCCAAATCTGGTCGGCAGATTAATATTGCTAATGATTTACTTATGCCAAATTCTATTGCTAATCCGTTATAGCTCCAAGTGATTGGGTCTTTAGCTCTGAGTGACCTAATCTTTTCTTTATCTTCATCGTCTAACTTTACCCTTTTATCGTATTCTCTTGGAATATGTTTTGCATCTGTTTTCATTTATTCCCACCTTTATAATTTTGAATCGAATAATCACTTAATTTTTTCATCGCTACTTGGTATTCAACCCAAGACTTTCGTAACTCTTCTCTCAGGTAAACAGAAACTTGGTCATTTATGTTCGGAGTTTCACGGACATACTTTTCATACTGGCGACTCCTTAAGGTATGTATCTGAAGTTGAAATTCTACATCAGATTCTAGCTTTAACATTTCAGTATCTATCATTTGTTTGCCCACTTTTCTACCTGTTCGTAGCTGCGTAGCAGATAATCATATAGGTCCATAGTCCAGTTGCGGTCATTGTTTCCGTGCATCCACGGCTCGTTATCGGCATTCATAATCGCTCGCTTAATCATATCGTAGCCAGCGTCTTTTAGGCGGATATGCAAAGTCTTCTTGCGTTTTGGGGTGAGTCTGTATTTCTGTTTAATGACTTCATCGATGAGTTTGTTGAGCTCGTCTGGGCTGGCGTATTCACGGCGATTCTGGTCAACGATAAAGCGCAGGACATATTGTCTGTGGATAGTCTCAATCTGTTGGAGTTCTGTTTCTGACAAAGATATATTCTCTTTATTACTATCTCTGTAGTCCATTTGGTCTAACCCCCTTGGTTCATTTGGTCTAACCCTTGACACCATATGAACTAATGTTATAATTTGTTTTCTTATTTTCTTGTCATCGTCTTCATAGATACACTTAGCGTGTCCAGCTGCTTGTAGTCTTGCCAATGACTTGCCTACGCTGTCTGGGCTAGCTCCAATTACCTTAGCTATGGTGTTATTACTAGCGAAACACTTGCCGTCACGCAACCGCTCCAGCCAGTAGATACAGCCATATACCTTGATGTCGATTGGCCGTAGCGTCTGGTCTAACATTACCAATCCTGGAATGATAAAAACATCTGGTCCGAATGTTATATTTTGGTCTTCTATTTGTGCCACAATTACCCTCTTGCATTTCTGGCGTAACAGGTGTACACTAGTATCTAATAGTTGCCCACTAGTCTAGCTCAAATACCACTTCGGTGGTATTTTTGTTTTCGCCTTATAGTTTTTTAATAGTTGCTTCAGAAGAGTGTCTAGCTCACGAAGTTGATTTTCATTATACACTATGCGAGCTGTAAACACAAGTGGTATAATGTGAATATGAGTGAAACAAGAGTAGCCCGAATCTATAAATTAGATACCCCAACGAAGATGAAAACGCTTGCAATGGTAGCACGAGGTGAACAGACCGCAACTATCTTGCGTATCTTAAACGATGAACACGGCGTGAATTATACTAGAGATGACTTGTCGCAACTTAAGCGTACCAACAGAGACACTATCAATGAGATGAAACAGATGATACTTGAAGCAGAAGCGTCCGAAGCAGAACAGGTTAGAGTTAAAGCGCTCCGACAATTAAGCCGCAGACTAGACAAAGCCTCTGAAGACGAAGTTGAAATTCACGAACTTGATAGACAATACCGTGACGGCGAGATTGAACTCAATGAATATAAGCGCCTTAAAACGGGCTTGCTTAAATTATCTGTTAATGAACTTACATCTATCACAAAAGATATGCACACTCAAGGCGGTGGCAAGCGTAGTGCTAATGCCCTGCCTGGTACTCCAGCGGCTAGTGATAATACTCCAGACCCTAAATGGGTAGAAGCCTTAATGACCGCCGTCCAGCGTGGTGATACAATAGCAATGCAACAACTGGTGATTACCCCAAATGCTTAGATTATCTAACTTACGATATGACTTCTATAAGTTTTTTCAGCTAATGGTTGATTACGATATGCCAATTGATGTTGCTTATAAAGGCAAGCTATACAGGGTACAAGTAACAGACTTAAAGCAAACCGTACCCCGTAGAAAAAGCAGCCCCCGAACCCGTACCAAGATTGTCAGCATAGACGCTAGTAAATGCCCTGAATGTAAGAAGCTTATGATAAATGGTATCTGTATGAATCCTAACCATTGAGTTGTGATAGTACGACTACCACAGCACAGCCCCAAATTATTAACAGTACAGCAGCCACAGCTAGCGTATCTTTAATATTCTTTTTGCTCCGTTCAATTTCAGCTTTATGTTTTAATGGGTCGCTATCAGCTAGTAAAAAGTTAGGGTCGTTATAATCGTTCATTATTTTGCCTCCGTTGTGATTAATTTTTCAACTTCATTTATAGCATCTATGACACTGCTAAATCCATAGACTTCAATATCAGTTGCTAATTCCCATTCTAAATCATTCCACTCTTTAACATTGTTCGGGTCGTTTTTATGCTTGAGCTCCAGCCAACATTCAATCATCGTTTTATACTGGCATTCATCTAGCACATCAGCCGTCCAGTCTTCGTGCTTTACATCGTTATCATAATTGCTCCAAAAGCCACTCCGACTAGTGTACCGCTCTTTAACATAATCAGCCCAGGTATCAGACTGTTCAACTTCAGCCCTGATTTTATCTATTTGCTCTTTAGGTATAGATACAAATAATCTATCAGATGTAAAGTTATATTCACGGGGGCTTGTCATTTCAGCAAACTGTAAATCCAGCCCGAACTCATCAGCAAAATTACTAACAAATGCCTTACAATATTCTAGCCTTATAGCGCTCCAGTCTATATCAGCGCTCCATATTTTATCAGACACTTCATCGCTTAACTCGCCATTATCATCTTGAAAACTTGATTCAATGGCTTCAGTTACAAACTCATCGTGCCATGATTCATAAAATCCAGCAAATGGTAATTCAATTTCAACTCTATCGTTTTTCATACTATGCTCCTTAATTGTTAATTGCCTCAAACCTTAATTCCCAAAAGTCAGCTATAAAATCCAGCGTAAAATCTGAAAACTTTAGCTTGCCGTCAACATCATCTCTAAAATTTAGATAGTCAGACCAGCGTATAGCTCTAATTTGTTGTGCCGTTAACGGCTCTTCCCAGCTATAACTCATAAGCCCAGCCCCTTGTAAATCGTGTACTATATATCGTTTCATTTTATCGCTCCCAAATTCTAACTATTTCAACATCATCGTACCCGTCAGAGTAGAAGTCATCAGCTAAATCTTCAGCTTGTTCATAGGTTAGGTAGTAGTCATTGACTTCAGTGCCGCCTACAAATACAGAGTACATTGCATTGTCGTGCCTACTTAATACGCTCATTGTGTACCCTCTTCAACATCAGCCCACTCTAATAATTCAACATCACCGTTATCAATATATTTTTCTAGTGATTGTAATTCAGCGATTTCACCATAGCTAATTCGTTCAGCCCTGATTTCACCCCTCAAATACTCTAGTCGTTTTTTTATTTCACCTTTTTTATCAGCCAATAATTCATCATCTATCAGCTTATCTATAAACTCTTTACACTCTTTAACCGTTTCAAAATCACCGTATTCACCGTCCAGAATTTCATCACTTAAGAATGTATAGCTTAATATATCGTTGCCCTCAAAATCCTGTATATGTTCAGCCAATTCACCCTCTGAATCAATATGCCATAAAGCGTATTTTTGAGTGTTTGCTGCTAAATAAAAACCTCTATATTTCATTGCTTTACCCCTGTTAAATTGATATAATGTAAGTACATTTTAGCCGCCCCCTTAACGGCAATTGCTCATTAAAAATTTATATTCAGTTCATACAATTCACGCCCGTCATCTATCAGAATTGTACCCTCTTCAGTTTTTTTGTAGTGTACAGGCTCAATAGTGATAAATGACTTCAGCCTAAATCGCTTGCCTAACTTGCTAGCCTTTTTTAAATCAGTAGTGCTAACTAATACCCCGTATGAATTAGCGTTAATTGTTTGTGTGTTCATAGTTGCCCCCCTTAAACTGTTATATATTTATGCTCTGTTGTTACATCTTCAGATTCAATAGTAGCGTTTCTAGCCATATATTCAGTACTTTTAACAATATCAATTGCTAATTTTCTGAATGCCTTTTTAACATCAGACGGTACATCATCATCTTCAATGTTCAATCCAGGCGTGGTATATACATCATAGAATGTATGATTGATACGCTCATTTTCACCACAACGCCCACAAGCTGCATTATCGCCCACAACCTCTTGATAGTTTAGTTGCCCACAAGCTCTGCAATAGCTCTTATGGCTTAACTTCTTACCGCCTTTATACAGTACTAAATAGCCCCCTGAACGCCCGTTAAATCCAGCTTGCCATTCGTGGTTAAACTGATTATCAAATTCAGATATAAGCATATTTATATCGTCATAAAAGCCGTCATAGCTCATAAGCTCATACACTCTATCTTGCAAATCATTATCAATCACATTGTAAATCTTCAGATTATAGGCTAGTGATTCACTCTGATTCCAGCTGCTCATAGTGTAATAGCGCATTCGTTTTAAATTTTTCATCTAGTACCCCCTTTATTCATCAATCATTGTTATAAACTCAAAACTATCAGATACATATTCTTTAGGTAGTTCATAGTTTTCAGCCGTTGTTATTGCTTCATCTTCAGTTGCATTATCGCTAACTGGTATTTGAATATTAATGTTACATATCGCATATCGCATACATACCCCCTTTACTTTATTACATCGTCATAAATGGCGTGTAAATCACTTATTACCATATCTAGTTTTTGCAAATCATCTTCTGATAAGTAGTAACCATTTTTGTGTTGTGTACATATCATCTGAATAGTGCTAATTATAAAATCATAATCCATAGCTTAAGCCTTTATATAATCAGCCTTAATTTGTTTGCTAGATTCAGCCTTAAATCCCTCTTGCTTCAAAAACTCTTTAATATGGCGTGTTGTAGTGGCGCTATAAAGCCCAAATACAACCGCTTTATTATCAGCTTGAATTGCTGCAACAGGCGTTTGATAGCTTAAAAGTGTTTTAGTATATTCATCACCCGTGGCGTTTTCGCTATTCACTAGCACAACCGCTTTACTGTAAAAAGATTTTCTAGCGTCATAGCGTGGCGTTAATTCGTACATATTGCCCCCTTAATTTAATTTAAAAAGCCGCTTAATATTGCTATTACGATAAAGGCTATAATATATAGCGTATCGCTTGAATTTTTGTTTTTATTCATCTTTTATTACCTCCGATTATATAAATGCTTATCTTCAAACATCATCGCTTGATTCAGTACATCATTTACTGCTTCATCAAAATCATCTAAATCTAAATATTTAATCGTATCTTTATCAATGCCGTTAGATTCTAAGTAATTTTCTAGCCCTCTATACAATTGCTGCAAACATTCTAGTGTGTTGTTTTTCATCATTTACCCCCTTTAATGTTTTTTGTGTATCTTCTAAATACTGTAAAAACTCATTAGCCGTTAAATAGCCGTTTTTGTATTGCTCCATTTTGCATTCAATACCCGTTATGGCTATATCAGCTAGCGCCTCATTTATGGCATTAACAACGCCATTCACTAGCCGTATTTTGTTATAATCTTTTTGCATAGATTACCCCTTTACTGTTAATTGTTAAATAGTGCTAACTTGCACCCTTAAGCGCTAATCATTAGCGCAAAAGGCTATAAGCTAATCTACTAATTGATATACCGCCCAGCCTATACTAACGGCGGGTACATTACCCCCTGCAAAAACTTCTGTTACATCGCTAGCCTTAAAATCGTTTTTCATTAGCCACGAACCGCCCTCAAATTTAACGCCATTGCTCTGTACTTTTTCAGCTTTTCTAACGGCTGCTAATTTATGGTTAGGTGGTACGGCTTGCCCGTGAAAAGTTATCATTTTAATTTTGCCCCCGTTTTCTAAATATTTAAAGAATTGTGATTTATTCATAGTGTAATACCTCTTTTAATCATTACAACCGCTATATATTCAGCTTGTGTTTTAATATTCATTTTAGCCCCCTTTAAAAATCTTGAATGATAAAGCCGCCTTCAAATTGTATGACGGTTGTTTTATCTTCTAACTCATTAATATTTTTTATATCTTGATTATGTTGTTCATTATAATCTTCTATATCTGTATATTCTGAAAATTCACAGCACCAGGCAATAGGGTCAAACTCTATATTTTCACCTAATTCATCGCTTAAATTATCTAAATATTGTTGTAAAGCGCAAGCGCCATTGATACTAAAATTATTGCCGTAACTATCTGATTGTTTTAGCCATTGCCAAAATTCATAATCATCATAAACTGTTTTTATAATTGCCATAACTAGCCCCCTTTATAGGTACATTAAAATGGTGATATTATTTTTGCTATTTTGTAGCGTATTGTATAAAAATAAATACGCTTATTGTTATAATAAATTTTCATTTATTAACCCCTTTTTTGTTTTTTGAATTTTGCCCCGTTTTCGCCTGTTTTATAACTTTTTGCGGTGGTGGTAACTTGCCACTGATTCAATACTAGCACACTATTTTAATTAATGCAAGCTTTTTAATGGTGGCATAACAATAAAAGGTAAATACCTAAAATAAAACTGTTGCACCTATACATATATACAGAATGCTACTATATAAAGCTATTTAACTATATACGGGGCTTATATATAGAATGCTGCTTAATATGAATTGATACATTTATTTAATATTGATTGATACATTTTTAATAATTGCTTATATGAATTTAATAATCATTTAATATATTTTTAATATTGATTAATACTTATTTAATACTAATTTAATACTGATTGATACGGGCTTTTTTGGGGGGGCTTTAATGCTGCAACCCCTTTATTATTAATTATTTACCGCCACTATTTACCCCTTAAATGCTTTAATGTCATACAACATATATTGTGCGACATTACAGGGGTAGAATGGCGTATTTTTGGGCATATCCAACATATACCCCCAAAAATTAGTAAATGTATTTTGAATTTAACAGGGGTAAAATGTTTTGTTGTTAAAATAAGAAAATCATTATATAATAACCCCTGGAGACCCCCCTGCCACCCAATTCGTTCCAGCTGGGGAATCACTACTATATTAGTGCTACCCCCCCTCCCCCTCCACACAAATTTTTAAAAAACTAGCCACAAAAAATTTTAAAAAAATTATAATAGTAAATTTGCACACCTATAATTGCTCGCACACTAAGCTGGCATTATCCTTGCACCAAATTCCCCTGGAGAAAATACAGGGGTCAGAAAAAAATTTAGTAGGGTCATAAGTAAGCTGGCATTAAAATATTAGTTAAAAATTGGGGCGATATAAGGGCGATACTGGGGCGATATTGTTCGGTATTTGGTATAATGCTTATGGAGCCCAAATAAGGTTCCGCCTCCTTGGTTTCGCCGTCAGTCGGTGCCCACCCCCTGCTGACGGTGTTTCCTTTTCTTGATATACTACTCTTATGATTAAATCTGATTTGACTTCAGTCGAACAAAAACTAAGGATGTTGGCGAATCAGCTAGTAGCGGAACGGGCTAAGACTGATTTGTTTTATTTATGTAAGTATGTGTTGGGGTATGGCGATGTGATGGATGCTCAGGTTCACGGTCCACTGTGTCGCAACCTCCGAACGCTGTTGTTTTACAAGAATCCCGAAGATGCACTTAAGTACGAGTTCCCATCGGACTACGGGATTGAAGAGAAGTCGGGAATCCCAGTCGAAGAGCAGATGCCCACGGAAGAAGAGAAGATGAAGTTCTGGGAGTGGGAAGAGCAGTTCGAGCCACGGGTCTCCGAGGGGCATCAAGTAGAAGACAAACTTGACATTAACTTAAGCAACTTACTCGCACTCCTGCCCCGTGGTACGCTGAAGAGCTCTATTATCACGATTGGCTTTGCTATTCAGTGGAACTTGAATTTTGGTGAGGACCGAATATTAATTGATTCGGAAGTGTTCGAGAAGAGCAAAGGGTTCCTAGCTGAGATTAAAGGACACTATCAAGACACCCACAAATTGCGTGAGGTATACTTCACTATTTATGGTAAGTACCCAGACGAGAAGAAGACTCAATATAATCCCCAGGGTACGGAAGTGTGGTCAACAGAAAAGATTGTTTTAACTTCTAGGACACGCCAGCGCAAAGAACCGACCATCGATTGTTCTGGTATCGGTGTCTCGAAGAATGGTATGCACTACGACATTATAATAATGGATGACTTACACTCGGAGCAGAACACTAAAAGCGCTGACCAGATTGAAACAGTCAAGGACCATTACAAGCTGATGTACTCCCTGCTTGAGCCAGGACACCCAGCCGTAGTAGTAGGCACTCGCTGGAACTACAACGACCTATACCAGATGATTATTGACGAAGAGCAGGAAGAGTTTAATTTTATTACTCGCAGTGCTGAGTCGATTGATGGGCAATTGTTTTACCCAAAGAGACTTGGCAGAAAAGAACTCAATACATTTAGAAAGCGTCAGGGTGCGTATTTGTACAGCTGTCAGTACTTGAACAACCCAGTTGATGATGAAGCGGCGACTTTTAAAAAGAGTATGTTCAAACATATCTCCGCCCAAGAAGTGGAGAAAAAAAAGATAAACTGGTATGGAATGGTAGACCCCAGCTGGAAAGGCGAGCACTCTGATTACGCCGTGATTATGATTGGTGGTATGGATTCCCGTGGCGAGATATACGCTCGCTATATTTATCGGGCGAAGATGACTTATGGTGAAATAGTCAAAAAAATGTTTGAGATAAACGCTATGTTTGCCCCCCGTCAGTGGCTACTAGAAACTATTGCTACCCAAAAATCAATTCAATACTTTTTGGAGCAGGAACAAAAGCGCCAGACGACTCTACTTAGGGTGCGAGAAATAAGGGGTACAAGGGCTCAAAAAGAAGAGCGGATTATGGCACTCGCCCCTTATTATGAGCTTGGAAGAGCCCACCATTTAAGGGATTGCCCTAATGTCGATATACTGGAATCTGAACTGATGAACTTCCCACGCTCGAAGTTTGATGATGTCTCCGACTGCTGGGCTGGCATATTAGAGATTGCAACACCTCCTACTGGTGTTGTATTATCTAAAGAGAAAAGCGATAAGCGGAAAGAATATCTCAAAATGCTAAGCAAACCGAGGTCCCCAATGGTAGGTTACTAAATGACAAATATCAATGACTTTAAGCACGATTACAGAGGCAAGAAAGAAAATGCCAATGCCGTGCTGTCTACAAAAGGGGATGGGCATGTGTATAGCTACAAGCCAGCTGGCAAAGATGTAAGAGAATGCCGCAAGAGAATTTGGGACCGCTACAATGCTATGAAAGACCACCAGCTTCGCAAAGAGGCTGAACGGCGTTGGGACTTAGGTGACAAGATGTATCGTATGTGGGCTCCCGAAAGAGACCCAGATGACTGGCGAGCTGACATCGCATTACCTGACGGATTCGCCGCAGTTCAAACCCATATGCAGGAAACAGTGACCCTACGCCCCCGACCAAGCCTTGAGGGTGTTGAAAGCTCTGATGAGACTTTAGAGTATTATGTTAATCACATTTTCCAGTACGGGATGGACAAAACTGACTTCGATACTGAGACATACAAGGCTCGTAACACATCTGCCATTAGGGGCGATGCCTATACAAGAGAAGAATATCGCTACGAAAAGCGTAAGATTAAAGACCCAGTATCAGTAGAAGATGGGGTTATAAAGTACAAAGAACGAGAAGTAATTGATTTTGATGATGTCTATACCAGATGGGTAGATAATTTTTCAGTATTTATTGACGAATCAGTAGACGACATTAAGTATGCTAGTGACTGCATTTATCGTGAAGTTATTTCATTCGCTGCCTTTAAAGATGCCTATGAGGGCAAGCCAGGCTTTATTGATGTCGATAAGGTTGTTCCAGCGTCTGGAGTCCCCAAGAATGCTGGGTTCTTTAAGATGCCAGACGACATGACTGGCGAAGATGTTGAGATTCTCCACTATGAGAACCGCTTAACTGACTCATATGATGTCCTAGCGAACAATGTTGTTATCCGTGATGACGCTATGCCATCAAAACACAAGGAATTATCAATTGATAAGTGGACATTCTACCCAATTCCTGGTCAACAGTACGGTTTGGGTATACCACAAATCATCTATACCCTAGTTGAAGAGCGCCGAACTGGTAGGAATATGGCTGCTGACCGCAACAAGATGGGTATTAATAAGATGTTCCTAGCTAATGACCTGTTTGAGCTGGACGAAGACGACCTAATCCCACGACCACACGGGCTTATTAAGGTTAATACCAACGGATTGCCTATCAATCAGGCGATTGTGCCTCTTGAATACGGTGATGTACCTGGTTCTAGCCTACGATTTGACGACTCCTTACTAATGGAAGAGCGAAGAGCCCACGGACTTGATGACCGACCAGCCCAAACTGCTGGTGGAACCGCTACCGAATCAGCCATTATTAGTGAAGCCGCCCAAAAACGCATCAACTTAGTCAATACTTTGCAGAACTGGAACACCCTGAAACGCCTTGGTGCTAAAAAGTGGTCAAATATGCAGTTCTTCTACCCAGCTGGGCGTATGGAAGAAATTATGGAGGGTAATGACACCAAGAAAAAGATGGTCTACAAGACTGTTAAGGTCGATGGGCGAGAATTTAAGCTAAGTGGCAACCCAGAAAAGGGTGAGGCTATCAAATTGATACACGCCCCTTATGATGGTTCGACTAGAATCAAGCTTGACCCCACATTTGCTAGGTTTATGGATGGTCAATACGATATTATCGTCAACGCTTCAAGCAATATCGCTGAGTCTACCGCTGTTAAGTTTGCACGGACCAGCGAAATGGTGATAGGCTTGTCTAGTAATCCATTATTTGCTCGTTACATAGAGCCACAGAAGTCCCTTAAACGACTACTTCAGCTTGCCAACGAAGACCCACGGGACTGGATGCCTGGCGAGGGTATGACTGAAGCTGATATGCGAAGTCTTGCTGAGATGGAGAATGGATTGATAGCATCTATGGCTGAGACTGGTAAGATTTACCAACTGCCTGGTACCCCTGGTGCGACCGAATCACACACTGAAGTTCACTTAGACTTCACCGAGACTGAAGCTTTTAAATCATTACCTGAAACAATCCAAGATGTGATGTTTAACCACATTGCTGAAGAACACGAGAAGAATCCTAATACCGCTTCTATGGCAGACAAGATGAAACAAATGCAAGGCGAAGCCCCAACCGATGAGATGGCTCCTACTGGTGGTGATGTAGTCCCACCTGGAATGCCTGGTGGACCAGCTCCAACAGAGATGAGTGTGCCTGGTGGACCGATGGTCGGCGGTGATGTCACGGCAGGAAATGTTGCATAACCACTATGATATGGGGTAGTATACAATTATGAGCGAGGTAAAAGTTCCAAAACTCGGTACATTGAAACTCAGTGACGCAGAGAAAGAGGCGATTGCCGAATTAGTCGAGACTGATGGGTTCAAGGTGTGGAAACGAAAAGTCATGCCAAATCGTGAGGTCGTAATTGCTGGGACTGCCCTATCTGCTGTTGACGAGAAAGGCTTATGGTATGCTAAGGGTATGTCTTTCGAGAACAGTAAACAAATAGCTGAGCTTGAAAAGATTGCCAATGAGTATAACAAGAGTCCCGATGGTTAAGTCGGAAACAACTACTTTAAGAGGCAACTTAGAGTAGTAGTAGTAAACTTAACCTCCGCCGAGAACAAATCTCTAGGTTGAATTAAAACGACTGAAAGCGAAGAAAGGACAACAATATGCCAAAGCCCGATGAATCAAGCGACAAAAGCGACTTAGATGACGCTGGTAAGATACAATCCGTAGTAGAAAACGCCAATGCGGAAGACGAAAAGGATTTGTCTACTGACGAAAATCAAGACGATGAAGAGCTTGACGAGGACGAGTCTAACGACCAAGACGATTCTTCTGATGAGGATGATTCCGAGGAAGACGATTCCGATGACGATGACGATGAAGAAGAAGATAAGTCAAAGAAGAAAGATTCGGTTGAACGAAAGTTCAAAAACTTAGCGTCTGATGACGATAAGGAGTACATTAGCAATATCGAGAAAGCCTACGAGAATAGTACCGCAGAGGCTCTTCGGCTCAACACTGAGCTCGGAAATGCCACTCGGCGGATTAATGCGCTTATGCAAGCTGTCGGAAGCGACCCAGCGCTAGCAGAAAGCTTAAACAAAGCCATGTCTGGTCAGCCATCTTCTGGTGATGGTGGCGATACGAACAATGATTCTCCAAGCCCGACAGATAATCCATTCTTAACTGATGCCCAAACTCAATGGAGACAGAAGAGTGCGAAAGAAGTCCAAGAAATTCTTGATGCCAACCCTGAATTGTTGTCTGACCCAGAGATGAACACACAAGTTCGTCACTGGATGGAGGTATTTTCCGCTGAAGAGTATAAGAACAATAAGCGTCTTATGACTGGCGGAGAAGCTATGGAAGCTGCTATGCGTTATCTTGGAGTACAGGATAAACGAAAGAAGCAAGATGTTGCCTCTGCTGCTAAGAATCTTGCGGCACCCACCCGTCCGCAATCGTCAAAGAAACCGAAAACCAGTTCTGGAAAGGGAGTATCTGACGCAGCTTACAAATTTGGTGAGCTTATGGGTGTCTCGAAAGAGAGCGTTGAAAAATACGCACAGAAATAACTTAATCGGAGATTAACAGTATGGCTGTAACAGCACAACTTGTCGGGAGTCTTCTCGGCAAAATCAACGGTGTTACCAGAGAATACGCAGTAGTTAGTGGTGCCACGGTATACGAAAACGAATTTGTATATCTTGACCCAACAACTGGTCGTGTTACATCAGCTTCTATCCCTGGCGTTCGCCTTTTGGGTACAGTAGTTGGTGCTGATAACGGTAACTTAGACCGTGCTTACGCTCAATCCGCAACAGGTAATGCTGGTGGTACAGTGAAAGTTTTAGTAAACATTGATAAAGATGCTCTTTATCTTTTGAAGAACGACAACTTAGTAACGACTTTTGACGCTACTCATGTTGGCGATTACTTCGATTTAATCGGAAACCCTGGCTCACAATTGGTCGATACGAGCACCGTAAGTACTACAGGACAATTAGTCTGTGTAGGTTACGCCCCAAGGATTCGAGGCACAGACACGACTTATGGTCTGTACAAAATAGCTGAAGCCCAAATTGAGCTTTAGAAATATTAACTAACGGAGATTTAATACTATGGCTGAAGTACGACCAAAATGGGTGAATGCACTTGACCCTACTTTTCGTGCTATTTTCCACGAAACGGAAAATACTTTCGAGACGATGTACGACAAGATTTTCCATGTCATGAACTCTACCAAGGCTTTTGAAAAAGATACTGCTCTTAGCGGTATTGGCCAGTTGGAAGAAGTGAATGAGCTTGGTGCTATTCCTTACGAAGATGCAACACCAGGTTGGGATGTAACTTATGTACACCGCAAATTTGCTAAAGGTCGAATGGTCTCGCAAGAGATGATTGACGATGAGAAATTTAACATGATTCAGCGCTTGCCTAAGTCGCTTGCAACTGCAAAGATGCGAACGATGGAACAAGCCGCTGCTGATGTTCTAAACTACGGCTTTACTGCTGGTGGTGGTGGACTTGCAACCTTTACTGGTGGCGACTCACTAGCACTGTTTAGCACATCGCATGTGAACCGTGACGGTACTGTCACTCAAAGCAACCGTATCACGACTGCTTTGACCCAGACTTCTCTTCAAACTGTTATTACAGCTATGAAGACTCGCCGTGACAGCAAGAACCAGATTATCACTTTTGCACCTGATACTCTGATTGTTCCACCTGCACTAGAGTTTACTGCTCGTGTTATCCTTGAATCTAGCCAAATACTTGGAAATAACAACAACGACATCAACCCAGTTAAGGGTTCGTTGAACTTGATTGTATGGCCATATTTGACTAGCTCAACCGCTTGGTTTGTGGTTGACTCAAAGGCTCATGAACTTAACTTCTTCAAACGCAAGGATGAGGGTGTTAAGGGTCCAGTCTTTGACTTCGATACCGAAGCTGCAAAGTGGAAAGCTGTATGCCGATTCTCAGTTGGATTCTCTGACTGGATGGGTATTTACGGTAGCTTAGGTGACGG
>ERZ724505.778-NODE-778-length-19175-cov-9.451831_pt1 | contig 19175 bp, 15 predicted proteins | sample MGYA00376038_ERZ724505 | MGnify/ENA primary metagenome ERZ724505 (study PRJEB28724, sample SAMN07190884) | wastewater metagenome | isolation source: effluent of sewage treatment plant in Hong Hong | place: Hong Kong | collected 2016-03-17 ...
TATGTGGTAGATGCTAGAAGATTAGCAGCATTAGCTTTGTCATATGCAGCGTTTGCAGAATCAAATGCTGCACCCCCTGAAGTTCCAGTATTTGCCTTTTCAAATGCTGCAATTGCAATTGTATTAGACATATTTGCCTGAGCAAATGCTGCATTAGCTGCATCGAAAGCAGCACCACCAGAAGTTCCGGTATTTGCTTTATCAAAAGCTGCCAGAGCGATTATATTAGCTGAGTTTGCTTGTATGAAAGAAGCTTCTGCTATTGTATTAGCGGCATTAGCTTTAGCATAGGCAGAATTAGCAGCAAGCATGACGGCATTAGCTGCATAGGTATAGGTAGCATCAGCGAGTATGTTCGCTGCGTTTGCCTTGGCATATGCACTATTTGCGATTAACTCAACTGTATTTGCTGAAAATGTATATACAGCGTTTGCTGCGTCATATGCATAACTGGACACATTTGCAGCATCAAACGCTGCGTTTAACTTGACTACTTGAGAATAACCACCAATTGGAAGAATTCCCAATTCATCACTGCCACCAATAAACATAGTATTGGAAACATAAGAATATGCTAACTCACCAATTTCTAGATTTCCAGTTGGTGGAATTGCAGTTGTTGTTGATTTTCTTATATGAATATTAGTGGTATTTGCCATTAATTAATCCTTAACTACGGTAAAATTCATTAAAAATCACCGCCATTAATATCTGGCAATACCTTCACTATGAATTTGTCAGTTGAAGAATCATAAACAAGGGTATCATTATTGTCTAGACTGGTAGCATTAACATCAGTCAAATCTCTTAATTGGGTAGAAGCTTCTATTTGTGTTCCAGAAGGAGCAAGTCCTACTGATCTAATAACTTTTTGTCTTTGAGCATTAACTACAACTCTGTTTCCTGGTGGTGTGGTAACTAAAACTCTGGTTGCCATGTGATTTCCTATGTTTGTTTTACATATTTAGTAAATCACTAGTAGGCCAATACGTCGTCAGACCCTTCAGCTGTCTGTGGATTACAATGTGGTTCCCCATCTGGTGGACATCTATCATCTTGTTGTGAATTGTCAGGAGAATGAACAATTACTAATTTTCCTTCAACAAAAATTGTCGATCCAGATGGTATCAGTTGTCCATTTCCATGAGAATTAGTAGTATCCTTTACGGCCCATAACTTATTATTGACAAAAACTGTTGATTGATTTTCAACTGTAGTGGAAGCACCACAAATGCGTAAATCACCGTGGCGATGAGCTTTATATGCCATTATCTTGTCACACTAGGTGTCACATATATGACACCTTCCAAAATTCTACTTCTGACGCTTGAATTATCTGTGGACTTAACGTCGAAAACATATCTTCCAGGAGTTATGTTAGCAGTATTTGCAGAGGTCATTGCAAGAGAAACGATGCCATTGGTTGCATCCAGAATAGTGCAGACAATGTTTCCAGATGCATTTGCGGTATAGTATGACTTTCGCATCTGACTTTCAAATGTGTATCCATAGATATTGATAGCAGCATTAATCGTATCATCAATCAAGGTGATAGTATGGTTAAAAGTTGCTCCTTGATCCATATAGAGCTCTACATAAGGTGCTGTCATAGTAGGTTAATAACTCCTCCGGATATATATCCTCCACCAGGTAGGAAGATGGCATTTGCTGAACCAGCACTTAGGTCATTTCCAAGATATATATTGTTATTTGCTACTAGGTTTGTCACCATGAAGTTTGCTGTGTTTACTACAGAAACGTTACCATAGATATTCCCTGTAACTCTAAGGTCTTTTGATACCAGAACGTTTCCAGTAAAATCGTTATTAGCTCCACTAAATGCACCATTGCCCGACACTGCTATGGTAGTTCCAACTGCCAATGAAGTTGTAATGGTAACACAGTTCATTGTGGCATATGTGTTGGATGTGACATTATCCTTCATTACTGTGGTGCTATTCACCATGAATGTGTTTGTAATGTTTGCTATGCTGATGGTTGCAGTATTGGAAATACAGACGGTGTTTAGTGTTGTAGTATTTTTGACTTGTAAGTTTCCAGAAATGACAACGTTACCACCAATCGTTCCTCCGTTAGCAGAGAATGCATTGGATGTGATATAGATAGAGTTTCCTGTACCTACTGTACCAGATAGTTGGATAACACTTGAGTTGGATATTAGATTAACAGAATTTGATTCGACCTGAGCAAGTTTTACAATTACCTGGTTCAAGGTCGTCATTTGTTCTTGGAACGTATTATTTAATGAGACGTTAGCAATTGCTGTCATTTACTCATAAGTCCTTTAATTAGGTTTTTTATCTCTTCCAGATCACCTTGTATCGAGTTGACCTTTTCCTCAAGTGAATCTATTTTGTTCTTATTCTCGCGATTGGCATTCATAACTGCTTTTTTGTCCTTGTATTCCTGCAAGGCCTTTGCGTCAGTATTTAGAATCAATCCTGTATGCATATCCTTCAGTAAGTTGGGATGGTCCTTTACCTTTCTAAGCATTAGTAAACATCCGCGGGCATTGCAACAACCTGCACGTCATAAAGGAATGGAACATCCTGATATAATGTGCTCGAAGAAGCAAGTACCAATTTGATCTTGAATTGGTTGAACGTTGTATAGGTGGCATTAGCAGAAGTGTAGCTAATGTTATTTGCAGTCAAAGAGGTTCTGAATTCATACTCAATTGGCTGATTATCAGTTGAGTAATCATATTCATTTCCTTTTTGAACCATCTTTACCCAACGCTTCTCGTCAATTGGTTCAGGATCCAATGCATTGTGTACCTTGTAATATGCCTGAATGTTTGATCCAGGTGGTTTTACTGCATCAAATACAAGTCTCAAGTCACCAGAATCGAAACCATCTCTCAATTCTAAAGTCTTACTGATATATCTTGCAAGAGCAGGACCACCAGAAGAATCAGTTTCCGCACTGACTACCAATGCACCATTTGTTCCCAGTGTTGAGTCAACTGTTGCTGTTACGTTTTCAAAGTATCCACCACCTGCTGAGGTAATAATAGTTCCAACGATTGCACCAGTTGCATTAACGTTTACATATCCTGTTGCTGTCAAACCAGTTGAAGAAGACGAGAACGTGATTGTGTTACCGTTCTTATACCCCGAACCACCATTGGTGATTGCAATGATACTGTTTGAAATTTCCATATTATTGATCTTATTCTGGATCACCAAAAGATTTTGTCTGTTATGGAAAACAACTGGAGAAACGTCAGTGTTATCAGTTGAAAGTGTCAATTGAACATTGTATGAAGGTGTGTCTACCCTTGAACCAAATAGAACCTTTTGATTATCTATCAATGTATTCTTGTTTGGTCTAAATGCAGTATAGGTTGTGTCTCTGACACTAGTTGCATTGACTGTAGCTCTATAGGTATAATCGATTTTTGTTCCTGGAAGCTCAGCAATGTGTGACTGAACATGGAAGAAATCGTATGCAGTATTTTGTTTGTAATAGATCGAATTTGCATCTTCCATGAAGATGTATCTTGAATTTGCATCTTTTCTTTCAGTGAACATGACAAGTCCACTTGTATCAAACACACACTTGTTGATCTTGAACATAACGTCTTCATCTTGAAGCGCAGTAAATGTTCTACCACTTTGAGACTTGAACATTGTTCCAAGGTATGGTTGCTGAGAAATTAGTCTTCCTGTTCCAATCTGTGACTGACCAACTTCTGATACCCATAGATCATATCCATAGTCATTAGTCAAAATGACAAACGCATATTCTGTATCTGGTGCAACATATACTGGTGATGGGAAGGTAAATGTTGTGGAAGTCAATGAGTTTTCGGCATTTGGCAGATCAGTAGTAATAACATCGTCTGGCATCAAAACTGCTTCTGCCTGTGGTATTACAGTTGTTGAATCTGGATAACCATTAACCATTGGTCTTACTTGAAGCATGACAGGAAGATTTTCACCCTTGTTCTTAAAGTATAGATCGATACTTGGAATGAAGAATCCTTCTTTATATACATTGCCATCAACATAGAATGACTGTGCGATTGGGTCGAAAACTTCTGTTGTGATATTAACCTGTGTTGTGGTAGTTACTCTGTTTGTGATTTGAGTATTCTCAACCTTCAGACCCTGTGCTGTATATCTGTAATCAGCTCTTGAAGTATATGCCTTGTCACCCTGAGTTGTCACCAACTGGTTTAAAGGATTGTCTAGGATTCTGAAAATTCTGTCACCTGTTCTGAACGCATACTGAGTATTTGCAGAAGGATCGGGAAGGTGGAGAATACCTGGCATGAACCCTTGTGCTGTCGTATAGATAGATTGTTTTGTGTTGCTTACATATGGTTTTCTGTAGTCACCGATTGAATACACATCATTGACTGCTGGTCTTGCTGTAAATGCAGGTGAAACTGTTGCCATTCTGTTGGCACCATTGTAACTTGCAATATTAGAGCTCTGACCACATAGTGTACCAGTGTTGATTGCAATAACGTTTCCTACATACCAACTATCTGTTTTCTTTGCATCCAGTCCCATGAAAATTTGGGTTGCATTTGAACTTGCTCTGATTAGACCTGAACAATGTGTATAGTCTGAAACAACGTTGGAAAGACCTGTAAGGCCACCAACCACAGTGTTAGTTGGGAAATGATTTGATTTAGGATGTGTAATAGGAGAAATGTATAGGACGGTTTTTCCAGTATTCTGGTCAGTTTCGGTAAGTAATACTTTTGCTTTTCCACCCAGAAAACTAACTGTTTCGCGAGGGTTGTTAAAAATAATATCACCAAAGGCCTTTTTACCAGAAAGCTTAAGCACGTTTGCTCTGGTAATAAAGTTACTCATTTCCTTGTCGTCAAAATAGAACCAAGACTGGACTGTTGGCCTCAGATTATATCCGACAAAATCAATGTCTGATTCTCTGATATAGGGTATGATAGTAACATCAGTAGTATTGATTACATTTTCTTCAACCGACGTTGAGGTTAATGATTTTGTGCTTATATCACCGCTTGCCATTTCTTCTCCTTTAGAAAATATTATTTAGTCTGGTTAGTTCATCTTGTGTAAACAATACTTGATTCTTTGCCAGTGTTCCTCGTCTACTTGCACCAAGTGCGCTTCTTTCGATATTTGTCAGTGTTCTTTGCAATCCACTAGCATAAGAAGAACCACTTGCCCAATCATTGATAATATCAATCAATGCCATACCACTTGCAATTTGCTGTGCTTCGATTCTTTCGCGAGTAGGTGTTATATATCTTCTCAAATTAATCTGGTTAACTTTATTGATCCGATTAATTACAACGTTTCTTACCAAATCTCTCCAAATATCTGCTTCAGGAATTGTGATAATGTTTCCTTCAAATGAAGCATATAGGTAGTCTGCTACTGGTGTCCATTTGGTTGCAGTGTTTTGAGTGATAGCAGGAACAACTGCATATGATAGTGTCATTTTATCGACACCAAATGCAACATTTGTTCCGTTTAGTTTATCTGGATCCAGAGTTGCAGCTTTAGCTGCATATTCGCACGATGCAAGACCATCACCTGTCCAGCGTCCACCAACGTCAACTGCAATTGCGTAGTCAAACAATTCAGAGTCACCAAATGAGTGACCAAGGAAGTTATCAACGAAAATACCGTTCTTTGATCTGTCAAGACCATCAACGTCCTTGATATGCATATCAAGTGCATTTTTTTCCAATGTATTCAAACGAACATAGTATTCAACATTGGAAAGTCTTGTATCAAGGAGACCAATGTCTCTCATGGTGTAGCGTTTATTTTCAACAAACTTAACTGAAATATCTGTAGGTTCAGCGGTGTATGGAGGTACAGACAGTGCATAAAGAACCATTGAACGTGTAGGAACTTTTGGATCTTGAGGATATTTAGCAGGAATACCTTCCACTCTTTCAATAGTCTTATTTGCTGTTACTACGATCAAATCACGACGACCCAAATAGTAGTCATAATCCAATTGGAAGTCAGATGCAGGAACAGGAATCTTTGCACCAGTTAGAGTGTAAACAATTGGTGTATTTGCGCCACTTGTTCTAACAGGTCTAAAGTCAATCGAATCTCTTAATGCCATTCCATTGTAATTTGGAATGATTGAGTAACCTGTCCCGATATTTGTACCATCTTCTTCAGTTATTTCAGTTCCAAGACTTGGATATGAGTCAACTGAGAAATGACCTTTGTCAGTTGTTGTGCTGTAATAACGGCAGCAAACAACCAAAGGACCAGCTGGAGGTGCAGCACCAGGTCTTAGTCTGATAGATGCATGATCATAATGACTGTCTCTCTGACCATTGTCAAAGATATAGCTATTGGTCACATCTGAGTAGGACGTCAGAGAAGCACCAGCAGCTGGTTTTGAAGCACCAGCAAGGTCATAGATTTTCTTGATTGCAATAACATCTGAGATATACAGACTTTCTTTTTTGCTGTAATCTCTAGATGGATTCTGGATATAAACTTGTGCAGAGCTCAAATATACCTCTGTATTAGATCCAGTTGATGAACTGATAAAGGTATTTGAAACTGCTTCTGTAGCAAATGTGGAAACGTTTGCTTTCATCAAAGTCTTAACACGGGGTGTCGCTGCTGTGTCTACCGCGGTTACCTTTGCGAATACAGTTGCAATGAACGTGTCTGAGGTATTAGCAGTATCAAAGATAACTGATTCAGGTGCACCACTTACGACGGTGTTTGCTTTGATTTGATCCCCCTTTGGTCTACCAGAAGACTGTGGATTTGAGATAACGATTAGGAAGTTATCTGTTACGGTAGATGCAATGTTAGAGGTTGCTGTGGTACCAACAAAGTCTTCGTCTGTACCAGCCTGAACTGTACCAGCACCATTCTTACCATTGGTGAACTGAATATTCGTGAAGGTCTTTCTATAGACATACTGACGATTGGTTGCACTGCCTGCCACAACGTATCTTTCTGGTAATTCAAATACAAGTGGAAGCAATGATGCTTCAAATACGAATGCATCACCATTAGCAGTACCAGTTGTCTTGCTTAGGATTGTAATATTGGTATTGCAGTTTGCTGCACCAGATGGTGTGAACTGGTCATTGATAATGAAGGATTCTGCTTCACCGAAGTCAAAGTTAAGTGAATATTTGCTTGTCGCATCCAGGGTTGTTGTAAAGTTTGAATCAACGTTTGCAACCTTTGTGATACCATTGTACCAGGTAATGGTTCTTTGGTCACCAGATGAAGTTCCTGTGGTGATAAGAACTGTTGCACCATTATATGCACCATTCGCCGCTGAGGTATAGTATCCCAATGCAGCATTTGAGCTCAAATTGATCTGGTTCTGTGCTACTGTGGTTACAACGTTTGCGTTACCTGTGAGTGAGCTAAAATTGGTATCAAAGATATAGAATTCGTGCTTTCTTGCTGAAACATCTGTATCACCAGAGAAGAATTCAATGTTTCTAAGTCTTCCTGTACCAATTTTGGTTGAGTTATAAACTACTGTATTGGCAAATGCCACGTTTGAATATGGTACGCAATGAATATCAAATAGACCCATGCTATCGATTGGCCAATTACCTTGGAGACCATCAACGATCACATAGTTACCATAATTCATACTCTCATTGAAGTTTGTAACGTTTGCAACGGTTCTTGCTCTTGGAATATCAAGAGTTTGAGGTGCAATTGTTTCGTATTCAAATCCAAGAATGTATCCCTTACCTTCGGAGATTATTGCTGCCACGTTTGTTGTGGTATTACTTGTGCTTTCTTCAAAGGCAATTCTGAAAGGTCTTACTGTATAGTTTCCAGACTCGTCATATGTACGTCTGGCAAAAACTTCCTCAATCTCTGAGTAAACTGGTGTGGTGATATTCTTATACAAAACACCATCGATGATACGTGAAATTTCAACGAATGAGGTATCATCTGTAGAATCCAGATCGCGTTTTGCAAGTGTCAATTCACTCTTGTATCGTGCTGCACCTGGTGCCTGATAGTTTGAAGATTCTAAAGCAGGATCGAGCAATGAAGAATCACTTACCTCTGTGACAATCGATTCATCAAATTCAAGACCAATCTTACATGAGGCATTTGCAGAATATTTGGAAGCAACAATGATCTGTTTGGGTGTCTTGATGAAGTATCCGTTATAGAAGAAAATGCTATCGTCAATAAATGCAAGTGTACCTTTTGAGTTTGCACTTGAGCTGACAATATTTGCATAGACTTCTTCCCCATCAACCTTGACAGTATCACCAGCAGCGAATTCAGTTCCTGTTATATAATTCTGTCCAAGATGCAATGCTGGTGGATCGGTATCTGTCGCTGTTGAAACCTGAATTACCTTTGCAATGACTGTATTATTTCCAGATGGGTATTTGATTGTTTTGTTTAGGAAGTCTGATACGTCTATTGAGGTTCCAACATAGGTGCTTTCAAGGTTCAGGGTAATTGTATCTAGGAATCGTACTTCACCGCCGATAACAGAGCTACCATTCACGAAAATATGCTGACCAAATCTTTCAATTTGGTTTTGTAGTATTGTTTGGACCTGTGTTAATTCTCTTGCCTGGACTGGATATCCAGGACGGAACACAATGCGTCTAAATCCCTTGTCTTCATCCCAGTCATCGTAATATGGGAAAACCGTTGTACTTTCTGGGATAACTAGTGAGTTCGTTAAATTTGCTCTTGCCATCGTTGGACCTTGTTAAAAATGTACTATCAATTTGAAGTCTTCTATTTGATCAGGATCTCGTGTGATAGGTTTGAAGTTATCCACATATAGGATTCTACCACTATACTCTGTCAGGTCACCTTCCGTTATGCTGGAGATTGAGCGGACAGTAAAACTATCTTGACCAATTAGGGTCAATTCAGATGAAGGAACTCCTTGTGTATTTATCAGTACCACATTACTGTTTCCTGAATCCCAGTAAACAACTTTACCAGAAAATGAAGCGGATGAAATACTTGTTCCTTGGTAGACAGTTTCGTCTTGGTTGAAGTCACCAATACCTGCTGTTGTTATTAAGAGAGCCTGTAGGAATGCTGGTATTGATAATGTGTTTCCAGATGCATCCAGAGGATCCTTAAGTAGTGATATTTGCCTGTAATCGTTTGTGACAGGAAGAATTCCATCTTCATCATATCTGATTCTTGCGTTGACAATTATACTCTTGCCACCCAATTCATACAATGGATTTGATCCATGACCACCCTGTGGACTGATAATTGCTCTGGCATTTGCACCAAATGCTGAACCAGAATCTGCAATTGTCACTGTGGCATAATGGTATCCTGTACCAGAGTTAGTGATAACAACCGCATTCACTAGATTTGAGGATGAATTGATTGTTGCGTAACCTGCTAGACCAGAACCATCACCAGAGAATGTGACGGAAATATTGTCTGCATTATTGTATCCGGAACCACCACTTGTCACATGGATATATTCTACTGAACCTTCTGTTGCATTATCTTGGACTTGCCATTGTAATGACCCATCATCTGCTGATAGAGTTTTGACTGGAATATATCCTGTTGTGGTAAATCTGAGTAGGTCAGCGTCAGAAACGGTATACATGTACTTCCATGCATACCCATCTGATAGGTATGAAACGTCTGTGGTTGAAAGAGAGGTTGGTTTTACAGTTGAGTTTGCAGTATAGTTGTTTGCAATGCACTTATATACGTTATATTCGTCAGTGATCACATAGAATTCAGTATCGTGGAGAGAACCATTCAGGTGGTCATATGCGGTATAGATGGTATTTGCTGTCCAATTGATTCGTGGAATCACATGGGAAAGATCATTTCCATAGATACGTTTACCACCAATCATGGTGTCCCAAACTTCATACACTGTTGCAACCGACGAATTTGCAACATTTGGAGCAAGATCGTTTGCCCAGGGCATTGATCTACCAATGGTCATGTAGAGTTTTGTGTTTGGAGTGGGTTCCGAAACAGATTCTTTGAACTGTTGCGCATTATTAACCCTTAAATCTATAAATGTGGCAGAACTCATGTTCTAATTCATTCCTTATTGTTGTGTTATTTATGTCAGTTCCACACCAACATCCACCGATCCACTTGTTGCATTTGGTGTAGAAGTTGGTTGGATTACAAGAAAATGATTGGTGTTTGTGCTATTTGTAACAAGATAGATTCCATTTGCTACGTTATTATACCCACCTGATCTGAATTCCAAATAGACATTTGCATTTTTAGACAGACCATGTGATGTGTAAGAAATATTGATGGTGTTGCTGCTGGAGGTGGCACCATTAATTTTTGTGTATGTGTGGGTAGTATATTTGTACCTATTTGCAGCTGCTGTATCTGAACCTGGTTCAAAACTCTCCAATTGATCCACAGAAGTATATTCACCAAACATCTTCATACCTGCTGGATGGATCAATGCCATAGCAGCTGATCTGTATTTGTTAATATCCTTCTTGATCTTAATGACATAAGAGAAGTTTTGGTAGTAGTCTCTGTTTTCTAGGAAGTTATATGAGCTCAACATGCCATCGTCGTTCAAGAATCTTCCTGGATAGATATAAACACCAGTGATGATAGAAGCATTTGCATTTGCATTTCCATCACCATAACCAGTCAAGTCAACCGATGCATCTTCATAATTTGTGCCTCTTGAGGTGATAATGATTCTTTCGATTGCACCAATAGATGAATTTGCTGTCTGCAATACCGCACCAGAACCAAGAATAGCAGTTACACCGATATTTGCTCCCGTACCCGTGCTGGATATTACGTTTGCAACTGGAAGCAATAGTTGGTTAAAACCAGACCCTCCAGTCACATGCCCAGGTACCTCCTCAAATTCAACCTCAGTAATCGTTCCAGAACCATCAACATTCTTAACATTACCACTCGCTCCACTACCATACCCACCAAATACATTAAGAAATTCAATTTTGTTGCCCTTTGCGTATCCTGAGCCACCATCATAAATTTCCATTCGTCCAAGAATGCCTAGTGCCTTAATTCGCGAATTTGCAGATACAGACAAACTTGGTTCAGATGTATATCCAGAACCTGCACTACCAATGGTTAATAGGAGAACTGGACCAGTGTTGGTGTAATCCCAATATGACATACTGTTTGCCATCCAGTTATTTGCTGGATCGGTCAATGAAGAATTCAAATTGCTATACTTGCCGTTACCGATAAGTGTATTAGCCTCAAGTGAGATTGAAGAAAATGCCAGGTTGTAAGTATTTGGATGATATTGCTCTGACGTATCAACAAGAGAAACATAACCACTGAATCCAGAACCACCTCCACCAAATGCAACGACGTTATCGGTATTTTGATAACCAGCACCACTCATACTTTGATAGATTGTCAGTGCAGAAATATTTCCTGTTGATACCTGTGCAATATATGCGCAAGCACCAGACCCAGTATTGCTCAAGAGAATAACTGGATTACCGACACTATATCCTGTACCACCATTAACAATTGTAATGGTGTTTAGAATTCCACTGAAAATATTTGCTGAAATGCTCTTAACAGATTCAACATCATTCCATGATCCAGATACAGTTTCACCGTTTTCAAAGGTGCCATCAATGTTGGAAATTACTAGCTCATCGATCAAGGTACCCTGTTCATAGAATCTATCAACACGTTCCACAAGAGCTGTTGTATTGGAAGAAGAACCTCTGATCTGAATTCCAATAAAGTGTTCCAGTGCTGTCAATGAGTCATCTGCAACACTTTCTACCATCGTATCATTAACTCTGAGTGATTTCTGAATATACCACTTACCGTCAGATGCCTTTAGGATATCTTTCTTTGGGTAGTAAAAATCAATTTCCTCACCAAATAGAGCTCTCATAAAGAACCTAGCAGCTTTTTCAGTACCTCTAGCTCTGTAGAAATCTTTAATATTCTTGAGAATCAGGTCCTTGTCAACAATAGCATCTTCCGGAATCAACTTTAGGAAGGTTTTGTATAGATAGGCAGAAAAATCGTCAATCGTAAGATCAACGTCATAGTAGGTATTCACTTGCTTGATGCTATTTACAACTTGATCTTCCTGTTCTAGGAATTCATAGTATGCTTCCAAAAACCTTACGAACGTGGTATGATCGTCGCGAACGAAGAAAGGAACTTGAGAAGATATTAGATTTGAAATTTTGTTATTGCTTACAGCCATTATTCAGGTACCATTTCGATAACAATACTTGTTGAAACGTTTTCGTCAATCGTCAGAATTCTATTGCGCAAAGGTGGAATAACCTGGTTTAGAGGTGGTGCATTGATTGTCAAAACGTCTGCTGTATAATAGTCGTTTGCAAGAATTTCCAGTGGTAGAAGCTCTCTAACAACAATTTTACCATTTACATAGTCGATTGTTCCTGCCTCTGAATTAACGATTACCTTTTCACCATTTGTCTTGTAGTAATATGATCTGATGGTTCCAAATACATTTTCAATTCGTGCTTCTGCGGTTGCTTCTGAACTACTACCACCGCCACTTAGAGTTACTATAGCTCTTGTGTAGTTTGATCCTTTGTTATCCACAGTGATACTATTCAATTTACCGTTGATTATCTTTGCTGTAGCAGTTGCACCAGAACCATCACCTGTGATAATAACAGATGGTGTAGATGTGTATCCAGAACCAGCACTGATAACGTCAATTGAACGAATACCAGTTAGAGATTCAGGAACCTCTTCAAAGAATACGTCTCTTTGGGTTCCAGAAAGATCATATACTGTAATTTCTGGGAATGAACTGATCTTACGGTTATATTCTCCCTTGCTCAATGCTGTACCGAAGTCGAAGGTATATGTGTCAAGAATATCGGGAGTAATATCCACTCGTGATTGGACGAAAACATTAACGTCTGAACCAGTAATAGACTGTTCAGAATTCTCGATGTATGTCTGTAACTTTGATTTTCTGAATGTGGAATTAAAGGTATTTAGGTCCGCATCGTTATAATCCAGAATAGATGCTCTTACCAATTCTTCAAGCTGAGTAGAAGTTCTGGAAGTTAGTCTCTGATCGTAGTAAACCTTTGCCTTAATGATCATATAGACATAGTTTGGATCAACAATTTCTGGTGTCACAGTCAGGACGTTACGATTTGCGATAAGGTAATTTTTGATACGTTCCTTCTCAAACTCAGTCAGATAGTAATTTCCTCTGGTCTTGAGAGACATATAAACTTTACCATAGATTACGGGATCGTTATCTTCACCACCCCAAACTGATACAGCTGAGATATTGTTGAAATCCTTGATAAGCAATGTTTCATAGTCATTGGTTGTCACAGCTCTATTCTGTGCTGTGTAGTAATATGGTGCACGGAATCTTACCTGTTCAATTGTTTCCTTATCGACTCCACTATATGATGATTCGTTTACTGTGACGATAACATTGTCTCTGAACCCATCGATTTCCTCAATGAAGGTAAACTTGGAAATATTGTTTGCTGGTGATCCAACTGTATCCAGATATGTGCAAATTACCACACTTCCGTCCTTTGGACGCTTGCCGATAACATCGTCACCAAAGTAAATGGTATAATTCAGGTTTTCATTTTCTTCAATGAAATAGACCTGTGAGTTTGCTGTAATTTCTGTAATATCATCTGCTAGGGTATAGGTCTTTGTGTCAACGTTTGAGGTTGATTCCTGGACTGTCACAAGGATAGTATCTGTGTCAACGTTTGCAGAAGGAATCTCATATCTTCTCTTTGTATTGGTTGAGGTAGTTAAGAACTGTAGTGTTTGAACTTCACCCTGCTTAATGAATACGTTAGAAAATAGGAATGATCCAGATGATTTGGTTGCTGTATTGGTATAAAGAGCAACGAATGGATAATTCACACCATCAATATCTGAACCAAGAAGCTTGGTATATTTTTCAAGAGTAATAGTTGTTACGTCATTGTCTTCTGTAACAGATGGTGTAATTTGAACATCCAGCTCAGCAAGAGCACCTTTTTTACTTTCGGGGATATATGTCAATGACTTGGCGTGGGAAAGAATTGAGGATCTTAACTGAGCTGAATCTAGGAACATTTCATTGCCTACCATGTTTAATTGGTATGCCATGTAATGTGTATTGTATGCTAGAATATCAAGAAGGACAGCCATACCTGAACCTTCAAAGTCAAAGTCTGTGAATTCATCCTGTGACTGTAGGAAGGTTTTAAGGTTTTCTCGGATAGTATCAAAATCTAATTCTGTTATCCTAAGTGCTGATTTTTCTGTTGCCATTTTATGCCTATCTTAGACGTTCTAGAAAAAGTGATATAACTGCTGGTTCGTTCGTATTAACTACTGTGAAAGCAATAGTTGCTTCATAACCGTTATTGTCAGGATTGAATTTCACCATAACACCATCTGGAATTCCAGTTTCAGAATATAGTTTTACTCGTGGTTCCAAGTTTTCGATTGTCTCGATAATGAACCCTTTTAGATAAGATGCTGTCATTGGATTGACATTTTCAAATAGCATCTTTCTCGCATTTGATCCAATCCATGATCTGAATGGTCTGTCATAGAAATTGGTGAAAATAAGGTTTCTGACAGACCTCTTGATAGCATCCACACCTGTCTTTTTTACCACATCCTTGGTTGTAGGATGTGCAATAAAATCCAAGTCCAAATCTGAGTAGTCTTTAATTCTTGCTCTATTTCCCATTGGTTATTTATACCTTAGCTGAAAGCAGAATCCGAACCTTCTGGTTGCAATTCTGGTGGTGGTACTGCGTTCATTGATACGACCTGATCTACTGTTTGTGCTTTGCTGGAATTCAAGTAAATCTTATTAGTTGCATCCTGGGCAATCTGTCCTGAAGACTTGAGAGACATATTACCACCAGATTCAATAACTGTCTGTGCGCCAGACTGAATACCAACGTCTGTTTTAGCACCAAGAGCCATTGCATCACCAATTGAAGCTGCTGTAAACCCATATTTTGAGGTCATAACAATAGCACCATGAACCTGGGTCACTGAGGAATTTCTGATCTTTTCCATCTTACTTCCTGCTGCAACGTCCATTTGTTCGGAAATTGCCATGTTCATACTCTTGGAAGTGATATTGAAGGCTCCCTTGGTGGTGAAATTAGCATCTCCGTTGACTGTGGCATTGTAGTTTCCATGGACTTTCAAGCTGGCATCACCCTTAACAGTAATATCATGGGCCCCCGAAACTGTTATTCGGTTTTCACCAAAGACAATTGTCTGTAAACCGTTATGAGCAACATGCTTTACCGCACCATCTGCCATGAACTGAATAAGTGATCCACCACGATGCTGCAAGGTGATCTGTTCCGATCCCTTTGAATCGTCGAAAATGAAGACGTGACCTGATCTGGTTTTTCTGATCCAGTAGTTTGGATATTTTCCTGTACCCTGGTTTTTACGAGCATCTTCAAATTCATTGAATGCTTCTGGTGTCGTCTTTGCTGGGTCTTTACTTGTTTGATTATGATCAACCATATTATGCTACAGATGTGCCTCCTAATAATACACTCAAAGGATTACCACCTTCCCATGCGGCAAGCTGTAATCCCTGTTTCTTAATTTCCGCATCTCCTGAAGTATTGAGATACGTCAACATTTCCTGTCTGAATTTTTGCACTGCCGGATGAATTCTACCCAACATATTAGAAATTGTCTCTGCTTGGTCTCGGAATAGGTTAATATTTGAACCTGCACTTGGTGCCTGCTGTGCTGACTGGAGCATTCCCAAGAATGCTGCGATCAATTTCATAATAGTATCTGGAATATTATGAGAACTGTTTCCGCCACTATCAACTGAAACCGTATATGATCCATATGCACTCTCAAATGAGATTTCGGTATTTGCTAGATTCTCCAGTCCAAACAGTGATTCATCGTAGTTTGCTCTGTGTAGAATTTCCAACAAGTCTTCATAAGTCTTTGCTTGTGATAACAATTCAATCAGGTTAGCTATATATGTCTCAGGATCAACCCTATTAGAAGTCATATAGTCAGTAGAACCACCTTCTGAGGTCTGGAGCAAGGTCATCATACTACTGAATGCCTGTGAAACCTCTGGTGGCATATTTTTTGTTGCCTGGGACTTCTGTTTACTGGTCATTTGCTGGAAAGCAGATGCAAGAGACATTGCCTGTCCTGCTAGCTGACTTAATGCACCAGAACCTAGAATATTTCCAAACTGCTGGATTGCTGTATCAATATTCTTCTTGGCATGTAATACTGTACCACCCAGAGGATAAGAAGCAGCGTGAGTAGGAATTCCTTGGGTGTTATTATGAGTCCAACCAGCACCATCAACAACCTTCTTAATTTCTGCACCATCGCGACTTGCTGTCTGGACACCATTAGAAATTATCTTCTGAAGGTCTCTGGCCAATGCTTCTACGATACCAGGAAATCCCATATTGTTGAGATTGCCTGCTGATGCTGCACCACTATTAATGTCACCAACAACTGCCAGCGCAATCTTTGAACTTTCATTTCCCTGATCTGGTAAAGTAATTACCTGAGAACCTGGTTCTGGTGGTGCTGCAAATGTTTCCAGGGATGCCTGGTCACAGCTCTTGCCGATAGGGGTGAATGAATATTGGGTATGATCGATATTTGGACCATGTCTCAAAGGATCCGTTGTCTGTAACTTGCAAGATTGTGCTGGGTCTGGTCGGTTAATATCTCCACCAGTCACAATTCTAACAGATGCACCCGCTGTTTTCGGAAATTCATTGTAATACTGCATATTAAACTACCTTCTTTTCTATTATTTTATAACCCTTAGTTAAACTGTATGAGAAGTACCTACAGTTTTAGAGACACAATCCATGGTAGTAGTTCCAAATCCACCACGTCGGATATTATGTGTCATACTGACGATTAGGTATTCTCCAGACCCATAGTTCAATTGGTCTGGATCATTCTTGTTCTTGAGTGTTAATTTAATTATCTCACCTGCATGTAATTCGGGGTTCCATGGAACAGTAATTCTTAGAGCAATCTTATCAGATTCCAGAAGATTCATTCTTGCTTGGCGCTTCTGGAGATATAGGTAAGCATAGTCTGGGCAGGCATTTTGTTGACTTGCTGAATCCTGATTGGTCATTGCCATCTTCATGTTACCACCGCCAATACCACATCCTATTAACTGATTTCCGAAGGTATTGAATTGCTTTGTCACCAAATTGAATAGTCCAGTTGAGTTAATATTCTGTCCGTTTGCATTTACACCATTTAGGATGTCAGATAGTAGGTCAAAGTCACAAGGAAAACTAAGAGTCATAATCTTGAATGGATTAGAGTATCCATTGGATTCTGCGTTATCTCCTGCTTCACTAAAGAAGTATTCAATTATTGGTGTTTTCTTAGTTAGTGAATTTAATGATCTGAAATGGTGAGTTCCATGAGCGTGATATGTCATATAATGAAGGAAAGAAGGATCATCACCTGCTGCCAGAGCAACGTTTGCTTGCTGCGCTACGACCTGGAATGGATGAATGTTCTCCGCAATATAGTCTCTTGCCATACCAGACGATTCGATATCCAATACCTTGGCACCAGCACAGGAACTTAATACATCAGAAACAACAGCTGATGGTGTTGTGCATTTCCACATCTTACTAACGAGGGTTGCAGCATCGTCTAGAAGTGTTGGATCACATGCATGGAAAATGAATTCCTCAACGTTATTGTTGATAAGCTTCCTGGTGTCGATTCTATATACTGTTTGCCATACTTCCATGTCCTTAGTGACACCATATAATTCGTTCACTTTTCTTTCTAGTTGAATTTGCATTTCCACACCCTTGAAAACATCAAGGTCTTTGATGGGCAGATTATGCAAATAACTATGGACTTTGACTGAAGTTTGCAAGCCAGGAGTCAATAGACTTTCCCCAAGGATAACTTCCATTGCGGTGGTCTGTTCCATAAATCTTTTTGGAACATCGAATGAGACTAGAATATTTACTAGTCTATCTTGCTCCATGCTGAAATTGCTAGTTACCATTATGCCAATCTTCTAATATATAAAGGGTCTGCTTGTTTCGTTAGAGCATCAAATTCCAACTTGATTTGTGGATAATACTGTGGTTTGATGATCTTGATTTGTCTCTTTGACTCATTTAGTTCATTCTCGTAGTCATAGTTGTTTACTGCATTCCTATTGACAATTTCCACCACTGTCTTGCCATCACTCATGTTGTAGGTATTCACTGTCTGGGTTTCTGCCAATCCTGCATAGTAATCATAAGGAACAGATAGTGCGTTATTTGTCAATTTGTCTTCATTGACAATAAATCTTGTGGTTGTGACTAGTCCAGTAGCAGATTCTTCTCTGGTAATTACTTTTTCATAGTGATGATATGTTGTCTTTGCCGTAGCAATTGACCCATATTTGTCTATAATGAAATTTTGAAACTCTCTATAATTCAGTGGCCAATCATATTGTGGATCCACTATCTCGTTAGTCAAAAGAATAACCCAATGAGCTTCTGGATTACCATAAACTTGCTCTGCCAGAATTTCAGGTGTTTCGTGATCGGAAATAATATGATTGTAGTATGCGGAGATATTATTCAATGCTTCTCTAACTACTGCTAGTCTGAAAAACAGGTTAGTAGCTACCTGATAATTTGTTAGCTGTTTACCTGCTATGTCATATGCTATTCTAGGAAACCTAGTAAAAAACTGTGCCATTAGATTTTATTATTCCTTTTTCCTTCTTCATTTATAAAACAGAAACCCTGAAACACTCTAAAATCCTTGAATCACCCTTTCCTTGTGTACTGGTTCCAGCTCTCTAAAGTGCAGAGACATTTGCACTGATACTGGATGTCCATTTGAAAATGTGCTATAGACACCACTTGGTGAATATTGAACCTGGATAGCATCCAGGACACAGGTATTGATTCTCATAATGTTTAGGTTTTCTCTTCCATGCTTGAAGAATGTAATATCAAAATCTGCTGGTGGAATCCATGTGAACCCCAAATTGTTCAATTCAGGTGATGCATGGAATCTTAGTGTCTTGATAATACCCTTGAGACTTTCTGATTCTGCTTCATTACGAGGTGCGAATAAGAATTGAAAGTCAAAGTTTCTCAGTTTTTTGGTTGAGAATAGAACCTCTACTGCTGGATTAATTGGTGTTGATAGAAGCTG
>ERZ724505.780-NODE-780-length-19156-cov-3.669180_pt1 | contig 19156 bp, 19 predicted proteins | sample MGYA00376038_ERZ724505 | MGnify/ENA primary metagenome ERZ724505 (study PRJEB28724, sample SAMN07190884) | wastewater metagenome | isolation source: effluent of sewage treatment plant in Hong Hong | place: Hong Kong | collected 2016-03-17 ...
AGATTCCTACCGGATTCGCCGTAGGTGCAGAGCCAACAGGAGCGGCACCACCGACAACCATCCACGTGCTGGGGGCGATGGTATACAGTTTGTCCCGTATCCACCGCAGGAATCCGTTCGTCGTGCTTGATCCGGTATCGCCAGCAGCAGCAGCGTCAGTCCCGCCGATTGCGGCATTGACGTTATCAGTCGTGGTTTGAGCAAGGTTGCCATCCTTGTCCCTGATTTGTACTTCGGATGTCATGTCGTTTACCTCTTAGTGAAAACGGTCAGCGCGGTACGAGCGCCGGTTGTTGCGGAACCACGGCACACAAGATCAATGCCAGCGCCTGCGGTCACAGTCAGGAATCCTACCAGCGTTGCGTAATGGTAGCCTTCGGAAAGCCCTGTTTTGTTGATTGCCGGAGCGATCGTTATCCAGTCCTCGGCAGCCTGAGCGCCTACAGCCGGAGCGCCAATAATCGACGATCCATCTTCCGCTGTCACGCCATCGAACGCTACAGCAATAAACCCGTATCCGTCATCAGCCGCGCCAAGATCGACAAGCGCGCCGCCCGTTCCAGTCACGCGAACCGTCTCGCCTGCCCAGCATAGGAAATTACAGCGGATGTCGCTGTTGAACTCGGTGAATGCAGCCGTCGGGCTGGTAATGGTGCGCGATGCGCTGAACACACCGGATACGACAACGCCAGGATCATTGAACCAAGACCGCACCAGCGTCCACGCCGGGATGCCGTCTGTTCGCGCCATGCCGACCAGCGAACGTGTGGAATCGCCGTTCTTGATGGATATGCCGGTGGAGGTGCTGACAGCCGGAACAGTTGCGGAATATTCCAGAGTCATCGCGCCAGCGTTCATGTACGCATAAATGTACAGCGTAGTATTCGCCCCCGCCCCTGACGGCGACAGCGTGACGCCTCCCGACGGAATGGCGTAAGTGATGCCATCAATCACCATCTGATTGCCGTTGAACGGCGACAGCAGCAAGTTGCCGCCACTGATCGACAGTTGGCATTGTCCATGGTTGAACAGCCCTGCGGCCGGGACAAGCAGTTGAAAATTGGTGCCGTCGTACATGAACGAGCAAACCGCGCCGCTCCGGATGTCGCCAATCATCAGCGGGGAACCGTCAGACCTGACAACGTTCTTCGCGCCCAAGCCGTTCACATTCAGCGTTACTGCTGCCGCCGTGCTCGTGGATGCTGCTTTAACGCGGAATACTTGCCCGGCTGTATATGCGGTCACAGCAGGGGAAAACGTAGCTGTAATCGCGTTGGCGGTGCCACCAGCCGCAACATAAACAAACGCGGAATCCTGCGCCTGCCCAAGCGTCGGCAAGTCGGTTGCTGCTGTTCCTGCCGAACCGTTTTCGACCTTGAATCCACCCATGTTCAGCTTGCCAAGCATGGCCAGCGAACCGTCGCGGCTCAGCTTGGTGGCTTCGTGGTTGATCAGGTAGTAACAGTTCTGCGCAAGGTTGTACGTCAACAAGCAGTACAGGCCGGAGATGATGTCAGACGCGATCAGCGCGGAACCGCCCAGCTTCTTGATGCGACGGGATGCCAGCGAGTTTACGACCAGATTGGGGGTGTTGGCCGCGCCGGTATTCGCGGCATTTGCCCGCATGATGAACAGAGCGCCGTCGGCAAAATCAGATGTACCCAGCTCTGCAATGGTGCAAGCAATCGCATCGCCGGAGCCGGTTGCATCGCCAAAGGGGACGGCGGACGACAACGACGTGACAATGGCAATCACGTCAGACTGGAAGTCAATGATGCCGGTAACCGACGACATGGTATTGCCAGCGTCATCTTTCAGGACAACGTCAATCGTTCCCGACCAGAAGAACGTCTGAAAGAACCCGTCAGCATCTGAGACAACCGGGTTGGCTGCTGGAATGGTCAGGGCCTTGTCAGAGTAAATGCTGGCCAGTGTCGTGGTGCCTGTGTCGTAGATATACAGCTCCCAATTGATGCCGGGTGCGCCTGTATTGTCAACGAACTGGGTATTGGGGAACACAAATTGGCGCATTATTCACCTGCCGTTAAATGGTAGAATGGCGCACGGCCATCATCCAAGTATCCGAAAATGCCAGAAATCCTGATTGCCATCATACTCAAACCGCTGGCCATTGTCGCCATTTTCGGCACAGCCATCCTGCTATCCAGATTCCTGCTTGCCAAGATCCCGCATGGCAAGTTGCGATCCGTCCTGATGTTTTCCATCAATCGCCGCCCATAGTTGTTGAGGCGCTGGCTCCAAGCGCAGAGCCTGGCGCAGAGCCAACCGAGCGGACGCGCTTTTTCATCATGTCGGCCAGTGCGCCAGAAAGCTGCTCGGCTTCCTTTTTCTTCATTTGATTGCGAACTGCTTCGGTTCCCGCGCCAATGATGGCTTGTGCCGGGCCGCCTGCAATAGGGATTGAACCCAAGATGCTCATCAGGTTTTCCGCTGTGCCAGAAGACTTGCCAGAGCCTGCAACTTCACGAGTGGTATCAAGCGCCACCTGAGCAATGTTCTTGAGTTGGTTGGTTGCTTTTGGCCCAAGAACGGCGCGAATCTTCAGCCAGCCCAATTCCTCATTGCGCGGACTAGATCCGCCGCCAATACGACGGACTGCGCCAATCAGGTTGTTGCCGCTGATGATCGGCTGGCCAAGCTCATTGACGGCTTTTCCGGCCAGCGCTTCTTCCTGAATGTAATTGACCAGTCCCGCCCGCATGTTGCGCAGCGCTTGGATGCTTTGGTCGCGGACAGAACGATCAGACCGCAGCATGACAGACTTAAGGTTGTTGATGTCATTCAGCGAACCATTCAACACCACGCGATTAAACACCTTTTCCGCCGCTACCGCAGGCTCATCATCCGCGCCAACCTTCAACAGCGATGCAACCAACTTGGGGTCATCATAGGTAGACGCATGTTGCTTGAATGCCCGCACCGCTTGACGGTATTCCGGGCCAGCCTGCGTGTTCTCCATCGCTTCCAGGATGCCGCGTTTAACGTCGCCAATATGCAAAGCCGACACGCTGCCCGGCTTAAAGCTGCGATTGGCAGCCTTGTACATTTCCATGGCCACTTCTGCGGATATGGGCTTGCCGGTTGCGACAATGTTCCGGTCTGCATCAATGGTCGCTGCGCCCAAGCGTTGCAAGGTGTAGGCCATTTCCATAGCCGGGCCTGCGTCATTACCCGCCTTGATAGCATCAATGTTTTTCAGCAATCCGTTCACAATTGGCGTCGAGTCAACTTCTGCCCCTACGCCCGATGCCGACGCTTTCTTGTACATCGACGACACGCGATCAAGGCTGGCCTTGCTGCCCGATTCCAAGGCTTGCTGAACGCTTTGGCCCATGGTGTGCATGGCCGTTTCTTTGCCGCCCTGACGCTCGGCCAGTGATTGAATGTTCTTGGTCAGTTGCTGATTGTTCTCGGCGGCAAGGTCGCGCAAAGGCTGACCAGCGCCTGCGGTATTCATCAGCAGGGATTCGCGCTTTTTGATGTCAAAATTACCCAAGGCGCTGCCCTTGGACAGCGTTACCGGATATTCCAGCGATTGAGCGCGAGCAATGCGGGCAATGGCTGCCGGGGTCAGTTGCTTGCCTGCGTTATCCACAGCGGCTTGCAGACCATCCAGCGCAGAGCGCGACATTGCACCTACATCAATCTTGTTGTCCATCAGGATCTGATAGACTTCCCTGCTCAGTTGCTTTTCAGGCTCAGGTGGCAGGTTATTTGCCCGGCCTAGCACGCCGCCAAGCGCATTCACGCCTTTTGACACCTGATTGCCTACAGCTTGACCAGCCAAGCCGCCAAGCGCACCAGCGCCTACATTCAAGGCGCGTTCGGATTCAGATGTTACGGGCTGCACAGCGCCAGTGGCTGCGCCAAGCACGGCCGCGCCTTTGTAGGTTGTCGGCGCAATCATGGCATTGCCTGCGGCATCCACGGCAGCAGCAATCCGTGGCGCATTTGCTGCTTGTGCGGCCATTCCTGCACCTTTTGCCACCACCCCCGGCGTCAGCATGGTCAGCAGTTGACCTCCGACGTAACCGGCCGTCCCTGCGCCCGTTTCCATCAGCGCCCGATCTTGTTGGCGGATGTCGGCCTCTTGCTGGTACTTGGCCTGCATGTCGGCATCCGACACAAGCCCGGCAAGGTTGCCAATCTTCGACACAATCTGGCCAACACCGCGCCCGGTGTCCATCATGGCCTTGCCTGCGCCAGCGGCTGCAAGTTGGCCACCGCTCATATCCGCAGTCGGCGAATACAAGCCAATCGGCTTGGAAGTCAGCGAACCATCAGCACGGCGGACAACAAGATTCCATTTCGTCGGGTCGCGCTCATCCTGGAACACATAACCGCCCGCCTTGTCATCGCGCACAGCACGCACTGTGGGGCCGTATTCGCCTTGACCGAGGCGAACATTCCACACGCGCGGCAGCCCGGTTTTCTCGGCTTTGGCCAACGGCTGCGATACAGGCTGCGGGATGGTATGACGCATCGCGGACAGGGGATCAATCTTGTCCTTGGCGGGCGGCATTTGGCGGTTGTCGTCTGAGGTGTCGAACTGGTCAAACGAATTTTCCGCGCCCGCGCTTTGGCCGCCTTGGTCAAACTGGTCAAACGGATTTCCTGCCATGTTATCGCCCCAGAATACGCGCCGAAGCGCCTGCGCCGTATTTCTGGTCGAAATACTGGCGAAGTGAAGGGTTTGCCCGCAGATGGTCAGCCGCTTTCTTTGGAATCTGCATGGCTTGCTGTGCCGGTTGCTGCGTTACTTGCTGCTTGCCGCCCCTTGCCGCCAACGCCTGTTCTGCATTTGGCAATGCGCGACCTGCTCTTGCCTCAAGCGACTTGAGGTACAAAGTCAAAGAGTTCAGCTTTTGCTTAATGACAGGCGGCTTGTCGCCAAAGACAGGGGTCAACTCTGCAATCTTGCCACGAGCTTCACTTTCGTTCATCCCTGCGCCGGTAGCAGCCCTAAGCGCAGCCTCCGCAAATGACGATGCCGCCTGCACAAACCGCTGCCTGTCTTCCGAGCGGAACGCATTTACAAAGCGATCAGGCAGGACTGCTTCAAACAAAGGCTGTTTCATGGCTTCTGGATTACTGGCAATCGCTTCCTTGAGGTTATCCAAGGCGCTTCCAGCCTGCACAACCCATCCGGCCGCCTTGCGCTCATCTTCGCTGGCCTGCATCGCTGGAGTTGTCACGGGCTTGTCAGCCGGGCCTCCAGGAATAGGCTCTAGCGCACCAAGCGCATTCCACCGATAACCAGCTGGAGGCTTGTTAGCATCGGCTTCTGGCTTATAGGCATCAGCCGTGGCCTTGACTCGCCACTTACCATCGACAAACTCCTCGGTAATTTCCCTGTTGCCGCTCTTGTACGTCCTCAAGGGCAACGGCTTATCAGTCCGTTCCTGCGGCAGCACCTTCACATCCTTGACGTCGCCCAACGGCGTACGGGTCACAAGAGCGCCGTTTTCCTGCTTGATAGTTGCGCCGCCTTCAAGTACGCCTTTGATACCGTAGATGGAGCTTTTCAGCAGCGCCAGCGCGTTGTCCGAGTACGGCGCATTGTCAAACTGGCCAAGCGGCACGCCACTTTGACGCGCAAAGTTCAGGTAGTCGCCCCATGCCTGCTCTTTGGTCTGGCCGCGATCTTCCGCACCGGCAATGTACGGCACCGCACCCGCCATGAAGTTAGCGGTCTTTTCTGCGTGAATCTTGGCGGCCTCATCCTGCGCTTTCACGGCATCCGCCATCGTCTTGTACAGTTCAGGATTGACTTCCATCAAGTCCTGCACGCCCTGATTCATGATGTCGTGGTTCTGGATAGCCTTCTGAACGTCGGGCATGCGGCCACTTAGGCGCTGCGTGGCTTCCTTTTTGCGCTGATATTCACCCATCAGCGCGCTGTTCTTGGCCTCGTTCACGGCATAGTTGCTGCTCGGGGTAAACTCCCGATTCATCGGCAGCGGATCAAATTGCGACAGAGCGAGAGGCATTATCCCAATACTCCCTTGAGTAGACCGAGAGCGCCACCGCCACCCGGCGCAAATGCACTTTGGGCCTGGCCAATCAAATTGGATGCAGCGCCAGAGCCAAGAGCGGCTTGTGACAGCGCGTAATTAGCCCCGACCTTGCCGCTTGCGCCTGACAAATTGGCAAAGTCATTAGCCTTCTGCAATGCAAGATCGCCGCGTTGACGATTGATGTCGAGAATGTCCTTGCCCTTGGAAATGTCCCAAGCGGACGTATCGCCATACTGCAAAGCGCCGCCCATATCACGGCCGTATTGCGCCGTAGCGTTTGACAGATTGCCAGCAGCAGACATGCCAAACTGCGACAACTGGCCGAGACGGTCGAGCATCTGGTTATACCACTGCGTCGCGTTCTGATTGGCCACGTCGCCCGCTCGGTCGGATAATGCCGCAAGCTGGTTGCCGCCGAAACGATTCCCAGCCGCTGCGGCCTGACGACGGACAGCATCGGTTGCCTGCTGAATCTGAAACTTGAATTGAGGCGTCTGAGAGTACGATGTCAGCGCCTCGTTAAAGGCAGATGGATTGTTGACAAGATCGTCAAACTTTTGAATGGCATTAAGTCCGGGAGCCATCCAGGGTGCCCAGATGTCCTTCTGCTGCTGCAAAGTCTGTTCGGCCACATTGCCCAGAGATGATGCAACTGACTTTCGCTGCGCCGTTCCGGTTGTGTATCCCTGCTCAAGCGCACCTTGCCCGGTATCCAGAGCCGATCCGGCTGCGGAGTACCCTTTTGCCAAGTCAGCCTTGGCTTGTGCAATTGCGGCCTCTTGCGCGCGCCTGGCCTTCCGGTTGCCGGAATAGCCAATTGCGAAACTTGCCACGTCACCTAATGCGCTCATTTCGGAACCCATCCCGTCGTTGAACCGTTGCCGGTTTCATTCACCCAAAGCGTAGTTGTGCCGGATGATGTCTGAATGTAAAGGCAACTCTGATTTGCCGGGACATTGGATTCAGGACTGGCGCTGCCGGTTTGGGGTAGCAGGTTCACCATATCCACGAACGATTTATACCAGATTTCCCGGTTGCGGTCATCCGCTGCCATGAAGGTATTATAGGTCGGAAGTTGCATCAATAACCCCCAATCTCATAGTCGAACACTTCTTCCAGCAAGTCCCGGTTTCCGTTTGTGCTGATCGACAACTCATAAACCCGGTCACGGAAGGATCCCATTGACCACCAGACGGCGCGGATGTTTCCGGCACCTGCCCGTCCTATATCCATGATGCGCGGATTGCCAAACAATAAGCCTTTGTTGTCAGAATAGCGGAGCGATGCCTGATGCGTGACATTTTGCGGCACCTGACCGGACGGGAACACCAGCTCCAGTCGATTGGCGTGAACTTGCTTCTGCTTGGCCGAGTAAACGCCAGATACGCGCCGCGCCACCCAATAGCCGCCGTACTCCTGATAAATGCCGCGTTGCAGTGAGCCGATTTTGTTGCTTTCGGTGTCGCCTACCAGATTCATGCCAAAACAGGACTCATAACCAGACGCCCGCCAATAGCCAAGCTGCCATGATTCGCGGTTGTGCCATGCGCCTTCTTCTGGGTCATACACAAAGGTCTTGCCCTGTGTCGGGAATGTCAGCACATAGAACCAATGGCCGTCCATGTTCATCATGAACGCATAGGCATTATCAACGCCGCCGTTCTGCGCGTATTCCGTAAACGTCTTGGCCTGCGCATCGCTGCTGACGTTCTTCGGCGTGTAACCCTGCATCCAGTACACGTTGAAGTCATCGCCCAGAAAGAACACGCCGAGTTGCGACGACACTACCGACCGATAAGCCGCCGTTCCACGCAGGGACGCCGCACCGCGATTAGGTACAATCGGCACGCCGGTCAGTTGCCCGTTGTTGTACCAAGGCTCAATTGTGCGCGCACCGACAAGCCAGACGCTGCGGGTGTCCGACACCACAGACAGCAGCACGTCGCCACGCAATACCGCCTCATCAAAGTTGATGGCCGGATACGTCAGCGCGTCGTCAATATCGGAGACAAAAAACTGTCCCGTCCCCTCGCGCACAAAGAACAGGTAGCCATCCTGATAAGTGCCGTAGTTTGTCGGGTAGAAGTTGGGGTCGCTGATTTGCGTGAATGTGTCGGTTGTTTCGTCCCAGACGTAACCCGACACACCGTTGACAATGACCACCTGCGTCAGGTTGGCCACGATGAACGGCTGGCTTGACTCGCCAAGCGTGCCGCGCAGAATGGACGAGCCGTCGCTGAGGATCTCGTAGAACCCCACATCCGACACGCAGTAGAGTCGCTCGTTGTGGTTGTAAATTGCCTTGATTGGCCCGCTGCCGACCGTAGTCCATTCGACCGTTCCGGGTGCGCCGATAAGCACCTTCTGATTGCGCGCCCCTTCCGGCTGGCTTTCAATGTACCAGTTGACCGTCTCTTGCCGATTCAAGGCAAGGTCAGGGTCTTTGAAGCTGGAGCCGATGAACATTATCTGGCTACTCCGAAGCGGACGGATGCTTTCCCGGACGACCAGTTGCGCATGACCTGAAAATACTGCTCAGCCTTGGCATCCAGATACATCTGCCGGTTACCGTCAATCGCAAACTCGACGCCAAGACGCGATGCCAGGCCGTAGCGCAACGCCTCGTAGGCTTCGGGCGGGAAGTCCAGGGAATTGATGCTGCTGTCAATGTCTTGATAGCGCCGCTCGTAGCTGTATCCAATCGCCCAATTGCTATAGGCGGTCGTCGGCCAGACAAACAAGCGGGTATGGTCAATCATGACCTGTTCGTAAATCTGAATCGGGATGGATTGAAGCAACTTGTTCGGGATGCGCTCGTAATCAAACTTGCCGACAATCTTCAACGGCACTTCGACGCCGCCTGTGGTGTCAGAGAGGTCTTTGCGGCGCGCCTCGATGATGCGCAGTGGTTGCCATGCCAGAGTCGTAAAGCCGACCACAATCGCGTCCGCAGAGGCCGCATACGGCAGGTTTGCAGCAGTCGTCGTGCCGACCTCGTAAAGATTGACAACCTGGCCGACCACGCTATTGACCTTGAACCACATCAGGCCGTTTGACTGGCTGGCAATGCCGATGTAATCGCCTGCCACGTATTCAACAGCATCAGATAGGGTAACGCTTGATGCACCAGCCGCAGCCGCCACAGACAGCGAGTTTTGCCGGTAGTCGGACTCAAGGCAGCAATAGGCGGAAGGAACGCCGCTGGTGACAACCGGAATATCAAATTGCGCTTGGCCGTATGACGGAAACAGGATCCCGCGCTCAATACCCCAAATGCGGACGCCGGAGTTCTCCCAGTGCCGCATCATGATGTTCAGGTTCTGCTTGGCGATGTTGTAGACTTCGGCATCCACGGATTGACCAATGCCAAGCTGACGAGACAGGCGCAACGCCGACTCCATCAATTGCAGCCCATTCATGGCAAAGTTGGTGCTGTTCGATGTCGGCATTTTGCCTCCTTACACGAAATAGAATCCAGTGCGCTTTGATTCCAATACGGCCCGATGGCCAATGCTGGCGATTACCCACCCATGCGCCGCCGCTGTTGATACCGCACCGACGTTCATTACGTTGACGGCTTCTGACAACTGCCTCCCGGTGGCGATGACGCCTGAATTGTGTGTAGCAACCAGCACATCGTCGATCCAGAATTGCACAGCGCCAGTTGTCCCGATTTTGATCCGGAAGGCCTTCATGGCTGTTACCGAAACAGCCACAGTTGTCGTCGTCGTTTCCGGTGTGTTTACACCGCCAGTCCCGGATTTGCATTTCCAGAAACCAGAGGCTTTGTTGGCATAAAAGTAGGCTGCCGCGCGGTCTGCTGACGATGCGTCAATGTTGGCAAATGGGTCAGTGGCGTAGGACGCATGCGCATCGACGTAATCGCCGAGATAGTACCCATCGTAGAAATAGCCGATGCGATATTCAATGTCGTCGCCAGCACTCGGCAAAAACCCGGTAGGCGTGGCATAGGCAATCAGTTGAAACTGTGACCCGGTTTCCCAAACTTGGCCAAACTCGGAGCCGTGAGAGTTGCCGCCATTTCGGCGAACATTGCTTGTCTCATTCCCCCCTGTCGATGTCGTAAAAACACGGACAGCGCCCTGAGCCTTGGCATAGCCGGTAATCGTATTCGCCACGGATTGCGGGAAGGTCGTGGTGCCGTAAAAATGATAGCTGCCATCGCGCTGGATATACATCAGGGCGTCATTGTTTTGAAAATTGGTCACTCGCTGGACGATGTTCGGGTAATAGGTTCCCGCGTTGGTGTTGGCGAACTCCGAAACAGCCGTGATTGTCTCCTTTGCATTGGCTCCGGATTGGACTATCGGGAAAACCTCGGCCCCGGTCAGTGTCGACGCCGGTGGCAAACCTGAAATCGTGCTGTCAGCCATGTTTTACTCCAGAATAAACCGGCTTGAGCCGTCTTGTTGCAACAGGAATCCACCAGTTTCCAGCGTCAGCATGGCGTCTCGCAGTGTGTACGAGAACGTGTAATCGCCTTCATTTCCGTACTGGTCAGTAAAGTGCATCCGGATGCTGTGCGTTCCTGCCGACATTGGAATCAGCAATTCAAAGGCAGCACCGACATAAATGTCATCGCAATACCATGCGATGCTGATGATGATGCCATTCAGTCCGATGCTGTTCGCGCCGTTGAACGTGGCTGAAACGCCGGAATCGTACGTCACCACATCATACTGGCCGATGAAATAGACAACGCCAGAATCAGGCTGAAAAGTTGGCGGGGAAATGGGGCGCGGATCAGGCCATGCGGCCATCTGTTCGCGGATGTCGGGCGGTGTTTCCTGGGGATGGCGCGGGTCACCGTCCGATGACAGAAACCCGTAACCATCTATCGCGCATTGGCTGCGCAGCTCCCACACGCCGCTGATGTCGTCCACCACGATAAAATCGCGGGTTTTGACATACGGGGCGCGTTTGCACTTCGGAACGCTGCGGCCCATGGCTTAACCCGCCGCAGGTACGGACAGATCCATCCGGATTTGACCGCTAGTCCATGCATCAACACGCAGACGCATGCCCATTTCCCGGCGGTCACAGTCGTAAATCACCGTGCTGCCTGTAGATACCGCTGGCGTGACGTTCACGGTCTTGGTGTAGTAGTCAAATGTTCCGGCAAACACAGCATTGTCGCCAATGTTTGCCTGCGTCGCCTCAATTGCCAGCGTCGCGGTTCCAGCCTTCGACAGCATGACGGATGACGGGGTGTAGCCGACACGTGAAGGCAGGTGCTTCCACGGGCCATATCCGACGTTTGCGTGACCGACTGATACCGCCGTGACCGCACCATCAACGGAAATGGCGGTGACCATCTGCGCGTAAATGGTGGTGCTGAGCGTCGTGGCGTTCGGGCCTGCCGTGGTCGCCGTCTGACTGTTGCCTTGGGCGTCCAGATAGGTGATGGTAAACGTCCGTGCCGACAGGTTATTGGCGCTGGTCAGCGTCAACTTCCAAGCCAATTCGGACGGAAAGCCGGATGCGCCGTAAGTCCCGTCAAGGCTCAGCGATCCGGCTCCGGCCAGCGTCTGGAGTGCAGCGATAGTCGCCGCGCCAGCCGCTTCCGGGGTGTAGGCATAATGACGCGAGCGCATGGCTTCACCCCTTAATCAATGCAATCGACCAGCAGGATCGCTTCCAGCACGGCCGTGGTATCCCAGTTGTTTGAACCGAGAGTGTACGACAGGTTGGTAGCGTGCAGGTCAACCGTAGCGCCTACGCCGGGAATCACGCCAGCCGAAGCGGCAGATTGGCCGTTGACAAACGTGGTCGTCGAACCGGCATAGCCAAAGCTGACGGTCTTGGTCGTGCCGGTAGCCGGAGCCTGGATGACGTTGATGGCAGTATGCATCACGCGGGCATAACGCGACGGCCAGCCGGGAATGCTGGTGTAGGCAATGGCCTGCGCCGATGCACTGGCCACGATGGGCAGGCGCACGATGAATTGACGCTGGTACGGCTTGGAAATGAACGGGCCGGATGCATCGCCCTGCGGACAAATGCCAAGACCAGCCGGGAGTTGAGTGTGTCGAACGCCGCTCATGTCGGGCCTCCTACAGCAACAAAGGTGATGACCAGCGTCTTGATGTACGGCCGGGCGGTGACTTGAGTGGTGGAACTGTTGATCGGGTTTGCCCAATTGGCAACACCGACGCCTTGGTTTTGAATAGCGTGGCTCATGATTCCTTCTCCTGACAAAAGGGCGGCCGGAGCCGCCCCTTGGTCATCAGTTGCCCGGCGAACCGTAGACGCAGCGGACGTCCACCACGTCGAACGCATAACGCTCATGTGCCAGGAACTTGGCATTGAACGTGTCGGCGTCCTTGTCCTGGTCGAACTCCAGTTCCTTGCGAACCTGATAGATCAAACCCATGGTGCCGGGGATGTCGGTCGTCATGAAGTAAGCATCAGAATCGGTCAGGAACGGGTTTTGAACCACGGACTTGATGGTGCCGTTAGCGACAATGGCGCTGATTGCGTTGTTGGCGGTCTCGGCCTGACGGTCGGACTTGGTCAGACGCAGCGCTTGGTGGAACAGCGCAGGCGGAACAACCAACTTCTCGGTCATCAGGGGGTCAAGGTTGCCGCGTTCATCGCGGTTGGCCATCACGTTGGTGTAGATGGTTTCGATTGCCAGTTCAGACAGGTCGATACCAGCCGCCAGACGGTTGGAGTAGGTGCCGCCACCCTTGCGAACGTGAGCCGTGCTGAACAGCGGCTGCCCGTCCAGGTAGGTGTAGGAACCGCTGTAGCCGTTGTTGAAGATGTTGGCTGCCAGGGTCTGCTTGGCCAGATAGACGGCACGCGACAGTTGGCGCGCTTGGTCGAACATCTGGTCGTACAGGTTGTCTTCCATGGCTTCCATGGTGATTTGCATGCCGAGTGCAATCACCACGTTTTGAGTGCGGCGCAGGTAACCTTGTTGCATGTCACCGTACACAACCGGCGCGCCTTCAGGTTTGGCTTGCGCCATGCCCATGCCGACCAGGCCCAGACGCTCCTCGTACTGCTTGTCCGAACTGACCTTGGTATAGATCATCTCGTGGTACTTGGTCTTGTCGTTCTGCTCGGTGTTGAAAATTGCCGCCAATCCGGGCCGTAAGGCCTTCGGGGCATTACCGCTGGTAATGATGCTCATGGCTCATTCCCCCTTAAGTGGTTGCTTTGTACTGATGGACGTTGAACGTCACCAGCCACTTGGTGTTGGTGCCGCCGATTGCAGCATTGCTCGGGTCAAACGAGCGCTGTTGCAGTCGGAACATGCCGGGAGCGCCAGCCAGAGCGCCGGAGCCGATTTGCATCGAACTGGTGCCGGTCACGGTATCAACGGCAGCAATCGAAACGTCAACCGGAGTTCCAATGCGGGAAACGGCCAGGGTGGCAGCGCCTGCGTTGTCTTCCTGAGCCTCAAGAACGACCTGCGGGTCATAGCATACCAGCGCCACGCGGGCGGTGGAGGCGGTACGGTAGGTCTGTTCAAGGTAAGCAGGATCAGCGATAAAGCCGACGACAACGCCAACCGGAACATCGTCGATGCCGGTGATACGCACAGCGCCGGGCAATCCAGCGGGGAGGCCATAATTGACAGTCGTAGAGCCGGATGTGGATGCTTTCACGATGTCATACAGAGCGGTAGCATTGCTATCGCCCGAGGGGATGTAAAACGGCTTGATCAGGCCAGTGTTGATATTCAGATCACACTGGGGAATAAAGCCGCGAGAGACGTAAGCCATGATGGGCTACCTCATAACGGATGATCGAAATTATGCAGCCCGACCCCGTCAGAGACATTAGCCGATTCACGGCCATTCTCGTCCCGAGCGTAGAAATCGGAGCTACCGCGCAACTTTCCAAGTACAGCACCCGCTCGCTCATCAGCGATCTTATGCTTGGCTGCTTGGTCTGCCTCATACAATTCCTGCGGAATTATCATGAGGTACAGTGTCACACCGTCGCTTCCCGACTTCGAAACCCGGCTATCAACGCCGTTCTCGGTGACGTGATGGGAGTAAACACTCCCGTCTTTCGTGTGGAAACTATAACCCGCCCGCAATGCCATTTCAATACGGCCCGGTGGGTTATTGGCAAACCAGTGCCCGTGATACCCTTTCGGCACCAAATCCGTATCCATCATGCTGCGTTGCCGGTACATCGGCACGCGCGTTGGGCGCTCGTCGCGCTGGTCGGTCTTGCGGGTTTCGCGGCCAATAGCACGGCCTTCTTCCAGTCGGTTGCCCATCGGCTTGCGGCCAGGGCGGCGCGGTTCGTTGTCGATTGCGCCCAGTTCATCGGCGGTCAATGCGGTCATGATTATGCTCCTGCCTCAATGGCTTCTTTCAGGTATGCAGTACGCTGCGCTTCGGTCTTGAAGATGCCTTGCTTGTCGAGGCGGTCATAAAGCGTGCGGGCGAGTCCGGTCAGTTGCGACGGGGTGTGTCCCTTGGCTGCCGGTCGTTCAGCGCTGCGGGGAGTGGCGTCAGGCTTGCGCAGGCTGCTTGAATAGGCGCGCAGCTCGGGATGACGGCGTTCCATTTCGTATTTCACGAACGCCAGCGAGTCGGCCACGGAGCATCCAGGATTGGCGCGGGTGTACCGCTGCTCAATGGCGATGGCTTCTTCGCGGACAGCAGCAGGTGACTTGTCGAACCATGCGTTTTCGGACTTCCACTCCTTGGCGACTTCGGCCACGCGTTCCGGCGGTTCGTCGTATGTGGAATCAGCATCAGCTTCGGGTTCTGCTTCCGGCTTCGGAGCCACAATACCGTCGCGCCTGGCAACCAGTTCGTCCAGCTTGTCGTAATCCTGGTCTGCCGCAGCCTGCCGGATTTGCTGTTGCAGTTCGTTCAGTTGGCGCTGATTGCGCTCGTTGCGGATTTCGCCCAAGTCCTGATTGACCTGTTTCCGCAGTTGCTCCAGCTCCTTGCGCAGTTGCTTTTCACTGCGGTGCGACCGGCTGATTTCGTCGGCCATTTCGCGCTGACGCAGGAATGTTCCAGCGGATACCCACTCTTTGCCGGTTTTGCCTTCATAGGCATCCTTGTCGGGGTTCCAGCCCAAGGCGATGGCGCGCTCTTTGTCAGTGATGACAGGCGCGTCAGGTTTGGATTCTTCGGCTTTTGGTTCAGCGGATTGGGCAGGTTCGGTCGTTGGTTCTGCCTGTTCGGTTGGCGTTTCGACAGCAGCTCCGCCAAGTGCGGCGTTTAGCCGTTCCTGAAAGATTGCATCTTGATCTGACATATCAGCACCCTTGCGCCATACGCGCATCATGGTAGAATCGGGGTGCTAAAAGCCTCTGGCGGGGTTTTCTGCAAGCCGGATCATCAGTCCGGCTTTTTCTTGCCTGCTATTCGCGCATCACCATCAAAACATCCTCGTCGTTGATGATGACCAAGTCTTCCGCGCCTTCAACCAGAATCCGGCTTCCGGCATACTGGCCGATGATGACGCGATCACCAGCCTTGACCCATGGCACTTGCTGACCATCGCGAGCCGCTTGCGAAGGCAGGTTGTAGGCTTGTTCGCCAACTTGCAGGACGGTTCCGGTCACGCTGGCTGATGCATCGCGCTTCAAAACGTCTTCGGGAATGTGCAGCAGGCTGGACATTTTCTGTAGTTCGGTCTTGTCGCGGCGAACCAGAATGCGCGGGCCGGTCGCTTGCCATTGTTCTTCAAACGGAGTCGTCATTGCAGTGTACCCATGATGATTTCAGTCACAGTCCCGACAGCTTCTTTCGACTCAACGTCAGATGCGTCAGGGAAGTAGGCTTGCAGGCTTTCGCTTGACGGCAGGACAGCACGCATGATTGCGCGGCCTTGATGGTTGCCAACGAACATCCACGCGCCCTCCTCAATGGACTGCGCGGGTTCAATGTGCGGGCAGGATTGGATGGTGAATTGGTGCAGGGTGTAGGTCATTTTGCCACCTTCTCAGGATGGCAAATCGACTCCTTGACCCCCGACAGATTCGCCGTCACCGACAAGACCTGCGCCTGCGTCCGGCGTTCCAGCGCCTGCATCAAATCCAGCGGCACCGGCAGGGATGTCAGTTGGTTCAGTTTCAGGGATTGATTGTGCAGCGTCGCCAGGAAAGCTTTCGTCACCGGATTCAGCAACCACTGGTTGTATTCCTCCAGCGTCACTTTCTCCACTTTCTGCGGGTTCGGCAGGTTCGCCGTATTCTGATTCGCCATTGTTCAATTCCTCATTGTCAGGAAATGCTGCGGGAAGGCTGGCCACCTCACGCAACAGGGCGTCATTTGCAACCAGTTGAGCGCCCGTCTCAATCTGGAGTGTTTCCGCCATGATTTTGGCAGTATTCGCCCGGTCAAGCAACAGTTTGCTTTCCATTTCCGCCATACGGATTTTTGCCTCCATCAGCATAACCTCTTGGCTCATGGCTGCGGAATGGGCCTTCATCGTGGCTTCTTGCTGCTTAAGCATGTCCTTCTGCTTGTCCATCAGATCGGCTTGCTGCTGTGCTGCCATTGCTTGCATCTTGGCCTGCGCGTCACCTGCGGCCATTTGCGCGGCCTCTTCGTCGCTGAAACCTAGCTCAATCAGATACATCTTCATCAGGTACGGAGACTGGATACCGGCCTGCATGGCGGCCTGTGCGCGCATCAACCGTTCGACGCGAGTGCTAAACATCGGGTCGGCAACCGGCACAACATCGCAACTCTCGATGTCAAAGTCTTCCGAAACATTGGCGTCAATATCGAGCACGCGGCGATATTCTGCGTCATTCAGGTAGGCGCGGTTCAGGCGGTACACGGCTCGCAACTCGCGCGACAGGCTGATATTGATGCGCTTAAGCACCACGCGCTGCCCGACCTTGCCCTGTTCAATGATGGCAAGCACGGAGGTCGCTGGCATGTTTGCAGGCACGCCTTCGCCGGACATAATCTCGCCGGTTTGCGAAATGCGGCTGATGGTGTCGCCCATCGTCTCGAACACGCTGAACGTAGCAGCGGATGGCTGGTTGACCGGAAGAGGGAAAATAGCCTTGCTGGCGTCTTCGGCTCCGAACCCGGCATCCATGATCTTGAACTCGCCAGGCTCAAAGTCGATCACGCCATCATCACGGAACAGGCCGGAGCGGATCAGGCCGGATGTCATGTTGATCTTGGTTCCAGCATCCTGGATCTGGTTGATAGCGGAATTGCGCGACTTGACCAGCCGCTCAATCAGATGCCCGATGCCCATGCCCAGAGCGCAACCATCTGGCGATGGATAGTAGGTGTAGGACGTGATGTATTCGACAGCATCAATGCCGATCAGGTAGCGGTCGGCAGGATTCTTCGGGTCATATGACCAAATCAGGGAATCAGCATCATAACGCGGGACGATGGAAAGCAACTTCCAGTCGTTTTTTCCCAGCGTCACAATGTATGGCTCGGCATATCCGTCCTCGTCCAAATCTAGCCAGCAGTGCATCTGCACGATGCTGTAGCGCTTGTCGGCTGCTGTCTGGTCGTCGCATTGGATTTCTACGTCGCGCCATGCTCCGGATGCCTTGTTAGCGGCAACCACGTTTTGATTGACGGTCAGGTCAATGCTGATGCGGCGCATCCAGTCTGGATTGTTCGGGGTGTTGTCGACTGTCACCATGTCCGGCATCAGCAGCATGTCGGTAACGCGGCCCATCTGGTCATCGTAGGCGGTCAGCTTGAATGCGTGGCCGACAATGGGCAAAATCAACAGCAACTTGTCAAAGTTCTCTGACCATTCGGTCATCTGCTGGGTAAGCTGCCAGTTCATGTAATCGCTGACGCGCTGGCCGCGCTGCTGCTTTTCGTCGCTGGCTTTCCCGTTGATCTTGACATGACAAACCTTGCCATCCTTGACGTATTCGGGGAACGTGCGGGCGTTGAATTGCATAGCGGCAAACATGATGTCGGGCATCTGAATGTCAGCCTGCCATTGCTTGATGTAGGCGGCGCGGGTCTTGTCCTTCAGCTTGGCCATTTGCAGCAGGCGCTTTGAATCATCACGCCATTCCTGACACGAGGCGTAGTCCTTTTCGTATAGCTCCTGACAGTCCGATTCAATGCTGGTGATGGCAACATCATCCAAGTTGTCTGCAATCATCTTGTCCGGGTCAAGCATGGCCATGATTTTGGCCTGATTGAGTTTGCCGCTGTACTGTTCGCCCATGTCAATAACCCTGTGCGCCGCTGGGGCGTTTGCTGTCAAATCGCCGCCGCGCGGCCTGTTCGTCTGTCGCCGGTCGAACGTCCGGCACCGCAAAGGTTAGCACAAAAGCATCTGCGCGGTCAGGACTGCGGCCGTACTGCTTCTTGTATTCCTTCTTGTCCTGCATGAGCAAGACGCCGTCACGGTAGCGGTAGGCCAAGGATGCAAGCTGGCTTTTCAATTCGGGGTCGCGGTCAAGCACCACGCCGCCTTCATCAAGATAAGCCTTTGCCGCCCGCCACATAGCCGCTCGCACGTTGTAATTCAGTCCGTCCGACAACTTCTTGCCGGTGTGGACGCCATATATGACTTTTTTCAACCGCCCGCTGCGCAGTTGGTCATAACAGCTTGTGCCGGGGCCGTCCAATTCGATGATGATGGCATCCACGCGCCCGCCCGTTCCTTCCAGCCGCTGACAAACATCCATAACCAACGCCGCCAATTGGATGCCGTCTTGTTGCCGCCGTGCCACTTGCTTGAGGTTCAAACGTCCACGCCTGCAATGGATAACGGATTCGTCGTCGCCCATGTGCGCCGCGTCGATCGCCACAATCCAGCCACAGGTTTGCTTGTCAATGTCCGCTGGGCCGATGTTCATCGCGGCTTCGATTGAGTCGCCCTGAATCCAGTTGTCGGTGGATGATGCGTTGTAATCAATCTCGATTTCTTGGGCCAGGATGACAGGGTCAAGCGTTGCCGCCTGCCGCTGATACCATGCGTCATCCTTGCGCGGGTCATCGCGCCAATGGAATGTGAAGACCGGAATCTTGCCGGACATGCGCTTGCGGTAAAACGGATTGCCGTTGCCGTTGGGTGTGGACAGGTCAATCTTGCAATTGGATGTTTGCGACAGCGCCGCGTCAATCGCGTCTGGCCGCTCGTAGAAGGCGCTTTCGTCCTTGAAG
>ERZ724505.782-NODE-782-length-19142-cov-5.337612_pt1 | contig 19142 bp, 19 predicted proteins | sample MGYA00376038_ERZ724505 | MGnify/ENA primary metagenome ERZ724505 (study PRJEB28724, sample SAMN07190884) | wastewater metagenome | isolation source: effluent of sewage treatment plant in Hong Hong | place: Hong Kong | collected 2016-03-17 ...
CAGTATCGTGGCATGCGGCATATCAAACACCCGGAAGCCGGTTGTGTGTTGCCGGCGTTGCTGCCCGAAATCGGCCGCGCCGACGACACAACCAAAGCCGTTTTTGAACGGGAAATCCTCAAGGGTCTGGACGCGCTGGCGCTTCGGCTAGGCAGTAGCGAGCTGGCATGGGGATTCGTCAGTCAGTTGATCGGCGCTGTGCAGCTGGCACGGGCAGTGCCGGACGACGCCATGCAGGAAAAAATCATCGCCGCCAGCAAGCAGTTTCTTAAAGCGGCGCTGGATCAGGCGGCGGTGAAATAGCGATATTCTTGTCGGCAATATCCTGAATGCTGCGGCTCGCAACAGAGGGGAGATATCCGGTAACGGATCGGACGCCATTGACACAGGTTGCACAGATCGCCTACCCCGCCGCTGTGGACATGGTAACTCCCGCCTGCCACGACGCCAGCGGTTGGGCTACAGCACAAAATACATCACCAGCGGCATGACCAGCAAGCTGACAAGGTTGCCGATCAGCACGATAGATGCCACTTTCTCCGGCTCTTGGCGAAACTGCTCCGCCACCAGGAAATTCAGCACTGCCGGCGGCAAAGCCGCGAATAGCCACAGCCAGGCCTGCTGTTCCTGTGGCAACGGTTTCAGCCACAGAAACAAGCCAGCCATCAGCAGACCGGCAGCCGGGCACAATATGGCACCGACCAAACCCAGCTTCGAATCGCGGAACGAAATATCGACCATGCGCACACCGAGCGCGAACAGCGCCAGCGGTACCGAGGCATCGCCGAGCATTTTCACCGCATGCAACAACGGATCGGGCAGATGGTTGCCACTCAGGCTGATTGCCAGCCCCAGGCCAGTTGCCACCAATACCGGCTGGCGCAGGAAAGTCCACCACTTGGCACGGTGATCGAGCATGTAAAAGCCGAGACTGAAATGCAGGATCATTTCGATCAGGAACAGGATCACCGCACCGGGCAAGGCGGCCGGGCCGAAAGCCAGCAACAGCAGCGGAATGCCCATATTGCCGCTGTTATTGAACATCATCGGCGGCACCAGGGTTTTGGCCGACACTTTCAGCCAGCGCGCCACCGGCCACGCCAGCACGCCCGATCCCAGCACCACCAGTGTCGCACCCTGCGCCAGATCGGCATAGCGCAGCAACTGGAAATCCTTACTCGCCAGCGCCGCCAGCACCAACGCCGGAGTCAGAACTTCCATATTGATCTGATTCGGCCAGCGCATATCCGGCCGGCGCAGGCGACCGTAGACAAAGCCGGCGATGACCATTGCGGCAATCGGAAAAATCACGGAAAAAATACGCAGCAGCACGGAGTACTCATCAGCCCGGAAAGCGATAGAGGCGAGAGATTAGCACGCAGGCACGCCGGCGGCGATGCAAAAGCAAACGGCCGGATCTGCCGATCCGGCCGCTGCATCCGATCCTGCCTGGCTTACATCGCGATGATGGTATCCGGCATCGGTACGTAACCCGGTGCAGCCAGCGGCTCGGCCTTGCCTGCCTGCGCCAGATGGGTAAACTGATCCGCGCACAGATTGGCCAGACGCTGCGGGTTCGGCATCAGTTTCTGATCTGCAAACACGCCGAACTGGATAGTGCCGGCGTAGGAAACGATCGACACGCCGACGCCCAGATTGCCGGTTTGCGGTACCCAGAACATCATGTCGGTCATGCGCACGCCCGCGAGCCAGCGCGCGCTTTTCGGGCCTTCGACATTGGTAATCACCAGCGATGCCTTGTTGGTGAACAGGTTCAGCGAGAAGCGCTGCAGCGCCAGCGGCAGATGGCCGGCAATACCGAGAATGCCCATGGTGGCGCGTGCCTGCAGCGATGCCTTGATTTTCTGCGTGCGGCGCTTCACGTCCTGCAGACGCTGCACCGGTTCATCGATGCCGGTAGCCAGATCCAGCGCCACCAAGCCGAATTCGTTGCCAAGCTTCCATGCCTCGGCCTTGTCGCGCAGGTTGAAAGTCATTGCCGCACGTACCATGTTTACCGGCTGGTGCCGGCCCTGCTCTGCCAGATATGCGCGCAACGCGCCGCCGATGGCCGAGCACATCACGTCGTTGATCGATGCCTCGTGGCGGCGGGCAACCGAACGCGCCGCATCCAGCTTCATGCGCGGCGAGCTGACGATCTGCTTGTCGAATTGCGGCACACCTTTGATCGCACTCTTGCGGTCGCTGATCATCACGCCCAGCTTGCTGGTTTCGAGTGCAAGCCTGGCGCCCTGCAGCAGCTTGCTGCCAATACCGGCGGCCTGTACCGGCTGCGCACCGGCGACAGCAGGCTGCACGCACGGCACCGGATCGGCGTCGGTCAGATGATGAATGATATCCATCAATGCTACGCCGTCGGCAACGCAATGATGCATGCGCCATACGATGGCAAAGCGACCATCGGCATTTTCCAGTATCTGCATCTGCCACAGCGGCTTGTCTGCCGGCAGCGGCTGATTGGCCTGTGCCGACATGTATTGCTGCAACTCGGTGCGGCCCCAGTTTTCGCTCAGGATGCGGTGCGGCAGATGCTGTTCCAGCTCGAAGTGCGGCACATCCTGCCAGTACGGCTGATTGCCCTTGAGCACGACCAGTTGACGGAAACGGGGGTAGTGCGACAGCCGCGCAACGATGGTCTGGCGCAACTGCTCGATATCCAGCGGGCCGTCAAACATCAGGGCACCATTGATAACCATCAGGTTATTGGCACTGTCCATCCGGCGCCAGGCATAGTCCACACGCGACATCCGATTGAGCTTGAGCATTTTCAGTTTCCCCGTTTCAGTAAATTTGTTGAATGTTTTTATTCACTGCATGAAGAGAGTATATGCTCTATTTAGATCGATGTCATAGTGTTTTCTGTAAATTTTTTCTTTAAAATCAATGCCGTGTTAAATTGTCTGACAACCCCACAAGCCAACATGCAGACCGTTCGATCGGATAACTACATTATCCGATCCGAATGTCAGACAAGATCAGCGCAGCTGGCAACAGACAGTGAGCCGGCAGCGACAGTGCCGCTGCGACCCAAGCAATTGAAACGATGAGGTTTTGTGAACGAATCGGTGCGATCCGGAGGGGGAAACGGTGCAATCGGATAAATCAGGCACACTGGCGTGCTGCCGTTCAGCCGGGTTTGCGTGCCGCCTGTTGCGAATCCAGCCACGCGTCGCGGGCACTGCGGGCATGGGCGAACAAGTCGAGCAGCCCCTGGCTGTCGGACTGCTGCAATAACAGGCGCAGCCGTTGCAACTGTTGCGCGTAGCTGTCCAGCTCGTGCAATAGCGCGTCGCGATTGGCCAGGCTGATGTCGCGCCACATTTCCGGGCTGCTGCTGGCAATGCGGGTAAAGTCGCGAAAACCGGACGCGGCAAACTGGAAGCATTGCTCCGCGTCGTCCTTGTTGGCAATAGCGTCAACCAGCGCAAATGCCAGCAGATGCGGCAAATGGCTGACCGCGGCGAATACGCCGTCGTGCTGCTGTGGCGTCATCTCCCGCACCCGCGCACCACAGGCTTCCCACAGCCGGCGCACCGTCAGCAATGCATCGGGGCGATTCTCCGGCAGCGGAGTCAATACCAGATTACGGTTGCGGTACAAATCCGGCATGGCGGCGGCAGCCCCGCTCTTTTCCGCGCCGGCGATCGGATGCGCCGGAATGAAACGCGGCAGATGCGCTGCCAGTTCCTGCCGCGCCAGCGCCACGACGTCCTGCTTGGTACTGCCGGCATCGCTGACGATCGCATGCGGCGACAATACCGGCGCCAGTTGCCGCATGATGTCACCCATCTGGCCGACCGGTACCGCCAGCAATACCAGATCGGCATCGCGTGCGGCGCTGCCGATATCGCTGCCGATCGAGTCGATCACGCCAAGCTGCAACGCCCGCTGCAGATTGGCCTGACTGCGTCCAACACCGGTGACGTGCGCCACCAGCCCGGCCTGTTTCAGCGCCAGGGAAAACGAGCCGCCAATCAGGCCGACCCCGACAATTACCAGTTTGTTGATCTTGTTCGAATTGCTGTCCATGCTATGGGGCGGCAGCGCCAGCGCGCTAGGGCAATGGCGGCCAATCAGAGAATTGCAGGTTCGGAAAAACAGACCGGCGGGGATGCCGCCGGTCAGAAAAGCCGAAAGCATAAGCCAATCAAGGCTGTTTCACAATCTCGCCGGCACTGTCGCGCACCGTGACACGGATATCGATGCCGTCGCGCACGCTTTCCTTGACCACGCAGAAATCCTCGAATTGCGCCAGCACGCGCTGCAGATGTTCCAGTTCGATTGCCTGCTTGCCCATGCTGATATCGATGTCGATGCGCCCCACGCGCAGGCGGTTTTTCTCGTTGCGCACCAGATGGCCGGTAACGGTCGCCTTGAGCGGCTCCGGCTGGTTCTTGAACTTGCGCAACGCAAACATCAGGCTGGCAGACAGGCAATTGGCGACCGCCAGCGCCAGCAACCGGCTTGGGCTCGGCCCGGCATCTTCGCCCAGCGGCGCAGACTCGTCGACCAGTAGATCCGGTATTTCCGGATTATCCCATTTGACCAGAAACTGATAATCGCGCTGCTGCTCCAGCGTAATGCTAAACGTGCCGTCCTTGTCGCTCATCTGCGCGCCCCTCACTTGTTGACCAGCAACCAGCATAGCAACAAATGCCAACCACAGTTTGACGCATCACAAACGGCGGCCCAGCGCCTGGGCGATCTGGCCCAATACCGCCATCAGTTCATTCAGTTCCTGCGGGGTCAGCGCCTGATCGGCATCGCACCACGCAGCGCAGGGGTTCGGATGCATTTCCACCAGCAGGCCGTCGGCGCCCGCGGCGATTGCCGCGCGCGACAAGGCCGGCACCAGCCAGGCCTTGCCGCCGGCATGACTGGGATCGACGATCACCGGCAAATGGGTTTCACGTTTCAGCACCGGAATCGCCGTCACATCCAGCATATTGCGATATGCGGTTTCGAACGAACGCACGCCGCGTTCACAGAAAATGATGTTGTGGTTGCCGCCGGCGGCGATGTATTCGGCCGCCATCAGCCACTCGGAAACGGTTGCCGCCATACCGCGCTTGAGGATCACCGGCTTGCTGACCTTGCCGACTTCCTTCAGCAGGTCGAAGTTCTGCATATTGCGCGTGCCGATCTGGATGATATCGACGTCCCATTCGAGAAACGCATCCAGCATGCGCACATCCATCAGCTCGGTTACGATCGGCAAGTGGTGCTTGTCGGCGGCATGGCGGAAATACTCCAGCCCACGCTCGCCCAGGCCCTGGAATGCATACGGGCTGGTGCGCGGCTTGAACGCTCCGCCACGCATCAGCCGGCACCCGGCGGCAGCCACCCCGGCAGCCGCTTCGTTCATCTGCTCCTGCGTTTCAACCGAACACGGCCCGGCGATCACCTGGATGGTGTTACCGCCAACCGGGATGCCGCGCACATCGACTACCGAATCCTGTGGATGCCATTCACGTGCGACGATCTTGTATTGCTTGACGATATGCAGCGCCTGTTCAACGCCCGGCAATAACTCGAAGGTTTCCGCTTCGAGCTTGCGCTCCTCGCCGATGGCGCCAATGATGGTGCGTTCAATGCCGCGCGATAGATGTTCGGTGAGGCCTGCAGCGCGAATGCGCTGTACCACGCTATCGATTTGCGCCTCGCTGGCACCGCGGCTCATGATGATCAACATGATTCACCCCATTGATTTGACGGGATGAAATCATTATTCACCAGATTGAAAGCGGCTGCCGCACCACTCCGGCGGAATGTGTCCGGCAGGCGACGAACGGCAGGAGTAACGGCGCGTCAGGCCGTCTGTTCGCGCTTCAGCGCCGCCGCCAGCGCCGGACGTGCAGTGATACGCTGCAGGTATTGTTGCAGCAGCGGCGACACAATCTCCACCTGCGACGCAACCGCCCAGCGCAGCGTGTGCGCCAGCAGAATATCCGCACCGCTGAACGCGGTACCGAGAATGTACGGCTGCTGTTTCAGCCCCTGCTCCAGCACCTGGCAGGCACGGGCGAATTCCCAACGGGCAGTTTCGATAATCGCTGGCAGACGGCGGTTTTCCGGATAGACGAAACTATGCCTGGCGATCGTCCACAGCGGCTGCTCCAGTTCTGCCAGTGCAAAGCAGCTCCACTGGTTGAAACGCGCCCGTGCAATGCTGCCGTGCGCTGGAGCCAGCCGGCTGGCGGGAAACTTGTCGGCCAGATACATGACAATTGCCGCCGATTCGCACAGCACCAACCCGTCATCGACCAGCAGCGGAACCTTGCCGCCCGGATTCAGGTCGATGAACGGTGGCCGGCGCGCCTCGCCGGCATGCAGATCGACATGGATATACTGGTAGTCTGCACCGGCCTCCTCCAGCGCCCACAGGGCGCGCAGGCTGCGAGTGCGCGGATAGCCGTAGAGTTTGATGGCAGACATGCAGGTCTCACGGCTCGACATATTGCAACGACACCCGCTCGACGTGCTCGCGCGCCTCGTCGCACAGGAATGGCGTCAGTAATGACATCACCTGATACACGCCGCTACTGAGTTCCTCGCTATCCATTTTGCCACGCGGATTGCGCACGAATGCAAACGACAGCCAGTAGGTTGCGATCACCGTCATGTTCACCGCCAGCGACTGGATCTGCGTCACCGACGCCTGCATTTCGCCCGCCTCGACCAGCCCCTGGCACAAATCGGCGATCAGCCGCGCATCCAGGCCCAGTACCTGTTTGAACTGCGTCGCCAGAATGCGGTAGCGACTGAGCAGATCGACCAGATCGCGATAAAGAAAACGGTAAATCCAGATTTTTTCGAACAGCAGATGCAGGAACAGCCACATGTCTTCGACCGAAATCGGTGGCTCGAAAGTGTTGTCGGTCAACTCTTCCATTTCGCGCTTGAATTCGGCAAACAGTGCGTTGACGATCTGTTCCTTGTCGCGGAAATGGTAATACAGGTTGCCGGGGCTGATATTCAGTTCGTCGGCAATCGCCGCCATCGTCACGTTCGGCTCACCCAGCTCGTTGAACAACTCCAGGCTGGCAGCCATGATGCGCTCCGGCGTCTTGCGCCGCGGTTTCTTCTCCATCTCAACCTCTTGTTGTCTGAAACCGCCAGTACTGCCGGCTGCATCAGGTGGTGTCGGTCTGTGTCGATGATAGCATCCCGGCGCCGTTTTCGCGGCTGCTGCGCTGCGTGAAATTTTTGCGTATACTTGCTGGTCGATCCGACCAAAAAAAACGGTCTGCCCGAAGGCAGACCAAGCGACATAGGACAAGGATCGGAGAGACACGGCGGGATAGAGCCCCGCCGGGGTATTGCAGCAGGGGATTACTCCCCTGCCGCAATTCTTGACCCATCCCCTCTGCTGTCCTGCAGAGGATCAGGGAAATACTTCAATTACGCCTGCTCTTGCTCAGCCAGCTTTTTAACCAGCTTCGACAGTTCAGCAACGCGCTTGTTCAGTTCTTCAACCTGGTCGCGGCTCGGCACGCCAACCTTGTTCAGAGCTTTAGCTACGCGCTCTTCGAAAACCTTTTCAACTTTGCCCCATTTGTCCGAAGCAACCGACGAACCTTTGGAAACGTTTTCTTCGATCGATTTGCGAGTGCGAGCGTGGATAGCTTCGCCTTCTTTCACTAGGTCGTTGAATACCTTGTTGCCTTCTTCCTGAACTTTGGCAATCGCGCCCAGACCAGCCCACCATACTTGCTGAGCAGTACCTTTGGCATTTTGAGCCAGTTTGTTGTCAGCTACGTTCGAAGCGATCGATTTGATTTTTTCAACGACTACCATGATTTCCTCCGGAAAAAAGTTTGTACAGACCATTTATGCACCGGCACCTGTTGCACCGGACTATGGTTACAGACTCGACACTCGGTCTTGCCTCGTCTGCATCACATTTGACGCTAGTCTAGGGTTTTCTTTTAGAGGGAGCACACTAATAACGGCACATGTTGCATTTGTGCAGAGCCGCTACTGGTGCGGCCTGGCGCCACACGGGACAAAACCATTCCAGAACAATGACATACTCAGTCTGCAAGCGGCTTTGCATAGATCACATAATATTTGCGTACCGGCTGCAGCACTTCGAAACGCCCTTCGAAATTGGCCGGAATTACCGCCGCCTCGCCCGGGCCGATATCTACCGCAGCGCCATCCTTGCCGTGCAGGCGCACCTGACCGCTGATGACACAGAAAAACTCTTCCTTGCCGGCGGCAAAGCGGATATTCCAGCAGCCGGTTTCGCATTCCCAGATACCGCAGCTGAACTCGCCCCCCTCGTTCGTGTAGTGATTCCAGGTAGTGCGCTGCGGGTTGCCGGAGACCAATCGGTCGGGGCGCGGAAAATCGTACTCGGGCGGCGGATTTTGCTGCGTAAAGACGACGATGTTTGGCATGCATCAATTCTCGGGCTTGTCGGGACGGCTATTCTACAATCCAATTACCTACATACTTGCACTGCAGGATCAGCCATGAGCAGCAGCCCGACCCACAGCACCCCGGCCAAACCGGACGAGGAACAGGAAAGCGTCGTTACCGAAACGCAGCTGTTCCGTCGCCATGAAAGTCAACTGGTGCTGCGTCAGATTTCGTTCTATCTGTCGGACGAAATCGGCCCGCCGCTGGCCTACACCGACTTGCTGAACACACTGCGCACCGCCAGCGAAAACGACATCATCTTCCTGCACCTGAATACGCCGGGGGGTAATTTCGATACCGGGCTGCAGCTGATCAACAATATGTATGCATCGAAAGCGCACGTGGTCACGGTGCTGGAAGCGCGTGCCTATTCGATGGGAGCGATGATTTTCCTTGCCGGGCACGAGCTGGTGGTGCACGACAATTGCCAGCTGATGTTCCACAACTATTCCAGCAGCCTGATCGGCAAGGGCAACGAGCAGCATGCGCAGGTACTGGCGATCGGCAAATGGTTCGAGAAAACCATGTCGCGTGTCTGCCATCCGTTCCTCTCGCATGAGGAAATCGACAACATCCTGCGCGGCGAAGATATCTGGATGGATTCGGATGAAATCCGCAAGCGGTTGAAGCGCATGAACAAGCCGGAAAAGGCAGCCAATCTCAAGAGCGAACGGGTCAAATCCGCCAAGGCCAAGGCACAGCGCGTCAAGCCTGCCGAGTAGCCAACACCGAGCGATGCCGAGGCAAAGCCTGCTGCGGCGTGTCTGGCATCAAAGATTGCGCCAGCGCAGGCGCGCCAACTGCTCGGCCATGTCGGCCAGCCATTGTGCAGCATGTTGTTTGCAGCCCTCCTCGTCGGCCGGCCCGAGCGTCGGACTGAAGCAGCCGGCGAAGTGCGGCGCCAGTTGTGCCAGCGCCGCCCGTTCAATCGCGCCGCTCAGCAGCGTAACCGGCACTCCGCTCCGCAGGCCCAACCCGGCGACCACCAGCGGCAGCTTGCCTCCCAGCGTCTGCATGTCGCTGCGCCCTTCCCCGGTGAGCACCCAGTCGGCAGCAGCGATGTGTCGCTGCAAATCATGTTGCCCGGCGACGTAACGACCTCCTGACACCAAGCGCGCCCCCAATAGCAACAGCGCATGACCAATGCCGCCGGCCGCACCGGCACCCGGTTGTTGTGCCAATGGTCGCCCGGCCCAGGCATCGGCGAGCCCGGCCCAATGCGCCAGTGCGGCGTCGAACTGCGCCAGCTGCTGCGCTGCAATGCCCTTTTGCGGCCCGAATACGTAGGTAGCGCCACGCGGCCCGGTCAGCGGCGCATCCACATCCGACAGCACCAGCAATTCGGCGCCGAACAGGCGCCGATCCAGCCGGGAAAAATCCGCCCGATGCAGGCGCTGCAAATTGGCCGGTAACGGCTCGATCCGATTGCCGGCCAGGTCGAACAGGCGCAGCCCGAGTTGCGCCAGCATGCCGACGCCGCCGTCGTTGCTGCCGGTTCCGCCGAGGCCAATGTGAAAGCGGCGCAGGCCGCGCTCCAGCCCATGTCGCAGCAACTGCCCCAGCCCGGCGCTGGAACGCAGCTCCGGCACGCAGCCGGCGGCCTGCGCCAGACCTGCCACCTGCGCCGATTCGAGCAGCAGCAGGTCACCCTGCAACAGCGCCGGTGCGTCAATGGCGCGGCCGGCCAGATCCTGCACCGGAAAATGTAGCAGCTCTCCGCCCCGCGCCGCCTGCAGCGCCAGCAGCGTGCCTTCGCCGCCGTCCGCCAGTGGGCAACAGCAGATGTCCGCATCCGGCAGATAGCGCCGGATTCCGGCTTGCATCGCCTGCGCCGCAGCGGCCGCAGTGAGCGACCCCTTGAACGAATCGGGGGCGATGACGATGCGCGGTTTCACGCGCCGCGCAGGTTCGGCAATACCGCCAGGATCGGCTGCAGCACGGCCGCCCCAAGCTTGCGGCTGCGTTCGCCGTTCCAGCCGGTGGTTGCATCGGCGAGATTGTTGTTGTCCTTGAACGGCATTTCCAGCGTGAACGCCAGACAACGGAAGCGTTCGCCGACGTAATTGGTTGCCATGGTCAGGTTGGCCTCGCCCGGCGCGTCCTTTTCATAGCCGAATTCGGTCTGGAAGTCCGGGCTGGCAGAGAGAAACTGGGCCTTGAACGCCGCCTGCAGCACCGCGATATTGCCGCTGAAGCCCGGTACACCCTCAGTGCCGGCCAGAAACACATAGGGGATCGACTCGTCACCATGAATATCGAGGAACAGATCGACACCGGTCTGCTGCATCTTCTGCCGCACCAGCAACACTTCCGGGCTACGTTCCGGGGCCGGCTCCAGCCATTCGCGATTGAGATTGGCGCCGGCCGCGTTGGTGCGCAGATTGCCGCGTACGCTGCCATCCGGATTCATGTTCGGCACCACATAGAACGTCGCCGCCGCCAGCAGGCGCCGGCCAATCGGGTCGGCTGCATCCAGCAAGCGCTGCAGCAATCCCTCGACAAACCACTCGGCCATGGTCTCGCCCGGATGCTGGCGCGCAATTACCCACACCTTTGGCCGCGTCGGCAAATCGTCGCCGATCACCAGCAAGTCCAGATCGCGGCCATCGAGCGTGGCACCCAGGTGTTCGGTGCGCACCGCAGCGTTGCATGTCACGCTGGCCAGCAGATCCAGATGCCGTTCGTGCGAATACGGCTCGAAATAGGCGTAATACACGCTGTCGCATTCCGGCGCATGCTCGATCACCAGTTCCTGGCCATCGTAGCGCGTCGGCACGCGGAACCAGTGCTTGCGGTCATACGAAGCAACCGCAGCGTAGCCGGGCCAACCCTGTTCGTAGGCTGCCTGCGCGGCATTCTGCAACCGCAGCCGCAGCGCCTGCCCAGCCACGCCGCTGATACGGAAATAGAACCATTGCAGGAAATCGGCCGCATTATCGCGGCGGATGTGCAAACGGATATCGTCGGCACGCTCAAGGCTCAGCACCTCAATGGCGCCGGCGTCAAAATTACTGTTGATATGGATAGTCATGGCCGACCCTTGCTGGAATAAGCCCCGCCGTGCCGGGGAAACGTCGATTCATTCGGCGGGCGAAATGAAAGCGGATGCAGGCTGGCCGGGATCGTCGATAGACCGGCACAGCATGCGCTGAGTCTGCCATACATCACTGCGCCGGCGCATCAACATCGCGGCCCGGCAGCCAGCGAGCCGGCGAAAACCGGGATGGCCGGCTCGGCAAAGCCTGCCGTAGCTTCGCCGGCATACAGCGCCTGCAGCAGGGCCGGAGTGACCTGTACGGCGGGCAGATCGAACAGGATACGTCCGTCGCGCAGGCCGATCACGCGCGGGAACAGCTCCAGTGCCAGATCCACCGCATGCAGGCTGACCAGCAGCGTGGCATTGCGGTCGCGTGCATCCTGTTGCAGTACCTGCAGCATTTGCCGCCCCTGATGCGGGTCGAGTGCCGACACCGGCTCGTCGGCCAGCAACAGGCGCGGCGCCTGATACAGCATGCGGGCGATGCCGACGCGCTGGCGCTGGCCACCGGACAGCTCGCCGCAGCGCGCGTACAGCGCATCCGGCAACGCCACCTGGCGCAGGCAGGCGTCGATAGCCTGCGTTTGTGCCGGCCACCACAGATCGGCCAGACTGCGCCACAGCGGCCGATGTGCCAGCCGCCCGGCACCGACCGCGTGAATCGCACGCTGGCGTCCCGGCAATGGCGGCACCTGATACACAGTGCCAATATCGGCGCGCAGTGCCTTGAGCGCCCCCGCCGCCAGCGCAGCCGGTATTTGACCGAGTATGCCAACGCGGCCACCGGCCGGACGCAGGCTGCTATTGGCCAGACCGAGCAGGCTGGTCTTACCGGCGCCGGACGGGCCGATCAGCGCCACCTGCTCGCCCTGCGCCAATTGCAGGCTCAGGTCGTGCAGGATTGTGCGGCCGCCCAAAGTCAGGCTGACGTGCTCGAAGCTCAGGCTCATAGCGGTCCCGGCAGACAAGCAGGTGCAATGGCGGTTGGCATGCGGATCACTTCAGCAGGCCTGCCGAACGCGCCGCTTCTTCGATCATCTGGTAATTCTCAGCCTTGGTCGGCACAAAGCGGGCGGCGCGCTGCAATTCGAGGATTTCCTTCTGCGCCGGCACGTTTGGCGACAGCTTGAGGAACGCGTTGCTCAGCTTGGTCTGCACCGCGGCCGGCAGGCTGGCGCGCACGGTCCAGTTGTAGTCGTAATACGGCTGGGTGGTAGCAATCAGCTTGACCTTGGCGGCATCGACCTTGCCGGCGCTAACCAGTTTGTCCCAAACCGAGGCGTTCAGCACGCCGGCATCGACCTTGCCTGCAGTCACCCAGGCGACGGTTGCATCGTGCGCGCCGGAATAGGCAACCGATTTGAAGGCTTTTTCCGGCACGATGCCGTCCTTCTGCAGGTAATAACGCGGCATCAGATGGCCGGAGGTAGACGACGGCGAGCCGAAAGCAAAGCTCTTGCCCTTCAGATCGGCCAGGGTGTTGATACCGGTGCCGGTATTGGCAATGAATTTGCTGGTGAAATGCTGGTCTTCCTCGCGCTGCACCAGCGGTACCACTTTGCCGCGCAGCTTGGCCTGCACGAAGGTAAAACCACCGAGCCAGGCGAGATCGAGCTTGTCGGTGGTCAGCGCTTCGACCACGCCGGCGTAGTCGGTTACCGGAACGAACTGCACCTTCATGCCCAGCTCGCTTTCCAGATACTTGCCCAGCGGGGCGAACTTGCGCTGCAGCTCGGTCGGCGCTTCGTCGGGAATGGCAGAAACGCGCAGCACCTCTTCGGCCATGGCGTTGGCGGTGACAAACAGGGCGGGCAACATCAGGAAGGAACGACGCAACATTTCGGGCAGCCTCCGGCTTGGGGAAGCGCCCGATTATACAAATTCCGCAGCCGGTTCAGGAAGCCATTGGCTCAAATGCCGCAATCAGACGGCCGGCACATCGCTCAGATAGGTTGCCAGCCGCGCACGCACTTCGGCGTACTGATCCGCCAGCGCCGCCATCGGTGCGGCCAGCAGCGCGTGGCTGTCCGGCAGCAATGCCCCCTGCTCGATGCGGTCGAGCGTGGCGGCAAAGTCGCGTGCGCCAATCGACAGCGAGGTACCCTTGATCGCATGCGCGATCTGCCGGGTCTGCTCCCAGTCCTGCGCCGCAAACGCCGCATACAGTTCATCCAGGCGCGGCGCCGATTCTTCCAGATACAGCTCGACCAGCTTGCCGTGCTTCTTGCCCAGCATCCGCCGCACCTGCTCGAATTCGTCGTCGGCTTGCTGCTCACTGGCCATTCCGGCCTCGGCCGGATGGGCACCGGGCAAATTATCCGCCTGCTGCAGCCACTGCTTCAGTACCCTGGCCAACGCATCGGTGCGGATCGGCTTCGACAGGTAATCGTCCATTCCCGCTGCCAGGCATTTTTCCGCATCGCCTGTCATGGCGTTGGCGGTCAACGCGATGATCGGCAAATGTTTGTCCTGGCCGCGTTCGTGCTCACGAATCCGGCGCGTGGCCTCGTAGCCGTCCATTTCCGGCATCTGACAGTCCATCAACACCAGATCGTAGGGCAGCAGCTGCACCTGTTTCACCGCTTCGATACCGTTGCCGGCAACGTCGACAGTACAGCCACACTGCTCCAGCATCACCGATACCACCTGCTGATTGACGGTGTTGTCATCCACCACCAGTACTCGGCTGTTGTCGTAACGCACCCGCGCCGACAGCGCAGCCCCCTCGCCGACGATACTGACCAGCGCGTGGCGGGTGATGAAGTCGATATGCGTACTGGCGTCGGACAAGCAGGCCTCAAGAATGCTGCCGATATCGTCGCGATGCAGCGGGTACGATAAATAGCCACGGAAACCGGCCTCGCGAAAGGCGCGCAGATCGCGCTGGCGGATCGGCGGGCCGAGCACCACCAGCTTTGTCTGCGCCAGATTCGGATCGTCTGCCAGCGCGGTGGCAAATGTCAGCGCATCCAGGCCGGGCATCTGCTCTGCCAGGATCGCCAGCGGAATCGGCGTACCGGCATCGTGCGCCTGCTGCAGCCGCTCCAGCGCATCGAAGGCGCTGTCGCACGCTTGCGTCAGCATGCCCTGTGCCTGCAATTGTTCCTGCAGGATTTGTCCGGTCAGCGGCTGTTCGGCAACGAACAACACACTGCGCCCGGCCAGCAGCTCGCTACGTACCGCAGCAGCCGGCTGTTGCGCCAGCGGCAGATTCAGCGTGAACCAGAAACGGCTGCCCTCACCCGGCGTGCTATCGACACCGATCGCACCGCCCATCAGCTCGCACAACTGCTTGGAAATCGCCAGCCCGAGGCCGGTGCCGCCATAAACGCGTGTAGTCGAGGCGTCGGCCTGGGTAAATTTCTCGAAAATCCTGGCCAGTTGCTCGCCGGTCATGCCAATGCCGGTGTCGCTGATACTGACGCGCAAATGTGCCTTCGCATCGTCGGTCGGCAGCGCGACGCTGATATCGATCAACACATGCCCGGCGTGGGTGAATTTGATCGCATTCGAGATCAGATTGGAAATCACCTGCCGGATACGCCCCGGGTCGCCGATCAAATGTTCCGGCGCATCCGGTGCATAGCGCAGGATCATTTCCAGCCCTTTTTTCTCCGCTGCCAGCAACTGGAAATCGGCAATCGCCTCGGCCACCTGGCGCAGATCGAACGGAATCGGCTCGACCTCCAGCTTGCCCGCTTCGATCTTGGAAAAGTCGAGAATATCGTTGATCAGCCCCAGCAGGCTCTCGGCGCTGCTGCGCGCCACTTCGGCAAATTCCTGTTGTTGCGGCCTGAGCTCGGTACTCATCAGCAGGCCGAGCATGCCGATCACACCGTTCATCGGCGTACGGATTTCGTGGCTCATATTGGCGAGGAATTCGCTCTTGGCATTGGCCGAAGCCTCGGCCGCCAGCTTTTCACCGATCGCCACCGCTTTTTCCTGCTCGCGCTGGCGCAGATCCTGCATCTGCTGTGCCAGCGTTGCAGCCATCGATTCGAAATCGCGCGCCAGCGTGCCGATTTCATCGCTGCTGCGGATATTCAGGCTGACCACCGATGCGCCCTTGGCAATCGCGTTCGCCGCCGCACTGATGCGGGTGATGTCGCGCGTCAGACGGAAGCCGAACCACAGCAGCACTGCCGTTGAGATCGCCACCGACAGCAAGGCAATCGCCAACGTCTGCCAGTACATATCGCGCAGTGTATTGGCCAGATTGCGCGTGGAAATGCCGTAACGCAGCAGGCCGTATTGTTCGTCGGCGAGTTTCAGCTCGGTAACCGCGTGAAAGGTGTCGTCCATGCGGCCGAACTTGCTGATCGAATCGGCCGGCGGCACCGTCTTGCCGGGCTCCCAGCCAGACGTCGCCGCCAGCTTGCCACGCCGGTCGAACAGGATCAGGTAATCGATCTGGTTGCCGCTGCGGATGCTTTCCATCTGGTCGGTGGCGGTCGCGTAGTCGCGCGCCATCAGCATCGGTGTCAGCGTCGAATTGAACAGCAGGTTCAGCTCCTGGATACGCTTGGCCAGATTGTCACGCGCTACCCGCTCCCAGGAATTCATCATATTGATCGCCAGAGCCGCGACCAGAATCACCTGAACCAGCAATACCGCTGCGGCCAGGCGCGCGCGCAAGCGGCTGAACCGCTGGCGCAGGCTCATTGGCCCAGCCTCCGGCGCAGTTCCTCGACATACGGAGCCAGCTGACGGGTATCCTGCTCAGTCAGGAACTTGTCGCTGGGCGAACAGCTCTGCACGAAAATATTGCGCTTCGGATCGGTAATGCGGGTAAATTCGACGATCGCGTCGCGCAGTTTGGCACGCTTCTCCACCGGCATCCGCGGATGCACCACAATCATCATGTGTGGCACCGGCTTGCTCTCGGCCAGAATACGTACATTCTTCTGGATCTCCGGCGACATCACGCGCAACGTCTGCAAAATCACCACTGCAGCGCTGGCATCGCCACGCACCAGCATCATGGCTGCGCTGTTGCTGTAATCGTTGAACTTGAACGACACATCCACCGGTGTGGCGCTCAGCGGCGGACGGAAGAATTCGGTGCCCAGCATTGCGCCCAGAGTCAGATGATCGGGCAAAGCCACCGTCATGCCTTTCAGGTCCAGAGCTTTCTGGTAGGACGAATTCTTGTCGACGATCAGCACCGCCTTCATCGATCCATCGCATTTGAACAGCGGAACATAGCCGGCCTTCTGCCCGGCCAGCAACGACGAATGCGGGCCGATGAACGCCATATCGAATTCGCCCGCCAGCAACTGCCGTACAAACTGATCGTAATTGGGCGCGGTATCGAGCACGAACTTGGCACCGCTGCGCTCGCCGAGAAAATCACGGAACGACTGGAATGCCGTAGCCAGCGTACGGGCACTGAGCATCGGCTCGACGCCGAATGACATTTCACCGGCAGGCGCCGCGGCCAATCCCCGCAGCGGCAGCATCAAACCAAATAGCGACAAGGCAAGCCAGCGCCGCACTGGCAGCATGAATTTGCGTAATTTCAAATTGACCGCCTCGTTAACTGCTTTCATTTACCCAGACTCCGGCGCAGGCTTTCAACATACGGTGCCAGCTGCTGCATTTCCTGTTCGCCGAGCAGCTTGTCGCTCGGGCGGCAAACCTGGGAAAAAATGTTACGTTTCGGATCGGTGCCAGCCAGAAACTCGATCAGCGCATCGCGCAGCTTGCTGCGCCGCTCTGCAGTCATGCGTGGATGCGTCATCACCATCATGCTGCCGTATGGCTTGCTCTGCGCGATCACGCGCACTTCATCGCGAATCTGCGGCGACATCAGCAACAGCGCATCGTGGTTCACCGCCGCAGCAGCCGCCTCGCCGCGCAGCATCATCAGCGTAGCGCTATTGGTATAGTCGTTGTGGCGAAAATTGACCGCCACCGGCTGCTGGGTAAACGGCGGACGAAAGAACTCAGCCCCGAGCATGGCGTCCAGCAGCCAGGCATTGGGCAACGCCACTACTTTGTCCGCCAGATCCTGCGGGGTCTGATACGGCGAGTTGCGCTCCACCACCAGATCGATCCGCAGTGGCGTGGCACAACGGAACAATTGCTGGTAGCCGGCTTTCTGCGCCGCCAGCAGGCTGAGATTCGGCCCTGCCAGCACCATGTCGAATTCACCGTTCAACCACTGCTGCATGAACTGCTCGTAATTGGCCGCAGTTGTCGCCACCACCTTGGCACCGCTGCGCTCGCTCAGGAAGTCGCGTACCGACTTGAATGCGGTAGCCAGTGTGCGCGGGTTGAAGAAAGGCTCGATCCCCAGAACAATCTCCGCCGCCTTTGCCGACGTGGCAAGACACCACAACAGCATGCAGGAAGCCAGCGTACGACGTATGGGCATGTTCAATGTCCCAATCTCCGCTTGAGCTCCTCGGCATAAGGAGCAACCTGCCGGATACCATCCGCTGACAAGAACTTCTCGTTATAAGCACATCCCTGCACAAATGCATTTGCCCGCGATTGCGGGCTGCGCAAAAATTCCAGCGCGGCATTGCGTAAACGCGCACGCCTTTCTGCCGGCACCCTGGAGTGAATCAGCAACATCATTTGCGGAACCGGCTTGCTTTCGGCCATTACCCGCAGATCGCTGCGAATCTGCGGCGAAATCATGTTCCACGCAGAATCCGCTATCACGGCAGCGGCAGCCTCTCCGCGCAAAGCCATCAAAGGCCCCAGATTCTGGAAATCGTTGTACTTGTAGCTGACCTCTACCGGCTGGCCAGTATACGGAGGGCGAAAGAACTCAGCCCCAAGCATCGACGTGACAGTCAAATGATCGGGCAACGCCACAACCAGCCCCTTCAGATCCTGAGGGTTGCGATAACCGGAATTCTTTTCCACAACCAGCAACGCCTTGAGCGCGCCATCGCACTGCAGCAGCTGCTGATAGCCGGCACGCTGCATTGCCAGCGTACCGGAATGCGGGCCGACCAGCGCCATATCGTATTCACCCCGCATCAAGGCATCGACAAACTGGTCATAATTGGCGGCAGTTGTCGCGACAATGCGACTTTCAGACCGTTCGCCCAGAAACTCGCGCGAAACCTTGAACGCGTTTGCAAGATGGCGAGCCGGCATAAACGGCTCGATACCCCAGCTCAATTCGTCACCGGCACTGGCCGCAACAGGCAGACAAATCGCCAATGACGCGGCACAGCGCAACAGTAATCGACGCCACAACAGCATATTCAGCTTTCCTCGGCCAAAGCCCCGCCACGGACAGGGGCATCACTCTGTATCAAGATAGATGCTGCCGAACGAATAGTCGATGCGAAAGCAAGCAGACAGAGCGGCAAGACTCAGACCCTGCGCCGCCGTGGCAATCCCCATGGCTTGCCGCAGGGCGAGGTTGAACAGGCATTTGATCGCCAGACAGAATTGAATGGCTGCGCCGCTGAAGGAGAGAGTACGGCCGCGTTTGCCACGAAGCGCGCCGTGCCATTGCGTGCCCCGATCCAGCCAGATCATCAGTGATCCACGCGCTTTCAGCGCTGCGTTGCCGGCCTTCCAGTTGGTGGTTTGGTACTTCGCAGAGGCAGATTTGGTCATGCCGAGCGCCTAGCCAAAGCGGCGCTCAGGCAGCATCCGGGCTGATTTGTGCAACAAAACCCATTGTCGGTAATTT
>ERZ724505.784-NODE-784-length-19064-cov-11.567731_pt1 | contig 19064 bp, 17 predicted proteins | sample MGYA00376038_ERZ724505 | MGnify/ENA primary metagenome ERZ724505 (study PRJEB28724, sample SAMN07190884) | wastewater metagenome | isolation source: effluent of sewage treatment plant in Hong Hong | place: Hong Kong | collected 2016-03-17 ...
CCAAACAAGATTGTCCAAGTATATGATGTGCAGGGCTTGAGTGAAGACTTTACCGCCGTTCCCATCCCCAACGGGGTGCGGCTTGATGACGTGCTTAACTTGTACGTGCCTTGTTCCCTATCCATCGTTTCCGACTTCTACGGCATCAACCCCGACAATACAGCCCCAAGCAATACCCCATACACCGAAGCACTAGAAAACCTGCAAGACTTCCTACTTTTTCAAAAATCCGACGTTAAGCGACCAACAGCATCGAACATCGCCACAAACGGGCGCACGTCGATCAAAAAGATTATGGAAGCATTGCAGGTCATGCACAATGTTCGTTACAGAATTGACGGTGGAACCTTGCGAATTGAACACGTATCGTATTATTCGCAGTCAACCGGGCTAGACCTGACCGCCGCGCCGTACTCGCAGTACGTAGACGGGAAGACAGCGACCACGTACGACAATACCAGCGCCGCTAAGTCGGAGCGGTGGGAGTGGATGGAGACAGTATCGCCCATGTTCACCGGGCTACCTATCCGGTACGATGCGGAATGTTCTGATGCACCGGACGAAACCCTGTACGCCGCGCAAGACATGAACAGTGATATACTTTACATCAAGGGCAAACCCGATAGGGTAGACGACCGGGGCTTTGTTCCAATCGCGGCGTATCGGAATGGGTCCGACTACTATTTAGTGCAAGAAACTAACCTAAGCGACGACAACATTTACCCCAATGGGCATATGGCAATTCCGAACCTACTTGCGCATTACCATACCTTTGACCGCCTCTACCCTACCGGAACCATGAACGGGGCATCAACGACGTTCGATAGTGCCAAGCGGCGCAAGGTTGGTGAACCGATTGAGATCATTCTTTCCAATTCTTCGTATTGGACTGTTTACAACGCTGGCGATTTGATAGAAACGTCGGTTGGGGTTGGCGAGGTTACGAAAAGCGGGTACGATAGCCGGGACTGCAAGTTGACGTTGGACATTCGATACTAAGCTGAGTAATTTGTTTCATAAAGTGGGTGGCCTCGGTTTTGCGCCGGGGCTTTTTTATTTCCCTAAAAATTAGTACCTTGCCCTGTAAACCAGCGCAATGGAACCACAATCTATCATAGATATTTTCGTTAAGGTCATAAACGGCGGCGTTCACAAGTGCTTTGCCGACGCCAAAGAACCGCACGAGTTTGCGGAAATGGTATTCGCAAAAACCGCAAAAGAACAATGGGCGGTCATTGGCCAAAAACGCATCCGTGAAACGACTGACCAGCAAGAGCAGCGCAAGCGACTAACTAACCCGATAACCGCCGCCGCTGTAAACCCGGCTTTGGCCTACGTGGAGGAATTGCGACGTACGGACGGGGTAAGCAGGCAGGCAAGCTTTGCCAACACCGACCGCCTGGCAACACTGGAAGAGGATTTTTCCAACTACTACGCCGGGCAATCGCTCCAAGACTTCATTTTCCAGGCCGTGAAGACCGCTAACGAGTACGACCCGAATGCCTGGTTAGTTTTCGAGCGCACCCCGCCGCAGGCCGATGGGCTTTATAAAATGTACCCGGTTGTCGTAAGTAGCGAACAAGCGGTAGACTGGAAGTACAACGAGTTTGGAATCTTGGAATACTTTGTCTTTTCCGAAAATGAGTACATCAGCAGCGCTGTTGTTGAGGGTGCCAAGCTCACTAAGGAGGTTAATCACTTCTATTTATACACCGCAGGGTACGCCGCCTTTGCTCAGTACATGGGCGAAGATTCAGAGCCGCGTTATGAGGATGAATACTTCACAACGCCCGATGCGGAAGACTACGCAATCTGGATTTTCCCTACAGGCACCATCGAAACCCCGGCGGAACGTCTTGGGGCTTACCTGTCTGAACTGGACATGAACGAGCCGTGCGAACTGCTGTACGAAGCGGCGAGGGGGCATCTCAGGGACTTGATGAGCCTTAAAAGCTCCCACGATCTGAACGAGTCGCTTCATATGTACCCAAAGCTGTTCCAGTACGTGAAGCGGTGTAATGCGACAGACCAGGACGGGGCAACGTGTGACGGTGGTTACTATGGCGGGCAATCCGACCGGGTTTGCCGGGCTTGCAACGGAACCGGAAAAATTGTGCATGGCAGTGAGCAGGACGCGGTTACGCTGGCATTTCCTGAAACGAAAGAGGAATTTGTAGACTTGGCACAAGTGGCGCACTACATGGCCTTGCCAATGGATGTTTTTGTCAACCAACAGGAACGATTGAAATATCTTTCCACAATAATTACCTACGTTGTCTATTCCCAGGAACAAGTAGACCACATTCAACCAGGCGTAACAGCTACCGAAATAGCGATCAACTACAACCGGATTTACAACAAGCTTGCCCCATTGGCTGAAAAGTGGGGACAACTTGAGGCCAAAGCCTACCGGGTAGGGATGCAGTACTACGGCGCGTTTGCTGATGGGGACGGGTACTATGTCCAATTCCCGATGGACTTTGCAATGAAAACCGAAAGCGAGCTATTGAAAGACCTAGCCGACGCAAAGACAGCGGGCGCGCCGTTCGCAGTGATCAAGGCAATCCAGGACGCGCTATTGAAGAAAAAGTACCGTGACAATGCCGCGTTCGTTGCTGACCAATTGGCTTTCGATGCTATCAAGCCCTTTGCCGACAAGACGGGAGAAGACCTTGCAATGATCCTTTCCAGCCGTTCCAAGACTGACCCGCAGCGCGTGGCCTGGGAGAACTGGCAGGATGTGCAAAATACAATTTTGGACACATTAGAGCGTGGGCAATTCTCACAAATGCCCCTTGCACGTAGAAAGCAGATGGTGAAAGGAGTAGTAGATCAAATTATTTCCGAAATGCCCGCCGTGCAAGACCCGACAGGGTTTAACCCGGCTTTTCAACAAATTCAATAATGTTACTCACAATCGATACCGAAAATAAAGAAATCCTGCATGGCGGGTACGATGAAAAGGACGTGCAGCACTTCGCTAGGTTGCACGAGTTGGAAGGGTATACAATCCATGAGGTTAAGCCGCTTTCGGTTAGGATATTCGACAAGGATAAGCCGATTGAAAACAACCCTATTGCGGACTTATGGTTGACTCCAAAACAAACCGACGTTAACATAATTGATGATAGTTTGTCTAGAGAGTACACCTTAACCAACAAGCAAATATTTTAACACATGCCCAAATTTGAAGACCTGATTAACCGCCGTGAACGAATTATAGCCGAAGCTGAAGCCGAAGCATTGAAGCGTTTGCAGAGTATCGAGGCAGATAGTTGGGGGTATGTGGCAGACCTGATAAGCGGGCTTGATACGGTGGAGGGGAAAATAGTATTCAAGGCTGCCAACGTGCGGCGTGTTCAAAACGGGATTGAAAGATTCAAGTTTTGGATTCAATTGAAATTGTGGGATTTTGGATCATGGATCGCAAACCGTTTCCTGTCGCTGTTTGGGCTGAACGTTTCGTACTTCAAAACAATCAAAAAAGAGTCCAGCGTTTACGACCAAGCCCGCAAGCTGATAATGCTCCGTTGGGGTTGGGACGTGGAGAAAAATACTATCATACCCGGCGGTTTCCTTGCCAACGCTTTCAACGTACAAGGCGTGGCTGAAACAGTAGGTCAACGGATGATGGCCGGGCTAGCCGGGGGCATGGACTTGAAAAGTTTCGTTAAGACGTTCAAATCCTTTTTCCTAACCAACCGCACCGGGACGGGGGTCGTTGTAAAGCAGTTCGAGCGGGCGGCGTTCGACTCATTCCAGACGTTTGATAGGACGGTACAAAATCACATCGGGGGTGAGTTGGGATTAGGGTATGCGTTGTTTGCCGGGACTGAGATTAAGACTAGCCGCACATGGTGCAAGAAACGGAAAGGCCGTATTTTTTCGCGCAAGATGATTGAAAGTTGGAATAACGATACATGGGAAGGCAAGATACCTGGAACGGATGTCAAAGAAACGTTAGGCGGTTACGGATGTAGAGATCATTTATCATGGATGTCTGATGAAATGGTAGAGCTTTTGAAAAAACGAGGCACAACCGTTGATGTATTAGGGTAATTTTTGTAAATTTATTTGACAAAATTCAGATGCAATGATAAAATATTTCACACCATGATAGCCCGAGACCTAGCCAACCAAATCCGCCGCAACGTTGAAGCCCTGAGAAATAACCGGGAACAGGAGTTGAAGATCATCGGCTCCGACCTTGCTGCGTTGATCAAACTACGTATTCAGGGAAGCGGGCGCAACTACCTCAACCAACCATTCAGCCCGTATAGCCCCGGCTACGCAGCGCAACGGCAAAAGCGAGGTAGACAAGTTGGCTACGTAGACTACACCGACACCGGGCGCATGTGGGCAAGTGTATACCCCGACGTTGACGGCAACGGCGCAAAGTACACAGTGGTGATCAGTGCGCACGGGGTTGATAATATCCGAAAGGTAGAGAACGCAGAAACAAAGCGGGGTGATTTAATCCTTCGCCCTTCCAAAGACGAACTTGACCTGTCAGCCAAGGCGAACGAGGCGCGGGTTAGAAAATACTTAGGCATATGACCGCACTAATTGAACAAGTACTCCGCACACCGATTCAAGCCCTGAACTGGGTTGAAAAATACGGCGGCGTGGTACAACCATATACAGACAAAGCTAAAATCCAGGCGCAAACATACCCAATTGTAGCGTACAACTCCGACCCGGCTTGCAGTGAAACGGATGTATACAGTCCGATCACCCCAAACGACGCTTTCAAGTCTGTGGTGTACTGGGAGTACAACGGCGGGTACAGTATCGACTTACGGGAACGGGCATACATTCAGGGCGTTGAAAGATTGCGCTTCGTGGCTTGGATCAACCCGAAAAAACAGGGAGTAACTCCCGCCTATGGCCTTGCAAGCGTGTACGCTGTTGACTTTATTTCCCGTGTTGCCGCTATAAATGGCGATACTGTTTCCAACATCCCGGTACAGGTGGTCACAACGCGGGCGAACGTGGTGCAAGTTGATTATAATACTGTTTTCGGGCAATGGAGCTACGGTGACAAGCAGCATTTGTTTTTGCGTCCGTTTGAATGGTTCGCAATCGACTTTGAGTTCTTGGTTACGGTGCCGAATGCGTGTGCGAGTCTGATTACCTTAGATGACCCAATTGAATGCTAATGCACCACCCTTTCCACTCCCTGAATTTCTGCCTAATGTGCGCCTGTCTAGCAATAATCTACCGCCGTTACCTTATCCAGGACGGCGGTTTGCTGTGGTGGGTGCCTGGGCTTGTGTACAAGGCGCTACCCGTTAATTACGACCAATGGAACGGACTGCAAAAGGCGTTCGAGAAAATAACCGTTGTGTGTGCAACATGCCAATCCGGGCAACTGGCGTTTTGGATTTCGTTCGCCACCGGGTCAGGATGGATAGACTGCTTTTTGTACGCCGGGTGCGCGTCGGTGATGGCGCATATTGTAGACCAAAAATATTTTGTTTGATGGTTAAGAAAAAAATAGCAAAATTTCGGGAGGACCTTGATTACCTTGAACAACTCCGTGGATAAAATATCAACCACCATACATACCTACACATAGAAACTAACCATGTTCAGAAAAAAACAAGATGGAAAAGCAGCGATATTACAGGCGCTACAAGACGACGCGTCGCTGGTTGCGCTACTTGGCAAAACGTTGGGCAATGACTTTACGGCGTGGTATAACACCCGCAAAACCAACGAATCTAAAAGGCTTGTTAATCCGCAAGGGGATTTCGTATCGGAGTTCCAGGCTGTTGGAAAAACATATTACATTCAGAACCCAAAACAAGGATTGCCACTAAAGCGGGCAATGGAGCTTGAAAAAATGTCGGTTGTCGTTCCTTTCAACGCCGGGCTAGGTGAGATCGTGGCCAGCTTGCAACGAATGAAAGCGATTACCAATACTTTTGTAGGCGCACAAACTCCGAACATTACCGGGCTGATCGAAGAAATTGTCAACCTCGAAAAAGGCATTCGGGGCGAAGGTGATCGAAAATACCCAGCCTCGCTGATGATGTGTACCTTATTTATCTACGAACCGGGCGAAGACTTGCGGACGTGGGATGTACAGACGGCAAACCGGAAAATTGAGGACTGGATCGCGGAGGGTCTTTTGTTCGATGATTTTTTTACGTTGGCTATGCAATGGAGTACGCGCAAGTACATATTGCAAGCGGAATTGTTGGAAAAAGTAAAACGGGGTCTTCGGGTCTTCGGATTGCAGGATATTTGACAGCCCAACGGGGCAAGTGGGAAAGCACGGCGGACATAATTCAGGAGAAGTTTGACGACATGGTTCTCTTTGTATCGCAAACTTTGGAAACGTCGATGTCGGAGCTGTGGCAAATGGATTACTACTCCTTTCTTCGCCTACTCAACAAGGCCGATGAAATAGCACAGGCACGGTTAAAGCAGTTGGAGAAAGCGAAAAAATAATTTATAAACTTTGTAAAATATTTTATCAAGTTGGTACTTTCCATAACATTGGTTGTTTATCTGAGTTTTGAGCATGGCCTACCCTATCCTGGTAGGCTTTTTTATTTTGTTCAAAATCCGTATATTGCAACAAATCTTTCCAAATGGCAGATAATACAGCACGGTTTATTAGTGAGTTTGACGACAGCCAGATAGAACGCTCAATGCTCGCACTCGCTGACCAGCTCGATAAATTGCAGGCAGAGTTCGACGCGCTTTCCACGTCTGGCACCACGGCATTCAAGGACATAAACCAAGCCGCTGCCAAGGGCGAGGAAGAAATTAAGCAATACAACAAACAGTTGGACGAGGCAGCGGACAAGACCAAGAAAGCAGAGCAGGAAACCGGGCGCTTTGGGAGGGGGTTAAAGACATTATTCGGTAATTTATCAGTTGGCGGTGTTTCGCTTAACGACCTTTCCGATGGCTTGCAAAACGTGAAAGGCGGGCTTTCCGACGTTGCTAGCGGATCAGGCAAGGCCGCGCAAGGTTTCGGTGTTCTTCGCGGTGGTGCGTTGGCACTTGTTGCCGTCGTTGGTGCGGCGCTGGTTGCTGCATTCAGTAAATTCCAGGGAAACCTAGACAAAGTACGTGTAGGGCTTGCCCAGGGAAAAGTGGCGCTAGACGTTGGTATTACCGCGCTTGGCAAGTGGGGAAACCAGTTGATTGCAGCCGCAACGGGTCAGAAAAGCCTACGTGATGCCATTCAGGATGCCAGAGCCGAAACCGCGGGGCTAAACGCAGAAATACGGCGTCAAATCGAACTAGAGGGAAGGTTAGAAAAACAGCGCATTGGATTAGAGCGACAAGCACAGGAACAGGCCGCTTTTGCCTCGCTGCAAAAGCAGGAAATTGAACGATTAAACCTTATTGCAGATAATACGACAAAATCCTTTGCCGTCCGTGAAGCCGCTGCAAAGAAACGACAGGCGCTAAGTGAGCAGATAGGCAAAGCTGAAGAAAAACGGCTACTTACCGAAATCGCCCTAACTGCCAGGATTCAAGGCGGGCAAGAACAGCAAATCAAAACAGCCCGCACAATTGCCCAACTCGCAAAAGAAAACGCCCTGACAACGGAAAACCTAGCTAACAGGATTGCAAAAACAGGTGTAAGCCAAGCCGATGCTTTCAAGCGGGCAACCCAAATTTTTGGGCTTATCGGCGAACTTGGCGACGCGCAAGAAACGCTTTTAGGCATCCAATCCGAAGCATTCAACCAAGCGCAAAGCATTAGAGCAGAGCAAACACAGGCAGCGCAAGCCCGCAAAAAAGAGCTTGAAGACGCGGCAAAGCAATTGCAGGACTTGGTTAATGCCACAGCTGAAGCCCGCGCGAAATTGGGCGATGAAAATGACCAAATCCAGCTTTCCTATTCAAACGCAACGGCGGAAGTTGAAAAGCTTAAAATAGAATACACCAAGTTGTCCAAAACACTAGGAACAGGCGAAACAGCGGCGGACATTGAAAAGATATTCGAGCCTTTGCAACGAATTGCCGACATTGATTTTGAAAAGGCGAGTTTTGGGCAAAGTATTGAGGTGCTTAATACAGGTCTTGAACGACTGTTAAAGAACGCTACCGACCCGCTAACGGGCAATGTTGCGGACTTGGTAAGCAGCCAAACAGCCAAACCACTAGCCGAACGGCTACGGGCTGACGGGCTGGAAGCAGGCAAGGCACTAGGGGCAGCCGTTGCTCAAGGCGCAAAGCTTGAAGCGGCGCGGCAAAAGGAACAAGGCAACGAACTTGCAAAGCAGTTGATAGGCCAACTTGCACCGGACGCAATCAACGCGTTTTTTGAGGCCGAACAAGCGCAATTTGAGCTAAGGATAGCCCGCCAGGATGCCTTAATTGCTAAGACTCAAGAACGCTTAGAAGTCGAAAAACAGGCACTTGATGAACAGCAAAGACTAGCCGAACAAGGATTTGCAAACGATGTAAAGGGAGCTGAGAAACGGGTACAAGAACAGGAACGACTACTTCGCGAAGGCGAAGCCCGCAAAATCGAAATAGAACGCCGCGCCGCAAAGCAACGGGCAATCATCGCAGCCGGGCAACAGGCGGTTGAACTTACATTGTCGGTCGCAAAGTTGATCAGCGCGGAGGCTTCAAAAGGTTTGATTGGCCTTGTCCTTGCCCTTGGCGGTATTGCAATCATTTCCCGAATTATGGCAGCATCCCGCGCCCAAGCAGCAAGCGAAGCAGGGAAAACGGCGGCCTATGCCACAGGCACGGAGTACGTCGAAGGCGCTGGAACCGAAACAAGCGACAGCATAAACGCCCGGTTGTCACGTGGTGAACGGGTTATGACTGCAAAGGACAACCGCAAGTTAGGCGGGCGCAAGCTGAAAAACGAGGATTTGGTAAAGTACGCCTTGATTGGGCAAAGGTTTGCAGATACTCCCCTGCTTGACTATGCCTTGTCACTGAAAGGCCGGGCTGAACAATACGAAGCGATGAAACTAGAATTACAGTTCGATGCTATGCGCACGGCATACCGGGACGCGGCAATGGCGGCGGCTGATAAGCAGATTGAATACTGGAAGTCTAGGCCGATTGAGTACCTAGACAGCGAGGGGAACACCGTGCGAGAATGGAGCAATGGTAGCGGGGTTGTGAGGCAGGTTATCACACAAAATGAAAATATTTCGATTATCTAGTGCTTTATCGAAAATATTTTTGTAAATTTGGCGCAAAGTCAATTTTTCGACTATGGAGTTAGTAGAATTATTCAAAGATAAACGGGTTCAACGCGGTACGCATATCGTAATGCGCCCTGATGGGGTGAAGAATAAGCAGTTTTCAGGCTACCAAATCCCACCTAAGAAGTTGGCAGACGGTTCACCCGCCTATGAGATTTTCCCAATCAAGGAAAAAGCTGGCCTGGAAATGCTTGGCTGGGTGCAAATGAAGCCCGTTGCAGAGCCGAAAGCAGCGGCAACTCCGAAAGCTAAAAAACCTGCGGAAGATGTGGAGTGATCCAAAGACTAAAGCGACGTACACCGACGCACAGCGCAACGCAATGCAGGGCAATCCGGTGTACAAGAAACTACTAGCCAGATTGGTACAGTCTGAGCAGGTGCCAGAGCCGAAAGCGGCGGCAACGAAAGTTGAAAAGCAAAAAAAGGATGATAGCACTAACGGTGCAACAACTGAGTAAAATAACCGGGCTTGATTCGGATGAGCTTGAAAAGTTGTTGAAAGGTGAGGATGGGGAACCTCTTGAAAATGCCCCGGCGATCATTGTTGAAAAAGTCAGCGAAAGGATCGGAAAAACAAAAGAAACAGAGTTCAACCGGGCATTTCAGAAACTAGCTAAAAAGCTTGAAGGTATAGCGAAAACGGCTGGAATTGAAGAATACACCGACGTTGAAGACGCTGTAAGGCAGTTGGCAGACAAAGCCAGCGAGGCAGGGCAAGGCGGTGAAAGCACCAACCTCGAAACCTTGACACCCTCACAATTGACCAAAATTCCAGCCTTCAAGGAATACAAGGCCGGGCGGGACGCTGAAATGGAAGCGCTGAAAGCTGACTATGAAACCAAAATCAAGTCGCAACGCGCATTGTCTACCATTTCAGAAGCCAAAAAACGCGCCCTTACCCTACTTGCGGACAAAAACGCAAAATTCAACAATCAGGAACGGCAACTTGACGGGCTTTTCAAAATCATTTCTGGCAATTATTCGCTAGACATGGATGAGAAAGGCAATATTGTTGTACTTGGTGCAGATGGTGAACCAGCCATCGACAAGTCACACAACCCGATCAAATTTGAAGACCTGATAATAGAGGAATGGGAACCTTTGTTTGGCTTCAACGAAACCGACCCGAACAAAAAGACCCCCGCTCCGAAGCCTGGACAGTTTGGCAAAACACAGCAACAGCAAACCGGGATCAAGTTCGATGATTACGCAGCAGCAGTACAGGCCGTACGCACTGCAAGGACGAACGAAGACCGCGCGGCTATGCAAAAAGCAATGAACGAACAATTCCCTAATGGGAAACCGACATAACAGATAGGCACTTTCTGTGCTTGTCAAACCCCTTGTGGCTTCATTGCTCACAAGGGGTTTTTGTTTTTGTAACCTTAAAAAAAGTTCAAAATGGCAGCACAGGACATAAGCAGTGGTGCACTTAATGACATCCAGATCAAACTAGCTGAGATGTACCCGACGGACACCCCGTCAAAATACCCGTTCAAGGATTTCATTGGTACGGCTCGCGCCTTGCTTGAAAACAATGACGGGCGGCCTTCTACCACAATGGTAATGGCAAACGGCGAATGCGTTGGTACGCAAGTGCATTGGTTGACCAAGGGAGGCACGTCGCTTTCCTATACTGGCACAGGCACAAGCCCGGCACTTTCGCTTAACTGCGATCTTTCCGACGGCGAAGGGGCAATCACCGACAACCAGACGTATGAAAACAATGTCGTGGAGATCGCTAACGGCTACGTGCTGGACAACGAGTGCGGCAACATTTGGGACTTCCAAACCCTATCCGCGCACCAGATTTCGCGCCTGATGTTCGACATTCGGGCAAGCGTTAACGCCCGTTGTATCACCTTTTTGAACAGCGCGAAAAGCGCGGTGAACAATGACGACGACGTTACCGACGGCAACGTAGACGGCGTTTCCTTTGCTGCAAGTACATTTGACGTTTCCAGCACGGTTTTGTCTTTCAATGACCCCGACACCCTTACCGTATTGGATACCATTGTGGCCAACAATGCTATGGATACGTCGTTTTGGGTTGCAGGCCGTAACGCATTCTACAATGCTGTTGTAAACTCGCAGTACCACCGCCTGAATGACAACGAACGCGATTTGGTTCGGTTCGATGACTACAATATGTTTTTCGACACCAAAAACCTTGATAGCTCCCTAACTGGCAAAAACCTGTTTGCGGTTGGCGTTGGTTCTTACCTGTTCTGGAATACCGAGGTGTATGATAGCCCGCAATTCGTTCAAATTGATGATACCAAGTGGGTTGCCGTAATGCCTGACCCAATCTTGCGCTACCGCAACAGCACGGGCGGATTGGTGCCAGTTATGTACAACGTAGTATACCAAAAGGTGTGCGGAAACCGTAACTCTTCCAGCTTGAAGCACCAAATCAAGCACCGTTGGGAGGTTCGTTTGCAAGGCGGATTGGTTCAAGCACCTGCCAGCGAAGACAACCATACTGGCATCCTGAAATTCATGTCTGTATAATTTCGTAAACCTTCAAAAACTGAAACAATGAACACATTGAAATTTTTAGCCGGGTTTGCGATGCTTGCCACGTTCGCGGCGGCGCTTATGTTCGCAGAAAGTACAACCAAGGTTGAATCGGATGATTATGCCGCGCCAGTAAGTGACACATACACTTATGAGTTTCCAGCAGGAAGCATCACCAACACCGAAAGCGACACAATCAACATCCCAGCGCAATTTCTTGACGCTTGGATTCCGGTACTGTTCTTCGAGACGGTTCAAAGTTCTGGAACCCAAAACCTTTCCTTCACTTTTCAGGAAAGCAGTAAGAAGACTGGAACAAGCGCAACACTATGGCAGACCGTTGGTAGCGCTGTGACAACTTCGGGAAGTGCAGATAAGGACGTATTTCGATATGCTAGTGCCACCACACCCGTTATGTCTGGTGTTCGGGCGCGGGTTATCATAACAGGAACCGGGACTCAAGTTAGCAACTATACAGGTCGATTCGTCGCCAAACGCGCTTACTAATATGGCTCTTACCTGCCTGGACACAATTATTGGCATTGCGCCGGATGATTGCCCTTGCTTCGCTACCGGGTGGGATGCAGCCTATTCGACTAGCTTAACGGGGTACTATGCAACGGATCGAGAATTTGGATACCCGGTTCTCGATTCGTTGCTGAACTCTACGAACTGCCTAGAAAGCGACGTTTGGGATTTGCTTGTTAATTGTCGGAGAGAAGCAATCCTTGGATTCAAAACCGACATGGCGGCACAGTTAGCCCAAACCCGGCGCTCTCGCTTGGTAAGCTGGAACGGCACGGTTGGAAATGCACAGGGGACGACGTTAAGCCAAACCACCAATACCTATGCAGGGGTGCAGATGCGACCACGCAAGGCAATGCGCGGTGGGGCTTTTGTTATCACGGGCATTTGGTTCGGAGGGAATACGACGGGAACACTAGATTTGGAACTCACCTCTACCAACCCCGACTTCACCCCGCAAACCATCGAGCTTACCACGTCCGCAAACCGCTTTGTGAAAACGACGCTGGAAACAGCTATCACGCTTCCGCTGTACGTTTCTGGAATAAACGACCTGTACTATAATTTTAAGTACGACCCTACCGGGTTACGTTTCTTCCAGAACACCAAAAAGCAGTGTTGCGGAGGTGCAAATCCAGCATGGAATAACCACCTGATTGCGGGAGGCTTCACAACAACCGATTTTAACGACTACAACGAGTATTTAGGCGGGTCTGATTTCAACGGGCTTGCTTTTGAAGGATACTTTACGTGTGCTTCGCTGGACTGGATTTGTGACATGGATATGCTAGGCCGTTTTGAGGTTAAAAACGTCGTTGGCAGGGCAATACAAGCGAAGACAACCGTTAAGGCTATTTCTGCAACGATCGAGACAAACAGGATTAACCAATTTACAATTCTCGCACAAGAGGACGCTTTGGAACGGCGGGCGCAAATGCAAACCATGTACATGGATTACATCAAATGGCTTGCACAAAACCTACCGGACGGCGCTTCTGATTGCTGGGATTGTACAAAGGATTCGCCAATGGTGCGGTCAATTCTGGTTTAAAAATCAAAAACAATGGCTCTACAAACTAATACGTGGACAGACATAACTTGCCCGGCTGATTGCGATACCGAATTGGTTTATCCAGCAATCGCAGCCGATCAAACTTGTGGTATCGTTCCACAGCTTTCACAAATCATCGACTTATTCATTACCCCCGACGGTGCCACAATCCCGTTTACGATTTCGGGCAGCACTGCCAGTGCTACGGCGGGGGCAATTGATAACACAGTAGGCGACAACACGAAAACATTTCGCCTATATGGCAAAGGCAGCATCCAACCACCTGAAAAGATTACGTATGAAGCCCCTGAAGGCGCGGTAATGACGGTGGCACGGGACTATACACTGGAATACGAAGTTGTGCCTACCGAGGCCGCGCTGTACAATTGGCTCCGTCACGCACAGTGCGGAAACACGAATTTTACATTCGGTTATGCTAACGTTGCCGACCAACTGTTCTACCAAACAGGCGGTATCAAGCCTAAGACCGTAGACGTGGATTTTACCTACGGCGCGGGGGCTACCGACTTTCAGACCGCACTACTGCGAATTACTTTCCGTACCCTGAACGGTGATCCTCCACGATTCGCCAACCCACTGTAATAGATGTCTAACCTTAACACATATACGGAATGCCTGGGGTGTGAAATATTCTCACTACCCCCGGCTCCGTCATGTGTGCCAAAGCCCCGCCTTTCGCAGGTTGTTCGGGTTGCAATTCTCCCCAACGCGGCGCAACTTCCAGCAGATTGGACTGACGGTTCTACATGGGATGCTGTGCTTAACAATAGCAGTAGCACCGTTGCTTTCGGGCGAATGCTGTACGGGAAAGGCAGCGTAGTTGATCCTACCGAAACAAGCGTAACGCTAGGCAAAGTAGACCGGATAATTACCCGGCGGCGCTACGTTCTGGAATACGAAATAGTGGTGAACGACTTAAACCGGGCGCTACTTACCCGCCTACAACGTGGGGACAAGGATTTCACGTTCTGGTACTACACGGCTGCGGGAATCCTGTTTGGCGGGGCTACTGGTATTATCCCTCTTGCAGTAACTGCGGTTATGCCGCTTGGTCAGGGGGCGAACGATTTTGAATTAGGGCGCTTACGGATCGAATTTGCTAGCGACGTTGACCCGGTTTCGGTCTACGTTCCCGACTTTGCCGACGTGGATTTATATTCGGGTTACTTGGTTGATAACGAGGGCGAGTTTTTAATTGATGACAATTCAGATTACGTAGAAATATGAAAAAGAATATCGTTTTGTTTTTCCTTCTGTTTTTTGCATGGGTTGAAGCGACCGGGCAAAGCGTGAACTTTAACACGCTCCCGGCGCTTTCAAGCGTGCTAACTACAACCCCTATTCCGGTGGCCAACAGTTCAGGCCGTTGGCGCAAGATGACAGCCGATCAATTCAGGGCGTTCGTTATGCCGCGTCCGGTTACACGGGTTGCGCCGTCAAGCCGTTATGTGCTTGGATACGTTCCTGGCTTCGACTCGCTCCAATACATCCCAGGTGGCATAATGTCGCAGTTACCGCTTGGTAATGTAACCATCACGACCGACACCTCACAATTCAATATTCAGACCCTTGGCGGCCTCAACTTCACTACCGCCGCATGGGGTTCAGGCTGGGTTAACCGGGTTTCCTTGGCGCGTTCAGGGGCTTCTACGCTGTCGCTGCTCAAGGGCGGGCAAACGATTTCTATTTCAGCGGATACATCCGGCGGCGCGCGGTTGCGATGGGGAAATATTGGCATTCAGGCCAAGGCGGACAGTATGTTTTTAACAACCGAAAACTTAGATAGTATCGGAGTAAACGAGGTCCTAACGGTTGTTCAAAAGTTCTCAGACCGCGCCTATGTTGAGTTTCGCAGCGGGTCAGGCACGGCGCTTGCGGATGGTGACAAAGGCGATATTACAGTAAGCTCAAGCGGTACGGTGTGGAGCCTAGATAACAACGTCGTAGGTTCTCCACAACTTGCCAGTACATCCGTCGTTGCTGGAACGTACAAACTCGCAAGCATTACAGTCGATCAAGACGGTCGAATACAGGCGGCGGACGACGGGATACTGTACGGAACTGCAACGCTGGACTTTCCTTCAACCAGTGCGGGCGGTACACAAGACCTTACAATAACTGTAACAGGGGCAGCCAATGGCGATGTAGTTTCCTTGGGCGCGCCTAATGGTAGTGTTGGCAGTGGCTTATACTTCGCGTGGGTAAGTGCAAGCAATACCGTAACCGTTCGATTTTACAATCCGACAGGGGGAAGCATCAACCCAACTTCGGGAACCTTCAAAGTCAAAGTTTTCCCGTAATGACAACAACAACCGTAAATAAGATGGAGATTTCTACGACCTACGATAGCTCGTTCACATTCACGTACGAGGTCGCCGGGGTGCCTGTGGATTTGACCGTGGGGTATACATCAGAGTTGCGGTTAAAGCAGAAAACGACGGGAAACACGGTTTACGTTTTTTCGTTCTTGACCGACGACATCATCCTAGGTGCTGAGATTGGTAACATCGAAGTGTTGATCCCTGTAACTATTTCAACCACGTTCTCCGATAATTCAGGTACATGGCAGTTAGTGGTTGATGATGGCAGTGAAACAGAGGTAGCGGTAGGTTGTTGGGCAATCACCACCACCCTACCAAACTACACGTCCGAAACTGTGGTTAGCTATTCCAGCCGCGAAGAGGCCGCAAACGATGGTGTAGGATTTGGTGAAAGCTTTGCCCTTGATTTGGAAAACGAGTACGGCATGACAGAAGGCGTACAAATGACACAAACACTATGCGAATAATTATCATTTCGATAGCTTTTCTTTTTCTTGCCTTTTCGGCACAATCGCAGGTGCTTAAAAGCGCGGGCGTTTGGTATTTTCTGGACGTTGATAGCATGACGGCGCGGCCTGCTGTGCTACCAAACGGGACTGAGTTGGCCTACGTTATTGGTACGAAAACCGTGTACTACTGGAACAGGAATACAAGCACATGGACGGCTTACGGCTCTACGTTTAACCGTGATTCGATCTACTTCGATTCTTCGATCATCGGCTCCGGCACCCTTAGCGACCCGTGGCGGGTTGACTCTACGTTGTTCGCTACCATCACGGCGGTTGGTGATTCGATTGCGGCGGCACTGTCCTATGTGTCTGCCAACTATTTCCCCCTTGAAGGCGGCACCCTGACAGGCACGGGCGGAGCTGGGTTTGTCGGTTTCCCTTCGCAGGTTTCCGCACCTGGCACCCCTGCAAGCGGGTTGAACGTGTATGCTCAAGGCAGTTCGTTCAACTGGAAGGGAACGGATGGGTACGAGCGGCAATTCGGATCGACGCTAACTGGCGGGCGCACATACACGCTACCCGATGTAAGCGGAACATTTGCGCTAGGAACTGGAACAACAAACCGCGTTCCACTCTGGACAGCAACAAACACGCTAGGACCTAGCAACATCCAAGACAACAACACCGCAGTTTCAATCCTCAACTCCAAGCCATTCGCCCTCGGCCAGTGGACAACGGCGGGTCGGCCTACGGGAACGGCGGGATATATGGGGTACAATACGACGCTTAATGGAATAGACTGGTATAACGGTACACGGTGGGCTACTGGTCTAGAGTCTACGTTTGCACGGGGGACGGCAACGCGGATTCCGTTTTTCGATGCGAACGGGCAAGTGACTGATGATGCCGGGCTTGCATTTACTGCCAGCACAGGCATTTTTTCGCTACCATCAGGTTCGGACATCTTGACTTTCGACGGGTCTAATTCCTCTGGATTCCCTGAGATTCGCTTTTTTAACCAAGGGATTAGTGAGCTTTTTATCTTGGCGGGTTCTTGGCCAGGAGGTCGTCAGGGGGCAATTTTTGCGCAAAATGCAGCAGGAACAACATTAGCAGGAATACGCTCTTCTCTAGTGGAGACATCCAATATTTTCGGACTCCAAACGCTAGAGCTAAGCACAACATCCGGAGTAACGCCTTTCCTGAAAATATTTCGTGCTGGCGTGTTAGACTTGCGACAAGAAATAACAAGCGGGGGTATTGTGCGGTGGTATAACTTCGATACGTCGCAAGATTACTTTTCATTTGATCGATCAAACGTTCGAGTGGGGGTATTAACTGCCAGTCCTCGATATAAATTTGACGTAAATTCAACTGAGGCAATCGGATTAGCCCGTGGCACAACCGCCCAACGACCAACAATTGTAAGCAATACAACACCTTTTAGGTTCAATACAGACAATACCGTTTTAGAATACGGCGAAAGCGTTGGGGTATGGCGATCACTTGCAAACACGGATTATGTAATAGACAAACTGGACGACTCTCTTCAAACTTATAATGGAATAATTTATGTTTCCAAAAATGGGAGCAACAGCACAGGGAAACGCAACAACCCTCGTAAACCATTTCTAACAATTAAGGCTGCGACACAGGCAGCGCAAGACGGGGACTTAATTTACATCTTTCCTGGGGTATATCGAGAAGGAGGCAATACACTCGGAAAGGATTCGATTAATTTCTATTGTAGCCCCGGTGTGACTGTTTCAAATGCAGTGATTACAGATGATTATGGTACATCTGACATGGATAACGGGGGCTATGTTAGATGGTTTGGTAGTGGAGTTTTTGACTCGTGTACGGTATCTATTCAGCACATGAATATGAGATATCACGTCGAAGGCGACAGTATAAATCTAACTTATATTCCATTATGGAGAGGGATAAACTATAATGATGTTCGATTAAAGTTTAAATTTAGAAGTGTACGCACCTATAATAATCAGCTTGTTTGGATGCCTGGTAAATCAAGCGAATTGACTTATACAAGAATGAACTTGATTTTTGAAATTGATCGAATTTACTCCCCAGGTTCAACAAAAAATCATCCGCTTATCCATTTTGCAAATGGCGCGGGTGGCACAGACTCAGATGCAAAAAGTAAATTTGTAGACTGTAATTTTATCTTCGATATTAAGAACATCGAATTAACCGGAGGTGCTTCAATTGGTTCATTCCCTCGCTTACAAGGGCTTATTTTTGGCGCAGGTGGCATAGTTGGCAGAATTCATTTTCAACGCTCAAATTTATCTTTCAACTCGGAATACATTGTGCAAACCGGAAGCACGGGTAGTACATATGAAACTCCTTTTCAGGGACTTGAAAATAGTAACACACTGTTTGGTATTGGCACTTTCAAACTCGATTCATCACGCCTTAATTTCAACATAAAATCAATTCATTCCGACATACATGCGTTCAGAATTGGGGAAATGTACCAAGGTGCTAAAGGCATGGTGAACATAACTGGCAACTTCACTACCCGACAACTATCTACATTCCACGTAATCGAAACAGGCAGCGGCGCAACTGGTGATACCTCTATTTTGATTCGAGTAAATGGTAGCTTTTCTAGCGATAAAGAGGTTGTTTCTTGTCATTCAACTGTGCCAACTGAAAAAATAACTTGGTCAGGTAATTACAACTCGTTCGCAGACAAAGCAGTTTTTGCAATCAAGTCCGACAAATTCACGATTTCAAACGCCGTCCTACAAAACAAAGGAACGACAGCAGATATTTATGCAGCAGAGGCAAGGGCTGTAAAAATAGCGGGGACATTTGCTGAGAATCTAACCGTATCTTCTAATGTTACTGCCAATTGGTTAGATAACATAGGAAACCCAAAGTTTTTCGAATACGGCATTGGCACTAAAACCGCCGCAGCCCTATCAAAAACCCAAAGCAACTATCTTGCAGGATTTGC
>ERZ724505.786-NODE-786-length-19017-cov-6.066238_pt1 | contig 19017 bp, 13 predicted proteins | sample MGYA00376038_ERZ724505 | MGnify/ENA primary metagenome ERZ724505 (study PRJEB28724, sample SAMN07190884) | wastewater metagenome | isolation source: effluent of sewage treatment plant in Hong Hong | place: Hong Kong | collected 2016-03-17 ...
TATAGCAATAATATGCCAAATAAAATAAAAAGAGCTGATTTAAGAAATATTGTTGAAAGTGATTTCATAGTTAAAAGCAACATAGATGAGCCGCGTAAACACAAAGGCAAACCCAGCCCATCTATGATGCCATCAACTACCCATGATAGCTCGGTAGTAACATCACCATCACAAAGAACACAACTATCGACGCGAATAACAACATATTAACTTTATAAATACGTCTGGTCATGTTTATGTGGCAGATAAAGTACTTTACGAGAGTGTTGCAGGCAATTATAACCGATAGGTATAGAATAGTCAAATGCTATAGGGCTAGTGAGCGGGCTCGAGATTTAACTGCTATAGGTCGTACGAGATAAGCTGAGATTAGAAGCCCATAATCACCTAAATGCGTGTTGATTTGTTTCGAAATTAGAGCTGCTGTATAAGCTAGAATGAAAAGACAATTCAACGCGAGTCGCTTGTTCAAAATCTAAAAACCTTTAACCTTTCATACAGATCATGCTTCCCCTGTCCAGAAGCATGTACGGAATTATCATCCGAAAGGATGAAGCGTCCAGTGACATTAAGTCACTAAACTTCAAAAGACGTTCTGCGGCTGCCGCACCTATGTCGCTCCTTGTGGAGCGTCTTTTGTTTATATGGTCAATTAGTAAGTTTTGAAAAGATCATCTTACCGGCAGGAGATTGAATAAGTCGGGAGACTTCTACCTCAATTTCCTCTCCCACGAATGCCTCGCCATCTTCAATAACAATCATAGTACCATCCGCAAGGTAAGCAACGCCCTGCTTTTTAGACTTGCCTTTTTGAACAACCTTAACTTTTACTTTTTCACCAGGAAGCATCTCTGGTTTGATGGACTCTACCAACTCATTTAAGTTTAAAACTTTCACATTCTGAGTTTTGGCAACTTTATTAAGATTAAAATCTAAAGTCATCAACCTAAGTCCTAAGTTTTTTGCAAAAAATAATAGTCTTTTATCTACGTCAAGTGTATCTTTCTTACCTAAGTCTTCTTTTATCACTTTAGCTTTCACTATTTTTCTAAGCTCCTCTACATTATCTAGCCCTCTTCTGCCTTTCAGTCTTTTTAAATCATCAGCACTATCAGATAGTGCGTGTAGTTCGTTTATAACTGAGTTGAGTATAAGCGCCTGTGTTCCTGGGAAAAAACCTGCCTTTGCGATGTTTATTATCCTCCCATCAATCAAAATAGATGTATCAATTACTACACCGCCTTCATACTTCTCCTGCATTCGTTTCTTACTACTTTGATGTCGATCTCTCTGCCTACGCCTTCTTGCAGTCTGCATCCTTTTGCTTTGCTGCTCCCAAAAGTCCCAGACTATGTTTGATACTGCTGCTTGAATAAACGCCTCAACCCATCTTTTAGCACTAAAGAAGATAAGAGGCACAGTATGATAACCAAACAAACCTAAGGCAGTTGCTAATATGAATTCGCCGAAAAAAGGCACGTTAAGAAAGGGGTAAGCTTTGAATATCAAGGTATTAGATAATATGAAGGTTAAAGTATAAAAGAGTATACCGAGAATTACTTTAACAACAAACGCAGTTGTTAGTTTGAACTCATCTTTGTTAATTTTTGGTTTAAGGTCGTCATTTAATATCAAGATAAATCTACTCTAAACTTCTAAAAATTTAGTTATAGCCTCTTTCACCGTTTTTACACTACCCGAACTTATTATAGCATCAAAGCCTAGCTTCTTTGCTTCCTTTACACGAATATCTTGGAATGTAACTTTTTTAACTTCTCCAGATAAACCGCACTCACCAAACGCAATAGAAGCATTTTTCAATGCCTTGCCTTTTAAAGACGAAGCAACCGCCAAACAGACTGCCAAATCACAAGAATATTCAGTGACTTTGTAACCGCCCGCGATACTTAAATATACGTCACTGCTTGATAGACTTAAACCACACCTTTTTTCGAGAATTGCTAGCAGTACATTTAGCCTATTAACATTAAATCCACTTGCTGTTCTTCTTGGATAACCAAATGCTGTAGGAATAGTCAGCGCCTGAATCTCAAATAGCAGCGGGCGTGTGCCCTCCATGACAACTGACACACAACTACCTGATGAATTATCTAGTCTCTCAGACAAGAATAGCTCTGATGGATTTTTAATCTGAGACATGCCGTCCTGACGCATTTCAAAGACACCTATTTCAGATACTGAACCAAACCTATTCTTATTTGACTTCAATATCCTGAACAAATGCTGATAATCCCCTTCTAAATACAAAACGGTATCTACCATATGTTCTAATACTTTAGGGCCTGCAATAGACCCATCTTTTGTAACATGCCCTACTAGAATTACAGGAATAGATAAATTTTTTGCTGCTTGTATAACTATGCTCGAAGCTTCTCTTATTTGTCCTATAGAACCGGAAAGTCCGGCAAGTACAGACGTATAAATTGTTTGAATAGAATCAACTATGACAATATGATAATTATTGCCACTCCCCCTTGTGTTGGCCTGCAAATAACTGCCAATATCATCCACACATGTTTGAGGTAGCAGAAAAAGATTCTTGCCATCATAATTCATACGGGAAGCTCGCACTTTAATTTGAGTCGGACTTTCTTCACCACAAATATACAGCACATTTTTGTCTGTCATACTTTTAGCCATCTGAGTAAGTATAGTACTCTTGCCTATGCCCGGGTCACCTGAGAGCAGAACCACTTGTCCAGGTACAAACCCTCCGCCTAGTACACGATCAAGTTCGGAGATACCGGTAGTGATTCGCTCACTTTGTAACACAGACACATCTGATAATTGCTTTACTTGCAAGTCCAAACTAGCCACCGAGTACTCATGTTTACCGGATTTAGGGGCAGATATGATTGTCTCAACAAGCGTATTCCAGTTACCACATGTGCTGCATTGACCACTCCAAGAGCTAAATGTTGCACTACATGTTTGACAAATGAATGCAGCTTTATTTTTTTTCATTACCTAGATGATATTACTATTTTAGAGTTTGATAAACGGGCATAAAGTCTAATTTGACTAGCGTCTTTTATGTTAGAGTCTAGGATGAAGGCTGCTACCCTATCAATAAGTTCCTTCTCTATCAACCGTCTCATGGACCTAGCCCCAAACTCCTGAGAATACCCTTTTTCAAGTAAGAAGGCTTTCACTTCCTTTTCGATTAGTAATGTTATTTTTTTTAGTTTTAAACTGATTTTGAATTCTGTTAATAAGATATCAAGAATTCTGCTCTGGCTTTGTTTAGAAAGTCTTCTAAATACGATAACCTCATCGAACCTGTTTATAAGCTCAGGCTTGATAAATCTCTTTAAGTTAGAGGTGAGCCTTAACTCGACGTTATCTTCTGACTTTAACTCATTATCAAATCCAATGTCTTTTCTATGCAGAATCTCGGTACCCAAATTACTTGTTAAAATTACAATTGCCTCATTAAAGTTAAATGCAGTACCAACAGCATCTACTAACTGTCCTTCTTCCATGATCTGTAACAAAATGTTAAGAATATCAGGATGTGCTTTTTCAATCTCATCAAAAAGCACGACACTTTGAGGTTTAAGTTCTATTTTCTTAGTTAATTCCCCTCCCTCACCAAATCCTACATATCCAGGAGGAGCTCCTACAAGACGTGCTACTGTGTGTTTTTCTGAAAAGTCACTCATATCAAGTCTGATCAAAGAACCGGTTCCAAAGGCCTCATCAGCTAGTACCTTAGCTAGTTCAGTTTTACCAACACCGGTAGGCCCTAGAAACAAAAAGTTGCCAACCGGACGTTTCTTAGAATTAAGCCCCAGCTTAGATCTTATCAGGCTCTTAACAACAACATCTATCGCATTATCTTGCCCTATTATTCGTTTTCTAACTCTATCTTTTAGTGACTTCAGATCTTCCACCGGCAATGGTGAAGATTTGGACATCTCTTCTTCTTCAACTGCCGTGTCGATAATCTCGGTAGTTAGAGTAAGCTTTTGACTCAGGAACATACTCTTTTCATCACTAGAGAGCTTGGTTTCAACCTTTTGCAGGTTGGATCTATGCTTTAGTGCTGTTCTGTAGTCACCGGTTTCGATACTTTCATCAATCTTACCTGCAAGTAAGATCGTTTCATCGATTAAACTTTTGTACCTCTGTGGAACTTTACTCTCTTTAAGAATTAATTTCGCGCATGCTCTATCCAACAGGTCGATGCCTTTTTGAGGAAATTTTAAGTCTGATTCTAATGCTTTTGCCTTCTTATAGGCGTAGCTTATGACTGGAGCCGGGATCTTTATCTTATGATAGTCCTCTAAATGCCTTGCTCTTGATTGCATAACACGCAAAGTTTGTTTCTCATTTGGCTCGCCTAATTCAAGCATCGTGAAATTACTTATAAGTGAGGCATTTTCGGTGTTTAGCTTGTCGTATATTGTCGAATCCATTGTGGCAATAACTTTAATACCCATTGAACTTAGACCGGATTTAAACAGTGAATATATAAGAGGGACTGCAACACCTGAATTTGTTGGTATGAAGATGTTCTGAAAGTTTTTGATGTGTAGAATTACTCGACCTACGCTTCTAACCTCCTCTAACAACATATTAATGCTTTGCTCAAGATTTATACCTTTATTAAATGCGCTGGCTATAAATTGCACCAAATCAAAATCTATTACATGAAACCCAAGAAGCTTGGGAGGCACATCAAGGGAATTAATTCTACGAATAAGAAGCCCGATAAGAGACTCCTTACCTACGCCAGTTTCACCAACAATAAGCGGATTTGGATTCTGTTTCTGAAGAAGAATTGAAATAATACCGTTTAATTCTTCGCGGTATATAAACTCTTCAGTAGATAAATAAGATTGGTAAGTAGCATTATCTCCATAGAGAGATAAAAGAGGTGTTTTACTATCTTGCTGGGCATTTTTAAATCCGGCAGGGAAAAGGTTTAGTGCGATTATCTCATCTCGTATTCTTTCTGCATCTCTAGAACCTACAATCTTAAGCAATGCCAACAGGATATGCTCAGTTCCAACATAAGTATGTTGAAATTTTAAAGCTTGAAAGAAAGCTTCTTTAATAAGCCGATCAAGCTCTACCAGCTTGTTCTTAGGAATCTCTACATCGGAAATGTTACTTAAGACTTTAAAGGCTACGCCACCAGAGCTCCTCAGGACATCGTAAATCTCTGAAGCCTTAACACTTTCTAAGGCATCTTTACCTGTCTTCTTTCCTCTTTCAGCAACTTTCTGCTGCATAAGTTTCAAGGCTTCCTGTGCATGCTCTGTTAGTCTATCAAGTGACATCGTAAGCTTACTCCTCTTGGAATTTTCTTGTACTCAATGCAAGCTTTTGGCCTACACCATCGGCCATTGTAACAACTGCCTTTACACTATCGCCTTCTTTAACTGGTTCAGCAGTTTCTGAAATGTGAAGTAATGCGTCTAGCCCTTTTTCAAGAGTTACAAAAGCTCCAAATGGAACAACTTTACTTACAACTCCTTCAACTACTGAGCCAACTGGATACTTGGTATCAACATGCTCCCATGGGTTTTCAGAAAGTCTTTTAACGGATAGAGCAAGCTTTCCACCTGAATCATCAGCTATACCAAGTACTTTAACTGTAATTGGTGAACCTACTGAGTAGTAATCCCCCGGGTTATTAACTTTTTCCCAAGCTATTTCGCTAATATGAACAAGTCCCTCTATACCATCAAGATCTACAAAGATTCCAAAAGGCATAAGTCCTGTAACTATACCTGTTAAAGTATCCCCTTCTTTGACTTTAGATAGCTTCTCTTTCTTTGCTTCATCGCTATATGTTGGTAATGCGTCTTTTTCGGAAAAGACCAGTCTATTTTTAGCTTTATCTATCTCTATTATCTTAACTTTTAAGGTTTTTCCGGAAAGGATCTTAAGTGAAGCCTTGAGTTCAGCTTCGCTACCTGCTGCATATTTTGCTAAATCGTTGGCAAAATGCACTCTATCTAAGTGGGATAGTGGTACAAAGCCGATCATACCCATACAATCAACTAGAAGTCCGCCTTTGTTGTATTCAAGAACTGTTACTTCAAGAATATACTCATTCTTTTGAGCATCAAACAACTCTTTCCATTTCTTTTCTTTCTCAGCTTTTCTAAGAGAAAGGACAATATAGCCTTGATCATTCTCACTTTGAACAACTGAAACCAAGACGTTTTCTCCTGGTTTAAGGCTCATATAGTCATCACTGAGGTCTTCTCCTGAAACAATACCTTCAGATTTGGCACCTATATCTACAAGGACTTCTCCTGAACGAACGCTGACTACTAATCCTTCGATGAATTCTCCAAGTCCTAAATGCTTAGATAGAAGGGAATCATCGGCTAAATACTTACTCATTATTGAGTCTGCTTTATGTACTTTTGAAGCTTTTGGCATAGTTTAAATAGGCTTTTACAAGGGTAAAAGCGAGTAGCACTGCAATTTTATACACTAACCACTCGAGTGCTTAAAAGTAGTCGTAGGGGGATTCTACACTATTGAGAGGGTTTTGCAATAATGACAGGCCGTTCTTGGTTATGTTCCTAGTCACCAACTAATAAAGACTAATGCTTTAGTCTAAATGCTCTAGAAAGGCTATAATTTAAATAATGCCAACTACTTCAATTAGAAAAGATGAAACTCCTTCAATTGAACGTGCAATAGTTTTGTTACAGGATGTGGGGCAACAAATAGAAAAGAGAACAGGAGATATTTTATATCCTTGCACTAGTATTCTGACAGAAGCAGATGTACAAAATCATCAAATACTTATTACATACGATGAACCAAACAATCAAATCAAGTTCTCTTTTGCATTGAAACCTGATGCGTGGGTTAATGCCATAGATAGTATTTCTTCCGAAGGTGTTCAACATGGGAATATTATATTTGGGAACCCGAATTTATCAGATGCTAGCTTTGTTCTTTCTGAATCAGTTTATCACCAAGTTGGAAATGCTCACGTACAGGTTGCAACAGCAACAAAGGAGGGATCTTTCATCAGTGCAGCAGAAGATTATGTGCAAATAGCTGTACCAGTAACAAACAGTCAAATCAAAGAATCACTTACAGCTGCTGCATCAGATATTACGCAAGCAATGGAGCTTCTAAACCTTTCAACGTGGAGTGAGCCTGCATCAGAAGACTCGCTCAGTGAGTGGGTTCAAGAAAGTTACACGACCCAAAATGGCGCGAACTTACAGAACATACTAACAATCGACGAGGTTTACCACGGTTATTTTGCGCCGATAGTGATGGGCCGAGCCCAGGAACTTAAGGAGAGGTTTGGGCAGTTTGCACTTTACCACTATTTCGCTGAAAGAATGCTACTACCTCTGGCTAGAACTGGAGTTATTTACTCCAAGCTTGGACGTATGCAACGTGGTCTCGTCAATACATCCGCTCAATCAGTTCAAACGGATTTTGAAACAGGAGGTGCGCTTGGTGCTTTTACAACATGTGTAACTGAACAGCAATTACAACACAAACAAGCAGACGGGTACGATCTGACAGTATACTCCATCGTTGCAATATTAGATCCAAGCGAGATGAATAGAACTGATTATAGAGCTTTGCCCTATGATTGGTATGGTAGTAAGGCAGAGCTGGGTTTAACTCCTAGGGAATTTATCAAATTTGTATCGACAGATCCTAATGCAAGTCGAAATGAAGTAGTATTTAACTCAGGAGTGAAAATAAAAGCATTTGCAGTACCACAAGGCAGAAGGGATGAAATTCTATCCTTACTAATAAGCGAGGGTGTTACTGAAATGAATGGAAAGCCTATTGGAGAATGTATTATTGAAGCAGCAAATCAACTTAATTGGCTGGATATTGCTTGGCGAGAACAAACAACAACTATAGCTTCAGTATAACTACCAACGTTGCTTAAATAACCAATATAAATCAAAATATGTATGTGCCAGGTCTGCCCATACAAACACAAGAAAGACTTCAAAATATTATCCCTTATGGTGTAAGGCATGGAGAGAACCTAAGCCCAGAGCAAAAAGACGTTATTGCTCCAGCTATACAGCTCTGTGAAGATGTTCTAGACGAAGGGCAAACGGCTATTTTATTAGGCAGCAGGGCCCTGGCACCATTTATGCTCCCTAACCTAACCGATCCCGAACAGCATAGCTCGTACCTAGCTTATATAGGTAGTAAAGACTTCGATCTACATATAGGTAAAACCTCGGTGTATGGATTGTTTATAAATAAACTGGACACGCAGACGCGACTCTATGCTTACGGCGTTAGGGGAGCGATTGACGAAAATATGTTTGATATTATAGACAATGAAAGATTGGCAAGTGCCTATTTGGAAGGAATGCGAAAAGTTATAGAGCAGGCCGAGGCAGGAGGTACACATGTTACTCAGGCAAAAGAATGGCTAAAACTAGTGGAGCAGGGCAACAGTGAGTACATTATCCCCTTAACGCGAACGCACGCCTCCTCAACAGTTGGGGTACGACTGGTAAAGCGAGACGGCAAGATAGAAACAGAAGTATTTGATCCTTTAGGATTTCTTGAACAAGTTAAAACACGTAATTCAAATCTAGAGACAACAATGCCAATAAACCCTTACAGTACACGGTTTTTGTTCCTCTTGAGCTTAGCAAGTATCGACCTTGCAGGCAGCCCTTATTCAACAAACACAAAGCATATACCAGAAGAACTTACTGATCCCGTATTAAAAGAGATTGCCCATTCTGCACTAGGCGAACTACCAAGTATCGCTAAGACGTTGATTGCACACAATCTGAATGCCTCAGATATCAATCTCAAAGTTATTTGCTATGCAACAAGAGTTCTTGCGCAAATTGATCCGTACTATGCAGTAGAAAACCCATACATCGCAAATTATGTTAAGAATGCACAGGCACTAGTAGCCACTAACCTCCAACATTTTGAAGAAACCATGTCGCTCATGTTCCAGGAGCTACCACTTGGCTGGTGCATTTGCCCAGATAGCAGCTCATCAAACGAACATATAGCAAGAGGTCCTGTTGTTATCGGAACGAAGGCCAATCCAACTGCTGCACGAATACTCCCAGTAATACATACTATAATTGAAAGAAACGGCAACCCAAGCTCACTCGAAGAAGCCCTAGGCATGTATCTAGCAGCAGAATTTGGTAGGGCACACCCCACAAACACACCCGACCCTATTGAACGAAAGAGGCATATTGATAGGATATCCGCCTGGTGGCAAGATAGTTCCCTTCTTGATGGAAATAAAATGTTGGAGTATTTCAACTATTTTGACGAATTACATGTTAGAGAGTTAGAGAGAGTAGAATCTATACGAGCATAAACCCTTCAGTTTTAAGAACCTTTACTTCTTTTTGGTAACCTAGATTGCGCATCTTTATACGTAAATTCGATATTTGTTTATTCAATGCCCAATCACTATAGAACTCATGCCAATTATCACCCCATAATATCTGTGCTAAAGCTTCTCGTGAGACTACTAATCCGACATTGGCTTCTAATAGTTCAAAGATACCTAATTCTTTAATAGTAAGGTCATCAATTAATGAAGCACGGGTTCCCTCACCGGAGACTTGAGATTGAGGACTTAATTTTACTCTAGTCAAAAATTCAGCAAACAAAGGATTAAACGGCTTCCCATTTACAATTAACCCAACTTTATGTGTATAAGAGTCTTCTTTGAAATCTCCTTGTAAAAGCGACTGCTGAGTTGGCTGTAAACAAGTAGATAATAATTTCCTATACCTTACATTTAAAAATTCCTCTCCTATTAGCTTGTACTGAGCCTTAACAGTCTTAAGCTTAATTAAGTCACTTGCAAAACTTGGATTACTTGTAGCACTAACAGCAATGTGTTTTAAAACCGTTGGATCGCCCTCTGAGAGTTTGGATGCTAAAGTGATAAAGTCTTTCTTAAATGATACATCAGCCCATTTACTGTTGTTTTCAAACAACCGGTCTGCGCATTGATAATCAAAGGACAACTCACTTCCCCAAACTATATTCTGCGTGAAATAACTTGTAAATCCTTGTAACTGTGAGATTTTAGCTTCGTTAAACTCATGGCTCGCTAGAAATATATAAGATGTCTTCATTGGATTTATCTTTAGTAATCCAGCTAGAGCATTAATCTCTTTAGTGTGGCTATCGAGATATAAGCTGCCGAAATTCTCAAGTATAAGTGTTACAAAAAAACCCCTCTGCTCGGTTATGTGTCTAAGTATAATCCCAAACTCAACGAGTCCGATCTTAGGTTTTTCCAGTAGTTCGTTGATCACGGCCACTTCCTGAGAACTTAATAGTTGTGTTGTTTTAAGATAAGCTAAAAATGAGGTTAAGCCATCCCGCACACAGGTATCTTCGTTGGTAAGAAGTCCCATATCTAAGCTAAAAAATACCCTGTTCTTCGGGAATTCAGGGAAGTTATTGTTCGTACGCAATATAAATCTTGAAACAGACAATACTCCAAAACCTTGAGCTGAGAGTAGACTCACACAACTGTTTACAAAACTAGGACTGAAAACAATATTCAGATACTTAGTTAGGTATTTCTCAGAAACTGGGGGATCAACTAGGCTATCGTAATTCATACAGTTATTATGGCAACTAATATTAGAAATTAAAATACAAATACTTCACCACAACTCACAATCATTCACATACCCGATAACGCTATAGGATACAGTCTATTCACAATAAACAAGGCCCAAGGGCCAAGGAGAACTGCCATGATCTTCTGGGAAACAGGTTTCCTCGCGGGTGGTGTTGAAACTGCAAACACCGTCATTGCACTCCTAGGAATATTTTTTTTCCTAGCACCGGTGTTCTTGACGGACTCTAGGCTTTCAAGAGCGGAGCTTGGGCTGTGGTGGGCCATTACCGGCCTCATAGCCCTGGGTGGAATTGTAGGGTTGTTGGTGGTAGTGGTGGTATTTCTTGTCACCGTATATGTCCACTACCATCGCAACAGCAAGTGAGGCGGTGTAATAGGGACACTTAGTAAGATGTAAATCTTATGACTGTGTCCCTTTTTTCTGTTTCAGCATTAACAGATATTAAAGCTCCGCCTAGAATAGAACTAAGGTATCTAAAACTCACTTATAGTCACAATCATTCACATCTGTAAGCTATCTCAAATATATACTATAGGCATAATCATGCGGTGGAGGAAACTGGAATGTTGGTTATAAATAGTTTGGAGCTGTACTCGTCTGCGTGGGTAACCAACTGCCTAATCATGGTAGTTGGGGTTATACTCGTGCTCTGGACAATAGCCCAAGACAAGACGTCCATGGGCATGGCCCAGGAGATCAGGTACGATTTACGGTACCTGGCAATTGGATTCCTATTGGTTATAGGAGGCATTATGAGCCTCATCCCAATTACCGTTTGTGTTGTACTATGGGTCCTAGACATCATTGACGGATAAAAAACAGGGCACTTAGTAAGATGTAAATCTTATGACAGTGTCCTTTTGTTGTTATAAATGGCTTAGTAATGAGTTATTAACGATTTAGATTATTTTTCATCTAAACACTCTCTAAGTTTAGTTAGAAACTTATAAAGGGTTGCTGCTTTATCTTCAGTAGTAATCGCTAGTACGCTATTCTCACCGTCAGGGATATTACCCAACGTGACTCTACGAAATACAATGGTCTCGAGTCCTGTCCGGGGAATTATCATAGCAAGCAACACATCGCATTCGCTCGAAGCGCTATCTGCTATGAGAGTTAACCTTGAATTGCCTGATTCAGACATTTCAAGACTGTATGTACTTTCACCATTTACTGATGTTCTTCTTTGTAGCAGAAAATCGAATTCCCGCCATTGCCAAGGGAATTCAGACACCTTCTCACTACCATCGTAGTGAGTAAGTCTGTTAGTACCATCCCCTATAATTTCATCAACAAATGCAATAACCTCATGTGCACTAGGTGCATATTTTGTAACTATCTCATCCATGCTTGGAAAACTTGGATTAGGTAATCTATTAACAGCTAAAGTTTGTGGCATGGGCGCATTTTAGCATAGGAAGTATATGAAGAAAAGGAACTTGAATCCAATATCCCGGCGACGACCTATCTTCCCAGTAAAGACTAGTATTTTCGGCGCTGATAGGTTTAACTTCTCTGTTCGGAATGGAAAGAGGTGGGACCCCATCGCTATCATCACCGAGATGCTGAATTCAAATATTTATTTTTCAAGGTTTACACCCTGAAAACCGAATAAAAAGCCGTCTTTATCAATTCTGGATAATAAATTATCCATACGTAAGGTAAGTTAAAATTTAGAGTGCGCAATTATTAGTACCGCTTAGCTGAACACATTACTGTGCTTACACCTGCGGCCTATCAACCTAGTAGTCTCCTAGGAATTGCGTCCCAATTGCTTGGGAAGAGTTCTAATCTTGAGGTGGGTTTCGTGCTTAGATGCTTTCAGCGCTTATCCCGTCCCAACGTAGCTACCCAGCGGTGCCACTGGCGTGACAACTGGAACACTAGAGGTTGGTTCATTCCGGTCCTCTCGTCACTTAGTCCCTTATCACTAAGGGGGTAGACTATATCTTCACCACCATCCATTTAACAATGATGCTGCGGTGTCGGCGTATTACCTACAGTATTTCATGTAAGTCATTTTGCAAATGCAAAATAGTCGTTACGGGGTCAAACCTAGAATACAAATCTAGGTCGACTTCCCACGGTATTATCTTGTGATTTTATGGTCCTCAAGTAAATGAGGAGCAATGCAAAATACTTGGACCGTATTCTTTTGCACAAATCATAAGGTTTCACCGTTATTAGCCGAATTGTCATTATGGATTTCTCCATAAAGTAGCAAATCTTTACTAGGAACGAATCCTCTCAAAACTCATACGCTTGTTGTGGAAAGAGACCGAACTGTCTTGCAACGTTCTGAACCCATCAACGCGCCTTTTTAATCGGTGAACACCCGAACCCTTGGGACCTGCTTCAGCCCCAGGATAAGACGAGACGACATCGCGTGTAATTCTGCTATTACTAGCAGCACTGACTATATCTTCTTCCTCTTTCTTTTTAAGCCTTCCATGAGCCTAAAAGAGTAGGAGTCGGCATCTGATAGAAGGAACTTCTTCTATCTCACTTATTCCTATTACATTCCAATAATAGGTCAGATCAGTCGATACGGGGTCATAACAGAATCTTATATCTCATAGAATCCAATATGTATGGATCTACAAGTTGTATGAATTTAGGTACGCTTTCTTTTAGAATGCGAATTCTTAAATATTTTTTGTCTTTATTTAATGAACTTTTAATACCTAAATTTAACAATTTATTTACTAATAATTGTTGATCGGTTAGATCAAATTGCTGAGTATTCAGGTAAACAGAGTCTCTATCTTTAGATCCATCGTCCATCAGCCAAACGGCTAATATTAAGGGACTAAGATTCAAAAAATTTGGAATAACTTTTTCCCCATACGATCGTACAAACTCTCGTAATAGGGGTTTAGTAGGCTACAACTTAGAGTTGTAAACCTAAAAGCCAATCTGTTTTGACCAGAGACATGTAACTTAGGAGGAGTTTTAACAAATTGCTTTAGCTCTTCGTACACCCAATGCACATAATCTTTCTGACTATATGAGTGGTTTACTTCAAGCAAAGTATTTGCCTTCCTTCTAAGACTACCATCACCCAACAATTTACCAATTATTATGGACTTTTGACGTTCTGTTAGACTTCCCACGGTATTGTCCATGTACAGAAACTACCACTTTGTACATTAGGAGTCCACCGTTATAAGCCGAATTTTTGTGGTGTCAGATTCCTCTGACAGCACCCCCATTTTAATGTAGGTGCCAAACCCCACCGCCGCTGTGGACGCTCGGGTGAGATTAGCCTGTTCGTAATTCTCTTCTATTTCTAGAAGTACTGACTATATCTTCATCCTCTTGAATAAGGATGGACGGCGTATAATAGACTTTAATCGCATAAGAATGTCGAAAGGTCTATTTCTCCAATAAAGGATCAGTCGATACGGGGTCAAAATAAACTTTATATGACATACAAGAAGGCACAAAAGGTCTTATAAGACTCAGTAATCTCTTGGTCTCAGCCACATTGAAGAAAAGAAAAGAATTGAATTTCTTTGTTTTCACAACAGGTAAGAGTTGAAAATTATGTTTCAACATTTTAAGCAAAAGCATTTGCTGAATATCTGTAACCTTTGGTAAATAAATATATGCTAATTTATCTTTTCGATAAAGATAACCATCGTCCATAAACCATATTGCTAAGGCAAGTGGACTAGTTATTAGCGAATCAATGTTGGCTGGTATTATTTTTTTATTCGCCTCGTAGAAAATCTTACGAGCTTCTCCAAATTCTAAGCAAGAACTGGATTGCCATCGTATATACTTATAGGTTTTACCAAATTTCGGATTAAATCGCGAAAGAAATTTAGGCTCACCTAAAAACTTTTCATGAAAGAACTTCGCTTTCCACATTAAATAATCTATTTGATTAATAGAATGTTCAAAGCGCAGTCTCGCATTTAGTTTCCCAGTTGGCTGGACGTAAGAATCACCCAACAACATTGCATATATTATCTGCTTTCTTATCTCTATCATACTGTTTCTTCGACTTCCCTCGGTATTACCCAGTTTATGTATAACATAACCTAAGGGCTTCACCGATATTAGCCATCTTTGTTACCTTAATATTACTATTAAGGAGGACAACAACTTCAGGAAAAACTCTATTCTGAATAGAATTTTCCCCCGGATTAGTTTTATCCCCAGGGTAACTTTTATCCGTTAAGTCCCGCGCCTACCATTAGGTCGTCGGAAGATCATTAAGCCCTACTTTCGTATCTCCATGTAATACAAAATCACATAGTGCTAAAAAACTTTAGCAGCTCGACTTGTAAGTCTTGCAGTTAAGCTCCCATATACCTTTACGCTTACAGCACCATTTCCATCGGTGCTAAGGGAACCTTTGGGCTCCTGCGTTACTTTTTGGCAGGAAACCGCCCCAGTTAAACTACCCGCCAGACAATGTCCTCGTGCCGGATCACGGCACGTAGTTAGGCTCGCAATAGCAAAAGAGAGGTGTTTCATCGACGTTTACGCTTACGCGCAAACTCCCTCCTACGCTACACAGTTGATACCACTTGCCAATGCCAAGCTATAGTGAAGCTCCATGGGGTCTTTTTGTCCAACAACAAGTAACCTGCATCTTCACAGGTATTTCAATTTCACCGAGTCCGTGACTAAGAGAGTGCTCAAGTCGTTACGCCTTTCGTGCGGGTCGACAATTAATCGACAAGGGATTACGCTCATAATCCTATCTTTGTTTGACTTGCAAACATTGGGTAAAATCTTGTCTTTTTACCCCTGCATGTCGCCATGCAGATGCGACTATATCTTCTTCCCTGAGGAAGCTTGGCGTATAGTCTGTGAGGATTGCAAAGGAAAAACTGAAATTATTGAATACTTTCTCGTTCTTCCTGCACCGGGATTTAAATCTTCTCTAAGCTGCAGAATTTTTAATAACCCACTTTCGTTTAGATGTTCTTTGTTGGCCATAAGGATCGCAATCTTCTTAAAAAGTTCAAAACTTGATCTTTTATTTGTAGAAAGCAATCTATTTTTCTCAAAAAACGGAATAACCTTTAGCATTATTTCTTTTGGATTTGTTATATCAAAAGAATATAACCCATCGCATTTCCTGCGTTTGATTATCCCACACATAAATACGCTCTTTAGAACAAGAAGAATATCTAAGTATTTTTGAGAGACATTAAAGCTAAGCACAGGTTGCCATCCAAGTCTGTAATCCGGTGATTTTCTTAAAGAAACATTGAAGCTTCCCTCACCGTCTACAAATCCCGCAATATAGCTACCCAATATATCAAAGCTTATATTACCTATTTCCAATTTATCTATACATTGGTGCACTTGCTCTTTCCTGCTGATTGTCCGCACTTGATGCATTTTCACTACTTATCTAAATATATTAAATAAATTAGTAGCACAAGATACTTACGTCTATTTTGCATAGACAATACCACTATTAATGGACGGATTTTCCAGCATACAGCCAAGTTTTACTATGGCAGCGCCTATTACCATAGAACAGTTCACATTTGTTACTCAATATACGCTTTCTCAGCGTAACCGGGCTCTCACATTTCTGAAGAGCTCTTTGTGTCGCCACAAAGGTCGGACTATATCATGTCATTTAAGACTGTGGCGTATAGTCTCTGAGGATATTTAATCTAAGTTAGATTAAATCTTTCCTGCTGATTGTCCGCACCGTACAAATTGTCACCTATAAATTTATTATAGGTATTGACGGATACTCCGGATTTTCCAGCATATAGCCACATTTTTCTGCATCTGCAGGAACATCGATTACTCTTAAAGTTTTAATACTTAAGAGGATGTTCTCAACTACGACTTTTCATAGTTACTGCTGCCGTTCACCCGAGCTTGTACCGAAAGCTTCGTCCATACAAGATGGACTGACCTCCAGATTTAACTTACGGGCACTGGGCAGGCGTCGGCCCCTATACGTCCCCTTACGGGTTAAGCAGAGACCTGTGTTTTTGTTAAACAGTCGCTTGAGCCATTTTTGTGCCCCCTACCTTGCGGCAGGGCATCCTTTTTCCGAGGTTACGGATGTAATTTGCCTAGTTCCTCGGCCACGGTTATCTCGTTCGCCTTGGTATTCTCTACCTGTCCACCTGTGTCGGTTTGCGGTACGGATTTCAAATAATCTCCCTAGAAGCTTTTCTTGGAACCTTAACCAGTTCAAATCAGACTTCTTGCGAAATCTTTTCCATCAGCTCTGATAAACGCTCGTGCGGATTTGCCTACACGAACTGCTTTGCTTTTTGGACCCAAATCCTTAATGGGCTTGAATGGTCAAACTCCGTCCCTCCATTGGTGATAGCGATTACCTGAAAGTGCAGGAATATTAACCTGCTGTCCATCGACTACGCCTTTCGGCCTCGCCTTAGGATCGACTAACCCTCCGATGACTGCCATAGCGGAGGAAACCTTAGACTTTCGGCGGGGTGGGTTTTCACCACCCTCTCGTTACTCATGCCAGCATTCTCACTTGATGCCGCTCCAGCACCCCTCGCGGGTGTACCTTCACCGCAACATCAAAGCTCCTCTACTACCTTTGCCGGAAACTTCGAAAGGCAAAAAAAGACTAACCGTAAAGATACTTTACTTGTTAGAAATTCCTTTACCTTCCAATGTTCCCCGGCAAAAGTCCACGGCTTCGGTTTTATGCTTTAGCCCCGTTGAATTTGTCGGCGCAGAATCGTTAAACTAGTGAGCTGTTACGCTTTCTTTAAAGGATGGCTGCTTCTAAGCCAACCTCCTAGCTGTCTTAACAATTCCACTTCCTTACCCACTTAGCATAAATTAGGGACCTTATCCGATGGTCTGGGTTGTTGCCCTCTCGTGCTAGAAACTTGCTCCCCAGCACTGACTCCCAAGGAACACATGTAAGCATTCGGAGTTTGGTATAGATGGGTACCCTTGCGGGCCCACATCCATTTCAGTATCTCTACCTCTTACATGCTTTATCTTGAGGCTATACCTAAATATATTTCGAGGAGAACCAGCTATCGCCAGGTTCGATTAGCGTTTCACCCCTAACCACAGGTCATCCGAGCGTTTTTCCTCACACACCGGTTCGGACCTCCACTTGGTTTTACCCAAGCTTCATCCTGCCCATGGTTAGCTCACCTGGCTTCGGGTCTAATAATACGTACTAGGTCGCCCTTTTAAGACTCGGTTTCCCTACGCCTCCACATCTGAGATGCTTAAGCTTGCGCGCAATATTAACTCGCTGGCTCATTCTTCAATAGGCACACCGTCACCCACAACTAAATGTTGGGCTTCGGCTGTTTGTTTGTATACGGTTTCAGAATCTATTTCACTCCCCTAACAGGGGTTCTTTTCACCTTTCCCTCACGGTACTGCTTCACTATCGGTGTCTTTGCGTATTTAGCCTTCGCGGATGGTCCCGCTATCTTCACACAGGATTACACGTGTCCCATGCTACTCGGGAACAACCCAAAAGGTTTTTTCGGTTTCGAATACAGGGCTCTAACCTTCTATGGCCTGGCTTTTCATCCAAGTTTTTCTACCGAAAAAATTTGTAACCTTTTCCAGCCCACTTGCGTGTCTGGCGCGGGTTGTCCAAAACCCCCAAGTTCGTAAGTTAAAAGCTTAGAATCTGTTGTTACACAGACCCTCATGCTTTTAACTTTTTTAACCTAAGCTTGGGTTTGGGCTTCTTCCTTTTCGCTCGCCGCTACTTAGGAAATACTTAAATTTAGTTTTTGTTCCTCCGGCTACTAAGTTGTTTCAATTCGCCGAGTGCCCTCCAATGATACCTATGGTCTATGGTAAAACCATAAACTTTCAGTAACAGGTGACCTTACATTTCTGTAGATCGGGTTCCCCCATTCGGAAATCTCCGGGTAATAGCGCTTCTTGGCAGCTCCCCGAAGCTTTACGCAGCCTAACACGTCCTTCATCGGCACAAAGACCCAAGGCATCCACCGTATACATTAAAAACTCTTAATTACTAACTTACCAAAACGAAATTGAATCGTTGTTTACGTATGAATTGATAAATTTGACTTTCTATTCAGTTTGCAAGGTGCAAAAAGGGCCTTGTTTAGAGGTCCATTTATTGGTGGACCCGACGGGATTCGAACCCGTGACCTCCGCGATGCAAACGCGGCGCTCTACCAACTAAGCTACAGGCCCCAAGCCTGTTAATACTACACAACTAGCCTTTATTATTCAAGATATTAAACTGACGAATTTAGAGCTTCCGTCGCCTTTTTTCAAAGGAACGAACCTTAAAAATATAAGAAGATAAATTCCATTCCGTATCATTTTTTATACATGAGCCTAAACCTTATGTCAAGATGTTGTACAGGCAGGGTACATAGGTAACACTTTTATGTTAGCTTCAACATACTCAAGT
>ERZ724505.787-NODE-787-length-18984-cov-11.968620_pt1 | contig 18984 bp, 6 predicted proteins | sample MGYA00376038_ERZ724505 | MGnify/ENA primary metagenome ERZ724505 (study PRJEB28724, sample SAMN07190884) | wastewater metagenome | isolation source: effluent of sewage treatment plant in Hong Hong | place: Hong Kong | collected 2016-03-17 ...
CACCCGCGGCGGCGATGATCGCCGCCACGGCGCTGGAGCTGGCCGTGAGAGTGCTGGCCGTGGCCGCGCCGGCAGCAGCCGTCATGGACGCAGCCGTTGCCGCAGAGCCGGTCAGCGTGGACGTCGTGGCCGCGCCGGTCGCGGCGGTCATGGTCGCCGCTGCGATGGCGCTGGCGGTGATGGTCGAGGTGGTGGCAGCGCCTGCAGCTGCCGTCAGGGCGGCTACTGCGGTCGAGGTGCCGGCGAAAGTTGAGGTGGTAGCGATGCCATCTGCAGGCGTGATGGAGGCGGTGCCCCCACCGGCACCCACAGAAACCGGCACCCATATGGAGCGGGGGGCGAAGAGCCGTAGCGGCTCTCGGGACAGCAGCGCCCGAACGTCCGCTGGGAGCAGGTAAGGCCAGAATGCTACCAAATACAGCGGATATGAAAATCGTGTTGACGTTCCGAGGTTGTAGGCGTTTCCGATTGTCAGAGTGGGGGTTCCACCCCCAATGCTTGCACCAGTCAAGCTGGTGTCTGTCGCGAGGGCTTGTAGCACTCCGTCACGGTGAATCGACCCACCGGAAGTAGACTGAGCTACGACCCAACAGTGCAAATCCCCATCGATCTGTCCAGTTGCCCTGACGTTGCGCGTGCTGTTCGTCGAATTTCTGGTGAGCAGATTAATGCTGCCGGACTCCGATGCGTAATACCCAGTGCCAGCATTAAACCCAAGTGCGAACTGTTCAACAAAAATGCCCGTTGGTTTCTGCGCAATAGGTACCCGGATGCTTGCTTCGGCTGTGGGCTGTGCCCAGACCAAGATTGTGATCCCGCTGGTCACCATGGACACATCGGTCGAAGATATGCCCGTCAGTGCGTTGGAAGTGTCGGTCCATGTCGCGTAACGGCCTACCACACCAACACCGTGCTCGGTATTTACGTGCGTTACACCAAGCTCCGACAGTCGATGCGTCAGGATTTCTGGGTTGCCAGCAGACCACACTGTGGCGCCCGCGGCATATTCGGTATCAAGTTCGGATTCCACCTCCTGCGGCTGGCTATCCCACGGCAGCAGGATCTGACGCACTGACATGGCTTATGCCATCCGATGTTCGTTGTAGATTGCGCTGATGGTGATGGCGCGCGTGCCGCCCTGGTTGGCCTTGCTCGTCAGCTTGAAAGACTGCTTGCCCGACACATTCAGGGCGAAAGTACGGGTTGCAGGATCTTCACCGGGGTCATTTGCTGCAACCGTGTCCAGCCGGCCCAAGAACATCGCGTGCTCGTCGGTGTCGTACTCTGTGGCGTCCGGGCTCCACTTGATCCACAGGTCCACATAGTCGCCGCTGGCCGGCGTGCCGCTGTTGTCGACTTTCACCTGCAGGGACGCCTGAACCGCATCGACATGGATCGACACCGCATCGGAGTCAAAGCGACTCGTGCTGTTGAGTGACTTGGTGCTGGATGCCGACCATTGGACGGCGGCGTCGTTGTCGTTGGTGTTCGCCATGGTTTACTCCTCGTCGCCCCAGGGGCCACGCACCGCGCGAGATACCTCGGCGGCAGTCACTGGATCAGGTTCACGCCCAAGGGCCAACAGCGCCGCACCGCCATTGGCGCTGATGACGCCGGCCTGCACGAAGCCCTGCACCAGTTGCGCAACCAGCGCCGAATCCACGCGCAGCCGACCGTCTTGGAGCAGGTGCTTCACATGGCGGTAGGTGGCATCGCCGTCGATGATGTCGAGGAACGCATTGGCACCGGGCAGGCCCAGCACTTCAACGATGGTTCCCTTGCCGATCTCAAAGGCTTTCGGGCGGGTGCGCCCGACGTTGATGATGGCGGCGATGGCCTGGTCCTTGGCCAGTGCCTCGGCGCCGCTGATCTTTGGCATGTCATTGGTGTGCACATGCTGCGCGCAGGCCGGTGAAGCCTCTATCTCGGCCTGCAGGGCCCGCAAGAATTGTGGTGTCATGGTTTCGATCTCGCTTTGACGATGAGTTCCGCCCGAGCCACCTCGGCATCGTGGTGCCGCTGGCAGTGGTCCATGCGCCAGGTCTGCCAGATGAACAACAAGTCGATGATGGGCCGCGCGATCCGCCCGAATGGCCGCATCCAGACCCAGGCCCGCCATGCCCGGCTGGACAGCGTCTCGTGGTGCCACCCGCGCAGCAGCGCGTTGGCCAGGCAGTCGAGGGCCATCAGGACCTCGATGCGCCAGCTGTACGGGTCGCCGGGCAGTTCGCGCGGGGCCAGGTTCACGATCAGTCCTCGGTGACCGCCGTGCCGGCCGTCAGCTGCGGCGTGACGCCGGAGCCGCACACGATGGACGGGCTGATCGCGCCCTTGTAGAGCAGCTTGCCCGCGCCGCTGGACGCCGTGCCGATGCCCCAGTGTGTCGCGGTGCCCGATCCGCCCGTGCCGGCCGGGAATGTGACGTTGGCCGCAGGCGCGACAGCGTTGCCGCTGACCGTGAAGCCCGCGCCAGAGCGCGCGACCGCCACCCGGGCATAGCTGGTGTAGGCCACCTCGTTGGTGGTCTGGTCGCCGGCCTCGCCCGGATCGGCCGTGTGCAGCGAGAAGTACAGGCTGCCGGCCGTGGCAGAGCCTGGCAGGCCGGTGGCATCACCGACGCCGGAGAACGTGGTGTTCTTGAACACCAGTTCGAGCAGGGCGGTTTCGAAGACGTTGGACTTGGACATGATGGGCTCCTTGGATGGAGCGCATCATGCTGACCCGACAATCCCCAGGCAAACACTGCCGGGGGCAAACCGTCAGGGCATGCCGAACTCGCCGGCCTGCATGGCATCCCGGCGCGACCGCGGCAGGTACACACCGCCCTCGGACTGGGCGATCTGCTTCCGGCGCATGGCTACGCTCTTGGCCATCTGCAGCGGGTTGATGCGCCGGCCAGGGTTCTTCTCGTTGAAGGCCCGGATGTCAGCCAGCGCGTCTTGCGCACCCTCCTGGTCCCCTTGGATGACCGCCATCGCATAGTGCCGCATGAGGTCGGCCCGGCGTTTCACCAGTCTGGCGTCAGCCTGGTGCACCGCACTCTTGGCCTCGGTGGCCAGTCGCACCTCGGACGGACTGAAGCCCAGGGCCTGCCCGATCACGCCGGCAGCGCCGACGTCCTCCACGATGGGCTTGCCGGTCTTGTCGATCGCGCCCTCGGTGCCGTAGCGCAGCGCCTTGAGCGGTCCGCGCGCCAGGGATGGAGCCATCGCCTCCAGCCCGCGCGCCCAGTTCCCGCCGGCGATCTCCTGCATCCCCCGTGCCGCTGATACCGCAATGCCGGCCACCGGGCCCAGCGCCGCAGCCATCGCCGAGTTCGCCAGATCCTGGCCCTCCAGACCCTCCTGGATGTCCGGCAAGATCAACTTGTCCAGGCCCACCCGTCCGGAGATGTCCCACGGCGTGAGGCGCGAGAGCCCGCGCGCCAGCACGTCGGCCGCCTGGTCGCCCAGTGCATCGGCCAGCATGTTGCGCAGCGCGACCTCCGCGTCCCATGGTTCATCGTCGTCCCCGCCCAGGAACGAGGCGGCGGCCAGCAGCGTGGACACCATCGGCAGGCCCAGCACGCCCGCAGCCGCTCCATGCATGGCCAGCAGCCCACCCAGGGCCCGCCGGGCCTGAGCGCGCTCGTAGGGGTTGCGCCCCTTCATCGCCAGATAGGCCTGGCGCGACAGGGTGTAGACCATGTTCTGGCCGTATTGCTTGAACAACAGCACCACCTTGGCCACGTTGCCCTGCATGATCCGCGGCCGATTGCTGGCGCTGTAGTCGAAGTGCCCGTCGTAGGTCGCCTTCACCGCCTGCTCGTAGGCCTGCTTGGCGTTGGTGCCGGCCTCGCGCGCCAGCCGGTACGCCGCCACGAAGGTAACCTGCCGGTTGAACTTCTCGGCGTGGTGGAACAGGAAACTGGCCCAGCGCATCACCGGGCGCATCTTCCAGGCCACCTTGGCGTCCTCGCCCTGGCTGATGCCAGCCAGGTCGTGCGCCATGGTCACATCGATCACCCCGGAGCGCACGGCCTCATCGAAGGCGCGCCGCTCCTCGGTGGAGAGCACCTTGCTGATGTCGTTGCCGTTGGATGCGGCCTGCTGGCTGGCCTTGAGCAGCGCCGCGGTGGACTTCGAGAATCCCCACTTCGAGCCCATCAGCGGCAGGGCCACCAGGGCGGTCTGCGTCAGGTTGACCATGGCGGATGCCGGGCTCAAACCCAGGTGGAACACGAAGCCCACGCTGGTGAGCGCCGTCGACAGCGCGTTGCCGTTCGGGTTCATCGCGGCATCGTGGCGCTTGACCATCTCGTCGATGACCTGCTGCGCCTTGACCGAGTCGTATGAATCGGAGTCGGCCAGCGCATCGACTTGCTTTTGCGCGTCGATCAGCTGGTTCTCCAGGAGGTCGCTATAGCGCACCTTGGCCAGATACCTGGCGCCATGGAAGGTGTTCTGCGCGAAGGCCCGTCGGGCGTCCTGGCTGAAACCCGGGGTCCCCTTGCGGTGGATGCCGTGCTTGGCCCAGCTCAGATCCGGCAATGCCGACAGGTACAGCTGCCCGAGCATGTCCTCGAGCTCGCCGCGCTGCATGTCGTCCATGTCGGCCCGGCCCAGCGCCTCGTAGAGGTTTTGCATGAAGCCGCGCCCCACGGCATCGCGGCCGGCGTTGAACTCCTTGGACTTGAGCACCTTGCCCACGGTCATGCCCGGGTAGGACTGCCGCAGGCTGGCTTGCAGCGCCTCGGCTTCGTTCAGCGTCTCGGCCCGGTTCACGCTCAACACCTTGCCGGTTGGGTCGCGCACGATCACCACGTAGTCGCCGAAGCGCGCCAGCGGGAAGTAGACGCCCTTGATGGCCTTGTAGAACTCGCTGTCCATCTGCTGGAGCAGTTCCGCCTTGCGCTGGCCACGCAGCTCGCTGCGCTCGATCCGGTCGCGGATGGCCTGACGCACGTTCTCGTGGTGTTCGCGGTAGGCATCCCGGGCCTGCACGTAGACCTGGCGGGCCTCCGGACTCAGGGCCACGAACTTGGCGCGCAACCCGTCGTAGGTGAACGGGTCGTCGCCGCGCATGAGTGGCTTTTCCGGGTCCATCTGCGCCAGCGTGGCGTCGTGCATCAACTCGGCAAGCTCGCGCTCGTCCTTGAGGTTGCCCCAGTCTTTGGCGATCTGGTCGGCCTGCGCGCCCACCTCGTTTTTGTCGGCGTCCATCTGCGCCATCAGCCGGTTGTAGGTGTGCAACTGATGCAGGATGTTCCCGTAGAGCTCGGTGATCTGGCGCCGGCCCAGCGCCTGCAGGCCCAGGCTGCGGTAGTGCGCGGCGGTGTTGGATGCGCGCCGTGATGCGGCGGCCAGATCCGGCCCACGGCGGAACTGTGCGGTGCGCATCCAGTCCGGAATGGGTGTCTGGTCGTTCTCGGCATTGCCGGCCAGGGCCTGACGCTCGCGCAGGGCCGCCAGACTGGCATCGCCCGCTGCCGCCATGGCCTGGTACTGCGCGGCCAGCTGCTCCGGCGTCGGGTCGTCAGGCCGGTACTCGGTGAGCGGCGGCCGGTTGCGCTGGCGGATGCGCTCCAGCTGCTGCGCGCGCATGCCGTAGACCGACTGGAAGGCGTCCTCTGCCGCGTCCAGGATCTGCTGGTCGGTCACGCCGGGCTTGATGCCGCCATGCCGGTAGGCGTAGTCGTCAACCATGCCGCGCAGTTGTGCGGCCTTCTCGGCGTCGCTCAGGTTCTGATTGCCCCAGCCGAAGCCGGTGGACATCTCCTTCCAGGTGTTGGCCAGATCGCGCACCAGATCGGCCTCGGTGTCGCCCTGCTCTCCATCCGCCACCCGGGCGGCACTCATGGGGTTGAGCATGTCCACCGCCGTGAGCCTGTCCTCCTCGGTTTCCAGGTAGTTGGCCTCCAGGTTCTCCATCAGGGTTTCCAGCCGGGCATCGAGGCGCTCGGCCAGTGGCTGGTTGCCGTCCTCGTAGGCCTGCTCCACCCGTGGGATCAAGGACCGGATCTCGGCCTGCATCTGCTCGGAGGTCATGCGGTTCACGTCGGCGCGGACGCCCCCGCGGGCAGCAGCCACACCGCTGACAGCCACCGGCCGGCCAGACCGGCGCGCCAGCGCGCGCTGCGACCGCACCAGCATCCCCTGCAGCTCCAGGTTGGTGAACTCGATGGTGAAGCCCAAGCCGCGCAGGAACTCCGCGACCCTGGCGAATACCGCCTTGAGCATGCCGAAGCCGGGCCGGAACTCGCCGGTCGATGGGTCCACACCCAGCTCAACCACCCGTGCGGCGATCTCGTCACCCTCCTGGACTTCGGACAGGTTGAACTGGCCGTTCTCGTCCACGTAGGTGCGCCGGATGTAGTCGCTGATCTCCTGGAGCGGCCCGCCCTTGCGCCGGGCCGCGAACTGGATCTGGCGCATGAAGGCGCGCCAGTTCTCCCTGCCCAGCATCGAACGCAGCCCGTAGTGGGCGATCGTCTCGTGCGCCAGCGTGCGCAGTACCTGGGCCTGGCTCCGGTTGGTCCTGGCCACGATGTAGATCACGCCGTTGTAGTGCAAGCCCATGGCGTCAGACGGCGCCTTGATCGGCAAGTCGGCCGGCAGCGCGACGACACGCACATCCACGTCCCACTTCGCCGCCATGGGCTGCACGATGGCCTGGACCTGCTCCACGGTCATGCCTTGGCCGGTCATCGACTGGAGCACCGCGCGCAGTGCGCCGGTAGATCGGTCGAACAACGGGAGCCCGTCGGCTGCGCGCTCCTGCATGGCAGGGGTGATGGTGAAGCCAGGTTGTGGCACCATTTCCGTGAATGCCTCGTCATCCATGCTGACGCCTGGAAGCGCGATCTGCATCGTCTCCAACTGACCGCCCCCCACCTTGCGCAGCACATCCTTCAGGGTGTTGGGGACGATCTTGTCGTAGAAGGCCTTCATGCCCTCGCCGCCGACCTTGAGGTCCAGGCCGGTGAGCTTGTGGAACCGGTCACCGCCACGCGGGCCTTCTTCGGCAACGATCTTCATTGCCACTTCCTTGCCGACGATTTCCTCAAGGTCGCTCTCACTGAGTCCCGACAGGCTTTTCCCGTTGAGCGTCAACATCGACCGTCCACCGGCGGGCGTTATGGCAAGGTCGTAGGTGCCGTCTGCCTGCTTGAGATGGCGAATCTCGTCCACCTGCTTGCTCAGGTCATACCGATCGGCCGACTGGTCGCCGTTGATGAATGCGACCCGGTCATACCCCTCGTCCACCGCCATCTTGACGATGCGCTTCAGGGCCAGGGACAGCCAGGCGTCGGTCTTGGTGACGAAGGGGCCGCCCGGAAGGCCATCCCGCTCGGCGTCGCTGATTGCGTTCATTTCGTCGCTGATCTGCGCCTGGCGTTGCCGGGCTTGCTCCCGCGCCTTGATCGCGTCTTCGGTGAGCGATGGACCCAGCGCAATGCGGGCGAGCGAATCCCACTCGGCACCCAGCTCCTGGAAGCGGCGCTGACCAGCGGCGCCTGGCTTGAAGCCCTGCTTCTTGCCCTGCTGCCCCCAGTCGCTCTGGATCTCCTCGACGAACAGCACGCGCTTGCCGTCGGCGTCGGTGCGATCGTTCACCCGGATGTGCGCCAGGATGTTGGGCTCGTCCCAGTGGCCGGACTTGAAGGTGCCGGCGGCATCGGTCAGCATGGTCCGCTGAAGGTATCCGCCTGCGATGGCTGCCGCATCCTTCTGCGCCTGCGTCGGCTCGCCATCGATCCATAGCTTCAGGTTGCCGGCACTGTCGTAGCTGGCCCACTTGCTCTTGACCGGCAGCGTCAGCAGGACCTCGCGGTATTTGGTGCCGCCGGGCAGCTGGCGGGTGCCGTACTTTGTCGGCACTTTACCGGCTTCCGCCGCCTCCTGCACTCGGTACGCGGCAAGCACAAGCTCTTTGGCAAGGCCAGGTTCTTCCGCAAGTTCGTCGGCTCTGAGCAAGTCGCCGTTCTCGTCCATGAAAGCGACCATGCCTGGATCTTCTGGGTTGCGCTCCAGCGTGAGCCCGTTGTCGCTCAGAAGTTCGATGTCCGCGTCATAGCCAGGGGGCTGGTTGTCGCCACCCAGCACCGTCTCCTCGACCTTCACCCCGTTGGCGTCCAGGAACTGGACCACCTGCTCGCGGGTGACCTTGCCCTCCTGGAGCTTGAGCCAGTCCAGCACCCCGGACCAGGTGACCTCGTCCTGCTTGACCTTGCCGGCTTTCACCAGGCCGTTGATGGTGTTGGCCCACCCCAGGGCGGGCTGGGCCGCGGCATTCACCCTCGATAGCTCGGCAGTCAGGGCGCTGTAGAACGGGTTGCCGCGGGCGAACACCGGGCCATCGGCAATGCTCATGCCGATTTCTGCCGCTGACTTCGTTCTGGTTGGTCGGATCTCGATGGAGTCCAGCGGGCGAACGTCGATCCTGGACAGTGCAGCGGCGATGTTCTCGCTGGGTGTGACCTGGGGGAACCGCTTCGGAATTGACTGGTGGGTCAACTCCCCGCCATGGACGATGATGGCCGCACCGGCATTCGATTCGCTGATGGCGCGGTAGATCGCATTCAGGCCGCCGGTCCCGCGAAGCTCTCCCTTCATCTGGTCGGTGATGGGCACCCAGCCGATGACGCCGTTCTGCGAGTTCAGCAGCATGAGGCCGGGCTGCTTGGCGCGGTCGTAGAAGTCTCGCGCTACCTGCTTGGCCGCCTGCGGGCTGCTGATGGTCGTCCCGGTGATGCCGTTGGGCGCCAGGGTGCGCTCGATCACGGGCACGCTGACGCGCGAGGTCGGAGCGGGGATCTGCTCGTTGGAGATCATGCTGCCGGAACTGTTGCCGACATGGCTGAATCTCCCGTCTCCAATGGCTAGCAGGCCCATGGGCTCGATGCCACTGCCACGGAACACATCGGTCAGCGTCTGGTTGAGCATCTCGTCGGCGCGCGACAACTGCGGGTTGCCGCCGGGGTGGTTGTGTGAGAACCAGATCCGCGCAGCACCCGGGATGCGCACCGCCTCGGCCACCAGTGTGGCCGGGTAGACGGATGTCTGCGCCAGAGCGCCCTTGAACCCGCCGACGATGCCCAGCGGCTTGCCGTTGGCGTCCGTGACGATGCCGTCCAGGCGCTCGACGGCGGACTTGTAGAGGTAGGCGGTGGCCTGGGCTGCCTGCTCAGGCGTGGTGATCTTGCTGGCGCCTAGCTCGCGGGAGACTTCGGAGCCGACGATGGTGCTGGCGAAGTATTCACCGGCAGGGGCGGGAGTGTCCTGTACTCCGGCGGCGGGCTGTACGTCCCGACGTATCCGGGTGCTTGTGGGTCGGGCAGGCGCAGACCGGCCGGTTGGGGCTGGTACTGGCTGGCCGAAGAGGTCGGTTTCATAGGGGGCTTCGGGTTCTTTCACACTGTAGCGCGCTCCCGGCTCGCTGGCAACCGGCGGCGTCTTGGGGAACCAGTATTCATCGACGAACCACTTGCCGCGGTTCGTGCTGGTGGTGAAGGTCCGCTGGCTGTACTTCTGCGCCTCCTCGCGCGAGTCCATCCACACCCCGCGCTTTTCCTTCCCGGCGTTGGTCGTGTAGACCTCGATGGTGTACTCCTTGCCGCCGATGGTCACCTTGTCGCCGACATTGACCTCCGCCTTGGCGGCCTTGGCCGGTTTTGCAGCGGGGGCCTCCTGGTCGCTCATCACCCGTGCAGGACGGCCTGGCGTCGCCGGCGCAGCCGCTTCTGGAATCACTCGCTTGGCGATGTCCAGGTTTTCCAGGCGGTCGAACAGTTCCTTGATGTCGGTGATGTCCGACAGGTCGACGTTGCGCTGCTGCGGGATGACCGCATCCTTGTCAGTGTTCTTCTGGATCACCACGATCCTGGTGGGAACCGCCGTGCCAGCGCGCTCGAAAGTCACCTGCGGCAGCTTGATGTCGGCGATCAGGTGCAGGTCGGCGGCCGGACTGAAGGACTCAGTGCGCTGGCCGGTGCGGGCGATGCCGGCGACATTCTTCTCAGGCACCAAAGTTTCCCCAGGCGATCCCGTCTTGACGCGAAGCATCCCAGCCTCGGTGCGGCCCGTGACGACGCCGCTCTGCCACGAAATCACCGACTTGATGGTGTCGCCGCGGTACAGCGGCTCCTTGCCCATGCCCAGGTCGAGATCCACCAGCGGTTTGATCGGTCGCTCGGTCTTCTCGTAGAACCACTTCTCAAACTTCTTGTCCGCCGCCGGACCGGTCGGGATCAGCGCCACGATGCGCCCACCGTCACGGACATGCGTGGCCGCCTTCGCCAGATGGTCGATCGCGGTCTTCCCGGCCGTGCCGAACGGGGGATTCATGGCGATGCCGTCGTACTTGTTGGTGACGGCCAGATCCTCAAACGTCCCGGCGATGATGCGGTCTTCGGACGGGTTCATCACCATGGCCAGGCGCGAGCGCAGCGCCAGGCTGGGCTCGATCACCGTGCGCTTGGCGACATCGGGCAACCAGCGCGCGATGGCGCCATGCCCGGCGCTGGGCTCCAGGGCGCCCTCGCCTGGGCGGATGTCCAGCCACTGGACCATCTTCAGGCCCACCGGCTCAGGCGTGGCGAAGTAGTCCGCACCCTCCTGGGCCTTGGTCTTGCTGTTCTTCTTCTGGGTGGCCCAGTAGTAGGTCTTGGCCCGGTCGTACTCGGTGATGGCGTTGTTCGCTGCCTTGTCGCGCTCCTTGCCGCCAGTGCCCTCGCCCTCGTGGCCTGGCGGGTAGGTGTCGGACTCCTCAAACGATGCGGTGAAGGAGTCCTTCAGCGCCCGCGCGAGCTCGCCCATGCCCAGGTTCTCCGCTGTGCTTGCGCGCGATGCGATGGTGCTTGCAAAGGTCCACCGCTCCCAGTTGGTGCCGGTGTTCAGGTAGCGCATGATCGCGTTCGATACCTGTCCGGTGCGGTAGATGCGGCCCTCTTGCTGGATGGCCAGGGTGGGCGCCGTGGGCTGTCCCAGGTTGATTAGTACGCGCTGGTGTTTGCCCGTGGTGTCGTGGCCGCTCCAGCCCTTGTTCTTGGCCGACTGCACCAGCATGACCTGCGGGCCGGTGTCGTCGCTCTGGAATCCCTTGTAGCGGCGAAGCAGGTCCGCCTTCTTCTCGTCGCCGTTGATCAGCAGCACGCCAGGGAACTCGCGGTTGAACACCTCGATGGGCGAGCGCAATCCTTTCAGCCCGGACACCAATTCTGGGAACGATGCGCGGAAGTCGGCATTCGCTGCGTTGAATGCGGCCACCTTCCCGGCCATCTCGGCATCGGCTGCCGCTGGTGCTGACGATATGTCGAACGGATTGACGGCGCCGCCTTTCTTGTAGTCGTGGAACACAACCACTTTGCGGCCCATGGCCATGTGCTTCTTGATGATCGGCACGACCTCCTGCGCCTTGATGGCCTCAAGTAGGTAGCGCCGGCTCAGGTAGTCGAACTGTCCTTCGATGACACTGCGCAGTGCGTCATACCCGCGCACGGCTTGATCGTTGCGGTCGCCTTTGGTTTTTTCCGTGAGCCACGCCAGCGCCTCGTCGATCTTGTTCCCGATGGCGGAATCCACCAGGACGAATCGGCGATCGTAGTCCGCGGGCACATCCAGCATGCGCCCGGACAGCACGCCGGCCTTCTTGAGTTCGCCGTTGAACTGGCGCTGCATCAGGCCGCGGTCGATCTTGGTCCCGTCTGGCTCGGTGAGCTTGTTGTAGCGCATCGAGTACCCGAAGCGGGTCATGAAAAAGTGCTCGCGCGGGTTCGGCTGGTTGTAGGCTAGGCTGGTTTCGGTGTACGGATAGCCGTCCTTGTAGTCGAACAGGTAGCCATTGGCCCAGTCCACCGTCTTCTCATAGGCAAACGGGGTGGCCGACAAAAACACCAGGCGCGCGCGCTTCTCGCCTTGCATCGCAGCCACTTCGTCGCGCACGGCATCGCGGGCTTCGTTCAGCTTCTTGGAGATCGGCGCCAGTTGGGCTTCTAGCTTTGCGTTCTCCCGGCCTAGCGACTCACGCATGACGTCCATCGTGTCATCAAGGTTGGCGATCTTGTTGTTGGCAATGATCTGGTCGCTCAATGCCTTCTGCTGTGCCAGCAGGTCGCGGTTCTGCATGGTGAACCGCTGCACCCAGCCGTCCGGGTGATGCGTGATGGCCCGCAGGTTCTGCAGGTAGCTCGTGGGCGTGCCATCGGCCGACTGCATCAGGCTGTGCGCTTCGTCCGGGACGATCAAGTCCCACTTGCGATTGGCGATCTCGTCGTTGTCGCCCATGTTGGCATAGGTCGTGATGACGATGCCCTTGCCCTTGTCCTTGGTGCTGGCAAGCCGGGTGATGTCCAGACCCAGCGCCTTGCCGGATGTCACCCAGTCCTCGGCGATCTTGTCGTCAGGGACGATGATCAGAGTGTTCTTCTTGCCCTGCATGGCAAACCGCTTGATCACGCCCAGGCCGGTGAAGGTCTTGCCCGTGCCGGTGCCGTTGGTGAACAGCATGCCGTAGCCGGTGGGCTTGGAGAATCGCTGCTCGGCCTTGTGAACGTCCTCCTGCTGGCCGGGCAGCAGGTATGGGAGCGTCTCGCGGATGTTTGCCAGGTCGCCGGGCTTGGCTTCCAGCTTGCTGGCGGCTACTTGCTGGCCGCGCTTTCGGAGTTCGTCATCGCCTCGGACAGCAATTGCGTCAACTTTGCCTGCTGGGATGGGCTCAGGCGGTACTCCTGTGATGCCAGAATCACCGCTTCGTTCACCGAAGTCAGTTCGGGCATCGACGACCTCAGATCGGGGCGGTTGGTCATCTCCACGAAAGAGCTGATCGCTTCGTTCTCCACCAGCAGCGGCGCCGTCAGCAGGTACGCGCGTGTCACCCGTGCGTCCGCCCCCTTGGCCTTGAGCACGTCTTCCATCTTGGCCAGTTCCTTGGTCAGTTCCGGCAGGTCCAGGCGAAACAGGCGCGCCCACGGCTGGCCCAGCGGCTGGCTTTGCGCGATCTGGTTCCACACTGCGGTCGGGGCTTGGTACATTGAGTCTCTCCTGTCTGGCATTTTGCTCCGGCGATTCGACAAACTCAATGGCCTTCTTGAGCGAGTCTTCCCCCTTGAATGCGCGGATTGTCGGCATGTACTTGCCGCGGTCCGTGTCCAGCATCTCGACGTTGTGCCCGTCGGGCGTTCGGACGATTTGCAACTGAGTGCCGGCGGCCGTGGCCGGGTAGGTTTTGACAATATCCGGGCCGTCGCCCTTCGTCGCAACGTGAGATTCAATGTCGGCCTTGTCCTCGACATCGATCACCGCGCGCTTGGTGTCTGCCTGCGGCCTGCCGCCGGACATGGAGATGTAGGCGCCCTGCAGGTGGTCCAGTGTGATGGCGTTGGCTGCGTCGTCGCCCAGCGCCTTGCGGATCTGGTCCAGTGCGAACTTGGCCGCATCCTTGAACTTGTGGTAGCCCAGCCGGAAGGCGGCATCGAACACCTTCACCAGCACCGGGAGCATCTTCTGCTCTTGCTCCGGCATCATGTTGGCGCGGGTGTTCTTGCCGAAGATGTCGGCCAGGTCGGCCAGGGCATTCTGCAGGTCGGCTTGCGCGCGCAGAACGTCGGGGTTGGCGGCAGCTGGCGCAGCGGGTTGCGGTTCCTCCGGTTGGTCGAAGAGGCTGGGACCTTGCGGCTCGGTGCCAGGCTTGCGCCGACGTGCCATGTCCTGCTGGTAGTCGTCGACCGACGGCCCGCCGAACATATCGCCGGTGGTGTCGGCGCGGGTATCGACGGTCTGCGCTTGAAGCTGGAAGCCCTCGGCCTCCCGGTCGATCTGCGCCTTGTCGTCCAGGGCCTGGGCGTTCTCTGCGCGGTCCTGCTGGCGCAGTACGTCGGCGCGAGTGGGTGCGGTCAGGCCTGCGGGTTCCTTGCCCTTCGCGGAGTCGCGGAAGAATGCCGCCGCCTCCATGGGAGTATTGAACTCCATGTGCCCGGCCGGCGTCATGTCCGGCAGGAACGTGGTAGTGCGCCATGCGCCTTCGGTGCGCGGGTCTTTGTGCAGGGCAATCAGGCTTGTGCCGGACTTCCATGGCAACAGCAGGCCGTCCCCGTTGCCGGCGAGTTTCAGGATTTCAGCGGCGACGGCTTTGTCAGCATCGCGCCGGCGGTCCTGGTAATCGTGGAACTGGTCTGCCGTCATGCCGGACGGCGTTTTGGCGAACTCGGCGCGGTGCCGGTCAATCAGTTCACCGGCGCGCGTGTTTGCCTCGTCGTCGGTCAGGCCTTCGTCGTCCTGGCTTCCTTCTGCCGTCGCATCGACTCCTTGTTGAGCGCCTTCGCCCTGTCCTTGGCCGGCAGCTTCAGCAGGGCCGCTGCGGCCCGCGCCATCTTGGCCCGGCGCGCCTTGTCCTTGGGCAGTTGCATCGTCGATCTCCTGGTCGGTGAATCCGAGCGCCTTCATGGCCGACCGGACATCGGTGTTGGATTCTGCATCAATATCGGCGACAGGGCCATCGAGCAGTTCTGCGCGCAACGTGGAGAACTCGGCGTCCGTAAGGTCCGCAAGTGCGCCCTCCAGTTCTTCGGAGGCCTGCCGGTCCAGGTCGGCAAAGACCTCTGCCTGCTTGCGCTCGTAGTCCTCACGGTCCTGCTGATCGCGCAGCGCGGCAGCCTTCTCCGCGCCATCGTCCGTGAACATCGGGGCGACACGGTTCCCGCGAATCGCCGATGCGATCAGGTTCGCCAGGTCGGCCTCGTCGGAGCCGGGCGGCAAATAGCCGTCTTGAATGGCAAGCGGGAGCAGCTCGTCCAGCTGGCGGCCATTCTTGCGAAACACCGGGCCATAGCCCATGACCATCACCTGCCGGTCCGGACTGAACTCGGACTTCTGGCTGCCAGGCTTGTCCTTGTCGTGGAACAGCCCATGCTTGGCCAGGAAGGTCAGCAGCGGGTTGCGCTCGTAGGCCGCGCCGCGCAGGTTCTTGCCGCCGGTGGGCTTGGCCGGCGCTTTGCTGGTGGGCTCTTTGTCGGCTGCAGCCTGCTCTTGCGTCGCGGCCGCGCCGCCCGCATTCGATGCCGGCGCCAAGGGCTTCAGAATTGACTTTGGAACGGCAGGCTGCTGGCCAAACAGATACTCCAGCATCGAGTCTTGAGAGGCGGGCGGCAAAGAGCCATCCTTCATCGGCTTCTCGTTGCCGAACACCGCGGCGTTCATGGTGTCGTCACGCGACGTGGCCTCTGCGATGGCGTTGTCGATCAGCCACTGGGAGGCTGCCTGCTGGCGCTTTGAGGATGGGTAGGGCGTCGTCTGGCGTCCAGAACTGGTCGCAAAAATGTCGCCGGCATTCACCGGCTTGCCGTCGATTGGCCGGCCGGTGTAATCCATGCCGCGGACGGTGCCACCGTCGGCTTGCTTGCCTTTGTGTGGCAGTGGCTTCTTTCCAGCCTCTCCACCCAGCCACGCCTTGAACTCGTCCCAGGTCATGGTCTTGATCGACTTCAGGCCTGCCCAGTCCTTGGCGTAGTTGCTCATGTAGGCCTTGCGGGCCTCCATCGGGCTCTTGTAGCCCACCATGCTCTTGAACTCGTCGTGCTTGCCCGTCTTGGGGTCGATCTGGTCGACCACGAACACCGGGCCGGCATAGTCCAATGGCGTGCCCGGCTTGACGTAGACATCCTGCTGCTCGCCGTCGCTGCCGGTGGTGCGCTTGATGTAGCCGTAGTGCCCGGTCATGGTGTTCGACCAGGGCTTGCCGTCGGCATCCACCCCGCTGCGCGTGCTGCCCTCGGGGTTCTCGATGCTGATCTCCAGCCCATTCATCACGAGATGGGCCTTCTTGTAGTTCCCGGCTTCCTTCTGGGCCTGCGTGGGCTCCGGTCGGTCGTTCAGCGGGCTGGTGGCCGCCGTGTGCGCACCCATGTCCACCGGCGTGGCTGGGGTTGGAGGCTTGGGCGCTCTCGCTGATGCGCTGGCCGCCTCATTGTTGCGTTTGATGGTGTCCAGGATCCCCTTGATGGTCTTGTCCGCCGCCTCGATGCCCCTGGCGTTGATGAGCGAGACTACCTGCTCACGGGTGATCGCGATTGGCCCGCCAATCTGCCCAATGGCACGCATGACCTCATCGGCCTTGGCTTCCACTTCGGCCGGCAGCGGCTTGGGCGTGGCGGGTGCCGGCTTCGTGGCCGCGTCCACGACTTCCTGCGGGGTTGCGCCTGCTCGAAGTGCCGCATCGACAGCCATCATCAGCTTGCGGCCATCCATCGTCCTGTCCGGATCTCCGAGGTAGCTGACCTGTCCATTGATCAGCCCGCCTATCCGTGTGCCACCTTCGGGAGACAACCGGATGGTGTCGGCAACAACTTTCAGCCGTCGATCTTTCTCGGACGGTTCTACCGGCGCAGCAGTGCCGCCTTCGGGCGGGGCACCTGCGCTGGCGGGCGCTGCGGGCTCATCAGCGGCACGCTGCGTGCCTTCTGCATCTGCGCCAGGCTGGACCGCATCCGCTGGCCGTTGGACGCCGTCACCACCCTCTCCTTGCGGTCCGGGCCGGGTGATTTCGCCGGTTTCTGGGTCGATGACTTCGGCAGTGCTGGCATTGGTGCTCTCCTGGGTTGGTGGTTGGGCTACTGGGGGGGCCTCGGTGACTGGCTCAGGAAGCGCAGCAGGTACTGCGCCCGCTCCCTGCGGCCCTTGATCTGCTCCAGCTCCTGGCGCTGCTGGGGCGTCAACTGCGGAACCTGCGACTGGCTGGATTGCTGCGGCGGCGTCTTGGGGATCGGCGACGGGTGCGGTCGGCGGCGTGACATTGCTGGCTGCTCCTCCGTGAATGGCCTGGGTGAACGGCCCGGTGACCGGGGCGGTTGGATCCGGCGTGGCAGGCTGCACCGGCGCCGGGGCCTGCGGCTCTGGTGTCTTTCCATCCTCGCCAGGCTTGGCCTTCTCCTTGGATTCGGCTTCGGCGCGCTGGCGATCGACCTCTTGCTGCTGCGTGACCAGGTCGGCGCCGGTGTCCACGGTGACGCCGGCCGCCGCCTGGAGGGGTCCGGCGGTTGGGTTGATCCCCATGGCTTGCGCGCGGCTCGGCGCCGGTGCTGCCGGGGGTGCTGGAGGTGCTGGAGGTGCTGGAGGCGGTGCCGCAGGAGGCGAAACTGCTGCTGCGTTGCCCCCCCCTGCTTCACTGGGAATAACCCCCGGCGGCACGCGCGGAGGCTGGACACGTCCAAGGCTCGGATCTTCTGTGGTTGTCGCGGCCTTTGCAGGCCCTCCAGATACTGCGCCAAACCCTGCACCGGTCAGGCCACCGACCAGCATCCCGGATGCCGCAGCCTGTGCAACGCCCTCGCCCACCGGCCGGTCAAGCGCGATGTTCTGCAAGGCCTGTTCCTGGGCCGACTGCGGTAGCTCCTGCAGGACACCCTCGTTGACCGCACCCTCGGCAACCCGACGTGCCACACCCTTCTCGGTGGCGCCGCCCAGCTTGCCGGTGGCCAGGGCGGTATTGACGTCTGAGATCCCCAGCTTGTCAGCCAGTTGACCGGATGCCCGGTTGATGATGCCGGTCGCGGCGCCCGACGTGGCTGCCAGCGCGGCCTGCTTGGGCGTCAGGAACCCTGTCGGGCTCTCCTGGCGCACCTGCTCCGCGGATGACCCCGCAGACACCGCGGCCTCGCCAGCTGCGCCGGCCGTGATGGCTCCGAGGCCTCGATTGACCAGGCCACGCGACAGGGCGCCGCCGGCCAGCATGGACGGTACCGACTCGGCGGCGGCGTTCACGATCGTGCTGGGGTTGCGCACCATGGCGCCCAGCGTGGGGAGGAAGCCGTCGGCCTGCTGCACCTGGGCGTCGGCGGCCTTCTGCTCGGCGCTCTGGGCATCGGTCAGGACCTGCTTGGCGTCCTTGAACCGCACCCCCAGGCGCTCCACCGCCTTGCCGGCGCGCCCGCCCGTGACGATGTCGGCCACGCCAACGGCCGCCTCGGGGATTGCAACGATGCCGCGGCCAAGCGCCAGCCCAGTGTCGGCGGCGCGGCGTGCCGTGGATGCGGGTTTTGCGTCTGCAGGCCGGTCGTTGGGCGAGTAGGCGCCCGATGGTTCTTCGACCGCCGTGTCTTTGGCGCTGTACGCGCCGGTTGGTGTAGCCATGTCAGCCCTTGATGTACTGCTTGCCGTCGGTGCCGATGTAGACGTCGCCCTTCTTCATGGCGTCGTACTGCGCCCTGGGCGTTGCCGTCGTCGCCCGCGATTGCGGTTGTGGCACCCACTCGCCGGTCTGGTTGTTGATCACGCTGGCCGGCCGGGTGAATGGCACGCCGTCTGCCCCGATCTCCTGGCCGCCTGGCACCACCGTGAAGCGGTTGGGGATCTCCTTCTCGTACTTGCCCTGCACGGCCCGCAGGCGCTGCTCGGCCTCGGCGCGCTCGGCCGGCGTCTTGGCCGCGGCGTAGGCGTCCTGAGCCGAAACGATCGCGCGCTTCTCGCGGTTCGTGAGCTCGATGGATTCGCGCTCGGCGCCGGCCTTGGTCGTCGCAACGGTTCGGTCCGTGGCGGCGTTCTCAGCCTGCGCCCGCGCGGCTTGCAGCTGTGCGATGGCCGCAGCCTTGCGGGGGGTCATGGGCTTGCCGTTGTTGATCAAGGCCTCGATGGGATCGACCTTCTGCCCGAAGTTGCCGCCGTAGCTGGCCGCCACGCTGGACACGTCGCCGCGTGCAATCGCAGCCTTGCGGGCTTCGAACAGGGCCGCATCGCTTCCGCTGGACGGCGCGGCACCGCCCGGCGCGCCAGGCACCACCGACACCCCGCCACCCATGCGCCGAGGCGTTCCAGCCTGGTCGGTGATCTGGATGTCGCCGGTGATGCCCGGGGCGCCGCTGTAGGCGTTGCCGGTGCGCACCACCTGCTTGGGCGTCAGGATGCCGGGTGCTGCGGTCGGGTTTGTCAGGGTCCGGGGATCCGCCGCGAATGCGCCGGGTGCTGGCCGGGCCACTGCCGGGGGTGCGCCTGCCGGCGTCGTCACCGCGGGCGCGGG
>ERZ724505.788-NODE-788-length-18979-cov-20.986895_pt1 | contig 18979 bp, 21 predicted proteins | sample MGYA00376038_ERZ724505 | MGnify/ENA primary metagenome ERZ724505 (study PRJEB28724, sample SAMN07190884) | wastewater metagenome | isolation source: effluent of sewage treatment plant in Hong Hong | place: Hong Kong | collected 2016-03-17 ...
GTCAGCCCCACGTCAGTCACGCGAACGCCCCAATCCCGAAGCCGCGTCGAGAGCGACCGCTCCAGCGACCGTTCCAACTCCCGAGCCCCGTCCACCGACTCCTGAAGCGTGCAGGACCGGATCTTTCGCGCAAGCCCGCTCATGCAAAGGAAAGCGACGGAATCCGACACGTTCTGAACCCGAGTCCACGATGCCGTGGCGTCCTCAATCTCGTACTCGACGTTCGCCGAAAAGCTCAACGTCTTGCCGTCTGCCGTGGTGACAGTCTGAGTAGGAAGGTTCACCACCTGCGAAACGACATGCACGACCTCAATGGGCCAAATCCAGGGGAGGCGAAACCAAAGCCCCGGAGGCAGGTTCCCTGTCCACGGGTGAGCCTTATGCACGTAGATCCGCCCGCAGAACATCCGCACTCCTCGTGCGTACTCAGGGACTACGCAAACGGGAAGTAACTCTTTGACGTTTTCGCCGAGCCACTCGATGAGAGACGCGCCGCCAAGCATGGCCTATGCCCAAGCAGAACCGCGAGAATCAATCACGCCCACGTCCCGGACAACCCTTTTCGCCACCTCGTTCAGAAGCCGCACATCGCTTTCACAGCGAGCCCGGAGCGTCGCCCACGACGCTTCGTCAGCATCAAGCAAAGCATGACGCCAAGTGTCCTCAGACACCGGCATCTTCGACTCTTCGAGCCCGAGAAAGTTCGCCAGAGACGAAAGCGAATTGCGCCCCAATCTGTATTTCCTGCGAGCGATCTGAACCGGATCAACCAGCTTCGGAGCGACGCGAGGCATACGGTACTTGAGCGCCACCGCATTCAGCCAGGGGATATCGAAGTTTAGGCCGTTGTGTGCATAAACGATGTCGCAATCCCACACCTCGCGCAGGATCATCGAAGCTAGTTCCGAGTCATCGCTGCGCCGATTCGGCCATGATGTAGTTTCCCGCAAGTCGAAGGTTTTCATCACAGAACCTTCGGGCCCTCCGTGGATCAGAATGCTCCCAACCATCGTCACGCCCCATGTACGGTCAAGGCAAAACGTCTCAAGGTCCAAGACCGCCTGCTTCATGGGAGGCGTGAGTCCATGCTCCTCCACCGGCACCCCATCAACAGCGAACGGATTAGGCGGTATGTCTCCGTCTCCAGCCCTTCGGCACGATGGGCAATAGCGGATGCTCGGGTTCGCCTTCGGAGCTACGAAAGCATTCCCGCAAGTCCCGCAAGCCTTCGGCGGTCCGCTCGTTACGTGCTTCTTACCCTCTGACTCACAGGGCCAACAGACGAAAGAATCCTTTCGCGCTGCTCGAGGTCGGAACGTCTTGCTACACAGGTTGCACGTGCGATTAGCGTATGCCATACCCCTCCCGAGGATTACAGTCCGACCGTAGGAAACGGATCTCCGACAATCTCTAGCGTGCTGTCGTAAACGCCCTGAAAAGGCCGGTCCCTCTGGTACTGAGCGACGACCCGACCGAAAAAAACGTCACTCTCAGTGTCGATCGGAGCCACGATCACCGGATATCGCCCCTGCCCGGAGCGAAGCCACAGAGAGTCAGACAACTCTTTCGCTGCGGTCGAAGATCGCGCCGAGAATGTGAGCTTGATGCCCTGCGTCGGCTGCGTCGCGTAGTTGTAGACCGCGAAACGACCCGCAGGCCCCTTGGTGCGCACACCTGGGAACTCCTTCGTATCCGACAAGTCCCACTTCGGCGACGTGGCGCACGTCTGATACTGCCCGATCACGCATTCCCCGAGATAGGGCGTCTCGTGATTCGTGCCCACCAGCACGATGCGCCAATACTCAGCGTAGATCACCGAGAAGGTAGTGAAGCACGCTCCGCGCTTGAGAGTGATGGTTCCGCGATCCGTCCACGATGAGCCGTCATCAGAAGACCGCACAGTCGGCACAACAGGACCAAGGTTGTGGCCGTGAATGCTCGCCCACGTCACGCCGAACACCTCAAGCCCGTCATCAAAGCAGACCGTCCCGCTCTCGCAGGCGTATTCAATGCGGATCGAAACGGTATCGTCGCGGCAGGTGTCGAAATCCTCTACCTGATAAGTGACGCTCATGGACACGAAAGAGCCAGTCGCCGCTTGCGACACAGCCGCAGCTCGCGTAGACGCCCACGCGGACCCGTTGTAGTAGTTGCCCGTTTTGAGATTGCGGATGAAGAGTTTGCCAGTGCCGCTACTTGTGGTCTTGATGTAGACGAGGCTCTTCCGGTACTCGCCCGCATTTGCAGTGATGCTCTGATACCGCGAACCGTAGTTCGATGAGTCCGTGCCGGTGAGCTTGAGGGCCTTCGACCCGCTGCGGAACTCGCCCGCCGTCGTCGTCTCCGCGCTCGTTCCAGTGCCGGCGCTCCCCGCCGTCCATCCGCTCAGCGTTGAAGTCTCAAAGCCGGGATTTGTCAGGGCGTTGATGGTCACCTGACAGTAGGAGTCAGCGGACAACGACCCGAAGATCAGGGGCTCAGAGGGGTCGCTGTTGCCGATGTTCGAGGCAGAATATCCAGTTGCCGCAGATGGAGAAGCCGTCACCGTCCCGCGAGCGAACCCGTTGAACGCAGAACCGGTCAGATACAGGAAACTCATATCGCCCTCGCCATTTCTGTGTCCGTCATCACGTACTGGAAAGAGTGAATCTTGCGGATCTGCCCGTTAAGCTGGTCCGTCCCCGCTGCGGCTTTCGACCCGAAGTCCAGATTGGACGATGCCGCCTGCGTCATCACTCCCGCCGCAGTCGCATCAGTCCCCTTGACGCCATCGACGAACACGCTCAGCGTGTAGGCTGGGCCCCCGTTCTCAAGGTTCGTCCCGGTCCATCGCGCCCCGATCTGGTACCAAGTCGCACTAGATGGAGATGCCGACTTCACCGCCCGCGCAGTCGTTCCCGCCACCTTCTCCTCAAACACCCACCGAGCGTTCGCGCCATCCCAATAGACCCACGCGTAGTTTGAGGCGTCGTGATAGCAATACGCCACCGTTTGATTAGCTGAACCCGACACCGCCGCTAGGTTGACTTGACAGACGAACGACCCTTGCGCAGCGTTCCACGTCCGGGCGGATGAATTGTTCGTGACGTAGTAGCGAGACGCAGCGCGCCCGCCACTAGCAGAGAGCATGTAAAGCCCTCCGTCTCCGTAGGCCGGTACGTCCGTCGTGGCAGTCTCGGACTCGCCAACCGGATTCGTGAACGTGTGCTCAGAAGCCCGCGAAAAAGTGAACGTCGCCCCAGGAGTGGCGAACCGCGCGATCCCGTCGAGAAGGTTTCCAGACGCCTTGTCCGACCACGCGAGGTCACGGACAAGGCACATGATGGGACGTTGATCCTTCAGCGTAAGCGTCACCTGCGACGAGTTTGGGTCGATGCTGATGCCGTGGATAGCAAATGGCCTGCGCGACCACACGTCATCTTCCCACCCTGTCCCGGTCGCATGAGGCCCAGCCGTGTGCTCGATGTCAACTAGCCCGAGCATCGAGAGGTCAAGAAGCTCAGGCCCGCCAACGAATGTGAGGAATTGCGCCGGACGCTTCTTGAGCCACAAGTCGGACGATGCGAGGTAGCGCGTAACTTCCAAGGCCGCAGGCGTGGGCGTGTACGTGACCGTGATGGCCAAGTAGCTATAGCGGATTGACTCGCCGGTAACTGTGTCGTACTGGATGCCCGCCTTTAGCGCGTTGACCGCCGCAGGAGTCCACGCCGCTCCCGTCGCCGGGTTCGTTGTCCACGTATACGTGATATCTGTATAGCTTGCGGCCTGCGAAGTGACGTAGGTCGAGTAGTACTTCGTTCCGCTGATGATCAGGTAGGTTCGCGTCTGCTGATCGCTCGCCGCGCCGATGAACTTGTAGCGCAGCAGAATCGAGACGGAATCAACACCGGTCGCGGACGGCATGTCCGCCATGACAACGGACACGGTGCCCGCAGAACCGAACCCATCGTAGGACGTGTCTCCGTCATTGGACGAGAGCGCAGACCATCGCGTCGTCGCCGGGAATACGGCATCCGCCCCGCTGTTTGCGTCGTCTGCGGTAGGGAGAAGAGTGGCAGTCTGAGCCATTACCGAGCCTCGCTCACCTCAAGATCAAGGGCTTCCTGCTTGTCCTCTGTGATGCTCGCGTCTACAACCTCGAAAGCCGTCAGATAGGAGCCCTGCGAAGCCGACCGAGCCTGACGAACAAGCGTCCTCGAGGTGACGTTCCAGTCATCTTGCTCTAGCTGAAACTGCCCGTGCTCGTCCTTGTACCAACGAAGCGTGGTCCCGGAATACGGGGTCTGCTCAGGTGTTTCTCGCCCAATCGCCACCTTGCCGCCGAAGGTCCAGTAGGACAACATGCGGAAGGATGTAGCGAAGCGGGCCGTGATGTCGGTCCCGGTTCGCTTCTGGTCGTCGTAGTCCGAGCCCTTGGCAGACAGGCTAGTGAGGAACGACTCAGCCGAAGCAAGAGACGTAGAGTCGATCAGGCTGTTTGTCGAGGCCCATGAGCCGGACATGTAGTCGCCAAAGACGAAGTTCGTGAGCCGGTGAGCCCATTGCGTCGCGGGGTTCGTGATAGTGCTCCCCGAGCCGTCCCCGACACTTTCAAACCCGTTTACGTCTACCGTGATCTCCGCTGTGCCTTGGTCGGTTGTGAAGTCGATCAGCGTGCAGATCCGCCCGTTAACGGTCTCGTACACCGTGGTCCATCCGCTGCCAGTCTGTGCCCCGTCTACATAGACGCGATCAACACTCTTCGCCTTGCCGAAGCAGACGAGATATCGGAACCCGATCTTGTCCACGTAAAGGCAAGGGATGAGGCCAGGGCCGGTTTGAATCGTGCTGGCGTCGTGGACGCCATAAGCCACCGGCATGATCTTGTCGAACACCGCCGCCGCGGCATTCGGGAATTGCACTCGCGTGAGAGGTTTCCCGCTGACGCGCTGAAGCTGATCGTCCTTGACGCGAAGAACGACTTCGGCGACGAAGGGTTCAGGGAAGGAAACCTTCGCCACCACGCCGGAAAAGACGGTGAGCCACGACGACGACGCCACCGAAGGCGTAGCCAGATAGATGGTTGCGGTAGACCCTCTAACCGAATCCGAGTATGCCCCCGAAACGATCCGCCCAATGGTGCGGTCTGTGTCCGATATCCGCACCCGTGTTTCTACCGCGGGCGTCCGCCCGCCTCTATCCGAAATGCTGTAGTCGATGGTTCCCCACTGCAAGACCAAGGGCTTGTAATGCCCGCCCGTCGCCGATGAGAACGGGGCCGAGGCCACCCGCACGGTCTGCGAGTTTGGGAAGGCGATGGAGAGCAAGAACAGCGCTGGCCCCCGCCCCCCGCTGATAGCGTCTACGACTGCGCTCACAGGCTCTCGCTGATCGCAGTAGTGAGGCGCGACCCACCGTAGCCGCCGCGATCCACGACCACGGCCAGCCCCGCCGCGACCGCCTGCCCGTCCATCTGGATAGGCGGGAAGTTCACCGTGATTGGCTGCGAGCGAAGTTCCCCTCGCAGCGTTTCCATAGCGAGGCCGATCTTCTGACCCACCGCGTCACCGATGGCGGAAGCATCGCCACGCCCGCCGCCAGTAGCAAAGGCCGCGTCAGACATGCGCGATCCGGCAGCATTCGCACCCGCAGTGAGCGCAGCCTCAAACTTCGGAGGCGTTCCGCCGAGCGTTTCCGTCAGCTTGTCCAAGCTCAGGATGAGCCGATCCTGAGAGTCCATCCCGAGAGACAGCCCCGAGGCGGAAGCCGCGTCAAAGACCGCCTTGGACGAGTCCAGGTTGAACCCGTAGCGCGTCGCCGCATCCTGCAACGTCTGGAGGTACTGAGCCGAGCCCTGAGCCGCCGTCTTGATGGCATCTTCCATCGAGAGGCCCTGGTCTAGAGCGGCCTGCTTCATCTGCTCATAGCCGCTGACGGCCTGAGACTCGAACGCCCGGAACTGCTCGATGCTCATAGGCATCTGAGTGTTGACGATGGAGGCGAGGGCTTCCGCGAAGCCATTCGCGCCATCCGCCGCGCCCTTGAAGGCGTCGTTGCCTGCAAGGTCCACAACCTGAGACATCGGCCCGAGAAGCGCCGCGATAGTCTCGTCCGAGGCTCCGAAGCTCTTGAAGGTTTCGAGCATCTTGTCACGGACGCCCCGGAACATTTCCGCCGCCTTCATGAGGCCCTGAGACTTGAACGTCGCCCAGAACGTCTGTGACGCGATGGACGCCTGCGCCATCATGTCGGCTTCGGACGTGATCCTGATGCCGCTTACGCCCGCGAGAACGCCCGCAGCGCCCTTGCTCTGCTGATCCCCAACGAAAGACCGCCACGACTCGGCCGAAGCCTGCTTAGGGGCTTCAGGGGGCGCAGGAGCGGGCTTCTTCTTGAAGAGCCCAAAGAGCGAAGACCCGATGCCAATCACCGATGCCGCGATAGAGCCGAACGCTCCGGCCTTGCCGAGTAGGCCGGTAAGCCCGCTCAGCCCGCTCATGCTCTTCAGGCTGCTTAGGCCCGCCGAAACACCGGAAGCCCCGCCGAAGATACCCGCCAAGCCCTTAGCCAGCTTCGACCCGCTGAGCGCCGCGATGTTCGCCAAGTTCTGCAACGCCTGAGACGCAGTAAGCGAGGCTTCCTTCTGCTTCTTGTAGTCGGGGAAGATCGTTTCGAGCATCCCCTTGCCGGGGTTCGTCACCGAGGACCAAAGGCGGTCCGATGACTTGGACAAGTCGCCCCATCCGGAATTGACCGCACGGAAGGCGAAGTCCTGATTCGCCGCCTGATTCAAGACCCCAGGGAGAGCCGACCCACGGTCAACAGATGACCACAGCCGCTTAACCGACTCCTGCCACGCCTGATAGATGCCGCTAATGGCCTGCTCAACGACTTTCTGCGCCCTGCCAGCGTCCGCAGAGGCCGCTGGAGAGCTACCACCCGCGCCAGCAGACTTGAGCGGCCCTGAAGCCCCCAAAGCGTTTAGGCGCGATTGATTCTCGATGGCCTTGAGCATCTTTGCGGACAGCGCATCCAAGGCGTTCATCTGTTCCGTGTACGAGGCCTTGTAGATAGCCCGCTGCTTTTCTAGCCCAGCGAGAATGCCCTTCGTCCACAACTGGAACGGATCACCCGCACGGACAAGCAACTCTGCCATGCCCACCGCAGCGAGGCCGATACCGTGAAGAGCGGTCGTGATCTTCTTCGCGATGTCCACCGCAGAGATGGCCAAAGCATTGAACCAAGACGTGAACGTCTCCACCATCTTCTGAGGGCCGGAGCCGAACGCGACGCCCACCGCTTCCGCTACCGCCTCGAACGCAGACACAAGCGCCGGGGATTGGTTGATAGCCTGACCGGCCGCCTCGTAGAGGTTCGTGAGTGTGGTCTTGGCCTGCGTGTAGCGATCCGCAAGCGTCAACTCTTGCGCCCCGAGACGTTCAACGTTCGCGCCCATCGAGAGCAACGCCGCGTTATAGACCGCGACTTTCTTTTCCGCCTCCGTCAACTGCCCGGCAGTCTTGCCGATTGATGCCGCATACTGCGCGTTCGCATCTTCAGCCTTGACGACGATGCCGAGGTTATCGAGGATCTGAGCGGACCCTCGGCCAAGGCCGGTAATCAAGTCGTCCAACGACTTTGTAGCGTCTTGGCCCATCGCACGACCTAGAGCCTGTGCAGATGTCGCCAGAGTCCCGAACTGCTGAGCCGTCACAGGCAGGCCGAGAAGCAAGGCTTTGTTCGCCGCGCTCATCAACGCGGTATCAGAGACAAGCCCGCGAGTAGACGCCCGCGCCGTCTCAAGCATCGCGACCGAATCAATCCCGGCAGTGCGCGCAAGAGCCCGGAAGCTCCGCTCCGCGTTCGTCGCCGCCTGCCCCGCCGTCAGGAGATCCGGGCCCAGCAGACGAGCGGTAGCAGACACCGCCTCGAAGGCCTTGTTGAAGAGCCCGAGGCCCCCGCCCGCGCCGAAGCCAGAGAGGACGGAATCCCACGCCCCCCGCAGGCTTCCGAGTGCCCCGCCCGCATCACGCGCCTTGTCTGGAGTCTTGCCAAGCTCGTCATTGAACGTCTTGACAGACCGAACAGCACCGGATGCGTCAACCTGAATCGCTAGTCTTACGTCAGCCATCACGCCTCCGGTTCAAGAATCCCCACGATGTCTCGATGGTTCAGCACCGCAGACACCAGGGAAAGAAGCTCGTTCAACTCTTCAGCCGTCATGTCGTAAGCCCCGGCAACCGCTTCAGCCCTCAAAGCCAGTAGCGGGCGCATCCGCTCCGAGATTGCGAACTCGATCACCTCTGCGACTGCGGTCAACTCGCCAGGAAGATCCACGCGAGGGCATACCCGCCCGAGCTTTTCCCCGATGTGCTTCTCCCATTCCGGCGATACGCACTTCGCTTCATGCCCTCCGTAGACCACACACGCCCGGCACCGCTCGTCTACTGTCTTGTATTCCTCTCCGCTCTGAGCCGCAGGCGGCTTAGTCGTGCGGAGCCGAAACCCTAGCCAGCCGACGAGCGAGTCTCTTTTCCCGCGAACTCCTCCGCCTGCTCCTTGGCCCCAATCGACGCGAGCCGGTTGTAGGCGTCAAGGATCAGCTTGACTACCGCAGGGTTATCAGCAAAGAACCGCTCCTTGAGATCAGAGCCCCACTTCCCGTCAAAGGTGACAACATCGCCAACCTTCAGACCGGGGAAGAACGACGCATAAGCGTCCACGGCCCCCTGATCGTCAAAGCCCCACTCAAAGCCGCAGGAGTCCACTAGGGCACGAGACGCGTGCTCTCGCGACCACCGCTCGAACGCCTCCGATGCCTGATCTTCATCCTTGGTGCGAGCCTTTCGGAGGGCGGGCTTAATCAACTGCTCCTGAACCGACTTCGGGAGAAGCCGAAGGGAGACTGTGACGCCAGAAATCGGAACCCCATCCGCGTCGTGCAGAGGCACCTCCCGCGCAGGTGAGTCCTCAAGCCGAGTTACCGATCTACCAAGAAGCGCCACAGTCTCCCCCTATCTGCTTAAGCCAGAGCGTCAGTCGAACGCTGCGAGAAAATGTCGAGCGTCACCATGTCCGTGTAACCGGAGGTGAAGCCGGTCGGCGTCGAGGACGCGTGGTGAAGCTCGGCTTCCTGAGTCCACGCGATAGCGCCGGGCTCCGAGGGCGCAGGCTTCGCGCCGGGAAGAAGCTGGACATACGGAAGCCAGATGTTCATCCCGAAATACTGAGTCGAAGCGCCGGCGAGGGACGAGCCGGTGAGGACGATCTTCACCTTCTTGGCCGTGCCCGCAAGCTGATCGGCCAGCAGGCCCGAGTTACCTCCAGTGCCCGAGTCAACCACCGAGAAGCCGAACTTCGCCTTGCCGGTCATGAAGCCGGAGGGCAAAGGCTCAGAGGTTTTGTTTCCTCGCTCAGTAGTGATGTTCGCCTTGTGAGGACGCTCAAAAGTAAGCTCCCACTCGTTCACGTACACCGCCGCAGAGGCAAGCGAGCCCGCGCTCTGGTTATTCATCAGAAACGAGCACTGAGCAAACGTCGCGTACTCACGATTAGACGGGAGCGTGATCGTGTCGATAGTGGTCGTCGTGTTGTTCGAAGAGGAATCGGTCCAAGTGTCGCCGATTCCCTTAAGCGTCACCTTGACGCGCTCTCCCTGCTTCGCGCCGATGGTGCAAGACGTCCACTTAAGCGAGGGGATCGCAGCAACAGCAGTGTCTTTGATGTACTCGTAGGCCAGAGTGCCGAAGATGCCATCAAAGTCAGTCTTAGGCTTGATGACGTGCTGATAGGCGGACGTGTCCACCGTCGAAGGCGAGCCAGCAGTCCCGAAGAAAAGGGCGAGCGCTGTCTCAAGGCCCTGGTAACGATGCCCCGTCATCAGTTCCACTTCAACGTTCTGGTTGCCATTGCTCGAAGGCTTGGCCGTGACCGCACCAGTAATCTGATCATCGGGAATGAGATCAAGCCCTCCGGTGACGCTAAGAGACGTGACTTCAATGCCGTCTCCGCTGCCCGGAACAACCTCCGTCCCCCACGTCGAGGCCTTCTTCAGCCCGACGATGCCCTGAAACCCTTTACCGCGAGCCATAGTTACTTGCCCTCCTTCTTGCCCTTAGCCTCGACCGCGAGCCCTGCCGCGATCAGTTCAGCCGCCTTATCCGCATCGGCTTCAAACCCCTTGCCCTTCTCCGGGATCTCTACGCCTGTAGATGGATGGATGCCCGGATCAATCTGAGAAATCAGCTTCATCGCTTGCCCCTTTCCTTGCGCTCCTTGTGCGCCTGCTCCATCCGAGGCAACGCAGGCCCGGACAAAAGCTCCTCAATCGCTGCCACCCGGCGCTCCAACTCAGCTAGACGCTCGTCTTGAGTGGGAGCGTCAGCACAGTTGTCGTGATCTCCGCGCACAGCCAATCCCCCATCAGGAAAAACTCTCTGTCTACCCGCGCCGTCTCATGCATGACGTTGATCGCAATGCCGCCAAGCGTCGGGTCAGTCAATAGCCTCTGAATCACGTCGCGAATGACCCTGTTGAGCACGGTCGAGCGTCCGGTCTCTCCACCGTCCTGAAGCAAGAACGGGTTATCCGTGGCCGTCTCACTCTTGACCGCGACGAGAATGTGAAAGTCAGTCGCGATCTCTACCTGCGAGGTCGTGTCTTCCCGAACGCGCTCTTCGCCTGCGCGAATCAAGTACACAGGCCCGCCGAGTCCTTCCAGCCAGCTTTCATCGAAGTAGGCGCACATCGCCACCCGCTCCGGCGTGTACCAATACGTCGAACCCGCCGAAATACCGGCGAGGAGCGCCCTAATAGCCGCAGCCGCACGCTCCGTGGTGGGTTCCGACGGGTTAGCCATTCACCGCCGCCGCAACGCGAGCCATCCCGCGCTCAATTTCAGTGCGGAAAGCACCTTCCTGGCTGCGCGCAGAGTTAGACAAAAACGGAAACGCAGGCATCCGCTGCACGCCAGGGTGCATGAAAGCAGACGTAACAGAACGCGCCACAAAATCCGTACCATTGCCCCACTCATGCCCGCGCCTTTTAATCAAATGAGGCTTTATTGCAAGGCCTTGGTCCTGAATCGCGGCAACTCCGTTAGCTTTGATGCCAGCGACAAACACGCCGCCACGCTCCACAACGCGCTCCCGCTTGAGGTTTTTGTAAGCCCCGCTTACCTTTGTTCCGAAAATGGCGCGCCCGATGCTTCGCAGCCTGAGCCCTTCCGCTGCGGCGCGACGGATACGCTGCTGCCCGCGACGAATGCCCGAGATCGTTTCCTTTCGGATGATCTCCGGCAGCGTGTACAGCTTCTTCGCCTTCCCTGAAACGTAGTAGGTCACGCTCACGCGTCAACCTCGCCCGTTTCAAAGAACCGCGCCCGCCGCTCGCCGGTCAACTCGCCCTTCATGTCGTCCGTCAGGCGAGCTACCGAAAACCGCGTGAAATTGCCCAACTGGTCGGACTGAGAAGAGATCCCGTGCAGCTTCCGCTCAGACTCGGCCCACATAGCCCCGACAAGACGCAGGACCACCGCCTTGATGCGCTGCGGTACAGCCGCCTGCGTGTAGCCCGCCGTGTAGATGACGCGCACAGAGCGCAGCCCGCTAGCCCATGACGTAGCGCCAGAAGTCCCGAGACGATGAATCACCCCGTAGGGCTTCGAGACCGTGTAGTGCGTGTCAGCCGTAAGAAGCGTCGAAGAATCCCAGGTGCGCGGCCACGTCGAGCACTCATGCACCGAGGTCACCGTGATAATCGGCCACTGGCGCGTGGACAGGCTCGGAGACCAAAACCAAACCCCGCTAGGGTTCTGGAACGTGTGGTACTCGGTGTAGCTCGACACGTTCACAAGCTGCCGATCAAGGTAACCGGACACGATGTCAGACGCCCTATTCGCGCAGTCCTCGATCAGTCCGTTCTTCGTCGTGGCTCCGTCAGGGAGCCCAAGATGGCGACGGACTTCCTCAAGCGTGACGAGCGCAGAGGTGGAAAGGCTCACTACTTGCGGCCCTTCGTCGCCTTCTCGACCGGCTTATCAACCACGGCCCGCTCTTCTCGGACCACAAATTCGGCATGCCCGCAGGCAACAAAGCCCTGCGCATCCTCGGGAGAGAGATCCGCCTCGGAACCGGCAGCGAACGAACCCACCGCGGAAGAGACCGAATTGATAAACCGGATCTGCATGCACAACCCCCGAGAGGAAAGAGAAATGCGGAGGGAGCCGAAGCCCCCTCCGCTGCGTCACACCGCGTTAAGCGAGGACGAGGTTCTTGAGCGCGGTCGCGTCCTTGACCTTCGAGTCCGAGAACTGATAGGCGAGGAAGCCCGTCTGAAGGGTCGCGGCGTACAGCTCTCCGAGACGCACGAAGCCGGGCGAGCCGATGTCGCGCACGATGAAGCCTTCGCGCAGGTTGCCGAAGTTCAGCACCTTGTTTCCGGTCGCCAGAGACGAAGCCATGTCGTTGTTGGCGATACACGAATAGCCAAGCAGACGATCAGGCACGCCGACCTGGAGCGAGGGCTCCCACAGATAGCGGTTCTGCGAGTCCTTCAGCTTGCGGATAGCCGCGATGATGTTGTCATGGGCCTGGAAGATCGCGCCGGGACGGTACGCGATATCAAGCGAGTGCATGAGGTCGATGACCTCATCGAACGTGACCGCGTTCGTAGCCGCCGCGGTCTTGCCAGTACCAGCGCCGGTGACGAATCCCTGGGGCTGCGACGAGCCAGTGCCGACCGTGTACGCGCTGTTGAGCTTCCGCGCCAGACGCATGCCGAGGGCGCGAGTCAGCCACGAAACGATGTCAAAGCTCGAATCGCGCTCAAGTTCGATCGAGACAAGCACAGTAGGCGAGATGTACTTGTACGAGGAGAGCGTGATCTGAGAGAAGGTCGGATCGACGTTGGTAGCGACCGCTCCCTCTTCCGAGGTCGTAGAGGCCGAGTTAGCGGTATCAGTCACGACAGGCACAGGGAACGTAGCGCCGGTAGCGGTCTGAATAACGTCCGCGTACTGGCGAACGTTCGAAAACCACTTCATCACCTCAACGAGGTTGCCCATGCGCTCGTTCTGGACGCCGTATCCGCCCGCGGAATTGGTCCCGACAGTGAGCGAACGCTTCTCCTCGAAGTAGGGGTCAAGTTCCTTGGAATCGAACTCGGAGCGCGTGCCCTTGTCGAAAACGAACGACCGGAACGCACGAACCGCGGCCTCTGCACGGGATTCGCCAGGCTGCGCCTTGGTCGTATCCACAACGCGACCGAGCGAAGCTTCAAGAGCATCGCCAACGCCGTTGTGCCTCTCTCGGATCTCGATCTCGCCATTCAGGCGGTCGATCTCGGCAGAGATCGTGTCGTACTGCGCCCGCTGCTCGCTGTTCAGCCCCGAGGGATTCGCCTCAAGGAGAGCCTTGCCATCCTCGAACGCCTTCTTGCGCTGCTCAAGCAGCGACTTGATCTCGACTCGTCCGTAACCCACTTTGCACCTCCAGTGCCGCCAGAGGTGCCCCAATAGAAAAGGCGCGACCCACTGGCGAAAGATTGACCTTTCGCTTGTGAGATCGCGCCCTCCACGGAGTGCTTACGATCCGCTTTTCCGCCATGCGCCGACGCTCCACGGAGCGCCGAAGCACAAACGGCTAAGTTTTTAACGTCCCCTCAATTATTACACCGAGGGCTTACTCTGTCAAGAAAAATCCCTTGCCGTCAGTTCCAGCTTGAGCCGGGCCACTTCGGTATCAAGCGCAACTTCTGAAGGCTCTGGCACCGCTTCCGCAAGCTCAAGAGACCTCGCTGACACGTCCGTCGCTCGGTACGCTGGAGACGAAACGGGAGCCACGTCGATCAGTTCTTTGATCCGCGTGATGGTGCGAACAGGCAGCTTGCCCTTGTCTCGAACCCACACCTGATCGTCAGGCTCGGGAGGGCCGAAGGCGAAAGACGATCCAGACACGTCGCCACGCTTCACCAGTTCGCCCAGATCACGCGCCGCAGAGGTGTTCGGAAGGTCGACCTCATACCAAAGCCCGGTACCGTCTGAGCCGATCCTGAGCGTCCCAGATGAGGTCCGCCCCATAATCATCAGACCCCCCTCGTGCTCAAACCGGCACAGAACATCCGGGTTGCTAGCCAGAGCGGCATCAAAACACCCCGGAGCAAGGCGCTCGATGAACCGGCCCATGATCGGGTCAGAAGGCGAATCGTAGACCGCCGCGTATCCGCGCAACGTAGTCACCGCATCTTCAGCCTTTCGGACTTCAATCGCCCGCGTACAGTACCTTCGTTCCATTACACCCTCCCCACAATCTCAGCGAGCCGCTCAGGCTCTTCCCCATCCCATCCGGTGAGCAACGCCTCGACAGAGGACGCCGCGACGATCTCTTCCGCATGCCTTCGACAAAGCTCATCGGCAAACTGCGCAGCGTCGATCCCGAACCCATCGAGGCGGGCCGCGATCTTCTCCCGATGCTTAGGGTAGAAGTCAGCCGCCCACGTAGCGATGTTCTTTGCCTTCCGCGCCTCTACCGCTTCGATGCGCTGCAACGCCCTCATGGTCGTGCGGGCGAGCGCGAGTAGACGAGCCCTGGAAGGATCAGGGGCCGGAGGGTCTGGAGGCGTATCCTTGTGGACCGGCTCCGGCTGCTCCGGCTCGGGAAGATTCTCCTTAGCCGCCGCGACCTTCGGGCTCATGAACCCGGATGAGATCGCCTTCGAGTAGTTCTCGTAGCGCGTCTGAGAGTCGCCGCGAAGGATGGCGTCCGCTTCGTGCTCGATGTAGTAGTCATCATTCCCGTCAGGGAAAAGCTTGTGATTCGCTTCCTTCTCGATCCTCACCAACCACGGACGAATGGAGTCCATGTAGAACTCCGTCTGCGAAGATTCGAGATTCCCACCCGGACGAGCCCCGACAGAAACGCCCACTTTGTGCGGAGGGAGATTGAGCCAGCGCGCCACCTCTTCCGCCTGATACTGCCGCGTTTGCAGGAACTGCGACTCCTCGGGCGTCATGGCAATTTTCTGCGCCGTGGCACCTTCCTCCATGATAAGCAACCCGTGCGCCTTATCGGGGCCGCGGAGAAGCTCGCGTAGGCTCTTCTCGATGCGCTCCCGAGCGCCGGAAGAAAGCTCCTTCGGATGTTGCATGACGAGCCCAGGCCACGTCCCATTTCCGAAGAACGAAGCCCCGAACGTCTCGGAGGCCAGCGTAAGCCCGAGGGACTGTCTGGCGATCTGGATCACCGAGTAGCCTTCGTAGCCGTCAAACCCGAAGCCAGGAACGTGGAAAACGCGCCACGACTCAAGGTCTACGGGCTTCCCGCCTCCGGGCGTGTATCGGTAAAACAGCCTTCCGTCAGGCGTGACGTGCGCCTTGACTTGACGAGGCGACAGCGGCCACATAGCCACAGGCTTAGCGGCCCCGTTGAACTCGATCTCTGCGTAAAAGTTCCCGCACACAAGAGCGTGGTGCATCACAAGCTCAAAGAAGACCTGATCGCTCATGTGAGGATTGGCCCGCTTGTGGACAATCGGGTAAACGTAGTGCGTGCGCGCCTCTTCCCGCCCGCTGTCGGTGCGCCTGTAGACCTTCCGCGGGAGGCTTCCGATAGTGGACGTGTAGCAATTCACGCCCCGCCAGAATGCCGAGATACCCAACGCAGTCTCATGAGTCACCGCGACGCCTGCCGCCATCGGAGGCGCAAGCAAGTTTCGAATCTCGGGAATGTCGTTCAAGGAGAGAGACCGCTTCTCCTCCTTACGCCAGAAATCAAAGAACCCCACTAGGCCACCCCCTTCAATTGTTCGTTCGCCTCGGCTACGTAGTCCTCAACGAGAGCACGCGTCTTGTGGTGCTTGATGCCGAGCCCGCGCAGTAGCCACGTCTGCACCCCTACAGACGCCGCTCGCTCGCAGAATGCCAAGTCCTCTCCGATCTCTTCGATGTCTCCATCCTCGCCATGTTCGAGATATAGATGGTTGAACCAGCACTTCCCGCCCTTTTCCTTGATCGCGAGAAACACATCCCTGTGAATCAACATCACGGCAGTTGCAGCAGCGTCAACCGGGAAGCACTCTCCGGACGGAAGCTCCGCCATCGGAGTCCAAAGCCACTCCGACCGCGCATAGCCTGAATGCGTGTGCGAGCCAAGCCGCACGTTAGCCGCCAGAATCTTGGCCCCGTACTTCATCGCAGCGAGCACAAGACGCGCCGGAAGGTCGGGCTGAAACTCGATATCCGTGTCGATCATGAGAAGCCACTCTTCGTTACCGCCGTCCAAGAACTGCCGAGTGATCTTGTTACGGTTCTTTGACACGTAGAGCCCCGAGGCAGGGATGATCCGCGTAATCATCCGCTCCTGTTCAGGGATGGCGAACTCATGTTGCATGAGCTTGTTGAGCGACGTGACGAAAGGAATCGTCGCAGATCCTCCGACCGGATAGCCGATGACGACCCTCGGAAGTGCTACACGCGCTCTCTTCACTTAGAGCACCCCGCGCACCATGCCGGTTCATTTGAGTCAATTGCAGCAGCGCACGTGAGACAAAACTTGTTCAGATCAACACCGGCATTCCGAATGACTTTAAGAAAGTATTCAGAACGCCTCACAGAGCGCATTTCTCCCTTGCGAAAAGCTGCCTGTTCCGAAGGAGTCCAAGACTGCCATTCGTTCGGCGTCACATCAGACATTAAGCTGCCTCCCCGAATCCGATACCGATAAACCCGCGCTCTTCGTAGACGCTGCGCTTCTCAGTCAGCCCGCCCTTGATTGCAACACCGAGAGCCATGACGAGAGCGACAATCCCGTCGATCTTCTCGCCGCTCTTGCCCTTGCTTGGCTTGATGTTCCCCGCTGCGTCCTCTTCGGTGCACACGTTAGACGCCATCCACCGCGCCACAGGATCGCCGCCATGCCTGAGCCTGGAGTCCTTCACCAACCGCTCTAGCTCCTTTGACGGGGCCGACATGGAAGCGTAGCCCTGGCCATAGTCGATGAGCCGATCCTCGCCAAGCCTGTCCTTGAGCCGCGTCACGATGTCCGAGGCGTTCCAGCGGTCAAAGGCAATCGCCTTGATACGGTACTTCTCCGCGAGCTTCAGGATCTCCGCCTCGATGAAGCTGTAGTCCGTCACGTTGCCCGGCGTGAACTTCAGTGATCCGTTACGCTCCCACACGTCGAGAGGGAAGCCCTTGCGGATGCGCTCGTTCGCCTTCTCTTCAGGGACCCAAAAGCGCCAGATCACATCATGCACTCCGTCCGCATCCTCGGGAGGGAAGTCGAGGCAGATCGCGGCGAAATCGCTAACGGAAGCAAGATCCAGTCCCCCTACGCACGTCGCACCGTCCCGAACTTGGACAGGCTTGGCCCCACGGTCCCACTGATCCATCGGAAGCCATCGGGTGCTCTGCTCAGTCCAGATACAAAAGTTGAGCCGCTTGACGATGTTTTCCTTCGAGGGCATACCCTGCGCTTCTTCAACCTGCTCCCGCAGGTAGCGCTCCGGCAGGATGACCCCGATGCCTGGATTCGCCTTCTTCCAAACTTTCGGGTCGCGCCAGTCGTCCCCCTCATCGAGGGCCGCGACGTAGGCAAACCATGCATCGTTTTTCACGACACCCTGAAGAACCTTCAGGCTCATTTCATGGTGCGCGTAGCAAACCGAGGTCCGGTCATGCCCGCTGTTCGTGATCTCGAAAATCAGCGCGTTCTTGCGGGTCTTTGTACCAGCACGGATCTTATCAACGACGAGAGGGGACGGGTGCTCATGGAGCTCGTCAAGTAGCCCGATATGCACGCGCTTCCCGTCAAGTCCGCGATGCTCAGCGGACACCGGGCGGAACACAGACCCGCCGCACGTCAAGTTCCCAACTTGCACGTCTACGCGATCACGTAGTTCTTCAGAGTCCTCAACCATCCGCTTCGCGTCGCGGAACGAGATAGACGCCTGATCCTGAGTCGAAGCCGCAGAGTAGATCTCAGCGTTCGGCTCACCGTCCGCGACAAGCCCGAGAAGCCCGATCCCAGCGGCAAGCGGAGTCTTCCCGCTGCCCTTCCCGGTCTCGACGTAGGCCGTGCGGAACCGCCGCCAGCCCTTGAGGTACCAGCCGAAACAAGAGCCAACGATGAACGCCTGAAACGGCTGCAAGTCGAACGGAACGCCGCCCTCGAGCGTGAGGCAGTCAGAGAAAAACTGAATCGCCCGCTCCGCCTTCTCAACATCCCACGTCAAGTCCTTGCGCTTGAGGTCGCGCAGATGACGCTCGCAGGCAAGACGCACCCACGGCCCGGCGATCTCCTTGCCGGACGTGACCAACCTCGCGTAGGCCGTCGTGCGATCCACTAGTTCAACTGGCTCCAATGCAAACGGGTAGCTTCAGGCGCAGACGGGCGCCGGTAGCCAAGAGCAACCGCTCCACCCATGAGCACCATGCCGGGGAAGCAGAGAACAGCCCCCACCCACCAGACGACAGCCACAAGCCACCGAAGCACCCTCACTTCACGTACTTCCCGAGCTTGGACTTAGCAGGGTCAACCTCAGCGGGAGCTTTCACGGCCTTCGCCCGAAACACAGGCCCGAGCCCAAGCGCCTGAAGCGCCGCATGACGCCTCCGCCAAGCCTCAGACGACAGCGCAACCCCCGGATGGGCGTACACACGACCGGAATCCGCAGTCACAAACGGAGAGCCGTCATAGCTCTTACGGGCGAGGATGAAGTCCTCGTAGGCCAGCGCCGCAGACTCGATGAACGCCCACGCCTCAGCCGTCAGCGTCCCGTTCTGACGCAAGGCCGCAACGATCCGGTCCCACTCCTCCCTAGCCACCTCAGAACCCGCCACAACGCTAGGCGCAACCGGCTCAGACCCAACGACTTCCACCCCACGACCCCGCAGCTTCCCCCTAGATCCCGTCCGGACCTTCTCGGCATCCGTCATGATTCTGCCCATGTCGCTAAGTCCCTTGCCTACTTTCCCTTAATGGATCGTTGCATCCGCGTACTTGGT
>ERZ724505.789-NODE-789-length-18950-cov-9.387034_pt1 | contig 18950 bp, 27 predicted proteins | sample MGYA00376038_ERZ724505 | MGnify/ENA primary metagenome ERZ724505 (study PRJEB28724, sample SAMN07190884) | wastewater metagenome | isolation source: effluent of sewage treatment plant in Hong Hong | place: Hong Kong | collected 2016-03-17 ...
CGCTGCGCAACAACATTGCCCTGCGAGATGTCCGCGATGACGATGCTCACGATGCCATCCTGGGGACTGTTGCTCTCATTGTCACGGATCAAGGCTTGATCGCTGAGCGTGGGATTGGCAGCGGTGAATTCCACCTGGAACGTGCCCGCCTGCACCTCCGCACCGCCTGTGTATCCGCTGAACCTTGTGCGCAGCACCACGTAGCCGGTGAAGCCTGGCGCGGTCGTGAACGTGTAGGTGGCCAAGGGCAAGCCGAAGGGCGCACGCGCGAGTAATTGCAAGGGCTCGCCCTGATGATTGAGCGTGTAGATCCCGCCTGGTGTGACGGTGTAGATCCCTGCCGAGCCATTGACCTTGAAAGGATGATCACTCACGGTGCCAGCTGCATTGCCGCCTGTGATGCGAGACTGATCGATCTTGAGGTGAATGCCATTGCCGCGATCTTCGATGATGATCTCAGGATCACTCGTGATCGTGAATCCATCCATCCATGCGGCGAGGCGGCGGATGTATTTGGCGGCGACGAAGATGCCGTCACTGATGCCTGGAACCTTAAACGGATTCATTGGCCCGTGGGAACTCGGAAGGGTTTCCAGGTGAAGGTCTTCTGCACCTCATACAGTGGGATGTCGGGACCGAAGGGCTGAGTGCCTTTGACCGTGTAAACCCATCCCCAGGGCCACTGGCGCTGCACCTCGACGCCGGTGAAATCAATGGCACGGATGCCCGGTGGATTCGGCGGCGTTTGGTTCGTCGTGATGCCGCTCGTGTCGGGCGGCGTCATCGTCAGCCAGGTATCAACCACTTGCGGATAACTCAACTCCGCGCGGCCCGGGATGTAATTCAGCCAGCCACGCGGCAGCGCGATGCGCATGCGATCGCCGGTGATGGTGATCGTGGTCGTATCATAGTCGCGTTTGGTCCTGCGAGGAATGCCATTGACCAGTCCCTTCGCTGTGATGCCGAGCGTGAAGATCTGGCCGCTGCGCCCGGTAGGCTGCGGATCACGATTGACCACAAAGAACACGCCATTGATCCCCGTCCATGCCACACGAGAGCCGCGAGGGTAGGCCGCGCGATTGATCACGTAGAGCATGTCCTGGACCTCATCCCATGAGTCCGTGCTTTCGCGCGGGCCCTTGGGGTAGCCGGTGAGCCTGCGCTCCGTGGCGCCGCGCAAGCCCGAGGCCTGGATGTCGGACTGATAGACGCCATACGTCGCAATGCGCTCGCGAACAGAGTCCACGAACATGCCCGCATAGTCGCCGCCCAGTTGCGCGCCGCGAGGGAACTGACCGCGCGTGGCGTGCAGGTAGCTCAAGGTGCATGCATCCATGCCATCAGCACGATGATCAATCTCCTCAGCGATGAGGCGCGGCGTGGCAACGGTGCCTTTGACGATTTGAGCAATGGGAAGAGCCATTGAAAGGATGAAGGATGAAGGATGAAGGATGAAGGATGAACCCATCCTAGCTGGCGAGGGTGAGTTGAGTGCGCCAGAAGTCGAGCTGTTGCTGCATGAGCTGCTCAAGTGTGGGGGCTTGGATTTGCGCTTTGCCTTTGTTGGCTTGAGCATCGGCGGCTTGACGCTTGGCCATCTCATCGAGCACGGGGAAGCGGAACTCGTCACCGAGCTTGCCCTTTTTGGCCATCTTATCGAGCGCACCGAACTTGCGGCCGTCGAGCCCTTCGAAGCCGCCCGACTTCCCACCGTGGATGCGACCAGCACTGCGCGCGGCCTTCTCTTCATCGGCGGTCATGGCCTTGGCCATGTCTCGCGCTTCATTCATTGGCATGCCAGTATCAAGATGGATCTGCTTGGCACGGGATTCGATGCCCATCTCGCGCTCCACTTTGTCAGCGAGGCGATTCTTGCCCTGCGATCGCAGCTGAGTGAGCGCGGCTTTCTCGACGAGGCTCTGCTTGGCAGCGGCTTGCTTTTCCTGTTTGAGGACTTCATTCAGCTGATCGTCCCAGTAGGCCTCATCCTTCTGCATCTGATCGCGATCGGAGGCCGCTGCTTTGTTGGCTGCATCTTCACGTTCGCGTTTGATCTGGGCGCGAAGGGAAAGCTCTTTGCCGAGCAGGTCGATGATCTCGCTCTGGCGCTGCGCATCGGCCATCTGATCCGCGCCATCATTGAGGCTCTTGAGCTTGGCGATTTCCTCCTGCACACGCTTCAGCTGGCCAGCGCTGTCGAGCTGCGAGTCGTCGAGCTCCTGCTGCTTTCTCGCATTGGCTTCCTGGGCTTGCTTGAGTGCTTCGCGTTCGGACTGGCGCTTGGTGAAGGCCTCGTTGTCTTTGGCTGATTTCAGTGCGCCTTCGTTGATGTCGAATTTCTTTCGCTCATCGGCGATCAGCGCTTGCTTCGTGGTGCCACCAATCGCGGATGCCTCGATGTCGCGGATGCGTTCCTTGAGCTTCATCATGCGCTCCTCGGCATCGGCTTCCTCGCCACGTCCCTGAGCGCGCAAGGTGGCAATGCGCAGCTCATCAGCCGAGGCGGTGACCAGTCGCCGCTGCAACGCGATGCGATCCTCAACAAGCGTGAGCTGCTGCTCCTGGATGGCGGACTGCCGTTCATCGGGCGATTGACCTCCGACCAGCCTGCCGAGCTGCACACCGAGTCCATCCGTGCGCAGTCGCTCGCGGCTGAGTGTGTCGGCTTGCTTGTTGATCTTCTCCAGTGCGCTGGACACCTCATTAAGCCCACCATTGCGGATCAGAGATTGCACCTCGCTATGCGCGCCAGATGCGCCAGAGATGATCTTATCGAAGCTGTCCTTGCTCGCCTTGCCAGCACTCAGCGCCGCGCCTGCAATGGCGGCGAGTCCACCCACAATCATCCCGTGAGGGCCAAGAAACGAAAGCATCTGCGGGGCTTGCTGAGAGAACACAGTCAAGGCGCTCGTGCCCATCTGCAGCTGCACTGCCACGTCTTGCACTTGCTGGCCCATCATGCCCACGTTCATGAGGTTCATGCCACCGCCGCCCATGCCGCCGGCATTGCGTCGTGCGAGCATGGCGGGATCCGTGATGCGGCCGAACTGCTGATCGAGGAAGGCATTGCTTGCGGCGTAGTCTCGCGCGGGCGGAGCCATCACGATGGGCTTCGATGCCTCGCGCTTCCACTTGAGTATCTCCGCCTGGATGGAAGCGCTGGCGGCCTTCATGGAGACGGGATCGACCGTGGGCTTGATGACGAGGTCCCGCTTCATCGCCTCCGCATCGGTCTTCATCTTGGCGCGGAGCTGCGCCATCGCCTTTTCCATCGGCGAGATGTCGCCCTTGAAGACTGCCTTGATCTCGTTCGCCATGTGATCCGTGGACGATGTCAATGATCAGCAGTCGAGCGGACTGAAGGACGTCGCAGGCTTTGCTTTGTCCGCCGCGCGCTGTGCCATGATCTGATCACGCAGCGCGCGGAAGGCGAGCACGTCGGTGTCTGTCTCGCGATCCACCCACACGCACTCGATGCCCTCGCTCATGAGGTCGGAGTGCAGGTAGGCATAGCCACGCCACGGGGGAAGCTGCCAGCGAACGAAGTCCTCAGACCATCCGCGATGCCGGGTTAGCGTCGCGATGTAGTAGGCTCGCCCGACTGGCGCAATGCCTTTCCCGGCGCGGCTCCTGGCTTGCGCTTGATGCGCACCATGTTCGCGCGCGCCGCTTCCCAGAGTCCCATCTGCTCAGGCTCGCCGGTGGCCTCATCGGCCTTGCGACCATAGACCAGGTGAATGGCCTCAGGCCAGCGATCGCGCGGGCAATGCTCCATGGCCCAGGCCTCGATCGTCTCCCACCAGAGACCTGGATTGCCACGCAAGTGCCGCCATTCCTGGGGCTCATGCAGACAGAGCCAGAGCACCGCCCACACGCGCGGCATGTAGACGGCCGTTGGATTCTTGCCATCGCCCTCAGGGATCAGATTCGATGAAAGCAACTCCGCCAAGCATTGCCGATCCTCCGTGAAGGCGAGCAAAGTCTGGCCATTGAAGTGAGGCTCAAAATCAAAGGCCTCGGCGTGCTTGTCGCGCGCGGGCGGGGCATCGGAAGGATCGTCATCGACGAAATCGGGAGGAGTGTTGTCATCAGGGCTCATGCAGTGCCGGGCGTGTGTCAATGCCTCGTCCATGGCGGCCTGCCGATCCTCCCGTCACGACAGGCCGCACTACTCATGAATGAAGCAGGACTGATGGCGGACGATCCACCAGCCGTGGGTTGAGGTGTGTCAATGCTCACCTCTCATTGAGTCCAACGCGCGCGAGCTTGCGCCGCCACGATCGCTGCGAGTCACACTCGAGTCTGCATACCTCCGTCGCCACATCGCCCACGATGACAATCACCCTTTTCATCACACGAAACGGCTGCCGCAACGGATCACGCGCTACCGCCGCCTCCAATGCCCGTTGCTCCTCACGGACTCGCCGCCAGCGGATATTCACGCGAGCACGAGCACGTTCGGACTTTTGGCGAATTTGCTGGAAGGAGTAGGCATTCATGCGCGGTGGTATGTGATTGGTGTTGGATAATTACTTGTTCGGTGCAATCGGCGTGAAGCATTTCGCAGGCACACCGGGGCTGAGTTTGTAAGGCGGATTCATGAGGCTATCTCTCACGCGGTTGCACATCGGGAACCACATCGTCGGGTAATCGAACAGCCATTGTGCGGCGTGCTTTTTCTTTGAGCACAACGCAGATATGCAATGCACGGTTCGCTTTGTGTCAGTCATCGTTTTTCCTCCAGTCAGGGATGATGCGGATACGCTTTACTCGCCATCCTTGCGCCATGCGCTCCTTCTTCGACCAGTAGTGCCTTGTGAATGCCGCCCATACTGCCTTGGCTGTTGGTCCGATGTAGTTTGGCATCATCTCACCGGTTGCCATTTGCACGGGCACAAACCATTCCTGACGGAATTTGAAATACCGACCTTCAAAGTTCCTTGGGTTGGCGATTTTCTTGCCCCATTCTTGCTGGCAATAGATGCAGACGCCGCAGATAGAACGGCTGTTGATTTCCTGTCCGCACTCGCTGCACCGAACCAGAGGATGCAGTGAACCGCTCGGAGGTTGTGGTAGTGTGCTCATAAAGTCTTGTGCTCGCGGTTCACTGATCCTTGTCGTTCGGGGACTCGCGCAGGGTGTATTCCCACCGCACCTTTGCGGCTTCGCTCTGCACGCTCTTTTGTGGTCTGCGGCCTTTGGCGTTTGTCCACGCCCGATATTCACTGACTAGCGCAGCGTTCCAGCCAGCGGACTTGTAGATTGTTCCCTTGTGGACTTCGGTGTCCTGATAGCTGATTAGCCGCAGTATGTCTGGTCGTTCACGGCGGATGGTGTCTTTCATCACTCGCAGCATCCGGCTGGCCGTGTTCTTTGGCGCATCGTTTGCAATAGCCATGCGTCGGAGTTCTAGGCACTGCTCACCGTCTTTGATTCGGTTTGCCGCCACCGGCCTGCTCCACATTGCGATTGCGTAGTAGATGTTGTTGCACACCGCCGCGAAGCACGGCTCACAGCAGCCAGCCATGCCGATTTTCGGCATCCTGCTATGCCATTGGCCGTTGAGTTGTTCCGCCGTTCGGTGGTTCACTTTTACGATTTTGAGTTGGAGCGCAGAGGTCGGAGTCGAACCGCCGTATTCCGCTTGGAAAAGCGGACATGCTACCCTTGCATCATCTGCGCGAAAATTGACCGTCCCCGAACCAGTCGCTGGAGAGAATGCCGCCATCGCGTCTTGCGTGTTATTCGGAGCGTTCATGTGGCGGCATCTCTCAGCTTTTCGTTCGTCTTCTCAGTTTCCGTCTCGGACTGCGGTCGTTTTGGCTTGCGGCCTGCGCCTGCGCGTTTGCCTCCGTGGTTGCTCTTTGGTGAGATGCGGCGGACTTTTCGAGCGGCGGCGACGGCTTGCCGAGTGACGCCAAGGGCGGCGGCGATTTGCACGTCGTCGCCCTTGGTCCAATCAATGAAATTGTAAATGGCGTTGTTCATTGGGCTGCGGTCATTTTTGCATTGACTGCGGCTTGGAGCTTTTGGCCAAACGAGGACTCAACGCCGCGCTGGAAAAGCTTCGCCGTTTTGCCAGCGACGCTCACCCCCGCCGCTTTGCATTGAGCGATCAGCTTTTCGCAAGCGGTTCTCTTTTCTCGTGAGACTGCCTCTAATGCCGCAACGCGCGTTTCGTCGGCTGCGTGCTCGGCTTCGGTCTGAACGCAGGCGATGATAGTCCACGGCGAATTAGCAGCCAACTCTTGTTTCGTCACCTCAACCCAACGCTCGATATTTTCAACCTGAATCTCCTTGGTGCGGTATGCCGCTTCAAACGAGTTAGGAATGGTTGTCGCAAAGGTGACAAAGTAACGGCTCTTGGTTTTCATGATCTTGCTAGTTTTAGGTTCTGTGTTTTTGTCTCGCGTCTTGCTTCCGTCGCCACTCGGCGGCTTCTGTGACACGGGGCAGCGGCGTTCGAGCGTCGCTGCCCTTTGACTTTTCTAGCTTCGTCGATCTTCTAATTTAATCAAGAGCAAAGTTTGATTATTTTGCATTTTGTTGTGGAATCCTTGATTTTCCGAGCACTGGAGAACGAAGACGAACCATGCGCTGCTGGCCAACTCGCTCCGCTCGTGGCAGAGCTTAGCCGTTCGCCCGACTGGCGTTGTAGGCCGCGACGAAAGCCTCCAAGTCCCAAGGCTTCTTCCGCATGTCCATCACGACTTCATGGTTTGTCATCATGTAGATTTCCTTCGATGTGATGAGGTAGTCAGGCGAGCCGTTGGTTTCGGTGCTCACCGCGATTCCCCATTCGTCATTCGTCTCGACACGCTTCGAATATTCATCTCCGCCATTCAGGTGCAGATGCAGCCCGAACTCGAGAGACTTGAGGATGTCCACCGTGAGAACGGCGGGCGAACAAGGCGCTGCACGGTCAACTGCCGGGGCGCTAGGTGCTTTCAATGTCTTTTTCTTGGCCATAGAGTCAGTGTGTTTGTGAATGGTTTCCGCCCCCGTCAGTGCCGTGAGCTTTATCGTTCGGCTTACCAAAATATGATCGGCGGCTTGCTTTGCTCTTGGCGCTCTCTGTTCATGCGGTCCCACTCGTCTTCGAGTAGCCATTGGAGGAATTTGCGGAGTCGGTTCATAGGCGTTTTATCCTCTCGGTTACTCGGTCTAGCATCGCCCGTTCCTGCGACGTTGGCGGGTTGTCGGCGGCATCATCGACCGCCGACTGAATCTCATCGTCAGTCGGCGCTAGAACCGCTTCGATGAAGCGCGCTGCGGTATCTTCATCCTGTGCAATTTCCTGTAGAGTCATGGTCTTGGGTAATTCGAGCCGAACAAAACGGCGCAGCCAACGGCTCGTAGCTAGATGCCCGTGAAATCATAGTCTATCCCTCGCCGTAGCTGGCCTCGGCGTTCGCCTAACTCCACTCGCCCAGTTGCAGGCGCTTCGAGACATTGAAACACCAGCGACCAATGCCCCAGCGTATGCAGTGCCATCCTGTTTCAGGATCGTGGTGAGGACTGCCAAGGTGAATGATTGGCCCTTGCTTGTTCCAGCGCCACGGCACGAGCAGAAGATATTGAGTGAAACCAACGTGAAACGTCAGCCATGCGCCGAAAACTTGGCCGTGCAGGGTTTCGCGTCGCACAGCAAAGAAACGGCGAACAAGTCGCTGATGCCAAGCACTGGGGCTGGCCTGTTGTATTTGAGGGGTAGTTGCTTCGATCATGTCAGTTGTGGTTTTAAGTTTTGCACTGGTCATGCCCCAGTGCTGGCATAGCTAGGCGTTACCCAAAAAACGCCTCTTCCATCTCATCCCATTTCTTCCCCGGAGCATCGGGATGCATGATGTTGTGGAGGCCTTCGGGGTCGTAGTGGGCTCCTTTGCGCACGACGTCTGGCGTGATGATCAGTGACTGCACTTCGGCCTTCACGGACTGCCATAAGGCCTCGTAGTTTTTGCGGGCGAGGTAGGCAATGGCGAAGGGATGATCGCGGGTCATGCGGTCCTCGCGTTCATCTTCGATGAGAGTCTTGGCATCATAAATGATGGGCTCACCTTGAGCATTGAGCATCTCGCGCGAGTAGCGATGCACCACGTAGAGACGATCATCAGCGGTGCCTGTGACGTTGTAGAAAGCCATGCCTAGCAACCCGAGAGCGCATGCCTTGGCAAAGGATCGTGTGCCGATGGTGCGGATGTCAGTGACGACTGGCGGGCTGCCTGGAACGTAACGGCAGCGAGTGTGATCTGCGCTGTGCTCAAGGCGATGATGAATGCCTCTCATGATCCACTGGCGAATGGCCTGCGCATTCGCCAGTGCCTGCATGGCAATCATGGCCGGATGATCTTCCGGCAGCGTGCCGCGCAAGAGTCCATCACGAAGACTGGCCGTGGTGACCGGCTCGCCAGCAATGATGCTGCACGGATTGAGGAAGTAGTTCAAGCGATTGGCATCGCTGCGCACTTCCTTGGCTGATTCAACGCGAATGGCATCCTGATCGAAGGGTGCAAAGGTGGCAATCGCGGCAGCGATCTCCAGGCGGTGATTCTCACCCGGAGCATCGCCGCGCAAAAGCACCCATCCTTCTGTCTTCATGCCGATCAGGCAATGAACGGATCATGCTCGACCGTGAAGGCGAGCTTGCGCAACTCACCGATCGCCCACGAATGGCGCGGCTCATTGTAAGTCATCTCACCCACCTCAGGATCAAAGCCCGCAAACGTTGCCGCGAAATTCGCGAGCGAGGTGACAGCGGTGCCGACATGTTGCGTGACAAAACCGGAGACGCTCTTCACCCATCCGCTGATGCTCCACTTGCACGTGGGATCTTCATCGGCACGGAGAACGGTGGCTCCATTGGTGATGTCCTGCCAGCGCTTCGCGACGCGCGAGCCTGTCATCTCGACGGACTCAACGAGGATGTTGGATTCTTGCGAAGCGTCGGAACGCGTGAAGGTGCCTTTGTCGATGCGAGCAGTGGGAAGGGCCATGGCGAAATGATGAAGGGTGAAGGATGAAGGATGAACAATGAGAATTACTTGGCCGGAGCGTCTTTGGCCCAAGCTTTGCCATCAAAGGTGAAGGCGGACTTGCATGCGGTGCATGAGCCTTTCTTCGTGGTGTCGTTGACGCTGTGAGAGGGATGGTCACAGCATGCGGGCAATGCGACCGTGGAGGGCTTGGGTGCTTTCGTTTCTTTGGCCATGCTCACTGTGAGGTGTCAATCCTCGGGCGAAGTATCGACCATGTTCGTGATGCGCAGCTCCATCGTGTGAGTGCGCTCGGCAGCGGTGGTTTCCTGGCGGATGGAGTTGTCCCAGAATCGCTCCATGATGCAGCCTCCAGTGCGTTGATTCTCAGGCAGGCTAAGGACGTAGGCGGCGAAGGCTTCGTCATCCTTGAGCGCGATCTCGATGGCGGTGAACCACTGCCGTGCCAAGGCAAGCTCTGTGCCGCGTGAATCGGTCTCCTCATCGGGCTGCTCACGATACTGCACCTTGAGCTGCACGATGAGTTCGATCTTGGCAATCTGGGGATGAGGTCCTGGCTCCTCAACACAGTAGATGACCATGCTGGGGATCTTCGCGGCGGCTTCGTCGCTGGGGATGAGGCGCGGCACGGTGGCAACGGGAGGCCACACAGCATTGTGATCTGCGGTCATCGATGCGGCCAAGTCTTGAGAGAGATAGCCCGCGTAGATATTGGCGTAGGTTTCTTCGAGGAGAGTGAGCATGGTGTGTGATGCGTCGTTAGGCGGCGAGTTGCGCTTTCCTGGCAGCGGCAGCAAGGATGTAAGGCAGGCGGCGATCGAGTGCGCCCTTTCGGTAGCCGATCACGCGAGCCATCTTCTCAGCCATGCCCAGCGCGGTATTGTAAGGCAACGAACTGCTCAGCTCGATGCGGAGGGAAGTGGCAGAGATGTCGAAGCTACCAGCGCTGAAGGCAGTGCTGTGCTTCCGAATCCAATCGGGCACGCCGCGAGGATTGAGCTTGGCCTCGATCGCGGCGAGATACCAGCACGCGCAAGCGAGACCGATGAGGTCATAGGACTCGCGCATGACGACGATGAGCTTCGACTTATCGACGTAGTAGGCAGCCCGCTGGCCTCGTGACATGATCTTGGACTTGTTCTCGTTCTTCCGCTTCCACCGCTGCTGAGCAATAGCCGCCACATCAGGATACTTCTCCTTCGTGGGCACGTAGATCGGCGAGGTGAGCTTGCGACCAAACACCTGTGTGATCGCTCGCTTGCCTTTGAGTTGCACCGGATTGAAGACGGCTCCGAGATCGCGACGAATGGCGAGCTTGCCAGCCGCGAGCGCACTAGGGCCATCCTTGGCCCGCTGCGAGAAGGGCGGTGTGATGTTGATCACGCCTGGCACTTTGGGATTGTTATTCCACACCGCCAGAGTGGCCTCGCTGGTGAGCACCTTCGTGAGATCGCCCATGACTGCATTTGGCAAAGCTCCGAGCTTCTCCAGATAGGGGTTGATGTCGATCTCGCCTGCCTTCATGACGCGGCTTTGCTGATGGTTCGTTTCAGCGATAGCTTCCAGGTGACATCGTTGACGTTCTGCTCGCCCAGCGCCTCCACGAACCATTCGAGCCCGTCCATGATGATCCGCGCGCCAGTGCCAGGGCACTGCGGCAGCAAGCTGCGCCGCACATGAACCACGGCCGTCTGGATGGTGCTCGTGAGCATAGTCGCAGGATCAGTCTCGGGCCGGATGTCCGACTTGATCACCGAACAAGCGAACTCACGGCCGCCGATGGTGACGGTGCCTGCGTGCAAGTCCTCCCGAGTGGCGATCGCACGAGTGCGAAAAGAATGGCGTGCAGAGGCATTCATCGTGGCAAGCAAGCAAGAGGGCGATGCTGATTGAAATGAGCGGCCATGCGAACGAGCGCATCGGCGACCTGGCCATTGAAGGCTTGATTCCCAGTGGCCTCGTAACGCGGCAACTCATCATGCAAAGACACCTCTTCGCGGCGGCGGACAATCATTGTGATTTCCAGCTGATCCGCCGCATCGGTGGTGGTGTAACTGATCTCCCTGCTCCCCGCATTATGCCCGCTCTGATCCGTGGTCTCTGTGAGGTGTTCCTCCATGCAGCGTCCCGTGTGTCAAAGAAAAGCCCGCCGTGCGAGAGCAACGCACGACGGGCTTCCAGTAACCAACAACGGAGATGAGCCGTGAGGGAAAGGGGTTTGTGGTTCAACTAGCCCATCAAGATGGCCAGGTGCTCTGGCTTCATGACGGACACGCCCCAGGCAATGGACACATGGTAAGTCACCATGCGGAATCCAGGGTAACAGGCGAGCTCAAACACAAGGCCTGAACGAGGATCGGTGATCAACTCGCGATCAGTGGCAAGATCACCTTCTCTCGGCAGCGCCGGGAGTCGAGTGCCAAGCAGAATGGCATTGCGAGTGAAGGCGAGGTTGCGCACGCTGGTGTTGTTCACCGAAATGGCGGTATTGTCAGCCACTACTTCTTGAAGGCCAGGAGCAGCAATGGTGAAGGTGCCGCTGGTAGACGTGGTGCCGGTGGCGACGACATACTTGAAGTTGCCAATGGTCACGATGTCGCCAGCAACGATGCCGGTGGTGTTCACGGTGCCGGTATCGAAGGTGATCGTGGTATCACCGACTGCACCAGCGCCATTGAGCAATGCGCCAGTCATAGCACCCTTGGTGGCGTTGTTGACCTGCGCGGACTCGCGGAAATCAAAGCCGAAAATGTTGCCCAGCACACCCTGACGAAGGAAGTTGCTGTCGCCAGCTTCGTTGACCTTGAACAGGTTGGTTTGCTTGCCGCGCATGGTGGCAGCAGCCGTGGTGCTGAGAACGATGTGACGATCCGAGAGCGGTGCGCCATTGTCATCCAGGATCTTGCGCACCTGAGCCGCATCGCTGAGGTCGCCAGCGGTGCCGAATGGCGTGGTGCCTGCGGTGCCGTAAGCACGGCTCGCTCCGAGCGCAGCGTAATCGCACACGTCATTCTCGATTTCATTGACCAGCGCGCGGATCGCTTGCGCAATCTGATCCTGCTGAATCGTGAGGTAGCCAGGGCCGCCTTCCACATTGCCCTGCTCTTCACCCGTCCACGAGAACGGTGCGAAACGGCTCTTCTGAATGGTGAAGGTTTTGTTGCCAATCGTCTGGTAGGCAGCAGACGGCAGACTCATGGCGGGCGTGATGTCGCCAGCAGCGCTATTGACCGGCACAACGGTGGAACGCATGGTGGCATTCAGTGCGCAACGGTCTGCGCGAGGATCTCGCTGCACGGCAGGAATCGCGCCGACCATTTCGCGTGATACCACGTCCAGCGCGGCATAGAAATCAGGGATAAGATTGGTGAGTGTGTTAGGCATAAAAAGTGATGCTTGATGTTAGGTGTGAAGCGTGATGAATCAGTCGATGAGCTTGTTCCCAGGCGTGGTGATGAACTTCTGACGAGCGGTGGGTGACAGGTTCGTCCAGTCCGAACGCTTCATGGTATTGGTTGCGGCACCGCTTTCCGTGCCATTGCCTGCTACTGGAGCGGGAGGTGCGCCGGCAAGATTGTGCGGTGAGATGCCAACAGCGCGCTGTGCCTCGATGGTAGCGAGGCGCTCACTGATCGGAGCAATGGCGGCATTCACTGCATTTGTCACCAGCGTGGCGAGATCAGGCGTTGTCGCAGAAGCAGCAGCTGGCGCTGTTGTGGTTGATTCAGGAGCTGGCGCAGCGGCATTGACCGGTGCGGCAGATGCTGTAGGAGCGGGCGCAACCGGCGCAGAGGCAGGTGCGATGGCAGGTGGTGTGGCAGGTTGCGACATAGTGGTGATGGCGGTGTTCGCGGGTGTTGTCGGGAGTCGGGACATGTCAAACAGGGCGAGCACTTCGGCAGGTGCGTGGCGGAGTCGTGCGCTGTTGGTAGGCTGGAGTGTGCCAGCGCGTGCAGCAAGGTTTGCGAGAGGTTCGATCACGGTATCAGCAAAACCATTCGCCACGGCATCGGCACCGTTCATCCATGTTTCTTCCTGCAGCATGGTGGTGATCTCTGCCTCACTGCGGCCCGTGCGAGCGACGTAGAGATTGACCAGTGTGCTGTTCATCTCATCAAGCATGGTGGCATAGCTGCGCATGTCCTCGGCATCGCCACAGCAGCAGCCCTCAGTGCCATGGATCATGAACCAGGCATTTGATGGGATGCGGACCTCATCGCAAGCGAGCGCGGGATACGTGGCCGCTGATGCGCAGATGCCGTCGATGATGCAGACCTTGTTCGCGGGATGACGACGAAGCAGGTTGTGAATGGCCATGCCGGTGAACACATCGCCGCCCTCGCTGAAAATCAGCACGGTGAGATTGGCCACATTGCCAATGGCATCGAGCGCGGACTCGAACTCCTGAAGTGTGCCCGCGCCCTGTCCACGAACCATTTCGCCGCTATACCAATCGCGTTCCATCGTGGGGCATCCGATGTAGCCACGGAGCCGAATCTCTGCGCTGTTTTGTTCAGCAACATTGGTGACTTCGAACCAGCGCTGCGTTGTTGCAGCGGGCGAGACAGGAGCGCGGTTGACGATCTGCTTTGGAGAAGGCTTGCGGGGCATGACGGCCGCGCGCTGTCAAAGTGGTCATTCTTTTGCGACATCGCAAAAGATCGAACACTCAAGCCGCTGCGTCGATCATGGCTTGCTGCTGTTCTTGCGCCGCAGGATCTGTTGCCTGAGTTGAGTTGCCAAGCTGAGTGCCTGGCGCGCTGCGCACAAAGTCGCCGTGATAGTCGATGCCCGCATCGATGCACCATTGTTTTCGCTTGGCGATTTCCTTGATGCGTTTCTGGGCTTGCGTGTCCGCGTTCAATCCTTGGAGCGAGTAATACTCTTCCTCCGTGCCCTTGCCGTCAGCAAGACGATCGAGCCACGTCTTGTGGTAGTATCGTTCGTCGATGGTGATGTCGCGTGGGCCATGGAACGTGGCGAGGCGATAATCAGCGCCATTACGCGGAAGTCGTCCATTGTTGATTTGACCGGTTAGGATGCCGTATTGCAAGGCCCAGTCGCGTGTAGGCTTCACAAATCGGCGAACAACGATGAGCAGGATGCGATTGAAATACCATGAAGCCTGAGCCAGCGTCATGCGGATGTCTGGCCCTTTGCCCGCGCCAATCGTGGCCCAGAAGAACTGCGGCGGAATGTTGTAGCTGAGACAGAGCTGTGTGACGAGATAATCCATGTGCCCGCTCCACACCATGCTGGCTCGGTTGGTCGTGTAAGCCTCCAGCTTTGTGCCTTCGCTGAACACAGGCACCTTGGCTCCGCCCATGAGTTCGACGTAACGATGCAGCACAGCTTTCTGCTCCGTGGTGCCATCGGCGTTCTCCGTGGTGCCGGTGCCGTATTGATCCATAATGAAGCTTTCCAGAGCTTCCGGCGTCTCGCCCGTGGGTGTGGTGATGATGGCTGCGAACAGGGCGTTGATGTGCGCGGCGGCTTCTTCGAGTGCGCCCAGGTTGAGCATGCTGGTGGCACTGCGTTGCGCCCGATGGCACCAGGGGATGCCTCGTGAAAGCTGAATGCGTTTCCGGTCCAGCACGAGCATGAAATCGCGGGCCTGATAGTCCCAGAATCCGCCAGGAGCCACATTGAAACGCGAATCGCCTTTCATCACGCGATACGTAATGGCCTTGCCAACCGCATCGCGATAGACACCTTCCTGCCAGTTGGCCTGATTGCTGATCGGCGCACCAGCCGTGCTATGACCGATCTGATCAGAGGTGAAAAGCTGGATCTGCGGCAGCGGTGTGCTGGTGCCATCGCGCTGCAGTATCTTCGCAGCTCCGCAATCACCATCGACCAACATGCCGCGCGCCACAACGCTTTGCATCTCATACATTGTCTGTTCTTCAGCTACATCAAAGCTGGTGCTTTCAAACACTGTCTTCACGAAGCGATCAGCCGATTGATCGAAGTCTGGATCGCCAGTGGCGGCGTAGCTGTCGATGCCGCTGCCAATGGCATAGCTGACACTGTTGTCGTTGAGCGCCCCGACAATGCCGAGATTGTTATCCAACCAGCGTGAGGTCTTGAGCGCCTCTTGCCGTTCATACGGTCGCATCTGATGCAGCTGGCGTGGAGTGAAAGCCGCGTTGCTGGTGATGCCATTGCCGCCCGTGCCAAAAGGTGTCTGAGCTGCGCTGTTTTTGGGCCGCGCGAGCTTGTCCCATGCATTGCCCAAACGGTGAAGGAAATTTGCCATGATGATCAGCCAGTGATGTGATTGACCCGGAAGCCTAGCAGCGTGCCGCGATTCTTGCCGCCGGTGCCGAGTTCGGCTTTGATCTCGTCGATCGCGCCGACGATAGCGTCGTGCTCATCCTGGTTGGACTTGCCGCGTCCGCCTTGGGTGGATGCGCCTTCAAGTGAATCGGAGGTGATGAACTGATCGAGCTCCCGGATCTTGAGGTCGTAGGGCTTGCGCTGTTGTTTGAGCCAGTTGATCTGCGCCGTGAGGTCATCGCCAACGGCGTCTTCGGCGTTGAGACGCCAGCGTTTGATGTCAGATCGAGAGACGGCCATGCATGTGACCGTGGGTGTCAATCTTTGCCGATCATGGTCTTCGGCAAACCGATGGCGACCAGCGTGGAATCATTGAGCCACTTCACGCGGAGCTTGGCTTTGGTGGCTTGATCGACGATACGCGTGAGAGCGTTGCGTGTCGCGTTTGTGCAACGAATGACACTCAGATTTCCGTCCTCGTGCAATGGCACTTCCAGCGAGGCTTCACGCGCGGCGGTGATGAGATCGGCAAGCAGTGTCTTCATGCGGGCTTCGCGGCTTTGGCTGCTTCCAAGCGTTCGGCTTGAAGGCGTGCGCGTTTGAGAGCTTCGATGATTTTGGGCTTGGTGCGATACCAGTTGGCGAGGCCGTATTTCACAAGGTCGGAGTCGTCGTTCTTCCCGCCTTCAGGCTTGGGCAGCCAGCCGTGAACAAGCTTGCCTGCACGCAGATGCCAGTCTTTGCGTTCGGTGCAGAACTCCTGGAGGAAAGCTTTCGGCGGGCTCTGGAAGAACCAGAGACGGCCTGCCGGTGGCGGGTTGCCCTTGTGCTCGGCTTCGATGATCTCGGCACGACGCGCGATGCGTTGCTCATAGAGTTCGTCGAGAAAATAATCCGAATCGACGAGGTAGCGGTCGAGAGGCTTGCCCTTGTGCGTGCGGTTGTCTTGCAGCTCGACGCGATCCTTCATGTGCTGAGTTTGTGCGCCGCCTCGGCCCTTCACCGGCGACAGGCGACGGTAGAGCTTGGGCCGAATGCACACGTTAAGGACTTGGTTGGTGGTGTTGCCATCGCCTTCGTCGATCCATCCGGTGATGGTCGTAGGGCGAATGATCTGACCTTTCCAATGTCGATCCTGGATCTTCCAAGTGCCGAGCGCGCTGATCTCGTCTTGCCCATCGATCCAATCGCCTTCATCCATGATCGGGATTGGCTTGTCGATGAGTATCTCCAGCTCAGCATCGGACTCGGTTTCGCCATAGTCGATGACCCAGGCTGTATCATCGACGTCGTAGCCGGTGACTTTGCCAAAGGCAATCTTGAGCCACTTGTAGAGCTTGCCGTGGCCCTGCACGTCAACCATGAAGTAGCACCAGGCTGGACGTGTGGGGATCGTGCCCCGTTCGTAGGTGCCTGCGAGTTCCAGCAGCGGTGCGATGTCGAGCTTCTCGAACTTCGTCTTCTCGACTGGCAGGCCAAGCACGCCACGACGGAACGCACGACGCGCGGAGATCGTGTTCCCGCTGCAATACTTCACGGCGAGACGACCAAGCGTGAAGTCGGCGAACATCGGCTGGCCTCGCTCGTCGAGGATGGACGTGTTCGCGTAGAGGTCCGACATGTGGGCGGACATCTTGCGCGGCACGGGTATGTTTGCGCGCGAGCCATCGGGCATCTCGTCGCCCGTGAAGTTAGTCTGCACCCACTTGCGATGCTTCAGGATCATGGCGACTTTTTCTTCATCGCGGATCTGATATTGGCACTCGGGGCACATCAGATACGTCTCGGCCTCCATCTTGGCGTAGTCCCATGATTTGCCATCCTCGGTGCGGCAGTGTTGGAAGCGGACGTTGTCCCACACGATCTCGTGAAAGTGACCACAACGCGGGCATGGAATGTGGCACTTGTGACGGGTGCCGCTGAGGTATTCACCCCAGATGATGCCATCGTCTTTCTTCTTTCGATTCCTGAGCTTGTGATCCTCGGACATCTCCGGCGTGAGGGCGTTGCGCGGCTTGCTAAAGAACAGGAGCTTCGCCCACGAGAAGAGCTTGGCGCGCTCTCGCAGCAGATCGAGCGCGTTGGATTCATTGCCTTCCAGTTCATTGAGCCATTCGTCTACCTCGTCACCAAAGATGAACGGGATTGAACGTGAGGCGACGCCACCAGCGGAGCGCGCGCCGGCCATGTTGATCTTGAGTCCTTTCAACATGAGGACGCGGTTCTTGAGCTTCTTGTCCTCCTGTTCGTAGAGGTATCGCTTCAACGACTCACACGACTTCGTGATCATCGGCTTGAGTCGCTCGTTGTTGAGTTCGACGACTTTCTTGTCGGATTCCAGCACCCACATGATGTCTCCGATCTGGTGATCAGCGATGTAACAACTGAGATTCTGCGCGGACTGCGAAAGCGCCCCTTGCGAGCCTTTCACAACGATCAGCTCGCGCCACGCCGGATCATCGAACCAGTCATACACGAGTTGAGACAAAGGGAAGGCATCGAGGTCAATAGGGCCCGGCTTCACCTGCGAGACTTCACGTGGCAGCACGATGTGCTGAGGCACCCATTGTTTCGAAGGGAGCTGCTCTTTGATTGTGAGCCACTCCAGCCACATTGCTTGCAGCCAGTCTTGTGTCTCGCGGCGTGTCATGCGGCCTGGAGAACGAAGGGTTCAGCCAGCTTGTTCTTCACGAGATCAGCGAAACACTCGCGCACGTGCTGCGAGTGTTGAGCGAGGAAAGCGTCGTAGCTGATCCCTTTGGCTTCCAGTCCGAGCGTGTCATACATGCGCCGCACAGATGTTCCAAAAACGAGATTCTTCATGACGCTCTTCACAATGGGCGTCTGCATCTCGACCACGTAGCTCGTCTTTGTCATGCTCTTCTCGGCAAGGGTAATCGACTCTTTTTGAGCTGACATCTTGCGCACGATTTCTGCGGTCTCGCGATACTGGGCGGAGAGCAAGGCGTAGTTTTGCATGTCACCTTTTGCAAAGGCTTCATCGGCGGCGCGACGCTCTAACACAGCCTTCTTTTCGTTGTGCTCCAGTTCGGCCAGGAAGCCGCGTTCTTCCTCGCTGATGCTGCTGGCGTGCATTGTGCCGGGCACGGTTAAAGACGCTCCTGCCGATGTGGTTGTCGTGGACGTGGACGACTCCGCTGCTGGTGCTGTCTTGGACGATGGCAAACCATGAGCCGCGAGACGATCTAGCAACTTCGGGCATTGGTGCTTGAAGATGCCACGGCCTTTCATTCGCTCATACCAGGCAACCATTGCCTTGGGATCGTTGAACGGTGGCAGGTCCGGGCCTTCAGGAATTGACTGGCCGATCTGCCGCCACCGGAAATACTTTGCGCGGCTGATCTGGTAGTATTCCAGGACTTGGTCTTGCGTCAATTCATCCGCCGCGCGTTGAGGCATCGTCGTCGGCTCCGCGATGATGGCGGTGGCATCGCTCAACACCTGGGCAATTTCCTCGCGCTCGCTCCCACTCAAACGGCCACCGTCGATGTGCTTACGCACGAGGTCAATTGCACGGCAATCAATCGACTGCCGTCCGCCGTCGATCATTATGACGCGCTGCCATTGGCCATTTTGAGACACGCCCCAATTGCAGTGTCAAAGTCTCAAAAGTTTTTGAGATGTCTTGTGTGCAAAATGCATGAGCGACATTATACC
>ERZ724505.790-NODE-790-length-18945-cov-12.454262_pt1 | contig 18945 bp, 26 predicted proteins | sample MGYA00376038_ERZ724505 | MGnify/ENA primary metagenome ERZ724505 (study PRJEB28724, sample SAMN07190884) | wastewater metagenome | isolation source: effluent of sewage treatment plant in Hong Hong | place: Hong Kong | collected 2016-03-17 ...
TCAACAACAATGAACAAAGAAAATACAACACTATTATTCATAGATGATTATAGGATGCCAATTGATTGTGCCAGCTATATGTATCGTAAGAATGTGGATTGTAGAATATATCACAAAGAATGGAACATAGTTCGTTCTTATTGGCAATTTGTAAAATGGATTGAAAAAAATGGATTACCTGATTTTATTTCTTTTGACCATGATTTAGCAGACGTGGTTGAATTAAAAGAAGAATTGCCAATAGAGCAATGGTTTGATTTAGAAAATAAAAAAGAATACACAGGAATGGATTGTGCTAAATGGCTTGTAAATTATTGTATTAACCATAATAAACCACTACCAGAATATGCTGTTCATTCAGCAAATCCAGTAGGAGCTGAAAATATAGATGGATTATTAAAATCGTATAATAATATGTTGAATAATAAAAATGAATAATGGAACGAAATATAATTTATAACTAATATAATAAATAATATTTAGACTATAAAGTAAAATAAAGTAGATTCATATTTTAATTTTAGATTATTTTAACTATAAACATATAATCTATTTAATAAATAATAATTAAAACAAGGCTAAACATTGATCCTAAAATATTAGGAATTGTCAATGTTTAGCTTTATATTTGTAGTATGAAAACAGGAATATATAAAATCACAAATCAAATTAATGGTAAATTCTATGTTGGTTCATCTAAAGATTTATCAAGAAGAAAAAAAGACCATTTTAGATTATTTAAAAAAGGCATCAATCATAGTATATTACTACAAAGAGCTGTAAATAAATATGGAATAGATAATTTTATCTTTGAGGTAATAGTAGAATGTTCAGAAGAATTATTATTTACCATTGAACAAAAACTAGTAAATGACTTAAAACCCGAATATAATATTGCTATTCAAGATGTATCAGTACCAATCGGATTGCCTTATAAAGATAAATCTCTTTATAAGAAATATGCAGAAGATAGATTAGAGAATAATAGTAATTTTGGGTGGAAATCTAGAATTATTATTAAGATGAATGATAAAGGAGATGAAATAAAAGAATATCCATCATTAAAATCTTATGCAGAAGAACATAATTGTGCTATTGGGAGTGTTGGTAAAGCTCTTAAAAAAGGTACAAGATGTAAAGGTTTTTATTTAAAATATAAAGATTAAACGTTAAACATTGAATACGTTTGTAAATTACCCATGCAAAATACTTATCGAATATTCGAAGAAGATACAAGTAATTTACATAAAGATACTAATCCTGAATTGACAGGAGATAGGAAGAAATAAAAACACTAATCCTAATTATACGCTTGTGTTCTATAGAGATATAGTTTGAAAGGAGTAATCCTAGATGTGTTGTTCCCTTTAGAAAGGAGTTAAATCGAAGAGTGCTAATATGTATCACTACAACACAAATGAGTTCTCAGCAAGTAGTTAATGTAAATCACTATCGCCTTTTCCTAATCCGCAAATTTGCAAAAAGGAAACGGATGGAATGTAAGAGAATATCGGTATTTAACTACGTGACCCTACTCTTACAGGAAGATAGACTTTTAATGTCTATGAGGCTCTCAGATTTAATCGTGAGAAAGGATGTAAGAAAGAGGGTGCTAATAAACAGAAAATTAAAAATAATCAAAAATAATCAAAAATGAGAAATTATATTATAGACTTTATTAAATCATATCCAGGATACAATTTAAAATGTACAGTAGAAACAAAATCTAAAGATTATAATGAAGCTCAAAGTGAGATTTATTTATTATTTGGAAAGAATATAAAAATAAAATATTTTCAATCTTTAAAAATTTCAACATGAATACAATAAACTTAATAATCTTACTTTCAATAGGTCTTTTCTTAATTTCTATGATATTTTATGATATATGTCTTAAATTAAAATATAATACTAAATTTGATATTTCAATGTTTATTATCTTTTGTTTTATAATATTTATTATTATTTTTCTCTCGTCAATTTTAATTCACAATATTAAAACAATGTTTTTATTAATTATATAATTATAATAATATATAACCCATTTAAAAAACAATAATTTAAATTAATATGAAAAATTTTAATAAAATTATACAGTTTATTTCTAAGCTTTTTAATAGAAATACTAAAATTAATAATAAATTATTAATTTCTCCAAAAGATAAAATGGTAAGAATTTCCTCTTTAAAACAATATTCTATACCATTTGATTGTTTACATGTTGATGATAAATCTAATGATAAATCTAATGAGAAATCTAGCAATAGAATAAATTCTGATAGAATTTCAAAATATTATATATCAGTATATGAAAAATCTGATGCTAATTACGAATGTCATTATTTAATTTGTAAATTAGATGTTGATGATTTTGGTAGAAAAAAATATATTTTTGTATTATCTTTAAATATTAAAGATGCAACTTTATTTGATAATTTTGAAGAATGTTATACTATTTTATATATCTATTTAAATCAAAAAAACAACATTTAATACTATTAAAAATGACATTAAAAAATTCTTCAATAGAAAAACTTAACAATATAACTGCTGAGATAAACACTTTAGATAATGAAATCAGGGATCTAATTTCTAAAACTAAATTTTTACTTGAGTCATCAAAAGACGATGGTTTAATATTTAATTTAGATATTAAAATTCCTAAAAAAGAAGAAAAGGATATTTTTGATGAACATGGTTCTTTAAAATCAAAAAGTTATACTGAAACATTTACAATTCCTTATGTTAATGAGGATGTTTATGGGAGAACAGAGAAAGCTTCTTATTTTTTTGATAATTTTATGAAATTAACAAATAAAATTGATAAGAAGGATGATTCTAAATCTTATGAATTATCTAATTCTGATTGTGTTAGAATAATAAACATTGTAATAGAAAATAAAAAGAAAAAACGAGAGGTATTATCTCAATTACTGAATAGATTATTAAAATCTTTAACTAAATGAAAAACTTTATTATATTCCTGTTAATTTCTTTTAATTGTTATTCTCAAGATACTTTAAGGGATAAACAATTAAAGTTAGATAATTCTGTAATGTTTGGAATAACTTCTGTTCCATTATTTTTTATCTATAATATGTCAGATTTTAATACAAAATCAGGTACAATAATTCATATTACCTCTGGTGCTGCTACTATTAGTTGTTTAAGTATTATGTTAGTTAATTCTAAAGGTAAAAATATAAGTAGAAATACTTGTTTTATATTAGCAGGATTTTTAGATGGATTTAATCAAGAATTATTATTTCATTATTCTAAAGTTAAAGATAAATTACCTTATTTAAATGACCAATATTTTGATCCTAGTATAAGTTGGCAAAATAAATATAATAGTAATATTCCATTTTCAGAAACTTTATTAGTCGGATTAACTGATGGTTATCATCTAACAAGAACTTTAAACAAAGGATTCGTTATAGGTGGAGTATTACTATTAGATTATAAGAAGGGATCATTTAAAAGATGTTTAAAACAATTTGGGATAGGTTGTGGATTATATAGTTTAAGTAAAGGTATTACTCATCAAATATTTAAAATTAATTGAAGAAAAATCAGATATACAAATTAAAGAATTAGAAAAACATGATTAGAATAATATTTATTCCTTTTATAATAACATTATGAAAGTATTTAAACTTAAATGGCAAGACTGGGAAATTGAAAGCAATTATTTGTTTTTCCATCCAGATATTAATAAAACTCAAGAGCAATTTGAAAAAGATATAAATAATTGTCTTTTAAAATATGGTAAACAATATATAGAACAAGAAAAGTCTTGGATTGGTGCTCAAAATTGGATTAAAGATATTATACCCAAATTAGTATCGGATTATAATTATCAAAAAATAGAAACTATAGATGTTGTATATGAAGGTTTCTATATAATAGGAAAAAATGAACTAGCTAGATATTTAAATCCTGAAGACACTTATTGTAAGAAATTTGGTGATGCTATAGGTATAAAGCTATTAACTGAGGCTACTAAAAAAAATTATTTAATTGAAGAAAAATTAAATAAAATTTAAATATGAACAGATTAAAATATAAAGGAGGAGTATAATATTAGATTTGTCTTATATTAGGGGATAACTATATAACCCAGGGTTCCTTCTTTACTTTATTATAAATTAAAAACAAAACTAAAATATGAAATCACTATCAAATCTTAAAGTATTGAAAAATATGTCTTCTAAAGAGATAAAAACAACATATAATATAGTTTCTAATCATAAAGGTAATGAATTAGATGGACATAGTATTCCATATTTAAAGATGGTATTAAAAAGAGAATTAAATTACAGAAAAGAAAGAAATAATGCCATTATAGATGCTTTGCCTTTCTTAAGACAAAAATTAAATGAAATCGAGTATAAAATTAAATAGTGAAGTTTATGATATTGAAACATTAAGTAACTGTTTTACTTATGTTGGACTAAATATTATAACTGAAAAAACATCTGAATTTATAATACATGAATCTTTAAATCAATTTGAAGAATTAGTAAAACATCTAAAATCTTTGGATGGTCAGATAGGTTTTAATAATCTTTCTTTTGATTATCCAATACTACATTTTATATTAACTAATAAATTTAAAAATCCTAATACAATAGCTCAAGAGATATATGGTAAAGCTCAACAACTTATTAATATACAAAATGATTTTGATAAATATAAATATCAAATTCCTCATTGGAAAATGATAATTCCTCAATTGGATTTATTTACTATAAATCATTTTGATAATAAGGCTAAAATGACTTCTTTAAAATCTCTACAATGCTGGATGAATTATCCAGATGTATTGGATATGCCTATTAATCATAGTAGTTTTATAACTCCAGATCAATTTAAAGAAATATTAGTTTATAATAAAAATGATGTTAAAAGTACATATGAATTTTATAAACTTTGCAAAGATAAAATAGAATTAAGAAAAGAATTAACAAAAAAATATAATTTATATTTAATAAATTCTAACGATACTAAAATAGGATCTGATATTATATTAGATTTAATTAGTAAAGAAATTGGAAAAGATAAAAGAGAAGTCAAATTACTAAGAAGTCCGAGAAATAAAATAACAATTAAAAATATAATTTCTGATAAAATAGAATTTAAAGCAAAAGAATTCAATAGTGTTTTAGATTCGTTTAAATCCAAGGTTATAACTTCAACAAAAGGTAGTATTGATTGTTCTGTTATCTTTAAAAATTTTAAATTTGACTATGGTACAGGTGGAATACATGGATGTATTAAACCAGGAATTTATGAATCTGATAATCAATACATTATTTTAGATGCAGATGTTGCTAGTTTGTATCCATTTCTTGCTATATTATTGGAATTATATCCAGAACATTTAGGTAAATCATTTATAAAAGTATATAAATCTATACTTGAACAAAGAATAATAGCTAAGAAAAATGGTGATAAAGCTGTAAATGAAGGATTAAAATTGGCTTTGAATGGCTCATACGGTAAGAGTTCTGATAAAAATTCATTTTTATATGATCCTAAATTTACAATGGCTATTACAGTAAACGGTCAATTATTTCTAAGTATGCTTTCTGAAGTTTTAGGAGAAATTTCAAGTTTACAATTTCTTCAAATTAATACAGATGGTATTACTGTTAAATTATTAAAATCAGATTTAGAAAAATATTACTCTATATGTAAACAATGGGAAAAATATACTGGTTTGAATTTAGAATTTGTAGAATATAAAAAAATGATTATTAATGATGTTAATAATTATATAGCTGTTAAATTTAATGATTCTGTTAAATATAAAGGATTATTTGAAATAAATAAGGAATTTCATAAGGATACCAGTTTTAAAATAGTACAAATAGCTTTATCAAATTATTTTGTTAAAGGAAAAGCAATAGAAGAAACTATAAAATATCACAATAATATTTATGATTTTTGTGGAAGACAAAAATTTAAATCTGATAGTTATGGAGAAATAAGATATATTGGTATTGAAAATGTAAACGGTTCAAATTTATATAAAGAAATAAAAGAAAAACAACAAAAAACAACAAGATACTATATTTCTAATAAAGGTTCTACTTTTGTAAAAGTATATCCCAAAAAATTAAAAGAATCATTTATTAATAAGAATTTTCAAGTAACAATATTTAATAAATATATAGAGAGAGAAATTGAAGAATATGATATAAATTATGATTTTTATATTATAGAATGCAAAAAAATTATAGAATCAATAGAAGATAAACAATTAACCTTATTTTAAATGAACGAAGAAAATGAAGAAAATTTAGAAACAAACATAAGAGATATAAGAGATATTGAAATAGAAGATTTAACTATTATTTATCAAACACAAGGTTTAATTTAATGTATATAGATTTAAATAAATTAAATGAATTAGAACTTAGTCCAAATGAATATTGTGTTTTAGAATTGCTTTATAATAAGGATATAAAAACACTCGAATCTTTTAAAAACATTGGTATTTTTGGTTGGGTAAATCAAAAATCACTATTAAGTATTTTACCTAATTTAGCTCTAAATGGTTGGATTAGAATAACTTATAAAGATGATATAGATTTTGATAAAGTATATCTTAAATCTAAAGCTGAAAATCTGTTTGATATAAAAGATGCTGATTTTTATAAACTTTGGAGTATGTATCCAAGAAAGGTTCCAAATGGAAAAGGTGGAAGTAGAATTCTTAGAAGTGAGTCTAAAGGTGATAGTTATTTAAAAAGTTTTAATAAATGGAAAGCAATAGTTAAAAATAAACCTACACTTCCTAAAAAAATGATGGATGGTCTTGATAATCAATTAACGGTTATGAGAGATAATCTACAATATATGCAGGAATTTGATGTCTGGTTAAATAAAGCTACATGGGATAAATATATAAACATAGAGAAAGATGTATCCAATTCTCCATCTGAAAATGATATAATATAATGAATTTTGAAGAAAGAATTAATGCTGGTTTAGAAGGTAGATTTAAGGGATTAGATAATGGTTTAAATAAGACTAATAAGTATCTTTTTGGTATCCAAAGAAGCTGTTATTATTTAATAGGAGCATTATCTGGTGGAGGAAAGACTACACTTGTTGATTTTATGCTCTTAAATGCTATAAGGGATGCTTTTAAACAAGGAATAAAGATAAATATACATTATTACTCATTTGAGATAGATGAAGTCTCTAAAAAGGCTAATTGGTTGTCTTCTCTGATATTTAAAAAATATAATAGAGTTATTCCACCTGAAAAAATAAAAGGATTTGGTAATCTTAGACTGGATCTTGAAGAACAAGCATTAGTAAGAGATTTATTACCAGAATTAGACGAAATATGGTCTAAAGTAAATTGGTATTGGGAAGCTAATAATCCAACAGGTATGAATAAAGAGATATTTCATTTTATGGAAAAAAGAGGTGAATTTGAGAAAACTCAATATACAAATGAACTTGGAGAAGTTAAGGACAAAATAGTTAAATTTATTCCAAAAGATGCCACAGAATATAACATTGTTGTTGTTGACCATATTTATTTGTTAAAAAGAGAGAGTAAATCTGGTAAAATGTTTGATGCTAAAGAAAATATTGATAAGTGGTCAGAATATTGTGTTCGACTTAGAAATTTATTTGGTATGACAATCTTTAATATACAACAATTTAATCAAGGATTATCATCGATTGATAGAGCCAAATACAAAGGTGTAGATATAGCACCACAACATAATGATTTTAAAGATACAACAAACCCTTTTCAAGATTGTGATGTAGCAATAGGACTTATGAATGCTTATAAAATGGATATGCAAACCTGTCTAGGATATAATATTAATGTTGCTGGTGCACCATATAATCTAAAAGATAGATTTAGAATGCTCAGAATCATTAAAAATAGATTATCAAGGGATGGTTTATCTATTGGATTATTATTTTTACCAGAATCCAATGAATTTAGTGAGTTACCTTATCCTAAAGATTTTACTACTCAAGACTATGAAAAAATTAATAAATTAGTTAAAGAAAGATGAATAAAAAAATAAAAAAATCTAAATGGGGTAAATTACCAAAAGCTTTTAAAAATAAATGGATAAAAGCTTTAAAATCTGGAAAATATATACAAGGAACAGACCGTATTTATGATGTAAATACAGATACATATTGTTGTTTAGGTGTTGCTTGTGATATAGTTAATTGTAAAAGTGATAGTAATTTTATTATTGTTACTAATAGTCGTAAAATCCCTAAAATTTTAAAGGGTACTTCTCAAGGAAACAAATTGGTTAAAAAATTAGTTGATATGAATGATTATTCACAAAAGTCATTTAAAGAAATAGCTAAGTGGATAGAGAAAAATTTATGAAAATATCTATCCATAAAGGTAATTCTTTATTACATTTTAAAGTGCATAATAAGAAAAATCAAATTCATAGATATTATATTTCTTTGGTATTACTTAATATAGTTCTATTTATAGTTATTAAATGAAAAAAGCTAAAAAATTTGACAATGGTAAAACAGGATATTCTAATATTCCAAGATTGGCTCTCTATGAAGTATCAAAAGTTATGACTTATGGAGCTAAGAATTATGGTAAATATAATTATTCTGGTAAAATTGAATCAAGTAGATTAACAGATGCATTAGAAAGACACTTACATGAGTATTTAACAAATAGTAATATAGACGAATCTACTTATCATCATTTGGCTCATGTTGCTGCAAATGCTTTAATGTTACTAGATAATATTATAACAGGAAATGTTATTGATGATCGTAATAAAATATATAAACAAAAAGATAAAATAAAAAGAAAAAAAGAAACAAAATGAGTGATTTTATTAAAGTATTGTTGGTTGGAAGTAGTGGTAAAGGTAAAACTTTTACTTCTAAAACTTTAAATCAAAATACAACTGGTTTTATTAATGCTGAAAATAAACCTTTATTATTTGGTACAAAATTTAAGTATCATAGTAGACCTTCAAATTTTGAAGAAGCATATAAAGCAATTATAGAATATGTTAAAAATCCAGAGATTGATTTGGTTTTTATCGATAGCTTTAGTGCTATTTTAGAATATTCTTTAACAGAAGCAAGAAAAACCAAAAAAGGTTATGATGTTTGGAATCATTATAATGAGTGTATTTCTAAACTTTTAGAATTGATTAAAAGAGCACCAAAAACAATGTTTATTACCGCTCACTATGAAGTAATTGAAAATGTTGATGGTAATAACGAAAAAATGGTTAAAACTAAAGGTAAAGAATGGAGAGGTCAGATAGAAAGAGAATTTTCAGTAGTACTATTTGCAGATTCTAAATTTGATGATACAACAAAGAAACCAATATATTGGTATAATACATTTCAAGAAGGAACTTCTGCTAAATGTTCATCCGAACTTATTTCTGAATTAACTATTCCGAATGATGGTAAATTAATATTTGATAATATTATAAAATTTCAAGGAAATACAACAACAAAACAAAAAGAAAAATTAGCTTAATTTAAAGTTTGAAATTTAAGTTAATTAAAACAAATCAATAAATCAAACAAAAAAATCAAATGAATTACGAAGTTAAAAGTGAACAAGAAGAACAAACAACAACAAACGAAAATCCTTGGTTGAAACCTGGAATTCATGAAGTTAAAGTTACCAAAATTGTAGCAACTGAAGAAGATGGTAAAACTCCAAGATTGGACCTTACATTTGAAAATAGAGAAGGTAAAATAGCAACTGGAACTCTTTATTTTTCAGAACTTGCAAAACAAAATTCTACTAAAAACATTGGTTTTATCTTGAATGCGGTTGGAATTAAATCTTTAATTTCTGGTAAAAATCTTACAGAGATGGCTAAAAATCTAGAAAAATCTCTTTCTGGTAAATTTTTCAGACATCGTTTTGTAGCTGAAGAAATTCAAGGTAAAGAAGGAAGAGGTAATTGGTTTAAAGCAAAAATGGGTTTTAAATACTCAACAGAATCAATTTCTACAACACCTTCAAAACTAAAAGAATTGGATAGAAATAATCCTTATGATTATAAAACACTTGCAAAACCAGATAGTTTTGTAAGTGGAACTCCATCCTCTGATGATCTACCATTCTAATTAAAAAAAAATATTAATTAAATAATTAGCCTGAATAACCAAAATATTATTCATTAAAAGTTCATAAATTACTATCTATTATTTGGTTTCTTAGTCAGAGTAAAATTTGATGTGAGCTTGAAACATAGTATATAGGAGTGACTTCCTTCTCCAAATAGTAAGACAGCTAATTATTTAATTATATAATAATCATTAAATGAATATTGTTAAGAAAAGAAGTACAGTTTTGATTATTGCTGATAGACATAGCCCTTTTACAAAAGAGGGCTATCTTCAGCATTGTATAGACATACGAAAAGAATATAAATGTAATAAGTTTATAGACATAGGTGATGAAACTGATAATTGTGCACTTTCTGATTATGAGAAAGATCCTGATGGATTATCAGCAGGTAATGAGTATATTGCTGCTTTAAAGGATATGCAAAAATGGTATAAAGCTTTTCCAAAAGTTGATGTTTGTATTGGTAATCATTCGGCAAGGATCTTCAGAAAATCAAGATCTGCTGGAATACCAAAACAAATGTTAAAGTCTTATGAAGAAATATGGAAAGCTCCTAAAGGTTGGAATTGGGCAGAATCATGGGAAATTGATGATGTTCATTATACTCATGGTACTGGATTATCTGGACAAGGATCCGCATTAAAATTAGCTCTCCAATACCGTCAAAATTGTGTTATAGGGCATGTTCACTCTGTGGCTGGTATAAACTACTCAGCAAGTAAAAAAGATCTTGTTTGGGGTATGAATGTAGGAGGAGCAATAGATGATTCCACTTATGCGGCAGCTTATGCCAAAGATCAAATTAAAAAATCAATAGTTGGTACAGGTGTAGTACTTGATGGTATTCTACCTATTTATTTACCAATGAAACTATAATTATCGATGTATATAATTAAACCCTATTCAAAACTCAATTATGATGATTTAGATATATTTTCTTATTACATACCAAAGTTTTCATTAGGTAAATGCATTTTATCTCCTTTAAGAAATGAGAAAAATCCATCTTTTAATATATACGAGAAAAAAGGAAAATATTATTGGAAAGATTTCGGTAATGGTGAACATGGTGATAGTGTAAGTTTTGTAATGAGATTATTTGGTCTTACTTATCATGGTGCTATTAATAAAATAAACTATGATTTAAGTGGAACCACTTCTTTTTTAGGACTAAGTAGACCAAAAATAGATAAAAAAGATTTTAAAAACATACAAATAAAAATTAAACCTTACAATAAAGAAGCTATTGATTATTGGTTGAATTATGGTATAAATTTGAATCTACTTGAGGAGTATAATACATATAATATTTCAAATTATTGGATTGATAATAAAATATATTATGTCTCTAATAAATTAGTATTTGCATATAGATTTTTTGAAAATAATATTAATACATTTAAAATATATGATACATCTAAAACAACAAATAAGAATAAATGGTTTACTAATTGTTCCTCAGATATAATTCAGGGATATAGTCAATTAATATCACATGGTGATCTTCTTATTATAACAAAAGCTTTAAAAGATGTAATGTGTTTAAGATCAATGAATTATATATCTATTGCTCCACAATCTGAAAATATATTAATATCGGAAGATAAAATAGAAAAATTAAAAAAGAGATTTACTAAAATAGTTACTCTATTTGATAACGATGAAGCTGGAGTAAGATGTGGTGAAAAATATAAAGATATATATCAAATTGAAAAATATAATATACCTGGTGATTTAGATCAAAAAGATATTAGTGATTTCTATAAGAAGAACAAAAAAGAAGAAACAATTAAACTTTTATCTAATTTAATAAAAAATGATAGTTGAATCAAAAGATGAGATAAAAGTAAATTTAGAAAAAGTAAAATTTACTAAAAAATTAGAAAAAAAAATAATAAAGAAATTAAAGAAAAGATTATGGGAACTGGCTAAAGAATACTGTAGATTAAAACATGGAAATATATGTTTTACTTGTGGAAAAAAGGGATTAAAAGGTGGTAATTGGCATACTGGTCATTTTATACCCAAAAAAATATCTTCCTTTTTTGTTGATTATAATCCATCAAATCTTAGACCACAATGTTATAATTGTAATATTAATTTAGGTGGAAATGGTTCTTATTTTTATAGAAATTTATTAAAAGAAATTGGAGAAATCTATATAAATGCTCTTTTTCTAACAAATGAAGATAAATTTAAACCTTCTATGAGTAATTATATTGCATATATAAATATGTATAAAAGTATTATAAATGAAATAAAAATGAGTAAAAAATGAGTAAAAAATGAATAAAAAATAAGTAAAAAATGAGTAAAATTGGTAAAGTAAATTCAGACGTAGATTATTATAATCATCCAGCTATAAGTAATAGTGATTTGACAGCATTTAGGGATTCTCCTTATTTATTTAAATTATATAAAGAAAGAAAAATAAAGAGAATTACAACAAGACAATTAGAATTAGGTACACTCATTCATCGTGCTATATTAGAACCCGAATCATTTATAGTTTCTAATATTAATAAACCTTCTGGTATGATGGCAGATTTTATTGATATATATTTTGAAGAAGGTATGACAAAAGAGGCTTCTGAAATAGCATATAAAGAATCTGGTTTTAAAATTAAATTAACTAATGTATTATCAAAATTAAAAGATTCTGAGAATAAAAAATATTTAGATCTTTTAGAAAAACATGATGGAAAATTAGTATTAACCAAACAACAAAAATATATTATATCTAAAGTAATAGAAGGTATTAAAAGAAATCCAACAGCTAATCTATTGCTAAATCTTAAGACAGATGATGTTTTCGATCAAATTGAAGTAAAAACTGAAAAAGATATATATGGTAAATTAGAGGGTGTAGATATAAAAGGTAAATATGATAGATTAATAATGGATCATGATAAAAAACAAATTATCTTAATTGATTTAAAATCAACAAGTTCTGCACCATATTTTAGATTTAGAAAAGTTCAAAATACAGGCGATTTGAATATTGACTATCAAGGTACTGGATTTTTCAGTAGTTTCAAAGGATATTGTATTTATAGACAAGCTGCTTTTTATAAAACATTGATATTTCAAAATTATCCTGATATAGTAGACAAGTATGAATTTATATCATATATAATTCCTTTAAATACAACAAATAGTTATGATTGTAGTGTTGTTAAATTATCCGATGAATGGATAACTTTTGGTAGATATGAATTTGAAGAATTAATAATGAGATATAAAGAGCATTTAAAAAATGAAAATTGGGATTATCCTTTAGTGGATGCTTCCAATGGTTTGATAAAATTATAATGGCAGATAAAAAAATAAATAGAACTAAATCATTCATGTTTATATTACCCATGTTGGGTAAAACTATTTTGGAATTCAAAAATGTTTTAAATTGTTTTGTTTATGCTGATGATGAGCGTGGTCAAATGTATGATAATAATATATTTATTTTATCTAAGTTTGATCCAAGTAAGGATTTTTCATTATTTGAAAAAAGAATTGAAAGTCATCCATATTATGAGACAAGTTATGATATAACTAATAATTCAACAGATTATGTTATATTTGTTTTCAGAGTTCCAGAACAATATGAATATGAATATAAATTATTCACAAGGGCAAAACCAATATTATATAGAAAATTTTCAGGTGAATATAAAGAACATATAATTAATTTCTTTAATCCAACAATGGATACAAGTAAAATAAGAGCTATATTATATAGTGATGAGAAATTATATGTTGAAATGGAAAAAAAGTTTAAAGTTGAAATTCCAAGAGAATTAGATAATTATGCTGTTCCAGATTTAAAAGAAGAAACATTTAATATAGATAAACATACTTAATACATACTTAACATATATAATATATTTATTATATTTAAACTTAATTTAAACTTAATTTAAAATATGCATAAAATTGATTTAATTAGTAAAGGACTTACAAATAATATTCCTTTGCATATAACTGAAGATACAGATTGCTATAATGATGTATATTATGATAGATTTTACATAAAATGTATATCTAAAACTAAAAAACGAATAAAAGGAGGTAGAAAATATAAAAAACTCTATATAAAAATATTTTAATGAACAAATCTGATAAACGTAAAGTGACTATATTAGATATAGATGATAATATTATAGAAATAGGTGATGAAATTATATTTATACGTAATGTTGGTTTTACTAGATTGATTCAAGGAATAGTTATAAATATTGATTATAATTATATATATGTTGATCCTAATCCTGAATTTATCTATAGAGATATAATAAAATTAGAAAATATTCATAAACGTTCTTCTATTCAATATATTCAACATAATATAAAAATTTTAAATAAATCAAAAAGAATTTTAAATTTAGATCAATTAAAATGTCAATAATAGATATAGAAAAAAGTAAGAATATCACAAATAATAGTGGTATATCTAAAAAAATAGATGATAATGCTCTTTCTTTAATATTAGATAATGTTCAAATTGCACAATATGTATATCCAGAACAATCTATTGTTAGAGAATTAACATCCAATGCTATTGATTCTCAAAAAGAAAAGATAAAAGCCATTGATATATTAACAGGTAATAAAAAAGTAGATGATTATTATATAAAAAGAGATGATCCAAAGTATAAAGATAGTAATTTTAATACTGATTATTACAATTTAAACAATCTTAATAAAGTTATAAATCATGTTGAGTTAGAATATGTTAGTGGTAAAGAAGGCATCGGATGGTGTGATAAATTTATTGTAACAGATCATGGTGTAGGTTTAGGTGATAGTAGACTATATGGTTATTTTCAAATTGGATATAGTACAAAAAGAAATTCTGTTGATGAACTTGGTGGATTCGGATTAGGTGCAAAAGTTGGATTATCTCTTAGAGGTGATTATTTTACTACAGAAACAGTTCATAATAATAGACGATTTAAATTTAATTCGTATAGTTATAAAGTAGATTCTCTTATTCCTCAATTTGATTTGACTACAGGTAAAGAAAATCCTTTTATAGAATTTCCCGATGGTGATAAAAAAAAGAAAATATATTATGAAGAAACCAATGATTTAAATTATACTAAAATAACTATTCCTTGTAAATCACACCATAAAGAAAAATTTATATATGCTGTAGAATCTCAATTGTTATATTTTGATAACGTTAAATTTTATATAACTGATAAGTTTGGAGAAAAAGATAATGTAGATATTCAGGCTAAAATAATATATAATTCTGATAATCTTATTATATCTGAACAAGATCAATATTCAAAACCTCATATAGTTGTTGTAAAAGATAAAAAATCTACAACTGGTGTAACATATGGATATTGTAATTTTAAAGAGATGGAGATGCAGGATCTATTTGGAGCTGTTGGTTTCAAATGTCCGATAAGACAAGTTGTTAAAAATGAAAATGGTGTTGAAAAAGTAATTCAAGAAGGTATTGAAGTTACTCCAAGTAGAGAATCTGTTATATGGTCTGATATTACAAGAGATTATGTCAAAAATATAATTCAATCTGCTAATAAAGAGGCTTCTTTAATTATTCAAAATGAGTTAAAAGAAAAAGATTTTATTGCTTGGTTGAAAAAAGCAAATTCAGTATTAAGTACAACTAATAATAGAGGTTCTCTTTTAAAAGAATTATCTAAAATTATAGATACATCTTCTCTAAATCCTGTATTTGATGGTGATCCTGATGTTAGATATGGTAATTTTAAAGATCTTTTCTGGGGTTTTAATATAGTAGCAATTGATGCTAATCCTTATAAGAAAAATACTGTTAATAGGATTGATGGAAATTTTAATATTTTATCTTCTAGAAATATTTATTTATTGAGTGAAGATTCTATACATTCTTTAAGAAAAGATTTGTTTTTGCGTTCTTTTGTTTCTATTAAACCTATTTCTCGAAGTTCTATTTTTGAAAATTGTGATTTTTCAGATAAATCTCTTGTAGATTTACTTGAAGGTAAAATAAAAAAGAGAGATAAAATATTAGAATTAATAAAAAAATCTTCACTCTTTAATTTATATGAGGAGGTAGTTGTTCCAGATACTTTTTCAAAAGATATCGATGATGAAGATAAAGATAAAAAGATAATAAGAAAATTACCAAAACAATTAAGAGATGAAAACAAAGAAGTTTTAATTACAAGAATTATTAAACATAATGGTTCACTTCCATTATGTGAATCTAAATCTTCAATTAAAATATCTAATTTAAAAGATCTACCAAATACTTATTATTCTGAATTATCTAGTGATAAAAGATTATCTGAAATAGCAACCATATTAATGTGGAGAAAATTTACAAATAATAATGTTCTAAATAATTTAGATCCCAATCATATAAATTTTATAAAAATTCCATCTAATTTTTCAAAGAAATTATTAACCAATCATAAACATATAAATAAATTTTTCTACGTGGAAACAGATTCATCAAAAGGAACATCTAAAGAATTAGTTGAATGGTATACAGCTAAGATAATATCTGATAATATTAAAGATTTGAGGTTTATGGAAAATTTTAAATCTTTTAATTCTGAAATATATGATCTATATAAAGAAGTAAGGGATTATTCTAATTCGTGGTATAATAAAAATGTTGGAGCTTTTATTAATATGTATGAAAATGGTGATAGTTTTACTTCATTTTTAAGCTATATTGAAAAAGTTAAAGAATTTCAATTGTTTCTCAGAGAAGATCATGAAGATAAGGATTCTATTATTAATAAATCTAAGAATATATTTGGAATTGATAGTATAAATCAAGCAGTCGGTATAAATCTTGAGATGTATGATAAATTACAAGTTTTATTAAATTATGCTGAACCTGTAAAAGATTTGTTGAATCATATCGATATATTAGTTGATTCAAGATCTACAATTGAACATACTACTGAATTATTAATAAAAGATTATCTGAATTATAAAAAACTATCTGATTTTGTATGTTTTATTCCAAAAGAAGAAAACGAAGAAATTAAAGATTTAGAAATAGAAGATTCGGAAAATTCAGAAAATTTGAAGGATTCAGAAGATTTAAAAGATAAAGAAATCTTGGGTGATGATTAAAAATTAAAAAATTAAAAATTAAAAATATGATACAAATTTTAAGACTTAATACTGGGTATTTCGCAAAAGAAATTTCTAAAAATGATAGTTCTTTTACAGATGATATATTTAGTTATATGGAAGATGGTATACCAGTCATATTAGTTAAACATATTAATGATGTTGAAGATTTGAATATAGATCCTAAAGAAGTAATACTTCTAGGAAAAGAAAGATTAAATCACATAAATAAAAATAAAAATTAAAAATTAAAAATCAATGATAATTTTAAATGTTTTAGACGGAATCATTTGTTCATCAATTGGCTCTGAAGTTTTCTCAAAAACTTATTCTGATGAATCTTATAAACAATTATCCGATTTAGCAGATAAAGCTAATTCTTGTAAATCTATTAGTGATTACAAAGAAATTGTTGAAGAATTTAAAAAACTATGTAGTGAAGAATTATCTGGTCATATCCAAAGTAATATTCATGATGATATTTATGTTTGTAATAAAACTAATGAGTTTTATTTAAAATATAAAAATAAGATTTCTAGTGTGCCTATCCCTAAAGTTTTAGTAGATAGAATAAAATATTCAATTGATAAAAAATTGGATATTTCTCCAATTATTAAATTTTGGATAAGATTTTTAAGAAATCCAAAAATCAATAACTATTTTGGAGTAAAGGATTTGCAATTTTCTGATAAATTAGCAAATTTTATTAATATTACATATGTTAATCATGATATGGTTGAAAAATTAGTATCTGAAAAAGGATATTCAGTCGATGTTGCTGAAAAAATGTGTAAAGTATTTTCTATGAAAATAACAAATGAAGGTCTTTTGGCTGGATTTAAAGTTTCAGAAGAAATTACCACAAGATATCGATTAAATGAAAAAGGTGAAAAAGAATCTTATGATATCTATAATACTGGTAAAAAATCAATTGATCCTATATCTGGTTTAATAACTTATGAAAAAATAGAACTTCAAAATGAAGATAGAGTCTTTAGACCAGCAGTTCAAGGAGACAGAGGAGATGCATTTTATTGTGATGATTCTATTGGACATATTATAAAAGTTGGTAAAGTACATAGGTTACCAGATTGGAGTTATGTTAATACCGATGATAGTGCGTCTTGTGTAAAAGGTTTACACATTGGTGGAATTGATTATATAAGAGGCTATCAAAATTCTAATACATGTACGCATAATATTCTTGTTTGTCCTTCTAAAATAGGAGCAGTTCCAGATGATTCTACAGGAGCAATAAGATGTCTTGAGTATTATGTTTTAGATGAATTTAGTGGTATTAATGGTTCTATTTATCATAGTTCTAATTATGCAGCTAAATTAGACGAAGAATGGAATAGAGAAAAAGAAGAAATTATTAAAAAATTCGGAGAGCATTCAGATGAGAATATTAAATATTTGTCTGAACGCCAAGATGAATTTAGAAATTTATAAGATAAAATAATTTTTATTTACAACATAGAAATCTCATATTTAGGTATATAATTATTGGAGAAGACCCAACACAATGTTATATATTGTCGACAACAGGATACTTAGAAATGGAATTGGGTAATCTATAATGCTAATATATCGCTGATGGATATTATTATCTTTGATAATAATGAGTACCAATGTAAATAAAATATCCAAAATAGTTTAAATAAAACAATACTTTCGGTATTATGATGGTTTAATCCCATCTTTTGGATCAAAAA
>ERZ724505.793-NODE-793-length-18874-cov-8.068335_pt1 | contig 18874 bp, 34 predicted proteins | sample MGYA00376038_ERZ724505 | MGnify/ENA primary metagenome ERZ724505 (study PRJEB28724, sample SAMN07190884) | wastewater metagenome | isolation source: effluent of sewage treatment plant in Hong Hong | place: Hong Kong | collected 2016-03-17 ...
ATAAGCTGCGTCGGCGCGAAGTCAGGAAGGTTCGAGCTGTAGTCCTTGAACCCGCGCCGCCGACCGGGCCGCCCATCGCGATCGAATACCACATTGTCGGCTAGCGACGTTGAGCCTACGTCCGCCGACAGATCATTGTCGTGCGTAGCGAGCCCTTTCGTGTCGTTGATGACGATCGAGCTCATTCCGGCGCCTCTTCCCAGTGAATCACAGGCACCTCTGGATTTGCCTGGCGCCACTCACGCAGCACCGTTTGACAGCCCTTGCCCATGGAGACCTGTCCGGCCTTCTGCTCTCGGTACGGTTTCGACAGCCACAGCACGGCATCGACCTTCATTCCCTTGCGCAACGCGCGCGGCACAGTGACGCCCTCGACGATGCACGGGCCGTCGTGCTCGTTCACTTCCTTTGCGATGTGCTCCGACGCGGCCGACCACTCCAGGTGCTTGAAGTCGTCGTTGTGAAAGAGCCGGCGCTTCCCGTCGTCGAGCTTGCGCGCGAGCGTGGTCTTGCCGGTCTTTGGCGCCCCGGTGATTGCTAGCCGCGGATACTGCTCGACGAACGACTTTAGCCGGTTCAGCGTCGTGATCATGACACCACCCGGATTCCGCGCCGCCCGACACGGCCGCGAGGGATGTTGATCCGCTTCGGATGCCCGACGACGCGTTGACCTGGTCCGGCCATGAATGCAGCCTTGGCTCGGTCGATGATCTCGAGCCGCTGTAACTGGTACGCTTTTTCATCCATCTGCGTACGCGCCATCGAGCGAATGACGAGATCTTTCAGGAACGGGACGAGCTCGATTGGCACGGCCGGATAAACCGTCTCGTCGCGGAAACAGACGTAATCGCCTGCCTGCACCAAAGACAGACCGGAAACTCCAGCGAACTCCTGCTGATTCGCTCCTGGCGTGTCGGACGCCTCCGCCGCTGTGATGATTCTGCGAAACGGAGAACGCCCCGCGTACACGTCATGAACGCTCGCGGCGGTAAATCCGCTCGGCCGCGTCGCCGTATAGGTAATGACGCCGGACACAGTGTTTACGCTCGACACCACGGCCGCCGAAGACGTGGCCACAAGCCGCCCAGGCCGTCGATAGATCCACTGCCGCAGCGTCTGCGTTGCGTCGTCTGGCGGCGGCAAGAGCACGATCTGTTTGTCGCGCATCTCGAACGCTTCAGGCGTGCTGCTCTCGGTGCTGTACATGCTGCGCTGCTCGGGAGTCGCGAGTTTGAGGCCGTCCTCGTAAAGCGGCACGTCGTCGGAATCGAGCAGCTCGACGCGACGCACCTTGTTCCACATGGCATAACGGTCGAGGTCGTACTCGGCCTGATCGGCAACGATCGCCGTGTCGGCAGGCTCGAGGAAGAACCCGCTATCGAGCGACACGAGCAGCGGCGCCAGCGTTTGCAAGATCTCAGCGTCGGCGATCGCGAGCTTCTGCGCCGTCGTGAAATGGTCTTGCGCTGCGGGTTGGAAGCTGTCCCGCTCGATGTCTGTGATCAGGTCGTCAGACGTGTAGGCCACTTGGTTCCTCGGCCGCTGTTCGGCGGCAAAAGGAGGTCAATCACTTCTGCTTGCGCGGCCGTCCGGGATTTCGCTTCTCCGGCATCGACTCGGGTTTGCTCGATGCCTTTGGCGCTCGGCTGACGTTGATTAGTAGCTCAGTCATGCCCTCATCTTCCTCGTCATCGTCAGGCATCGCGGCCTTCTGGTCCTCGGCCGCTTCTTCGAGATCCTCGTCGTCGAGCTCGGACGGCTCTTGCTCGTCCGGTTCGGCAACTTCCTCTTTCGGTGGCGCCTTTTTCATGTTGTAGCGATCGACGATCGCCTTTTTCGCGGCCGATTTGAGATTGGCCAGCGCCGTTCGCATTGCGTCTTTGTTCATTGTGCCGCTCCTGTTGTCATTGACTTGAAAACGCCACCGAAAATCGCCCCGACCACGGCCGCGATCGACAAACCGGCGCCGAGGCCGAGCCATGGGCCGTAGGTGGCCGCCCAAATGTGACGCGCGCTCGACTCACGCAGGCGCTTTGCTTCGGTTTCGGCCACCTCTCGCCCAACAGACTCGGACGCGAGCGCGACTTCAAGATCCTTCTGTTGCAACCTCACCTTGATGAGCACGTTCCGCCACGCCTCGAACGTGAAGAACAATCCAGGGATGCCGTGAAACTCGGCCGGCGCCACGCCATCCGCGATCGTGTCGTCATCGACAGCTACCGACACAGACGCCGGCATCGTCGAGGCCATCCGCGCCGCGCAGCTAATCGCGCTTGGCGAGATCACGAGCAATGCGAGTAAGCTCCGCATGCGTCGCCTCCTTGATGTCGTCGATCTCTGCCGCCGCCTTGTCTGCCGCCTTCTTCTCGGCTGCTTTGATCGTCTCACGCGCCATCGACTCGGCGAGCCGGCGCGCTTCCATCTCGGTTCGGTGCCGCACGATCGACGCACTGAGCGCGAAGGCCAGCGCGAGCACGATGCACACGGCGACGATGAAGATCAGCGCGCCGCTCACAGGTCGATCCGATCGTCGTTGAACGCGCCGACGAGCACGAGACCAAGACAGCCGACGATGACGGCGCCGGCGCCGATGAGAAGCCACATCATTGCGGCGGATCCTTCGGCGGGAGCTTCTTCGGATCGACCGCGACGAAGCCGAGGACGAGCACGATCATCGCACCGAGACCGGCAATGGCGGTGCCCCATGGTTCGACGTTGTTCTCGGTCATGAGCTTGCCGGCCCCGAGCAGCGCGAGCGCGACCATGGCGAAGGCGGTTGTGATTGGAGAGCCCTTGGCGTTGGCGATCAGCGTCTTGGCGATTTCCACGGGCGTCATTCGGCCCCCCTTGTTGCGCGCCTGACGGTAGGAGCGCTTGCTCCGGTAATTTCGGAGATCTTGACGGACGAGAAAGAAAGGCGTTTGAGCATGCGAAATCGCTCAATGTCGGTTTCAGTGTATTTGCGCTTGAACTGTCCTTTGCCTCTTCCCTTTGCCATCATGTCGCGAGAATTGTCGCGAACAGATCCCAGGAAGAGATGTTCAGGGTTAATGCAGTTTCTGATGTCGCATCTGTGACAGACCAGCTTTTCCCCTGGCTCTGTCCCGGTGAACACCGCGAACGCAACCCGATGAACTCGGCGAATCACGCCATCGACTCGGATCTGACCGTAGCCGTGTCTTGGATGGATCACGCCAGTCCAAAGCCAGCATCCGGTATCTGCTTTCTTTATGTGCCGAAGCAGCCTGGCGGTGATTGGTTGTTTCTTGTTCATGCTAGGGCCTAAAGATCCGTTTCCCCGAGCGCGGAGGTTCGGTCTGAAGGTGCACCCACGATTTCGTGAACCGCGGATCCTCGGCGTAGAGACCGTGCTTTCGCAGGCGCGACTCGTCTTCCATCAGCCACGCGCCGAAGTTGCCGGCGAGGTCGTCGATGTCCACGGCGAGGCCGCGCATGTGCCACGAGTACTTGGCGCCGCCGGCCGCTGCGTTACTTGTCGGGTCGCGGTAGCCGCTCGTGATCCGCTTTTCGCCGTGACCGTACTCGGCCAAGATCGCGTTGACGTGGTCGAGCAGCATGGCGGCGTTCTTGCGGATCTCGTCATCGACGAACTTGAGCCGCTCCGGGTGTCGCCCCTGCGTCGTCAAGTAGTCGTCGACAGAGATCACGTTGCCACCACGCTCGCGACGGCTCCTTCGAGTCGCTGCACACGAAGTTCCAACGTGACGATGCGGGTGATGTGATCTTCCTGCATCTCGCGCAGTTCCTCGCGAAGTCCGTGCAGCTCGCGCCGCATTCCGCGCTGCTCGATGTAGCTGAGCACGAGCGGGATCAGGAGCGGCCCGACGCTGGAGATCCAGTCTGCGGCGGCAGCGTACGTCACGGCCCAAACCATCCTTCCGCCGCGCATTTGGTGAGGCGCGTTGCGTCCGCGAACGGGACGAGCACGTCACACGTCAGATCGTCGATCGACTTGCCCGGGAACAGCTCGGCGGCGCGCTCGTTCCACTGGTCCGCGACGGTTTCGATGCAGGCGAGGCACTGGGGCCAGTTCGCATCGGCAACGGCGCCGCACTCGACGGCGCGCGTGCACACCTGCTCTGTGTTCGGCGGCAGAGGCTCGGCGGGCGCGGGGCCGCAGGAGGCGAGGAGGAGCAGGGCGAGCGCTTTCACGTGAGCTTGCTCGCCATCTCGACCGATTCCTTCGCCTGGTCGTGCAATCGAGAGATGAGTTGGTGCGCGTTCTGCACGTCGATCGTGATCGGCGACCACCGGATTTCGGCGAGATGCACCTCGGCGTTCATTACATCGCGCGCCTCGAAAAACTTTCGAGCCGAGTCCAGGGCGACGCGAAGCTGCTGCAAATCAGCTACTTTCACGGGTGCACCTCGCAGAACTCGCACTCGTCGGTCGGGCCGCAGCAAGACTCGCCGTCGCCGGGGAGCGGTTCGGCAGCGACACGTTGCGCATGGTCGGCGCGCTGCATTGCGACGAGCGCAGACGCCATCGACCAGACCCAGGCCGATCCGAGCACGGCGATGACGAGGGCGGCGCGCATCAGTATGTCAACCAGTTGGTGCCGTCTGCGGTGCAGTAGACGAGCGACGTTCCGGCGGCCTGCGAATAGGCCAGATCCGTTCCAAGTGCGTTGATCTGGTCGTTGTCGGCGTTGTTCGGCCACACCTTCAGCACGCTTGCGCTCTGGTTCATGATTCGCGTGCACTGATTTGCGGTGCCGACGTTCAGCGCGATGCCCTTCGTTCCGTCCGCGCCGGTAGCTTGGTAGAAGTCGGACAGGCCGTTGATCGCGGTGGCGTTGCTTTGCACGCTGCCGGCCGCCGCCACTGAAGCGCGGATTCCGGAGTTGGCGACGCTGCGAAACACGGCCGCTGACCCGGTCCCGGCGGTCACGCACGACCGGAGCACGCCGGTCGTGAACATGTAGAGATCGCCAACCAGATTAGCGCCGCTCGGGTCGCCATCGGTCGGGATCATGTACATCTGAGCCTTTTGCGGTGACGTGGTGTCGCCGCTGACGACCAGCGCGCGACCGTTGCCGGTTTGCTCGGCCCACACGCCCGCGTAGACGCCGGTGCCCGTGAAAAATCCGCCGTTACCGCCGGCGCTGCCGCCGGTACCCTGTACGCCTGGCGTGCCGTTGTTGCCGCCGCCGTCCGTGCCGCCGCCGGTGAAGACGCCGCCCTTGCCCGTGCCGTTGCCGGTCGCCGCAAGCGCGTTGCCGTTCGTTGTGCTCTGCGTGATCGTCACGCCGGCGCGCGCCGTGACGGCCCCGGTGATGCCCACCGCTCCGGCCACATCAAGCGTGCTCGAAAACACACCGGTAACCGCGCTCACGCCCGCGCTGAACACGCCAGTCACGGCCGAGATGCCAGCCGCCGTCAGCGTGCCGGTCAGCGTCGGCGACGCCGTACAAACCGCACCGCCCGTGCCGGTGCCGCAGATAAACCCGCCGCCAACGTACGAGCCGATCGCCATCTCCGGGATCGTAGACGCTTCGGCTTCCGGCGCATGCGCAACGTCACGCACGAGTACCGCGCCGCCGAACACGCACGCGACCGCGAAGAACAGCCCCGGGCCGATCTTCTTCAGTGCGCCGAGCATGCGATGTTCCCCGATGTCGCAGCGCCAGAGTTACGGAACACGCCAATCACTTTCGCGTCGGCGAAGTTTAGACCGCTCGCGCCGAGATCGACCGACACGCTTTGACCGGCCGGCAAGTAGAGCCAGTTCGCCGCGTTGTAGGTCAGCACCATGTCGGCGTTGAGGTTCGACGAGCACGTGACGACGCGGCGTTTGCCGCTCAACGTCAGCAGCGTATTCGCCGTGCCGGTGCTCGTACCCGTGACCGAGCCGAACGCCACCACGCTGCCCATTTGCGGCGTGAAGTCGTAGATCGCCGACTGCGACCACGCGCCGAGCAGTACAGCCAGCGTTGCGACGCTGACGATCTGTAGCGCGCGCCGCATTAGTTCGCCGCACCGATGACGCAGCCCCATTTGACCGCGGTCATCTTCACGCAAAGAGTGCACTCGCCAGCCAACAGGTTGATCGCGGCGTTTGCCGACTCCTTGTTGATGCTGTCCGACGTGAACGGGAACACGTCCATGTTGTTGGCCGCCGCCGCGTTGCACACCATGCGAACGGCTCCGACTGCATCGTCCGGCAGCGTGTAACTGTCGCCGTTCGTGCCGACCGTTGCCGCGTGTGTCACGAGAGACGAGACCAAGCCGCTGGCTCCGATCGTGCCCTGCGCGCTGAATGTGCTGGCTGTGCCGTTAGCCGAGACGTTCGTCAGGTAAAGCTCGTCATCCTTGAGCGTGACGGCCCCGGTAACGCCGAGCGCACCGGTCACCGAAACCGCGCCGACGACTCCAAGCGTGCTCGCCATCGTCACGGCGCCGGACGACGCCAGCGTGGTTGTGGTCGTGGCTCCGAGCGTCGCCGACTGTGCGCCGGTCGAGTACAGCAGCGTGACCGATTGCGGGATCTCTGTCCCGTTGATGAAGCGAGAGGCCCCCGCGGCCGTGAGCAACAACGCGCCCACCGCCAACAGAAACCCAGGAAGGATGCCGAATTTTTTCATGTGTCTGTCCAGTCTCCCTGTGTGCCGACCAGCCGCCCCGCCCCGGGGGAGAAAGTCCGCAACGAGGCGGCCGGTCAGACATTTGCACCACAACTGCCGCTAACGCATATGCGTTACGACGATTGGGTGATGTTGCTCACGACGAACGAGCGGGCCGGCGCGTCGCACATGACAGCGTAATCGCTGTACGTGCGCGACTCGATGCCGGCCGTGTTTTCGAGCACGAGGAATTGCTGATCCGCGCCTTGCATGCCCGGGATCCGGTTCGTGATGTCGGTCGAGCCGATGCGCTTCCACGAACGATCCTGAAGCAAGCCGTACGCGTAGCCGCGCCAGATGCAGGTGTGCGCCACGAGTTCCATGATGCCGGCGACAGAGTGGAACTTGATGTTGTCGACACCGCGTTCCAAGATGCTCGGCTTGTAGTTCGAGTGGTCGCGCGCCGCCTCCATGTCGTTGACCACGTCCTGCCACGACTCCGGATGACAGTAGACCTTGAACCGGCCCTCGCCGCCCTTCGGCAACGCGAGCGCCGCGGCCTTTACCAGCTTCTGATAGGTGAGCTGGCCGCTCGACGGCGCGTAGCTCGTGCCCGCCCACAGATCCGGGTAGTCGCTCTGGGTGATACCGAACAAGGTAGACGCCGACTGCGTCAGGATCTTGTGGATACCCTTGTGCTCCTTGCCGTACGCGCCGCGGAAGTAGATCAAGTTCGTCGCCGCGGTGCTGCCGATGCTGTCGACCGTCAGCGTGACGTACGGCGAGCTCGACGCGATGGTGACCGCGGTGATCTTGGTCGTGGTGATGAGCGTGCCGGACGTGTCGCGGATCTCGATCGGCATGTTCTTGGCGCCGACCCAGAGACCCTCAGCCGAGGTCGCATCGGTCAGGCGGATATCAGAGCCGGAAACGCTCGCCACGGCGCCAAGTCCGCTTTGGCCGTAGAGACAGATCGCCTCGGCCTTTTTCTTGTGCGAGGTCATGAGGTTGGTCAAAACCACCTCAGTGACGTTGCGGAACGCGGCCTTCGACGTGACGGCGCGAGCCGCAGCGGTCCAGCCCCATTGCGCGCGGCCGACCATCTGGAAGCCAGTCACGGTCGCGTTTTCGAGCTTGCCGGCCACCGCAGCGCCGAGGTTGATTACCTCTTCGCCCGTGCCGAACGAGAAGCCGTGCTCGAGCGCGACGGCGACCGGTTGGTTGTACGTGCCGCCCTGTTGTTTCTCGCCCTCGACGAACTTGAGATCGTTCAGGACCTTCACGCCGTCCGGGATGAGCTCAACGATGTCGTCGGCGTATACGCTCTTGTAGTTCGCGTTCAGCGTATCGCTGATGCTGTTTGCAGTTGCCATTGTTGGTTACGCCTTTCGGTAAAAGACTTCGATCGTGAACTTCTGGACGTTCGTGTTCGCGTCGATATCGACGCCGGCCATGCTCTCCGTGAAACAGATGTTCTTGTTCGTGGAGACGCCGGTCGAAGACGCGCCAGCGAGCGTCGGAGTGGCCGCGGTCAGGTCGCCGCTGATCTTGACGAGCATCGGCAGGCCGTAAAGCTCGAGCGCATCACCAACGACGCCGATGAAGCCGACGATGGCCGGATCCGAGTCGTCGTCGAGCGTGGCCAACGAAGCCGCGCTGTCTACGGTCGTCGGGTCGCCCGAGTCCGAGCCCTCTTCGATGAAGATCTTGAACGCCGGATTGGCAGTGGTCGCGGCCGAGCTCGCGTCGGTCGTGTTGCCGGTGATCGTGAAGTACGACCACAAGCGGCCGAGGCTCAAACGGAACCGTTCCGCGACCTCGCTTGCGTTGTGAGGAGTAGCCGTCATCTTTTATGCCCCAAGTCGTTTGTTGATCCGCTCGTCGAGTTGCTCACGGCTCAAGCCGCCTTTCGGCTTGTCCTTGCGCTGCGTCGGTTGCGGATGTGGTTTTGTCGGCTGCGCCTGCGCCTTTCGCAGTGCGGCCATGCGCGCCTTCTCAAAAACGTCGTTACCTAGAAGCTGCTCGAACTCTTCGTCCTTTGCGGATTGGAAGCGCTTGCGAGCTGAGCCGAGGTTGCGATCGCCGATACCGGACGCGATCTGATTCAGCAGCGTTTGCGTCAAAGGCACTTTGGCATCGATCAGCGCGTCGACTTCCGTAGCCATCTGAGCGACCAACACGGGGTCGAAAGGTAGGCCGGTCGTTTGGAACGCAGTGACAAAGCCCTGCTCGAAGACGTTTTCCCAATGCGATACTTCCGCGTTGGTCTGCTGTTCTTGCTCTTTCTTTGCGCGCTCGTCGGCCTCTGCTTTGAGGCGATCGCGCTCTGCCTTGGCGTCCCGCAGCTCTTTCTGTTCGGGCGTCAGGTTGTACTCGTCGAGCGCGTCCTTGAGGATCTTCTCGGCGACTGCGATCGGATCCTTGCCGGCTCGACGTAGCGCGGCCTTTTCGTCAGCCGAAAACTCGGCAAGCAGCGCCTGTGCCTCTTTGCGCATCTGCGCCGCTTCAGCCATCGCCTTGTGCGCCCCGCGGTCGAGCTCTTTTCGCCGCGTGACCAGATCGCGAAGTTCGGAGCGTTTCAGCTTGACGCCGGGATCGAGCTCGATCTCGGCATCGTCCGTGACGGCTGGCGCCGCCGCTTTTTGTTCGGTTGTCGCAGAACCCGGGGAGGGCTCTACAGCTTCGGCGCTCGCACCTGGCTCTGCCGGTGCAGAGACTGCTCCATCTCCCAAACTCGCCTCCGGCCCCTGTTCGGGGGCAAAAAGGTGGCGCGCGCCGATACTGCACGTGCGTTAACCGCACTGTGCATTATTTGCGTGGTGGTTGCAACTCTTTGCGTATTGACAGATCGCGCGCGGCTTGATTGCGGTGCCGAAACATGGAGCCAGTAAATGAGCAACAGGCCGGCGGACGCAATCGATTTAGACACGATCATTGGCAGAAGTTTTCCGTTTTACGGAGTTTGCGGGAACGCCTTTAAGCTTGGCGATGCCGTGCTAGAGGCCGTCGAAGACGAAGACGACGGTTGGAGATCGTCTCTCGACTATGTCAGACAGCTTTCAGGATCTGCTGGACTGATTTTCTTCGACAGACCGATCGCGACCGTGACAGTAGTTGCGATCGACAGAGAAGAAGACGACGGACACAGGCTTGTCGACGAGCACGGCCATGTCTGGCTAGAGGTCGGAACAGAGCAAATTTCCGACTGGTATCCTGGGTTCTTGTTTAGGTACACTCCAAGGAAAGAGCAGGGCGACTAAGCGCGAATCTCTTGCGTCACCCGCAATTTTGCGAGCAGAGGCAGCGCCAGATCGAGCGCGCGCTTATCGGGACAGTCGGGCATGTTGGCAATCGCTCGAGCGTATGTGGTCACCGCGTGCTCGCACATTTTGAGCAGCGCCGAGTCCGGGACGCGCATCGGCGTTCGCAGCACCCATCCGCGGCGCTTGCACCAGTAGATCTCAACGTCGTCAGTCACTCGGCGAGCTTCGCAGCGATCCAGCGCCGCGCCTTACGCAAGAGCGACGGACGCGTCGCTACGGTTTCCTCGAGCCTCACGAGATCGCTCCGAAGCGCCTCGACCGTCGCCGTCAGCACGCCGAGCGATTCAGACAACTCCTTGTTGGTCAGCGTCGGTTCCGGCACTTTCACCACGTAGTTCAGTTCTCCCACTGTCGTTACGCTCCTGGCGCCGGCACGTTTGCTGTGTCCGGAATCGGCACCGGCTGACCGTTCGGACCCTGCGCTTGCTTCTCTTGCTGCGGCTGCTGTTGCTGCGGCTGTCCGCCCTGTTGCTGTTGCGGTCCGCCCTGTTGCTGTTGCGGTCCGCCCGGCTGCTGCGGTTGCGGTTGCCGCGGCGCCATCTGTGCGGCGAGCTGTTGGTGCTGTTGCACGTGCAACAATACCGCCGGCACGATTGTCGACGATAGGCGTACCTGCGGCGAGTCGAGCAGCGTAAGATGCTTGGCAATGTGCTCTTCGTGCTTGTCCGTCGCGAGCACCGGCACCTGCCGATCGCCTTGCAGTAGCCGCTCGTTTTCCTGCGCGATGAGGCCCTTTCTCATCAAGATGTCGTCGATCAACGGCTCGATCTGGCCCGTGCTCTCGACGATGTGGAACGCCGCGAGATCGGTCACGAGCCCTTGCGACACCAGAAACTCGGCGCGCTCTCGGATGCCGCCGATCGTCTTTGAGAGTGGGTTGACGTTCTCGGCCACGACTCGCGCCACAGCCGAGAACGTTTCACCGTTCCACGTAGCCATGCGCGCCACGCGGTCTTTGCCGACGATCGCTGTCACCTGATCCGTGGCGGCAAAGCGCTTGACGATGAGCAACAACAGATTGCCGAAGTCGTTCACGAGCTGCTGATACGAGGCCTGTAGCGCCGACTGAAACTGCACGGCCATCGCCTGAATCAGACCGAGCGCGCGACCAGATGCGGCCTTGAGCGCGTCCTCGGGATTGCCGCGGACCACGCTGTTGATACCGCTCAGCTTCTCGCCCTGCTTCGACACGAGCTCGATCGCCTTAAGAGATTGGCCCTCGTTGCTCGAGACGCTAAACGGTTCAGGCGGTTTCTTGCCCTCGGCGTACTCGATGACGCCCAAGCCGCCGGCGAGTGTCTGCACCGCGATATCCGATCCGCGCTCGACGGCGATGTTGCCCACGCCGAACGCGGCCTCGTTCGTCATCACCGCTGACCAGATCATGTTCAGCGCCATCTGTACCGGCGCCAGGTCGTTGCCGGGCGCGTAGCCAAACACGGTGCCGATGCCCTCTGCCGCGCGCACGGTGAGCAGCGGGATTACGGCCTGGCCCTGGTCGTCCCGGTATGGGTTGTCCTCGTCCTTGAGCACGATCTCGGGAGACAACGCGTAGACGAGCCGGCCGCGCGGCAGGACCGACGACGAGCGAAAAAACACCTTGTAGACCGCTACGAGATCCGTCTCGGGATCCCAGCCCCACGCCGCGTTTTCGCCTTCGGTCTTGGTTTCGAGCTCAAGGATGTCAGCGCGCCGGTCCGGAAACCGCTCGGCAAGCTCGTACTTGTTCATGTAGTCGCGGACGATCACCCAATCTAGTTCGTCCTCGTCCTCGACGTTCGTGTCGAAGTACACATCCAAGAACGAGCGCGCCTTGACGTAGAGGTCGCCCTTGCGCACGACGCCGCCGCTCGCATCGGCCGCGTACGGTTCGCCCGCCGCGGCGTCCCACTCCATGAGCAGGTGGCCGGCCGGCGTGAACAGGCACAGTTCGGTAGCCTTGTGTAGCTGTTTCTGCGACCGTGCGCGTTTCCATTGCGTCAGGTAGTAGTCAAGCACGCCGTCGTATAGCTGCGCTGCCAGGAGCGATTCAGACTCGGAGTTGGCCGCCTTCGCCTGTTGCGCGACCTTCTGACCCGTCGTCATGTTCAGGATGTGCGTCAGGAGGTTGCGAAACTCGTTGAAGTGCGACCGGACGCTCTCCCCGTCACCGTCCGCTACGACCGAGAACGAGCGCTCGCCAAAGCTCGAGCCGTCCGGGTCCGCGTTGTGGTAAAGCCGGAAGTTTTCACGTGCCTGGCGCATGAGGCCGTTGCCATCGGCCATCTTTTTCCAGTTCTCGGCCTTCTTGAAGATCTCGCCGCCGACCTCGAGCGAGAAGCGCGGCATGCGTCCGAAGTAGTCCCGATACGGATCTTCCGGCCCGAACGGTGCGGTTGGATCTTCTTCTGGAATCGACAGCGCGCCGGCATCAGGATGAATCGGCGACAAGCCGCCGCCAAGCGCATTCGGATCGAACATTCGCACCCCGGCCGCTGTTTTGCGGCAAAAGGATCAGCGTCGGCGCACGATGCCCGACATAGGATGTGTAGCGCGTTTCGCTGTAACTGCAAAGTGCGTTGCACGCGAGTGGCCAAGATTCGGCGGGACAGGGTTACGGTTGTAGTCGATCATGCGCGCCATGTAGACAAGCGCATCGACACCATCGAGGTGGCCGGCGCCGGGCAAGCGCTCGTAATCGGTCCGGCGCTCGTTCCAGACGCCGACCCGCAGCTGGTGCAGGAGCGAGCCGCAGCGCGGATGGATCAACACCTTCCCCTGCGCGAACATGCGCCGCAGCCGGTTGATCGCCGCCTCCTTGTCGGTCTTGATGGCGGGCGCGAACGACAGGCCGAACCCGGCTAGGTCGTAGAGCTGCTGCGCTTCGTTGTCCGAGTAGCGGCCCCATGGGCATCGGTTGTAGCCGGTCTTTTGGCCGAACCCGATGACGTTGCGCCACAGCTCGGCCTCTTTCGCCTTGGCCAGCTCGGCAAAGTCACCGGTCAGCATGTAGTTGCTAACGATCTCGTCCTCGATGACTAGCCGCGCGTTGAAAAAGTCCCAGTAGCCGAACAGACAGTGTGTGAGGTCAATTAGGCCTAAATCTAGTCCTAAATAGCAGTCAACGTACTCGGGCCGTTCCTGTTCGCCCACGTGCAGCGCATCGTTGAACTCGGGCACGACGGCGCGCTCTGCATCGGTCACGAACTCGCACAGAAACTCACGCCGCACGGCCGTCGACTTCCAGACCGCTTCGCCTTCGAGTCCTGACACCTCCTCGGCATCGGCTTGGATCTGCGCCGGCGTCAGGCGCGGGTTATCGTGCACCGTAAACTTGTGGTAGCCGCCCTTTCGGATCGCCTCCTCACACAACGCAACGAAGCCGTGGCCAACGCTCTTAGGCGAGGTCGACTGTAGCCGGCCCTTGCCGCCGACGCGTTGAAGCTGCGGCAGAATGACGGACTTGTAGACGTAGACCGGATCGCGCCAGAAGCCGACCTCGTCGCCTGTGAACTTGTGAATATGCGGGCCGCGCAAGTGATCGCCGCGGTCGCCTTCGCCGTCGACTCCTTCAATGTGCAGCACCGAGCCGTTGCTGAACTTGTACGCGTGCTCCGTCGCGACCCATTGCGGGCGCATCTCGGCCGGGCATGTTTCGAGCACCATCGGCATGACGGCGTGAATGATCTTTTTCGTCTCGTCGCGGTTGATGGCCGCGAACATCGAGCGGGTGTCGCGATTTGCCGTGGCGAACTCGATGTGGTCCACGAGCGCATCGAACGTTTTGCCGAACCCGCGCGCGGCGTGGAGCACGGTCGTTCGCGTTGTCGCCTTGCGTACGGCGCCGGTCAGCAGCCGTTGCGCATCGTGGCGTAGGTAGTCGATATCGCCCCGGCGCCACGACTCGCGTAGGACCTCGGCGACGGTGAGGTCAGGCGGCGGCACCGGACCGGCGCATGAATGTCACCACATCGATGATTCCGTGGTGTTCGATTGTGATCGGCCTTTGAGATGAAACGTCAGGAACGCATGGGCGCTTGCGTTCGGCGCAGATCGGAACGTCGCCCAGAACGACCGGACTTACAAACCGTGGCGTAGGCCGTTCTAGTGACCGCGCAACGCATTCGCGGCACATGTGATCACCGGGGCGAGGGTTGTAGCATTTTGTCGCCGAACACCTGCGCTGCTTCACGGCTGCACCAGCTCGAGCTTCGGTTCCGCCGCTTTTCGTTCGGCCGCCTCGCGCTTGTCCTTCTCGGCGATCGTCGCCTGCCAGAACTTCACGAGCCATCGCAGCCGCTGCCGATCGGAATGTCCCGGCACGCGTTGCAATGCCGCCATTTCGTCGGGGTCGAGCGTGGTCATGACCATCATGACGCCGCACCCGTTTCGTGCTCGAACCGCGGCGCGTCCGGAGCGGGCGGCAGTTCGGCGATGCGTGCGAAGCCTTCGCCGGGCGGACGGATGCCGGGGCGCTCCCGGTACGTGACGAAGAACGGAAACGACGGAAACGACGAGAACAGCAGCGGATTCCCGATCACGCTCACGTAGCGGTTACACTGACACGGCTTTCCGTCCATCACAGCAACACAGCAAAACGCCATTAGTTTTCTCCCTGTTTTTCGTTCGAGTTCGCCTTGAGCACGAGCGTTTGCATGATGCGAAACTCTTCCGGACTGAGCACGGTCAGATCGAGCTTGCTACCGGACATCGACCCGTCCGGGCTTGTAACCTCGACGGCTTGCATTGGTTTGCCGATGCCGCGATCGAGCATGGCCGTAGACGCAGCGACGGCGACGCGTTCGTCCGGCGAGTCGATCAGTTCTGCCAGTCGCTCGATCGCTCGTGGGCAGTGCTGCTGTGCCAGCTCGCGAATCTTCGACACCATCGCGGGCCTCCCACCTGGGTTGCCGCTTTGGCCTTTGACGAACCGGCCAGATCCGTCCCTGTTGTCTGGCGTATCTCCCATAGCTTACCTCAGCAGTAACACAAACGCGGTACTCATGGCAAAACGGCCGGCGACCTGGTGCCGGTCGCCCGACTGCCGCGCCGAAGACCCGCACGATCGCCGTCAGGATCGACGACACGAGGCCGCGACGCTGGCCGCGATCGATCCGAGCCCGAGCACGGCGATCCACAAGCTCATAGCGCAAATACCACAAACGCGTTAAAATCGATTCTGACGCGCGTCGGCTCCAACCCATGCGTTACCATTCCCCGACCCGGCGCGTGCCTTGGCGGGCCGTTTCCGTTCGTTGTGGCTCATTCCGCACCCACCACCTCGATCGCCGCCGCTGCCAATGCCTTGACGGTCGAGCTCGCGCCCTGTTGCTCGTCGCGGATCGAACGCAGCACCTGGAGCAGCACGGCCACGATCGTCTCGTCGTGTAGCCGGCCGTCCCACGGTTGGCGATCGAGTCGTGCGGCGCGTACGTCCTCGGCCGATAGGGCTTCGGTTGGTTGGCGATCGAAGTACACGGGGACTAGTTTCGGTTCAGTCATGTTGCTGGTCCTGGTTTGGTGTTCGGCAGTCCGAGAATCGCGCCGATGTGCTCGAGCCCCTGCGTGCGTTGCTTGGCCGGTCCGAGCGCCGGGCGCTGCCCTGCGTGCTTGAGCGTGGCCTCGCACAGACCGCGCAGTTGAGCCCTTGCCGACGTGTCGCCGTCCTCGCCGCCCCACTCGCGGCAGAATGCGGCCCAGCCGCCGTGGCGGTGCACGAGCGCTAGCGCATCGTCGCCGAGCTCAATCAGGATGGCCTCGTCGATCGAGTCGTACCCGTCGTAGCGGTACGTGCTCTCCCACGTGTAGCCGCGGCGAGAGATTGCCGCACGCAGGCGCTGCGCTAGCTCTGCGGCTTCGTCGCGTGCCTCGGCAATCGGACGCACAAGGGCGATAATCTGCGCCGGCGCCGGCCACCTCGTCTCACGCTTCGCCCACAGCGCGATCGCCTCACAGGCCTCGTCTGCCGATAGGGCGCCGATCAGGATCTCCACAAAGAACGCGATCACGTCTGGCGTCATCTCGCGGCCGTAGAGCTTCGCGAGCTTGCCCACCTGTCTTGCCACGTCTGCCTCAGTCGCCATCGTCTCCCCCCTTCTTGCGCGCTTCGAGTATCCGGATCGCTTCCTCGGTCGCGTCGTCGTTGCTCGCCGTCCGCGCGTCGGTCCGCTCCTGTCTTGCCGCCACGGCCGCGCTCTTTCGCCGGTCGGCGTTGTGCACATCGGCGTCGAGCTCGTGGATTTTCATCACGAAGCTGTTCGCGCCCTTGCCGAACGGGTGACCGGCGTTGATGACCTCGGGCCGCTTCCACGCGAAGAAGTACCCGTCGATCGTCGTGAGTTCGTCGGTTGCCTCGTCAACGACGACACGCGGCTCGAGGTACGATACGACGGTTTCGAGCGGCCAATCGGCCAGCAGGTGTTTCGCCTGTCCCGCCGATCGACCGCCCCATCTGCCTTCCCGCCCGTAGCGCTTTTGGAAGCCGGCCAGGTAGGCGGCGCGGATTTTTGAAACACCGGACGGCGCAGCCTCCGGTGTATTAGATCTCTCCTCTCCTCTCTTCTCTTTCTCCTCTCCTCTCCTCTCCTCGGGGACATTTCCGGGACTGTCCGGGGACTGTCCGGGGACATGGTTTTTCTTGTCCCGGGACAGCCTTTGTTTCTGTTTCTTTTTCGCTGCCTTGCGCGCCTCTGCTCTTTCCATGAACCGGTGCAACACGAAGCCGCGATCGGTGCGATCGAGTAGGTTCACTCGATCGTCGGCCAAAACACTCACAAACGCGCCCGTTTCGCCGTCCCATTTTGCGGCGCGTTCGATGTCGGGGACATCAAAATCGCGGAGGTCTCCGTCCGGCGCGTGACGGTGCGCCCACGACCACAGGACGGCCATGTGACCGGCGACCTCGACAAAGGAGATGCCGAGCCGATCGGCGACGCGGTAGAACTTCGGCTCGTCGTGCAACGTGTCTTCGAGTCTTCCCCAAGATGACATCAGGCCTCCCATCCTCGTGCTCGAGCGAACCACGCACACACGACGAGCTTGCCGAGCTGCCCCTTTTTCCAAACCTCCGAGTCGTCGTGGATCGCCTTCTGCGGAACCCACACTTCCTTGGCGCCTGGAAAGATGACGAGCACAGCCTTTTCCGTTTCGTGTTTGATCGTGACGTTGCCCATATTGACCGGGAGCTCGCCCGCTTTGTGGCTGGTCATTTCGTTTTCCTTTTCGCGTTTGCCGCTCTGGCGCAGTCGTGCGAGCAGTACTTGCGCGCCTGCCAGGCGGTGACGTGTTGGCAGCGCTGGCGCAGGATGGGTTTTCCGCACGTGCGGCACGGCGGCGGCTTCAGGCCGGTGTAGATCCTACTCATGGCGCGCACTCCTCGCGATCGAGAGCAGCAGATCGCGGAACGGGATCGGGGTTTGTGAGGCCACGCGCTTTCCGACGCGAGGCCGGGCGTCGAACTTGCTCGTGTGATTTCCGCACCACGACACCAGCGCTCGACTTTCGGACGCTCGCGGATCGCGAAAGTCGAGCGCTGGCGGATCGCCGATGCCGTGCGCGTAGAGCCAGGTCGCCTTTTTCGCCGGGTGACCGTAGAGCCCCTGCTCCACGTGCGCGACCCAGCCGCCGCAGATCGTGCGCTGCCACGATCCGGGCAGAGGCTTCGCAAGCGAGAACGCCGGCCAAGCGTCGCTGTAGGCTGGATGTTCTAACACCCCCCCCCATCGACGAACGGCCGCGAGCGCCGCAGCGAAGCAACCGCCGTCCTCGCCGCGCTTGTGGCCCCACCGCGCCTCAACGAGACCGGCGAGACGGCACCACCTAGAACACGGCGGATGCGCGACGACGGGGTGCGGCCCGTCGTACAGCCGAGCGTCCCGCCTCTGATCCCACGGGTCGACATCGGGCAGGCCGTAATAGACACCGTTCGTTTGCACGAAGAGCGCGGCGACCATCACGGATCCCTCCGCAGCACGGCGATCAGGTCGTGGCCTTGGATCTCGCTCGACGGAATCGGCCGCGACCGGTGCAGGGCGATCGCGAGGACGAACAGCGACAGGGCGAGGAGGATCATGATGTCACCTCTGGACGACGCATGGCCTTTCTGATCGGCTCGCACGCGCGACAGGCTCTGTTTCTTCCGTAAACTCGAAGGTTGTCCCCGCTTAGGGGGTGTCCGCGCAGACAGTGCGTCTTTGCTTTGTTGGCGCTCGGTGCCCGGCGGCTATTCTCGCTGGGCGTTACCGGCTCCATGTGGGCCGGGTTAATGCAGGCGCGGTTGCGGCAGAGGTGATCGAGAACCAGTCCGTCCGGAATTTCTCCAACAAGAACCGTGTATGCAGCAACATGAGCCGGCCAATTTCGATCGCACGGCATGCTTGTTCTGCCGTAGCCGTCGCGATCGCGCCCACGACTCCAGATCCAACAGCCGGACGCAGCGTCGACCACGCAGCGCTCGGAAAAAAACACGGCGTCGCGCGCTAATGTTTCACCTTTTTTTGGCATGGCCTACCTGCCCCACACCAGGCACGCAGCGACCCACGCCGCGCCGACGAGCCCGAGGATCGCCAAGTCACGGATCAGCACGAGCACGCGCACGGACCAGCGCGAGCGTTCCCATTCGTTCAACTCGTCGATCGTGGCCTGCTCTTCACGGATCGCGCGCGCTTCGGCCGGAGTCGTCCAGCGCACGAACGCGTCGAAGTCGTCGGGGGCGATCATGACGCCACCTCGACGAGCTTGCCGTTTTCGGCGCGATACCAGGTGTCCGCCTTGATGCCGTCGATCCCAACTTCACCAACAAGCGCGCGGTAACGTTCCGCGGCGTTGTCCCAATACGTGACGATCAACAGCCCGTTTTCGCCGGCCTTCGCTTGCGTGCCCGCACCAATCGCGGCGGCGGCTCCTGACTTGCCGCTCGACGCCGCCTTGCCATTGTCGCCGCTCGACGCCGCCTTGCTGTAGTTGCCGCTCGACGCCGCCGTGCTGTAGT